>Ga0065721_10051743_pt1 | contig 13696 bp, 11 predicted proteins | sample Mesricmetagenome_FD_59108 | JGI IMG/M metagenome (GOLD analysis project Ga0065721, IMG submission 59108) | Mesophilic microbial community from rice straw/compost enrichment Sample: eDNA_1 v2 (version 2) | ecosystem: Engineered > Solid waste > Grass > Composting > Bioreactor | place: USA: Davis... | reverse complement strand
CCCAGCCGATGGTGACCATCGCGCAGATCCAGCCGATCGCCGTCACCTTCACGCTGCCCGAGCGCCAGCTCGCCGCGCTGCGCGACGCGCTGCGCAGCGGCCCGGTGCCGGTGAAAGCGCAGCCCAACGACGGCAATCCCGAACCGGTGCAGGGCCGCATCACCTTCGTCGACAACACCGTCGACCCGCAATACGGCACCATCCGCGTCAAGGCGCAGTTCGACAACGAGGCCCAGCGCCTGTGGCCCGGCACCTATGCGCGCGTCGAGGCGGTGGTGCAGACGCTGACCGGCGTGGTGTCGGTGCCGCCGCAGTCGGTGGTGACCGGACCCGAAGGCCGCTTCGTCTATGCGGTGCAGGCCGACGGCAAGGTTCGCGCGATGCCGGTGAAGATGCTGGCGGCGACCGCCGCCGCGGCAGTGGTCGAGGGCGTGCCGGCCGGCACGCGCGTGGTGGTCGAGGGCGTGCAGAACCTGCGCCCGGGCAGCGCCGTGCGCGAGGCCAGCGCCGCCGCCGCGGCGCCGGCCCCCGGGAAGCACTGACGCCATGACGCTGTCCGAACTCTGCATCCGCCGGCCCGTGATGACGGTGCTGCTGGCGATCGCGATCGTCGTCACCGGCATCGTGCTGTACCCGACCATCCCGATCGCCGCGCTGCCCAGCTTCAATTCGCCGGTGATCCAGGTCACCGCGCGGCTGCCCGGGGCGAGCCCCGAGACGATGGCCGCGTCGGTGGCCACGCCGCTGGAGAAGCAGTTCGCCACCATCCCGGGCGTGTCGGTGATCAGCTCGGCCAACACGCTGGGCAATTCCAGCATCACGATTGAGTTCAACAACGACCGCGACATCGATGCCGCGGCGGTCGACGTGCAATCGGCGCTGTTCCGCGCCCAGCGCTCGCTGCCGACCGAGATGAACGAGCCGCCGTCGTACCGCAAGGTCAATCCGGCTGACGCGGCGGTGATCCTGCTGGCGATCAATTCGCCGGCGATGAGCCTGGCCGAGCTGAACGCCTTCGGCGACAACCTGATCGCGCCGACGCTGTCGACGCTGCCCGGCGTCGCGCAGGTGCTGGTCTACGGCCAGAAGCGGTTCGCGGTGCGGGTGCGCGCGCGTCCCGATGCGCTGGCCGCGCGCGGCATGACGCTCGACGAGCTGGCCGGCGCGATCTCGCGCGCCAACGCCAACACGCCGGTGGGCACGCTCGACGGCGCGCGCCAGATGCTGACGATCCAGGCCAACCGCCAGCTGGCCGATGCCGACGCCTTCCGCAACATCATCGTCGCCAGCCAGCCCAACGGCTCGCTGGTGCGGCTCTCCGACGTGGCCGAGGTCGAGGACAGCGTCGAGACGCTGAAGACCGGCAGCTGGCTGAACAACGAACGCTCGATCGTGCTGGCGGTGCAGCGCCAGCCCGACGCCAACACGGTGGCGGTGGTCGACGCGATCCGCGCGGCGCTGCCGCGGCTGGTGCAGCAGATGCCGGCCTCGGTCAACGTCAACGTGGTCAATGACCGTTCCCGCTCGGTGCGCGAGTCGATCCACGACGTGCAGTTCACGCTGGCGCTGACCGCGGCGCTGGTGGTGATGGTGATCTTCCTGTTCCTGCGCCGCGCCGCGGCCACGCTGATCCCGACGGTGTCGCTGCCGATCTCGCTGATCGGCACGGTCGCGCTGATGAAGGCGTTCGGCTACAGCCTGGACAACGTGTCGCTGCTGGCGATCACGCTGGCGGTGGGCCTGGTGGTGGACGACGCCATCGTGATGCTGGAGAACATCGTCCGCCATATCGAGGAAGGCATGGCGCCGTTGAAGGCGGCGCTGGTCGGCTCGCGCGAGATGGGCTTCACCATCGTGTCGATCTCGGTGTCGCTGGTGGCGGTGTTCATCCCGATCTTCTTCATGCCGGGCGTGATCGGCCTGCTGTTCCACGAGTTCGCCGCGGTGGTATCGCTGTCGATCCTGGTCTCCGCGCTGGTGTCGCTGACGCTGATCCCGATGCTGTGCGCGCGTTTCCTGTCGGCGGAGAATGTGCCGGTCGACGAATCGCAGCACGCCTACGGCGATGCGCCCCGCCATGCGCCCGCCCACGCCGCCGCGCCCGCCCAGCGGCAGAGCATCGGCCTGCGTTCGACGCAGTGGTTCGAGAACCTGTTCGAATACACGCTGCACCGCTATGCGCGCGGGCTCGACTGGTGCCTGGCCCATCGGCGGACCGTGCTGGCCGCGGCCGGCATGACATTCGTGCTGACCGCGGTGCTGTTCGTGCTGATCCCCAAGGGCTTCTTCCCCGAGGAGGACATCGGCCAGATCCAGGTCAATGCCGACGGCCCGCAGGACATCTCCTTCGACGCGATGTCGACGCTGATGCGCGACGCGGCCGAGCGGATGCGCGCGAATCCGGCGGTCAAGAGCATCGTGGTGGCGATCGGCGGCGGCCCCTCGCCCGCCATCAATACCGGCCGCATGTTCATCGAACTGAAGCCCGGCGGCGAGCGGCCGAAGATGCCGCAGGTGGTCGAGTCGCTGCGCCGCGACGTGGCCGGCATTCCGGGGCTCAACGTCTATTTCCGTCCGGTGCAGAACCTGCAGCTGGGCGGCCGCGTCAGCAAGGCGCGCTATCAATACACGCTGCAGAGCGTGCAGTCGGGCAATCTGCAGACCGCCGCCGACAAGCTGATGGCCCGCATGCGCGCCGATCCGCTGTTCCGCGACGTCACCAGCGATTCGCAGCAGGCCGGCCTCGAGGCGCAGCTGGCGATCGACCGCGACAAGGCCAACTCGCTGGGCGTGCAGATGCAGGACGTGCGCACCGCGCTCTATACCGCGTTCGGCGAGCGCCAGGTGTCGACGATCTACACCTCGATTGACAGCTATTACGTGATCCTGCAGGCCGCGGACGTCGATCGCGTCGACGAGACCGCGTTCTCGAAGATCTATGTGCGCAGCACCAACGGCACGCTGGTGCCGCTGTCGGCGTTCGCGACCACCGAGCGCCGCGTCGGTCCGATCGCGGTCAATCACCAGGGGCAGCTGCCGTCGGTCACGGTGTCGTTCAACCTGGCACCGGGCGCGGCGCTGGGCGACGCGTCGGCGCGCATCGACCGCTTCAAGCAGGAAACCGCGATGCCGCAGGAGATCTTCACCAGCTGGGGCGGCGATGCGGCGGTGTTCCAGTCGTCGCAGGCGACACAGGTGATCCTGCTGATCGCGGCGATCGCGGTGATCTACGTGCTGCTTGGCGTGCTGTACGAAAGCTATATCCACCCGCTGACGATCCTCGCTGGGCTGCCCTCGGCGGCGGTTGGCGCGCTGCTGACGCTGTTCCTGTTCCGCGTCGAGCTGTCGCTGATCGCGATCATCGGTGTACTGATGCTGATCGGCATCGTCAAGAAGAACGCCATCATGATGATCGACTTCGCACTGGCCGCGCAGCGCGAGCAGGGCATGCCGCCGGCGAAGGCGATCCGCCAGGCCTGCCTGCTGCGCTTCCGTCCGATCATGATGACCACGCTGGCCGCCATCATGGGCGCGCTGCCGATCGCGCTCGGCCTCGGTGCCGGCGCCGAGCTGCGCCAGCCACTGGGCCTGGCCGTGGTCGGCGGGCTGCTGTTCTCGCAGGTCATCACGCTGTTCATCACGCCGGTGATCTACCTGGCGCTGGACCGCTTCTCCGGCAGCGGCCCCTTGGAGATCGATGCGGACGGCAATCGCGTGCCCGCGACGGTGGGAGCGGATGCGGGCCGCTGAAGGCGGATTCCGCGGCATGGCGAAGGTCGCCGCGATGGCGGCCGCGCTGGCTCTGCTTGCCGGCTGCGCCACGGCGCCCGCGCATCCCGAGGGCGATGCGCATGGCTACGCGCATGACGGCGCGCATGTCGGCGCGCACGACGGCACGCATCGGCTCGCAGCGTTCCGCTATGTCTTGCTGGGCGAGGTCCACGACAACCCCGAAGGGCATCGGCGCCGGCTCGCGTCGCTGACCGAGGCGATCGACGCGGGCTGGCGGCCCGCCATCGCGATGGAGCAATTCGATCGCGAGCGGCAGGCGGATCTGGACCGTGCACGCCGCGAGCGGCCGGGCGATGCCGATCATCTGATCGCGCGGGCCGGCGCCGCCGGATGGGACTGGTCGCTGTACCGGCCTGTACCGGCCCGTCATCGCGCTGGCGTTGCGGCACGACCTGCCGCTGATCGCCGCCAACCTGTCGCGCGACGATGCCCGCGGCGTGATGCGGGGCGGCGACGTGTTCGGCGCGGCCGAGCGCGAACGGCTCGGGCTGGCGCGGCCGCTGCCGGCCGATCTCGCCGCCGCGCAGACGGCGGTGCTAGACGGCAGCCATTGCGGCCATTTCCCGCGCGCGATGTTGCCCGGCATGCTCAACGCCCAGGCCGCGCGCGATGCCGTGATGGCGGCCGCGCTGAGGGCGCACGCCGCGCACGGCGTGGTGCTGCTGGCAGGCAACGGCCATGTGCGCGAGGACATCGGCGTGCCGCGCTGGCTCGGCGCGAAGCCGGCCGAGGTGCTGACGGTCGCGTATCTCGAGAGGGCCGCGCCAGACGAGGCCGGCGCCTACGACCACGTGGTGCTGGTGCCGCCGGTGCAGCGGGCCGATCCCTGCGGCAACGCGCGCCCGGCCCCACGCTGAACACGCGAGGTCCTGCGCTGAGCGCGCCAGATTCTGTGCTGACGGGGCCGTTTCTGCGCCGAGCGCGCATGCCCCCGCGCTAGTCGTGACGGCGGCCCGTGCCGCCGCCCCCCGTGCCGCCGCCCATCAGATGCGGCCACGGCCCCTGCCCCGCCAGCGTGTCGCCCGGATTGCGCAAGGGGCACGCCTTCAGAGACAGGCAGCCGCAGCCGATGCAGCCGTCGAGCTGGTCGCGCAACTGGGTCAGCGTGCGGATGCGCTCGTCCAGGTCTTCGCGCCACGCCGCCGACAGCCGGCGCCAGTCGGCCACCGTCGGCGCGCGTCCTTCCGGCAGCCGCGCCATCGCCTCGGCGATCGCTGCCAGCGGCAAGCCCATGCGCTGCGCCACGCGGATCACCGCCAGCTGCCGCAGCACCGCGCGCGCATAGCGCCGCTGGTTGCCGGCGCTGCGCGTGCTGCGGATCAATCCCTTGGACTCGTAGAAATGCAGCGCGGACACGGCCAGGCCCGTGCGTGCCGCTACCTCGCCGACCGACAGCAGGTCGGCGGCCTTGGGGCCGCGCTGGCGGACCGGCCGTTCGATCGGCTCGTCGCTGGATGGCTGGCGTCGACGGCGTTCGATCGATTCGTCGTTGGATGGCTTGCGTGGCGGCCGTTCGATCGATGGGTCGTTGGATGGCTTGCGTGGCGGCGGTTCGATCGATGGGTCGTTGGAAGGCTTGCGTGGCATGGCGGGATTGCGTCGGTCTTCGCGCGAAAGTCCCAATGCTAGCAGGGTCACGGTTGACCTCAGGTTAACTTGAGGTTCGATACTGGCGCCACTCCGTTTCCTCAACGGGCGAGCGCGCACTGAACCGCTGCGCGCCCTGCAACCCGATCCTCTCCTCTTCGAGAACCAAGCCATGATCGAATCGCGCCGTCCCGCCTGCAGCCTGCACTTCGTCAATCCGCACGGCCTGTACGACCCCAGTCCGAATGCCTACTCGCATGTCGCGGTGGCGACCGCCCCGGGGCGCATCGTGTTCGCCAGCGGCCAGGGCGGCGAGGACCAGCACGGCACGCTGGCGCCGGATTTCGCCGGACAGGTGCGGCGCGCCCTGGAGAACCTGGAGATTGCGCTGCATGCCGGCGGCGCGGACCTGCGCGACGTGGCCAAGCTGACCGTGCTGATCGTCGACCATTCGCTGGAACGCCTGCAGGAATTCGGCGCCGAACTGCGGCGCATGTGGGGCACGCGTCCGCCGCCGGCCTGCACGCTGATTCCGGTCTCGCGGCTGGCGCTCGACGGCATGCTGTTCGAGATCGAGGCGACCGCGGTGGTGTCGCGCTAGGCGCGGCGGAACGGCAGTACGGCAGAGCGCGGGGCAGCGCAGCAGTGGAACGGCAGAGCGGTGAGCGACGAGCGGCCGGGCGCAAACCCGCAGTGCCGCGGATCTGTGGCGACTCAGCCGAACAGCTCCTCGGCGACCGTCGGGTGCAGCTGCATCGTGGTCTCCAGATGCGACAGCCGCACGCCCAGTCGCAGCGCGACCGCGATCGACTGCGCGATCTCCGGCGCGGCGTTGTCCAGCAGATGCACGCCGAGCACGCGCCCGCTGCGCGCGTTGTAGACGACCTTCATCACCGACGGCATCGTGTTGCCGGCGAAGCGGTTCTCCAGCGAGACGAAGCGCTTGATGCGCGTGCCGATGCGCTCGGGCTTGCCGGCGGCTTCGATCGCCGCCGCCTCGGTCAGTCCGACGCTGCCGACCGCGGGTTCGCAGAACACCGCGGTGGGGATCACGTCGAAGTCGGCGCGCTCGCCGCGCCGGCCGAACAGCCGGTCGGCGAGCCAGCGGCCCTGCGCGGTGGCGACCGGCGTCAGCTGCGGCCCTTCGGTGACGTCGCCGATCGCATGGATGCCGCGCACGCTGGTGCGGAACTGCCGGTCCACGCGCAGGCCGCGCTGCCCGCGCGCCACGCCCAGCGCCTCGAGGCCGAGGCCGTCGAGATTCGGTTCGCGTCCGATCGCGGCCAGCGCCGCCTGCGCGCGCACGCTGTGGATTCGTTGCTTGCCCTTGCCGTTCTTGCCGCCATTTCCGCCGTCGCCGCTGCCGCCCTCCTCCGCCTGCCGGTAGCAGACCTCGATCGCGCCGTTGGCCTGGTCGAGCAGCGTCACGTCGGTGTTCAGATGCAGCCGCACGCCCTTGGCGGTCAGGGCCTCGGCCAGCGCGTGGGCGATGTCCTCGTCGAAGTTTTCCAGCAGCCGCGATTCGCGCACCAGCATGTCGACCTTGACGCCGTATCGCGACAGGATCGACGCCATCTCGACCGCGATATAGCCGCCGCCGATCACCACCAGCGAGGCCGGCACGCCGTTCCACGCGAACACGTCGTCGGAGGTGCTGGCCAGCTCGCCGCCGGGCACGGGCAGGGGTGCCGGCCGCGAGCCGGTGGCGATCAGGATGCGGCGCGACTGCAGCGTGTCGCCACCGACCCGTACCTCGCCCGGCGCGGTCACGGTCGCCTCGCCGCGTAGCACCTGCACGCCCGCCTCCTGCAGCCGCTGCGTATAGCTGGCATGCAGCCGCGCCATCTCCGCCTTGACGCGGACGATGGCGTCGTTCCAGTCCTCGCGTCCGCCGGTATGCGACAGGCAGCCCGACAGGATCGCGGCCCAGGTCGCGCCGTAGTGCAGCATCTTCTTGGGAATGCAGCCGCGGTTCACGCAGGTGCCGCCGATCTGCTCGCGCTCCACCAGGATCACGCTGGCGCCGTGCGAGGCCGCCCGCATCGCCGCGGCCACGCCGGCCGAGCCGCCGCCGATCACGACGAAGTCGGCCTGGCGCGCGCGGCCGGCGCCGACGTTGCCCTTGCCGCGCGGCACGCGCTCCATCCGGGGTTCGGCCGATACCTTGCTTGCGCGCTTGCGCTCGTTGTCGTTGCCAGCTTGCCGCTTCGTCATCTATGCCTCCTGCCGCGGCGCGCAGGCCGCGAGAATTCCGCAAGAACACCGAAGGGAGCAGCCGCTGCGCCGCCCCCGCGCTACGAGGCCGGCGCCAGATCGGCTGGCGCCTGTGCCGTCCATTCGCGCAGGAAGGTTTCGCCATCGCGCCGGCCCAGGTCGTAGGCCAGCGTCATGCCTTCCGGGCGCGTGTAATCCCAACTGGAGATCGGTACCCGCCGCGACGGTTGCAGATACAGGCGCCGCTGGCCGTTCCACTCCATCACGAAACGGCGCGGGCGCGGATACAGCCGGGTCATCAGCACCAGCACGTCGCCGGGCGTGGCGTCGAGCGCGTCGACCGGCACGTTGTCGACCAGGCCGCCGTCGAGCACCGCGCGGCCATCGCGCCGCAACACGGGCGTGAACGGCGGCGTGCACGACGACTGCAGCAAAAGGTCTGCCAGCTGCTCCGGCGTGGCGCAGTCCTGGGCCCGTACGAATTCGGGATGAAAGCCCAGCGTGCGGCCCAGCCGAGGATGCAGCGTCTTGAGCAGATGCTTGTCGATGTTGTAGGCCAGCAGTCCCGCCATCACCGCCAGCCGCGGTCCGCACCAGCGCGGGATATGCGCGACGCCGATGCGGATCTCGGGCGCCGCCTGCAGCCGCTCCAGGCGGCCGTCCCCCAGGATCGACAGCAGGGCCGCCCGGTAGATGCCGTAATGCGGAAACACGCGCTGGTTGCCGAGCAGGTTGCGCCAGTTGACGTTGCGCTTGTTGCCGGCCAGCACGCCGCGGTAGTAGTCCATCACCTGCCGCGACTCGTACGTGTAAATCATGCAGGCGGTGGCAGCACCGGCCGAGATGCCGGCGATCACGCGCGGGCGCAGCCCGAGCTCGGGGGCGACGGTGTCCCACCAGCCCGCCTGCCACCAGCAGCGATTGCCGCCGCCGGCGAAGACCACCTGCTCGAAGGGCCCGCCGTACTGCGGCGCACGCGACGGCGTGCGCGACGGCGCGGTGCTGGCGTCGGTGGCCATGTCCGGGCGGGCGGCCGACCCCGTCATAGCAGCGCGTAGGTGGTGGTTGCCTGCACGGCCAGCTTGCCGTCGGGGCCGCGCAGCGCGATCTCCCCGAACACGACGGTCTTGCCCAGCCGCAGCACGGTGGCCTGCACCAGCATGTCGCCCTCGATCACGGGGCGCATGAAATTGGTGGTCAGGCTGACGGTGGTCATCGGGCGGAAGCCGCCGAGCGCGCTGGAGATCGCGACGATCATCGCGGTGTCGGCCGCGGACATCAGCACCTGGCCGCAGACCACGCCGCCGGCGTGGCGAAGGGAAGGATCGAAGGGCAGCCGCAGCGTGACGCTGTCGGCGTCGACGCGCTCGGCGCGCAGGTTCAGCTGGCGGACCCAGGGCGCCAGCACGCGCTCCAGGATGGCGTCGATGTCGGCGATGGCAAGCGTCGTCTCTGGCATGGCGGCCCGTCGGTGGTCCTCGGTTGTCCTGGCCGCCCGGCTACTCGGTCTCCTCCGGGGCGGCGCGATGTTTCAGCCAATGATACAGGGGGCCGGTACACAGCACCACGAAGGCCATCCGGATCACGTGGAAGGCCGTGACCAGCGGCACGCCGAGCTCGAGCACCTTGGCGGTGATGCACATCTCGGCGATGCCGCCCGGCGTGGTACCGAGGATCACGGTGGCCGGATGCGCGCCGGACAGCGCCGCCAGTCCCCAGCCGAACAGCGCCGATATCACCAGCGCGACCAGCGTGTACAGCGCCACGCCGCCGAGAAAGCGCGGCGCGGTATGCAGGAATTCGCGCGAGAAACGCACGCCGAGCGAGACGCCGATCAGCAGCTGGCCGGCGTGGCTCATCGAGGTGGGGATCGCGGACAGCTCGATGCCCGAGGCGGTCAGCACCGCGGCGGCGATCAGCGTGCCGATGACGAAGGGGTTGGGCAGGTTCAGCCGGTTCATCAGCAGCGCGAAGGCCACCGTGATGGCGATCAGCGCGGCCAGCCCGAGCGCATCGACGGTGCGCGGTCCCGGGATATAGGTATCGAGGCCATGAATACCGCCATACTGGAAAAGCGCAGGCACGATTACTACCACCAATAACACGCGCAGCGAATGCGCGGCCGCGACCTGGTCGATGCGCGCGCCGTTGCGCTCGGCAAGATTGGCCATCTCCGAGGCGCCGCCGATCGCGGTGGAGAAGAACGCGGTCTTGAAGGCGACCCCGGTGGTCCGGCGCAGCATCAGCGCGCCGGCGGTGCCGAGCACCAGCGCGAACAGCGAGCCGGCGATCACGTAGGGCGAGAACTCGACCAGCTTGGCCACCACGTCGGGCGTGAAGTAGAGCCCCAGCGAGGTACCGATGGCCCATTGGCCGGCGTTGCGGGCCTGCGATGGCGCGCGCAGGTCGGCGCCCATCATGCGGGCGGCGGCCACGGCCAGCAGCGGGCCGATCATCCAGGGCAGCGGCGTGCGCAGCCATTCGCACAGCAGGGCGGCGCCCAGTCCAAGCAGCAGCGTCAGCAGCGTCGGACGCCAACGGGAGAGTACGGATCGCATGGCGGTGGCAGGCTGGCGCAGGGCGCCGCCGCTTTCTTGTGGTGAGAGGAGAGCAGGCAAACGACAAGGCCCGGGAGCCCCGGGCCTTGTGGCGTCACGCGCATTGTCGCGCATTGTGGCGCGGGATGTCGCGCTTCATGTCACCGCTTCATGTCGCCGCTTCATGTCGCGCCCGATGCCACGCCTGATGCCGCGCGACCCCTGCCCCCGCGCGGATCAATTGGCCGCGTCGGCCACGCCCCGCATCGCCGAACGCCGCGACAGCCAGCGCAGCAGGCGCGGGACCACGACGACCGCCACCGTCAGCGCCAGGATCGAGGCCGAGATCGGATGGCGCAGGAACATCGTCCAGTCGCCCTGGCTGATCGACAGCGCGTTGCGCAGCTGCTTCTCGGCCATCGGCCCGAGGATCATGCCGACAATCACCGGCGCGGTCGGGAAGTCGAAGCGGCGCATCGCCATGCCGAGCAGGCCGATCAGGAACAGCAGCAGCAGGTCGAAGGCCGACTGGCGGATGCCGTAGGCACCCAGGCCCGCGAAGATCAGGATGCCGCCATAGAGCAGCGGCGTCGGGATGCGCAGCATGCGGACCCACAGGCCGATCGCCGGCAGGTTCAGCACCAGCAGCATCACGTTGCCGATATAGAGCGAGGCGAGCAGGCCCCAGACCAGGTCGCCCGAGGTCTGGAACAGCATCGGACCGGGCTGCAGGTTGTAGTTCTGGAACGCCGCCAGCATGATCGCCGTGGTGTTCGAGGTCGGGATGCCCAGCGTCAGCAGCGGCGCCAGCGTGGCGGTCACCGCGGCGTTGTTGGCCGCTTCGGGCCCGGCCACGCCCTCGATCGCGCCCTTGCCGAATTCCTCAGGATGCTTGCTCAGCTTCTTCTCGCTGGCATACGACAGGAAGGTCGGGATCTCGGCGCCGCCCGCCGGAATCAGCCCGAACGGAAAGCCGATGAAGGTGCCGCGCAGCCAGGCCGGGATCGAACGCTTCCAGTCCGAGCGCGACATCATCACCTGCCCGACCTTGTTGAAGGTGCCCTCCGGCTGCGGGAAGAAGGCGTTGAACAGCGCCTCGCCGACCGCGAACAGGCCGACCGCGACGACGACGATGTCGATGCCGTCGTACAGCTCCTGGATGCCCAGCGTGTAGCGGGTCTGGCCCGACAGCGAGTCCATGCCGATCAGGCCGATGCCCAGGCCCAGGAACAGGCTGGTCATGCCGCGCAGCAGCGAGGAGCCCAGCACGGCCGACACCGTGGTGAAGGCCAGCAGCATGATCATGAAGTACTCGCCCGGACCGAACTGCAGCGCGACGTCGGCCGCGACCGGCGCGAACAGCGACAGCAGCACGGTGGCGATGGTGCCGGCGACGAAGGAGCCGATCGCCGCGGTGGCCAGCGCCGGGCCGGCGCGGCCCCGCTTGGCCATCAGGTTGCCTTCCATCGCGGTGATCATCGTCGACGACTCGCCCGGCGTGTTCATCAGGATCGAGGTGGTCGAGCCGCCGTACATCGCCCCGTAGTAGATGCCGGCGAACATGATCAGCGCCGCGGTTGGCTCGACCTTGGCGGTCAGCGGCAGCAGCATCGCCACCGTCAGCGCCGGGCCGATGCCGGGCAGCACGCCGATCGCGGTGCCCAGGAAGCAGCCGACCAGGGCCCACATCAGGTTCAGCGGCGTGATGGCGACGGCAAAGCCGTTCATCAGTTGATTCAGCGTATCCATTTGCGTGTCTCCGGCCTTGCAGGCCCGCGATTTAGAGGCCGCGATTTACAGGCCGACGATCGGCAGCAGCGGCAGGTTGATGCCGAGCAGGAAATCGAACAGCAACCACATCGGCACCGTGATCGCCAGCCCGATCAGCGCGTCGCGGACGACGCGGCGGCTGCCGTAGCCGCGCGCGACGCAGACCATCAGCAGCGTGGACGCCAGCACGAAGCCCAGCGCGCCGATCAGCGCCATGTTCAGCAGCAGGCCGGCGGCAACCCACAACAGGCCGCGCAGGCTGTGCGGCTGCGACGGCAGCTCGGCGTCTTCCTCGGGCATCGCCCGAAAGCCGCCGCGTACGCCCTGCCAGGTCAGCAGCGCGCCGCAGATGGCCAGGCCCACGCCGACCAGCGTGGGAACGAAACGCGGCGACAGGCCGGCGTAGCCGGATTCGCCCGAGATGCCGCCCAGGCCGGCGAAGAAGCAGGCCGACAGCAACAGCACGACGATGCCGATGGCAGTGTGGGAAGGTTTCACGATGGGCTCCGGATCGAGGCCGGATGCGGGGTGCGCATCCGGCGGGGCGGAAAACGAACGGGCCGCGGTCCGGGAGGCCGCGGCGCCGGGGCAGCTGTCAGGTCCAGATCGGCCGGTAGGGCCGGAAGGGCCGGAAGGGCCGGAAGGGCCGGAAGCGCCGAATGGACCGGGTGGACAGGAAAGGCGCGCAAGGCGGGGAAGGCGAAAAATCCCCGAGGCCGCGACGCCCTTACTTCGCCACGCCCAGTTCGCGCAGCATCGCGCCCAGGCGGGCCGATTCGGCGTCGACGAACTTGCCGAACTCGTCGCCGGTCAGCAGGAACGGCGTCCAGTCGTTCTTGGCCAGCGCCTGCTTCCACGACGGCGATTCGGTCGCCTTGACCACCGCGTCGATCAGCGCCTTGCGCTGTTCGGGGGTGATGCCCGGCGCGCCATAGACGCCGCGCCAGTTGTAGATCTCGACGTTGACGCCCTGCTCCTTCAGCGTCGGGATATCGGCGACGCGATCCTTCGAGGTCACCGCCAGCGCGCGCATCTTGCCGCTCTTGATGAAGGGCAGGAACTCGGACACGCCGGCGATGCCGGCCGTCACGTGGCCGCCCAGCACCGAGGCCGAGGCCTCGCCGCCGCCCTGGAAGGGCACGTAGTTGATGCGCTTCGGATCGACGCCGATGTCCTTGGCGATCAGGCCCGCCAGGATATGGTCGATCGAACCCTTGGAGCCGCCGCCCCAGCTGACGCTGCCCGGATTGGCCTTGAGCTGCGCGGTCAGGTCCTTGATCGACTTGATCGGCGAGCTGGCCGGCACGGTGATCACCATCGTGTCGGTGAACAGCCGCGCCACCGGGGTGGCGTTCTTCAGCGTGACCGGCGGCTTGTTGGTCTCGATCGCGCCGACCATCACCGCGCCGGTGACCAGCAGCGCGTTGGGATTGCCCTTGTCGGTGTTGACGAACTGGGTCAGGCCGATGGTGCCGCCCGCGCCGCCGCGGTTGTCGTACGAGGCCGACTTGGCCACGCCGGCGGACACCATCGCGGCGCCCAGCGTGCGCCCGGCCTGGTCCCAGCCGCCGCCGGGGTTGGCGCCGATCATGAACTTGGCGGTGTCGACGGCGAAGGCCGGGCCGGCCGCCACGGCGGCGCCGATCAGGGCAAATTGGAAAAGGCGGGGAAGTCGGACGAGGGTGCGGCGCATGGCGTCTCCTGCTTGCGATATCGTGGTTTTATCGTTCAGTGGCCGCTTGTACGGCCATGGCGGCGATTCTAGGAGCCGGAAACTGTCAATAAGCTGTCAAAAC
>Ga0065721_10051742_pt1 | contig 13700 bp, 16 predicted proteins | sample Mesricmetagenome_FD_59108 | JGI IMG/M metagenome (GOLD analysis project Ga0065721, IMG submission 59108) | Mesophilic microbial community from rice straw/compost enrichment Sample: eDNA_1 v2 (version 2) | ecosystem: Engineered > Solid waste > Grass > Composting > Bioreactor | place: USA: Davis... | reverse complement strand
CACCACATCGCGGTAACATGCCGAGATTGTGTCCCCGCCTTCCCAACGCTCACGAACCACTCCACAGAGAACAGTGACGAATCTCCGCTGGCTGTCCCCAGAGCCCTCAGCATCTCCTCTAAGGCGTGGCGAGCCTCGCGAGACGATACGTTTCTGAGCTCTACCTCTGGGAAAGCTATCCAAGACGGCGTTGGCCCATTTTCGAGAAGGAGCTGCTCCGGAGAGGTATGAGCCACGGTGACAGCAGGCTGAGATAAATCCAGCACTGAGAGGAGGCTGAACCCCCACTTCTCGATACCACCCGATGGACCCAACAATTGTCCAATGGCCTTGGAGATGGAAGTGAGGTTGCCATTGTCCGTTTCTCCAAATTCGATGCGGCAGACGGCCGTGACCATTTCCGCAACGTGTTGAACCTTCGCGTCGGATTGAGAGGATATGAAGCGGGGGAGAGACGAGAGGTTTTGAGTCGTTATTTGCATGAGGGTATGTAGGAGGTTAGAGCGTCGTGCAGAATCACTGAGAAGAGCCCTCAACGAGCGAAGCGCGGCATCGGTGACTTTGGGATAAGCTGCGTTGGCCAGGGAGAGCAAGAAGGAGATGAGCAATGGTTGCGTTTGGGGGAGAGTGAGAGCAGTGGATGAGATAAGTGTGGAAGAAAAAGACACAAGAGCGTGAAGAGCCGAAGGGGTCGGGTGTTTGACAAGAGGGTTGAGGGAATTGACTGCAATATGCAATTGTGTCGCTGTGCCACGAAGCCAAGCAGCGGTTCGGGTGGTGGCATACGCTGGGGTCGGCGGTTGAGGTTTGGAAGAGCTTTCGTCTTGAGTGCTGAGATTGGCGAGGTCCTCCAAGTTTTCGAAACGCGGTAATGCCCCTTGGTCAACGCAGATATCGTCTCCGATGGCTCTTGTGATGCACACTCCGAGCACTTTGAGAGCTGCTGCGACGATGTCACCATTCGTCCACCCTTTGTTCCTCCCTCCACCCAAGCATACTTTCGTCATCCCACTTGCCACGCCAGGTAGAACAGAGGGCACAAGATCGTCCGGCGCGTAGTCACTGAGAATTATTGCAAGCAAATCCAGCGAGGATTGTTGGAGAGATAGTCGAGAGGATAGTACTGTCCCTAGGACGGCATCGATCGTCTGGCCAATGATCGGGATGAACTTGGGCGACAATGCGATGGCTCGGAACTCTTGTAATCGAGCTTCTGCTTCGCTCTCTGGGAGCTTCCGTTGTGAGGCATCCTGCGGTGAGCGCTTGTGCAAAAGCGCGAGCATGCATGAAATAGCGGCTTCCTTGGTTTCATCATCTCGAGCCCTTTCCTTCCCTTTGCTCTCCAGTCCCCCCACCACGGCCCCGCAAAGCATGACGATCTGTTCCCATATCTTCGTTTCGCAAGTCCACCACCATCCTTCACAGAGAAGGCCCAGTGCGATGAGAACTTTTTCAAGAATTTGATCTGGTATTTCATGGGAGAGGTTGCGTTGGAGAACTGAAGAGAGTGGGAAGAAGACGTAGGATATGAAAGGGGCCGTCAAGCTGACGGGATCGAGTTCACGGAGCAATGCGATGAGTTGGGATAGGAGTTTGGAGATGGTGGGGATGGTAGAGGGGGTGAGCTTTGAGGAGCTGAGGAGGGGAACGCATATTGCTTTGAACTGCATGCCTTAGCTGACTGTCTGGCTATATTCAAAGGGACTTACGCGTGAAAAACGATCTTGGTCGCTCATTGATGTTGGCTGTCGCGGACAGGAAAGATCATGGTGACGTCACTCGGACTATGCAAAATTATTTGATCAGCCCTTTATGTTTGTTTCTTCACTTCAGGATGGCCCTCAACGTCCCTAACATCCTCTTGGTAGACTCTTACGACTCTTTCACTCACAAGTGTGTCGTCTGTCTGTCATAGTACCCTCCATGCTCACCCCACCGAAGCTTGGCAGCTCTCTGTCGTCAAGCCATACCCGATTGTCACATCCGAATCATCAAGAATGACGAGCTCACGATCGACCAGCTTCGACCACATCTGAAGTGCTTCTCAGCCGTAGTTGTTGGCCCAGGCCCAGGCTCTCCGGACAATCCAGCGGATATCGGAGTCGTCCGCGATCTTTGGCACCTTAACGGTGAAGACATCGTACCCATCTTTGGTGTCTGCCTCGGCCTTCAAAGCCTGGCAATCGAGTTCGGCGGGGAGCTTAAGCGCCTGCACACAGTCAAACATGGCCTAGTATCGCGAGTTCACCACACAGACGGAGACATCTTTGAAGGAGTAGGTCAGGTGCATGCCGTCCGCTATCACTCCCTGCATGTTACTTTGCTTCCGGGAGGGGACATTGAGGAATTGGGTTGGGCGGATGATGAAGAGAACGGTCGGGTGGTAATGGCTGCGAAGCATTCATCCAAGCCATTCTGGGCAGTCCAGTATCACCCAGAATCCGTCTGTACAAATGGTGGCGGATGGGAAGTGCTCAACAATTTCTGGTCTCTCGCTTCGCGTTGGTCTCAGCTGCAGAATCGCCAAGTCGCTTCAAACATCACTATAGACCTCGGTGTAGCATGGCCACACCTTCCAAATCACCCACAGTCCCCAGCCTCTTCAGAAGCCCCGTCGAATGCTGTCCTCTCCGCTCTGCTCCACCTCCCTCAACTAACATCCTCCAAGGTCGCCGAACATTTTGGAGCCGCGGATGAGTCGAATAATTTTGTGCTCCTGGACTCGGCAGCAAAACCTGGACGATACTCCATCATTGGCGCACTTCTTCCCGACTCCCCCCATATCACCTACTACGTCGGCGACTCCTACCTCACAGTTCGAAGAGGGAAACATATCACCAAGGAAAACCTCGAATCCTCTGATGCTTGGAAATGGCTCGTACATTTCATCAGCACCAGGCGCGTTCGGAAGCACCATGCGGACATTCCCTTCTGGGGTGGATTTATTGGGTTCTTTGGCTATGAAATTGGTTACCCCACTCTCCATATACCCTTCAATCACAGGACAAGAAAGCACCCCGATGTCAACCTCACCTTCGTTGACAGAAGTGTTGTTATTGACAACCAAACGGGCGACATCTACATCCAATCTCTCCTCCCAACCGATCAAGCGTGGATCGATAGGACCGCCCACGAGCTCACCATACTCTCGAGATCCTTGACCCCCAGACGCAGCTCAAGCGTTCTCTCTCTGTCTCCCCTCTCGACAGTCAGCCTTCCGACCAAGGATGGTTACATCGCGAAAATCAAGGCAGCCAAGGAACACCTCTATGCTGGAGATTCTTACGAACTGTGCCTCACAGCGCAAACGCGGATATCCATACCTGTCAACCCCTCGAAGGTCTCACCGAATACGTCTACTTCTTGGGAGCGTTATCAGACCTTGCGCAAGAGCAACCCCGCTCCTTACTCCGCCTACATCCGCCTCCACCCATCAACCCTCATGTCCTCTTCCCCCGAACGGTTCTTGTCGTTCTCCCGCCCACCGAATCCCGTGTACCAGCTACGCCCCATCAAAGGCACTGTGCGCAAGGGTCCTGGCATCAACAGAGCTGCTGCTGAGAAGCTTTTGGTGGGGAATCCCAAGGAGGTTGCAGAGAACTTGATGATCGTCGATCTCATCCGTCATGATCTCTATGGCGCTTTGGGGGAGAATGTGGAAGTGAAAAAGTTCTGCGGGGTGGAGGAGTATGAGACGGTCTGGCAGCTTGTTAGTGTTATCGAAGGAACACAAGGGAACGATTCCTCCACAGACGACGACTTTGAGCTGGGTTGGAATGTCCTCAAGTCGAGCTTGCCACCAGGTGCGTTATAGTATGCCAGCATAGCCCACCTTGTTGACCATCCTTCAGGGAGCATGACCGGAGCCCCGAAGAAGAGAAGTGTAGAGATTTTACAACAGCTCGAAGATGGCGAAAGAGAGGTGTACTCTGGCGTCTTCGGTTACTTGTGTGTCAGTGGCGGAGGAGATTGGTCTGTGACTATTCGAAGTTGCTTCAAGCACGATGATTCCCCACTGGCAGAACCACCCGACTCTGACAACAATCCCTGTCAACCCTCAACGGAAGAGTGGTGTATCGGCGCTGGAGGTGCCATAACAGCCCTTTCTGACCCTGAGGCGGAGTGGGACGAAATGATACTCAAGCTGCAGAGTGTGTTGAAGTCGTTCGGGATCACACCCCCGTTGTCTTCATAGACGTGTTTAGACGTGATAGAGGTTGGTCGCACTCGGGTTTTACTTGTATTTGGTGATTCATTTCAACATGGATATATGGATGAGTGTGATTCGTTTTGGGTTGTACTATATCTTTATACTACTAACTAATACCTGCTTTCCGTCAACCCATAGATGTAACATTTCCTGTACCATTATGCCATTAAGGCGATGTGCTTCAACTCACTAATCAATGTGTTTGTGAGATTTAGCAAGTGCAGAAAAGGATGAGCACCCACTTCTGAACATGATGGCCGACCTTCATTGGGGGATACGAGGGCTCTTCTTCGTCGTCCATTCCTTCCTTGAGATATGCTTCCCTCAAAACCTTGGCACGCTCCGCGAGCTCGGGAACGGGCGCTAGCAACATATCAGAAGCCAGATGCCAGAAGAACGTTGACGAGATCCTGATCAACGGTCTGTCAGGGAAGTCAACCTTGCGCTTCTCGATAGTGGCAAGTGTTTGCTCGTTAACGACGACCTCGTGGAATCCAGCACGGATAAGCCCGCCGGTAAAGTGTTCGAGTTGCTTCCCTGCTTGCACAAGAAGGTTGTTTCCGGGAGGGATCTTCACGGGGATACGATTGCCGGAGTTGCGTGCCCAGATGTGGAGTCCAGGATAGCGAGAACGGCCGTGGATAGTCAGACAGTTGAGATCACTATGGAATCCGGCGAGGATTGTGTCCTTCTTGCCGTACTTGACAAGATCGGAAGCTGTGGGGGCGAGTAGGTGAGGACTGAAGGGCTCATCAGTCTCATTGATCTGTCTGTTCGAAAGTTCGATCATACCCATATTTACCCGCAGACCGCAAGGTATCTGCTGGAAGACCCAGGCCAAGCGCAACCATCTCTGTCAAATCGGACACTCTTGAATTGGAGGTAAGCGAACGCGCATGGTGTGGCCACACTGTACGGAGATACGCACGAGGTTTTCATCGAATTGCCCCACTTCTCCATTGTTGGAGTCCATCGCTCCTTCAGTTCCGGAGCCTGAGGCACCACATTGGGCGCATTCAGACCAGGAAACTCAGTCTCGTATGGTGGTTTCTCGCTCATCTTCCAGAAGAACCTGCATTTGGGATCGGGGTGGTGGCCAGAAATGTCAAGGGGACGCTCAGACGGAGCAAGTCGCTGGATAAGGCGAAGGCACGGTTCGTCGACAGCGCATTTAGGCTTTTCGGTGTTCTCGAGGGTGACACCAATCTGGTATGAGAGCTCCGGGCGTTCGTCTTTCTTGAGCTCTTCCTCTGGCTGCGCGAAGTAATCTTCGATCAGGTCGAGGAACTGGGCGTTGTCCTCCTCAGAGACACGAGAATCGTGAAGGACAAGAGCGCCATAGGTGATAAGAGCATCTGCAGCCTATATGGTGTGAGCCTATATGTATGGGCAGATTGTTTCGACTCACCCTCTTGCATTCGGCAATGACCTCGGGAGAGTCTCTCTTCTGGCTGAGATAGAGGTCAAGGTCAATGACAGGAAGCTCCTTTGCAATATCGTGAATCATAGCTGATGATGTGGGTGAGAAGAAAGAGTAGGAATGGGTGGACAAGACATTCACGTTTTTATACTTGTTCCCTATGGTTAAGAAGCAAGTCCATATGTGCAGCCAGTATAACCGAGCCGGCATGTGCTAATGACCGCGAGCCAAATTGGTCACAGCCACAATGATTCGGATTGACGCCTCCTGCAAACTGCTCTTATACCGCAACCTCATTGACCTGACTCACCACCACTACCCCTACTCTACCCCACACTACCAACATGATCAAGGTGCGCGTCCATTGCCTTATGATACGCTCGACGGCCTAATGTTGCTTCAGATCTGGAGTATGAAGAAGAATGAGGACGCGGCGGCGAAGAAGAAGCCAAAGACCAGCGCCGCCCAGATTCGTGTGCAGAAAGGTGCGTATCTTTTCACTGCTTTCTCCATGTTCCCTTTACTCACGACACGCATGGCCTATGCTTTCAGACTTGACCGAGTTGGACCTCCCGTCAACAATGAAGACACACTTCCCAGATCCCGCAGATCTCCTCAACTTCACTCTGACGATCACACCTGATGAGGGTGAGTGTGGCGGTCACCACATATTCTCCATTCAGCTCTGGCTCACCCGCTCAAATCACAGGCATGTACAAGGGCGGCGCATTCACCTTCTCCTTTGCCATTAACACCAACTACCCACACGACCCACCCAAGGTCAAGTGCACGCAGACCGTATGTATCCTCGTGGCCGCCGCACCTTCACAGCAATTTGTGTTGACGTGATCGATGATGTAGATCTACCACCCCAATGTCGACCTTGAGGGCAATGTCTGCCTAAACATCTTGCGCGAGGACTGGAAGCCCGTACTCAACCTTAACACTGTCATGGTTGGCTTGCAATACCTCTTCCTCGAACCAAACCCCGATGATCCATTGAACAAGGGTGCGCCCTTTCAACTCGCGTGACATGACACGTTTTCACTGACCACTCCTCCGCAGAGGCCGCGATCGAGATGACCAAGAACAGGGAACAGTTCCTCCAGAACGTCAAGTCCACGATGCGCGGGGGATATCTCAAAGGCGTCCAGTACCACAACGTAATGGTACGATGATGAGGTTCAGGAGCGACTGTTTCCTTCATGATATCCCTGCTTTCATCATTGCCATCGGTTTTACATATCTGCCTACCCTTTCTGCGACTGTTCTTCCTCGTCGTTTTTCGCATTCACCTTGTGGATAGACACGATAGAATCCCGAGCCGTCGTCCCGAAGATCTACTCCAACTTGGTAAACTTCGAACATGTTCGTGTACTCTAGACACATATCGATCAATCCTTGTACACATACACCACTTAATTCTCGTTTATTGGTTCCTCTAGCTCCCGCGATATGTGGTGAAGGAGAAGGGGCTGATTAGCAGTGGGATGTGGTAGTGCTCTTCTGGGTTCTGGATAGTGAACGGAATCTGTGTCGTCGTGTCCGATGGGTCATAAGCTGATTCGATGTATGCCAGGAACGGGGAAGCCACGCGCACGAACCTCGACCCATGGGTAGAAAGAAACACGCCCGGATTGTTCAAAGTATGTCTTCGTCTGGAATATGACCTTGTAGTTTTGGCCAGATTCGAGTGCGATCCCTCGCTTGGCGGCGTCCTCAGATCCCCTGGGAGGCAGAAGATCGAGGCAGCGACCATCTGAGTTAGTGACACTGGGGAGTTTCAACAATGTAAGCTGTCGTAGTCTGCTCTGGTCGTACCTTGATCCAATTTCACGGAACGATGGTGCTCCATTGGACTGGTCGACGATCTGGAGCGACACAACCACTCCTTGGGCAGGCTTTCCCAGTGCAGCATCCAGAACTAATCAAGGGTTAGGATAATAATATGAAGTGGAAGTGGTTAATTTACTTGCCGTGGCACGTAATAGGAGACTTCGCCATGGTATCTGGTAAAAAGGTAAGATAGGAATCGGTTATCGGGTGAGGACTTGTGAAGTGGCAATTAGTCCGGCGATCCATTGAATTGCCGTGAAACTGCTGCCGACGACTGTACGAGGTCGCGATCAAAAAGTTTGCTCCCCACTCCAGTCTGTCGTCCAGCACCACCACAATGACTTCTCCGGCCCCATCATCGAGCCTGCCTCTGGGAAAGGCTCTTGCGTCAACTGGTGTGTAAGCTGCGAATCTATATCCCCAATTGCATGATCTGATAAGCTCTAGACAAGAAAACTCGCGACAGGGCAATCAAAAACCTAGCAGCGTTCCTCTCTGAAAACTCAGACAATGAGATCCCCGAACACGACATGGCGAAGCTTTGGAAGGGTGTGTTCTACTGTGAGGACAACTGCGCATCAGCCTTGTTCCTACCATTGACATGGGATGATAGGCTTCTGGATGTCCGATAAACCTTTGATTCAACAAGCCCTCGCAACTGAACTGGCGGAGCTGGTCTTGACGATCACCAACGCTCAATCCGCTCTCGCATTCCTGGATGGATTTTGGAGGTGTATGGTGCGGGAGTGGAGTGGAATTGATGTGTTACGGTTCGTGAACCCTGTTTCCCTTGTCTGGTTGTGCTTAACATGCCTCAGACTGGACAAGTACCTCATGCTTGTCCGCCGCTTTGTCAACGCCTCACTACGCCTGCTCGGGAGGGAGAAATGGAATTCAAAATACTGCAAAGCTTACAATGAGATCCTGTCGTCTTCTGGTGGCCCTCTGTGGTGCGTAGTCCTTCACTCGCATCGCGATTCGACGTCCTGACCTCAAGCAGCCCAACAGATATCAAGGTCCCAAGTGGACTGACATATCACCTCTCCGACGTCTTCATCGAAGAATTAGACAAGGTCCTCATCGACACATCTCCTTCAGACAAGCCCGCTCCTATATGTCTTCTACTCGAACCCTTCCTCGCTCTCTGTGCTCAAACTCTGTCCAAAGTCACCTTCAAAAGAGTCCAGACATCTGTGTTGGAACCGGTAATCGCAGCATACTCAGAAGAAAATTCTGCCCGAGAAGATGAGAAGGAGAGACCGAGCAAACGATCGCGGATGGAGAAGGACACCACGTACTCGGGTTTGGGGAAGGCATCGTGTCTTTGGAGTGCAGATGAAGGGAGATTGGACAGGCCGCAGATCCTAAAGGGTCTTCGGAGAGCTATCTTCGAGGTGGCAGGCCAGCATGATACCAAGGACGCGAGTCGCAGGAAACTATACGCACTCTGCAAAGAGATCGACGTAGACAGTGATGAGGAGTAGTGGCACCAACGCCCCATGCTCTGTGACTAGTGACTAGGGATACAGCGCTATTACATCCGGGTCTCACGCATCAGAGGAAGGACAGATAAAAATCAGCCCTCCCAAGGCTTGCGATGTGATCACGATGGCCCGACCTCCTCCCATTCCTCTGGATATTCTCATCTCCATCTTATCTCACTTGCCCCCAGAGAGGACGCGCAGCGACCTTTCCGCGAAGACTATCGGCCGTTTCGCGACTTGCTCACGACTGTTTCGAGATGCAGCTTCCAATTCCACCCTCTGGATTCCGCACTATGAGGAGCGGTTCATATATTGTGACGCTGACAAGGAAGAAGAGCGACTGGAGGTGTTTCAGAGCGATTACTGCAAGATGTACGGTGCAAGAAAGCGACTGGAGGTCCGAGCACTGGAGTTGGTCCGTCGATTGATGACAGAACGCAAGACCAGGCATCAAAGCGTCCAGGAACTTACAGAACTCTCGGAGGATGTTTGGGATGTCCTCGAGTTGGAGACACAATGCCCCCTCCCCCCATCCTTCGAACACAGAACCAACTGGAAGGATAAGCATGGGGTCGTGCCACCTAACCCTCTCACATGGAAATACTGGTCGATCAAGGCACTTGCCGTCATTTCCAGACACATCGGGATCAGAGAAATTAGCCAAGTCAACAGCCGCGAAGACCACTCTGAAGAGGGATCGGAGGAGGAAGAGATGGACAAGGAGGAGATGGACGAAGACTTTTTAAGGTGGTCAAGGGCTCAGTGCTCCCTTTCCACATTCTTTTCAATCCATCCTAGTGAGGTACGCGATATGTTCTTGTCAGTGCGTCCGGCGCTGACTTGAGAATAGGTAGAAGACCGCCTAACGGAAGTAACTACGATGTGCGTCAGCCGGCTACAAGCTCTCGGCCTCATCCAAGAAGAACCTCCAGATCTTCCTCTGTCCAACGAGATTTGCATAGAGATCTCTAAGACGTTGAGGTCGAGAAGGTTTCGCCTCCCACATGGTAGGCGATCATCGATCATTAATTGTTACCTGACGGTCACTGACAGGTGTAGGCCAGGATGAAGAGAATCTTCGTCGAGACCTTCTGAACAACTTTCCCCATGCCTATCTCACCACACATAAGAGGTCTAACCACCTCTCTCTGGCACATGTCTTCACTCATGTTGCCTCTGAAGGCTTCGATCTCTACGTCTCACCCGTGGTCCTTTCTGGTGTCGTCCTCTGCCGGGTCGACGTCCCCGATGACGACTTCTTTTTCGTTCATCCAGAAGGCCGGATTCTGACGGCGGCGCAACTCCAAGTCAGTCCCAAAAGACTTATACCGACTCCTGGGGCAAAGTTGCTCTTGCGAGTGTCAAAGAATATCATGGCCTCTTTGCCTGATCAACGCTGGACGGCGTACCCAAAGAACGTGACGCAGTCAGCGTTCATGTGTGCGTTGTGTTTGAGCTTTCTATTCTCTCCCGACGATGATAGCGCCATTGAGCTCCTATCCGCTCGGAGGCACCTTCCACCCATGGAGTGCTACTCGCTCTCCGTCTCTCTTTGTCCCTTGGTCAATGAGGAGCGACAAGAATACCTGGAAGAGTACTGCAGGCAAGGCTTGGAGTGGGAGAGAAGGGAGGCATTTGATCCGTTGGGTAAGCACCACATGGAATACAATGTCAAGCACTACGTGGGGCAGGTTTTCAGGCATCGCAAGATAGGTTATGACGCCGTTATCGTTGGATGGGATGTAAGTTGTTCGCATTGACGTTTTTACAAGATTCCTGACGAAAACCCCAGGATCGCTTTGACGAATCCAGGGAGAGGCTGCGTAAAATCAACATTATCGACAACCGTCACAACAACCGGCCCATAGGGGACGTGAACCAACCCTGGTACCACGCATATGAGTATGACACAGGTTACTTGCGATGTAAGTTGGATGGTTCCTGCTAAAATATCTACTAATACTTTGACCAGATGTTGCTCAGGAGCATGTTCAGTTAATGCCCTTGAGCCCCGACCTCGCAGCGAACTTCATGGATAAGAATCCCGAGATGGGGAGATACTTTTCCGACGTCCTCATTGGAGGAATGGGTAACGATCGAGGATTCTTCAGGCTCAGCCCAGAGACTAAGTTGGATTACCCTGATGATGACTGGTGTGGGGCGAAATGGGTAGAGGAAGGAACGGAGGCGCTGGCGGAGCAGGCCGCAGCGGTGGAAGCGTTTGCTGAGGAGTTTAAAGACTATCTTTGATTAAATGAACAATGTACATGACTGCAGACCTATGTAGTGGACGTAGAGTAGATTTCAGACGCGTAACGACCTTTTCCGATTGGTTGGCGCCAGAACGGGGGATTTCTGGGGAAGATAGGGGCATTCGGCACGTGACAGTTACTCGCACGACGCGTCTGGATGCCAGGATTTTTCCGCTCAATCCTGGCACCTATCATCAACGATGTCCACCTACGTCGCCCGCGGCACTCCCCAACAGGGAACGAACTATTATTATCGACCCGCACAGGGTTACACACAACCTGCACCACCACCGCGACCCCAGGCAGATGTAAGGGACGATTTTGAACGTGAGTTCATAATCTGCAGCTAGGAAGGGCATACTCACATTCTCGCAGGCTGGTACACGGAACCCGTTCCCAATAATCGCATGTCGCTCTCGGTGCGATCAGGTGTACACTCAGAAATTTCGTGGGCGTTGGATCGACTGTGCCGCCTTGCACACAACGAACATTTCGCGTACAAGTCGTACCCTGGCCTTATTGACGGACTTTTTGACTGGCCGGAGTGGTATGTAACTGAGGGCTACAAGCAGCTATCAGATGTAGGAAGCTTGTTCTCCCCTCCTCCGGAATTCGTCACCCAACACCGCTACGCCCTGGAGTCCCTCTTCATCCTGCGAAATGGAGCCCTTCAAGAGGCAAACGCGAGAGAGCTGCAAGGACACTCCCATACTCTTTCCCTCATCCTCAACGGCCTCACCAACTTAGACTTCCGAAGAGACGAAAATCAGGAGGCCCTCCTTTACATCATCGAAATCTTCCAAACACTCGCTTCCAACCTTCTAGTCAGCGAAACCGTTCCCGACGTTTCCAATCCCATCCTCCCACTCAGCAGGATCGTCGCACTGTCGAACAACAGGAGTCTGATTATTGCTGGCTTCACCGCGTTGACCGGAGTCTTGTCACATCCAGGGAATTCGTTCCATTTCACGCGGACGGGCATGTCGTTGGGTGCCGCCATACGTTATCTGCCGTTATTCATGGACAAACAGCTTTTGGAACCATGCTTAGAGCATATCTACGTCCACGTCGCACACCCAGCAACAGCCCGAGCATTCTTGCTCAACCGCGATCTGCCTAGCGTCCTGCGAGTGTTATGCAGCCTTATTCTTGCGGAACAGCAGGCGACAGAGGAAAGGATTACGCTCGATATCACACCGCAGTACCAAACAGTCAACCTATCGTCTGGGGTGACTGCGCGGAATTATACTCCAACGCAGGAGGAATTGGAGAAATTGGCCAACGTTGCTGAACCGCAGCGCTGTTATGATTGGTACGCGCGAGGTTGGCCATGAAAATATTCAACGATCTGACATGCTGTCTCAGGATGAGGCTTGTGCTCTCACCAAAGAACGGGTCGGAGATGACCCAGGTTGACATTTGGAACATGTACAAGGAAACCTTCACGCCGTACCAAGAACCGGTGGCTCTGCTCGGTGCCTCCGACGTTATCAAATATGTTACACACGTCTTCCCGACAGCACAGGCCATGGTCCTTCAAGCACCGCAGCGCTTTATTGTCAAGGGCATTGAGCGACGGCAAGAAATAATACCCAACGAGCGTTTCAAGTGCCGGTGGGATCGCTCTACATGTTCAACGCCGGCCTTCACCTCACCCTCGGAACTCTTTGAACACATTATCGAGCATCTAAACGCGTTGCACAATGCACCTTTCGAATGCCTTTGGGTTAATTGCACGCATAAATGCAACGAACTGCAGCATCTTCGAACCCATCTCCTTACACACATGCCAACCTCCCAGCCTCTTCAAGCCCACCCTTCTCAGAGCGATACCATCACGATCACTCCCAATACCTATGATATCACCACTGCTCCCCCAACGCACCGGCCGCTTCCACCTCCTCGCAATGCCACACTCACATTCCAGCGGCCTGTTGTCGACCCTTCGTCTGCAGCGTTGACAGCGCTGCTCATCATTCGCGTCCTCTTCCGAACGGCATTTGCTTCGTCAGAAGCAGCGCCAAAGGCCGACGCAGACCATTTCGGCTTCCCTGGCATTGTAGAAGATACCAGCGATCCTGCTGGCGGTGATGCAGGTGCAACGACGGAGTTGGACAAGGAAGGCGAGAGACGGGGACGAAGGGCGTTTGTGGGCGTGAGGAACATGCTTGCGAACATTCGGTTGAAAGACGATGCTCTGATGGCCTGGGTGACGGAGATGGTGGATTCGACCCTGCCTGATTTGCAATTGGACGACGATTGAGCGTTGATGTTCTTCCTTTCTTTTACTTTGACATTCGGCGTATATCCGGGCGACAATTCCATTCTCGTGGAACTCCCAATGTTCTTAGTGTCCGTCCGTCACGCAGGGTCATCTGCTCGCATGCCACGGGCGTGGGAATCGGCATCGTGAGCTGAAACGCCTTCGATGTATGATGTCGTGGAAGCCCCTGTCCATCTCATTAGTCGCCGCATCACCTTGCAATGCAGGCTGCTCC
>Ga0065721_10006732_pt1 | contig 13701 bp, 10 predicted proteins | sample Mesricmetagenome_FD_59108 | JGI IMG/M metagenome (GOLD analysis project Ga0065721, IMG submission 59108) | Mesophilic microbial community from rice straw/compost enrichment Sample: eDNA_1 v2 (version 2) | ecosystem: Engineered > Solid waste > Grass > Composting > Bioreactor | place: USA: Davis... | reverse complement strand
AAAATACAAAAAATCATATTTTTTTACTAGTTTAAATTTTTTTATTAAATGATTGGGAGTTAAAAGATATTTTCTAAAAAATAACTCGTATATTTTTTTCACATTTGGTACAAATTGGTCATTAGAAAAAAACCCATAATTAATCAAAGTCAAATATTTTTTGGGAATAATATTTATATTATCAGATATTAATATTAAATCCAAATTATTAGAAAATAAGTATTCCAAGGACATATTTAATTCTTCATTTGTTTTTTTATTATATTTATTATTAAAAACATTAAAATCAGATTCAATAATAATTAATGTTTTAAAATTATTATTTTTTAAATCATTAACCAAATTAATAAATTCTTTAATGGTATTTTTTGTAATAAAATTTATTTTTGAAAATTTATTAGATAAATTATATTTATTCAAATGATCAAATGAATTTGTAAAAACACATATAATTTCATATTTATTTTTTTTCGATAAATCATATAATAATTTAAGAGCAAAATCTGTTTTTCCTTGTTTTATATTATGGTAACTATGACCCAAAATTAGGCAAATTGATTTGTAATTTATTTGTTTAATGAATTTTTTTTGCATATATAGATACATACTTTTATTTTTTTATATTTATATATTAAAAATAATTTTATAATATATTAATGTCTAAATATAAAAAAATCAGAAAAAAATCTAGGAGTAAATCTAGAAATAGTTATAGCAGATCAAAGTCTAGATCAAGAAGATTAAAATATAAAAATTCGAAAAAGCAAAGATCATTATCGAGATTAACAAAAAGACAATCAAGAGTATCAAAAATGTCAAGATCAACCAGATCATCAACAAGAAAAAAAACCAAAAAAAATAAACAGATAAAGAAATATATAATTAAATGTTGTGAACCATGCTCAAATGTAGATGATCCAGGTATCAAAACAATTGATATTATCATTCCACAAAATTTTTATAGTGAATTAGCAAAACCAAAAATAGTATATAAAAATAAGGGGAAAGCGTTTATATTTGGTGATAAATTTAAATTATCAGAATATGTATATGTGGGGTCACATGAAAATAAGTCAGCTCAGACTGGTTTTGTAGATATGTCGGGAATTACTAAAAGTGAAATTAGTAGGATTTTGGATTTTAGAAACTGGATATTTGTCTATAATATTGATGCCAAATTGACAAGAGAAGAATTATTAAATTTGGAATCAAATGAATTTTGGGATTTCATTACAAAAAAAGAATATAAAAAGATTGATTGGGATTCGAGATCTCGATTAAACAAATTACAAGAAACTTTACCAAGAGTATTATTTGTAGGAAAAACTACCGAAACTAATTCTGGTGCTAATATATATGTTCACTATAATAGAAGAGGTTTAATTGATGGGATAATTGTAGATATATTTTGCTTTTTTCCGAAGGTAACAAGGTTGACGAGAGTTCCACCAGGAAAAAAACCCAAAAGAAGTGGATTAATTCAAGGATTTGAAACATAAAATTAAAATATAATTTATATAAATAAATTTATACTAATTTATTATAATATTATTGATAATATAAGATATGATGAATATATATTTTGATGAAGATATTAAAATATTTCCAGATAAAATTGACTATAATGAGATAATTAAGTCAATGGAGGAACATATAGTATTGTCAAGTAGTTTTAATGACAATAAAAATATAACTGTAATTAATAGAAGCAAATCATCAATAATGGATAAAGATAATATAAATAAAGAGAAAAATATCATAAATGAAAATCTTAAACATATAAGTCATTATACTCCAAAAAAATATGATCATATTAGCAGACAATTAATAGTAATGAATCTTACATTTTTAAAACATCATGGGATTATAATAGAACCAAATGAAGAGGATGTTCTTGAATCTACAGTACTACATTTTTATGGTGATGATAAAAAAACGGCAACAATAAGGACAACTACTCTAAAAGATTTTTTTGTTGATGATAAAAAAATAAATGTATATTATCATGAAAAAGACGAATTAAATGAAGTAGATGTTATCGAAAAAAAAATTAAAGAATCATTAAAAAAGTATGGAAAATATGATTTTATTAATAATAATTGTGAAGATTTTGTTTGTGATGTTTTGTTAAAACCAGAATCAAAATATATAAAACAAACTATAATTGTTTTTAATAATTTATATACTATAAATCCATATTATTTCAAAGTAATTGATAATAACAAAAAGGACACTTATTTTATTAATTAAAAATCAATCTAATAAAATTGGCGGTAGAGCTTCGGCTCCAGCTTTCAAAAAAAAATATTTTGTAATTATATAACAAACTTAATGACATTGACTAAATTTAATTTTAAAATTAATGATATAACATATTATATTATTACATGCAAAAAAAATGAAGAAATTTATTTCAAAGCGAATGATATTACAAAAATATTGGGGTTAAAAAAAAATAGTTTAAAAAATTATGTAAAAAGTTTTGATAAAATAACTTATGACAAATTAGTCCTTCAAGATTCTCCAGATAATCTAATAAACGATAATGGAAACATTAGTGAAATTTCAATTGATAATAATACTCTTTTCATCAATAAAAATGGTTTCAGAATATTGTTGTTAAAATCCAAATTCCCTTATATTAATGAAGTGGCCAAAGCTTTTGAGATAAATCTAGAAAAAAAAATCATTAGTTATGATTTGAAAAATATAATAAAAAAATTATCAATAGTATTTGAAAAAGCAGAAGTCAAAAGTAAGTTTAATTATAGTGTAAAACATCCAACACAAGATATAATCTATGAAATTGATTGTTATTTACCAGTATTGAGAATTGGCATATACTTTACAGCCCAACCTACTGAAAATATTAATTTTTTAACATCGCATCTTAAATGTAAATTTCTTAATTTTGAAATTAATAAAATAGAAAACTTAAATAATTCAAGATCAGAAACAGATATATCTAATTTATTAAAATCTTTTAATTCAAAACATGAAAAATTATATATTTTTGAAATAATTGGTGAAATAATAAAAGAAATTAATAAAAAAAACACTGAAATAAGTCCCGAATTAACATCATCTAATGGTTTTATTCATGATGATCACGATATTGCTGAAGACGTTGTAGCTAATAAAACAACTAATATTGAAACTAATACTAAAAATGATCTAACTAATTATGGTACAAGCTTTATTGTAACTGATAAAAATGAACAAACAAATGATGATAATGATTTTAATTTTTTAAGAGATGATGATGAGGCAAATATTGAGGACGATGATGCAACTAATGATGGAGCTTTAGGTAACTTTATTAATTTAAATAATATCAAAAAATTAGACGAAAATGGAGACATATTAGATTTATTAAATTCAGATCCAGAAATGCAAAAATTTCTAATTGAAAAAGACATAGAAACCTATAAAATAGAATCAGAATTAGAAGTAGCAAAATATAAAATTGATAAAGAATTCGAAATTGCAAAATATAAAATTGATAAGGATTTTGAAATTGCAAAATATCGTCATGATGGTAAAAAGTAATTAATTTTATTGGAAAAATAAAATCAAAATATAATATGATAAAAAATTGAAATTATGATATCTTTAGAAAATTTATTAAAGAAAAAAATTAAAAATGATTAATTGTGTGTCAACAAATAAAAGTTACCAAAAAATTTATCAAAGAAAATATTTTAATTATGGATCATTTAGTAAAAGTTATCATAAATTTGTCCATAAAAAATATTGTGATTATAAATCCAAGAGATTTTGTGGAATAAATTATAAAAAATATCTCATAAAAATAATCATGCTTTCGATACTGATTATACTTATGTCAAGAAATAGTTGTTCATATTCTGAAATATGTTTGGAAAAAAACATGTTTGGAATTGTATATTTTAACCCATATTTACAAGGTATTCATTATTTATTTCCAACAAATACATTCATAAAATTTCCATCAAGTTCACAAAAAATATTATATTCAAAATCAGAAAATACACAAATTATATTAACTACAAATGATGGTTTAAAAATAGAAATAGATTTTAATTTCTATTTTAAATTAATTCCCGAAAAATTAGGATCATTATATACAAAATATGGAAATAATTATTATAATTTTATTCAAATTTCAGCAAAAGCAAATATTCTGAAAATGTTATCAAGATTTTCATCTGATCAAATAATAAATCAAAGGAAATATATACATTCAATTATTAATCAAAATTTAAAAAATCATATCGAAAATTTAATTTCTGTAGAAATACTAAATAATCTTTCAAATTTATTACATATTGAAATTCCTATTATTTTAAAAAATATTTATTTGCATTCTTTCTTAACAATACAGGATGCTATAATGGGAAAACACCAGCAATTATTAAATTTGATTAAATACGAAACAAAAACTATGATAACTAAAATAAGATCACATACTGATTTTATTTTAAAAAATTCATTAATCGAAGCTAATCAATTGATTATATTAAGCAAATTAAGAGCAAAAAACATCAAAAATAGTGCATATGGTTTAGGTTATAAAAAAATTAAATCAAAATTAAATATGACAAAAGATATGTTATTTAAATTAATAAAAATATTATAAATATTATATTTAATCGTCATCATCAGAATATTCAATCGGATCATTAAAATTTTCTACAAATACATTTTGTGTATTTAATAATCTGATATAACTCCATATTGATCTTTTATCTATAGATAAGTCAGATTGTGTTTTTTCTAAATCTGATTTTGAGGTAATAATAACACAATCACATTTACTTTCAATGTTATTTAGAACTTTAACAGTAACCCAAGAACCAAATAAATAATAGGATATAATAGATCCTGTTGACATAATGGCATTTTTAGAATTAACAGTAGTCGTATCTAAATGTTCCAAATAATTTTTCTTTTCATAAAGATTATTCCAAGTATTAATTTTTAGGGTGTAATCTTTTCTCTCGGATGTTACAATCATTTTATCATCAAATAATGTTTTTATAGTTCCGTCATATTTTATATCATAATCTATATTTCTGTAAAATGTTATGTCTAAACCAGGATATATTCCATGTCTTGTAATTGTACTGTAATTCACTAATTTATCGGTTAAACTAATCCATTCATTATTTTGTTTATCAGTCTTGTAGATAAAATCAATCAAATATTCTTTATTATTCGTGATAGAATTATCTCGAATAGATATAATTCTACCTACATTCCAAATACCTTCTCTATCTAAAACATCCCAATAACTACCTAATGGATAAGAATCAAGTTTGAAATTCAAATTCCCAGGTTTAAATTTTTTATCATTAGAAAAATGTGATTTTTCATGAGCATCCATTTTATTTTGTTTATCTTGATGTATACATTTTAGTGAAAAACTATATTTACATAAAACATATACTTCTCCGCAATCGTTAAAATGATTTGCTAAATTTTTTCTTGGAAAAACGGCCTTGCAATCATTTGGACATGTAATATTGAATTCATTACAATAATTGTTATGATCGTCCTTTAGACGTCTTTCGAACTTGATATCGCAACCATTAGTACAAGTAATTAATTCATTTGGACATTTTAAATAATGATTAGATAAATTTTTTCGTTTATCACGAACACCACAAGAATTGGAACAATCAATTATCTCGTCTCGGCAAGCCAATATATGATCTCTGAAAAGTGTCAAATTTTTTAATTTTTGGCAATAATTACATTTTTTTGAAGATTCAATACATCTAGTTTCGTGACTTTTGAAATTTTTAAATGAAAATTTAATTGAACAAATTGGACATTGAATGATTTTATTATTAATATCGCTTATAATTTTTGATCTAGTTTTTGTATCAGCTTTTTTCAACGAGTCTGAGCAACAAACAGGACATCTTTTTTCCAAACTCGAGCTATTTAAGGAATCATAACATTTTTTGCATAAATAATGTTCACATTCTATAACGACAGTTTTTTTTGAATGATATAATATGTTCGAACATATTACACAAGCAAGATCTTCATGATCAATATCAATTTTTTTAAGCATTGTTGATAGATATATCAATAAATAAAGGTAAATAAGTCAACGAACAATTATTTCAATTTTTTATGTGTATTAATATTCTTTACGAAGATACCATTTGTTACAATATCCAACAAAAAAATAAATTTTGTCATCAAGAAATCTTATTGAGACGGTTTTAAATAAACAATAATTTTTAGTTTCGCGTGTTGAGAACTGCTTAACAAATTTATCTAATTCAATATCATCCATTGGCTTTATTCTTGACCAATAGATGTCATTATTATCTATTCTTGATCGGATAAAACTAATGAAAAATTCATCAAATGATTTATCACTTGGATTAAATATGTACAATAATATTAGTAAATTATTTGTGTTATTATTCGGAATTATGTATGTCATTATTAGTATTTCTCTTTATTTTAATTATAAATGGGTATGTAATTTTAGTAATTTTTACAAGATATTAATTGAGTTGGTTTGACACCCATATCATTTTATGATATTTAAGGAATAGATAAAAGTATATAAAGAGATAATACTAGTTATATATTGAAAGTATATTAATATATTAAATTGTATTATATACTTGTCTGAATAGCTTAATTAAAGCCTCAGTCCGCAAAACTGAGAGATGCAAATTAAAACTTTGCTTCAGACTTCATATTATTGATTAATTTCAATTAATATGATGCCACCGTAACTTAATGTAAAGTACATGACTTTTAATCATGGAGATGTAGATGCGAACTCTACCGGTGGCTTCCCTTGATAGCATAATGGAAATGCACCAGTCTGTAAAACTGCGAGATGTGTGTTAAATTCACACTCAAGGGACTATTTAAATATCAGATGTTAATATTTATTAACCATTTTAATAAATATTATTATTTTTTAATTCTTATTATCATAAAAAATAAATATTAGAAAATTATGTTATTTTGTTATTCAACAAGATAATTTTAACAAATGAAATTTAAGATAAAAATTATTTGATTTGATAATTTAATTAATAATATTCCAAATTAAAATAAGTAATTTAAATATGAAGAAAAATTGAATAATAAATAATATTGAAAATACTTGTGTCACCTAATAATTATCTCAACAATTAAAGAGATGCCGTTATCACCAAATAATGATCGTGTAATGATGATTATATGTTTGTATTTTACATATTTAGTTATTTTACCATTGACATATATAATATTTGGTCTAGTATATTTAGGTAAATATGCTGATAATGATATTTCTAAATGTGAAAATATATGGGTATTTATTTTAATAAATTATTTGTTTCAAATAATCCTTTATATTGTTTATATTGTGAATAAAACTATTTTACGTATTGAAATAAATAATGATTTTTTTCAACTTGATTCAAATTCTAAATATTTCGAATTAAAATCTTGTATGTTGTGTATTTTAAAATTAGCGGGATTTTTAACCTTAATAGGATTGACAATATGGGGCTTTTTTATTTTAGGAAAATTAGGTTATACTAATTGTGGGCATTCTTTGAAACATAATAATACTAATTTGTATATTTATCATATATTTAATGTTTCGTTGAATATAATTATTATGCCTTTTTATTTCTTTTTTGTATTATTATAAAAAATTAATCATATTAGAAATATATTTTATAAAATAATTTTTTTATTGAATTTAATTTGAGTTTAGTTTGAAAATTTAATTTGTTTCATGTATTATTTTTTAATTATTATTTGCGGATAATATATGGTCTTTTTATGTTGACTTATTTTTTTCGAGATAATTTATACGTTGGATAACAAAATTATATAATTTTGTTATTTAATTAATATTATTCATAAATTTTGTTTTCGCAAAACGATTTAATTCCGTTATTCGATGTGTAATTCAATAATTAATTGAAATATTTATAAAAATAAACAAATAATTTTAAATATTATTTACTAAAATAAAATTTTCGCGCTGAATATCAGAATTATATTATTTTGCTATTTAATTAATATTATTCATAAATTTTGTTTTCACAAAATAATACAATTCTGTTATTCGGCGCGGAATTTAATAATTAATTAAAATATTTACAAAAATGAAAATAAATAAAAACAAAAAGAAAAAAATAATTTTAAATTTTATTTACTAAAATAAAATTTGCGCGCTGAATAGCAGAATTATATTGTTTTGTTATTTAATTAATATTATTCATAAATTTTATTTTCACAAAATGATATAGTTCTGTTATTTAGCGCGCAATTCAATAAGAAATATAAATAAATTAATCGATTAAAATATTCAATAAATAAAACAAAAAATAATTTTTAATATTATTTACTAAAATAAAATTTGCGCGCTGAATAGNAGAATTATATTGTTTTGTTATTTAATTAATATTATTCATAAATTTTATTTTCACAAAATGATATAGTTCTGTTATTTAGCGCGCAATTCAACAAGAAATATAAATAAATTAACAATTAATTAAAATATCCAATAAATTAAACAAAAAATAATTTTTAATATTATTTAAGTAAAACAAGAAAATAATTTTTAAATATTATTAATCAAAACGGAATTTGCTAAATATAAATATAAATTTTATTTTCACAAAATAATATAATTTTGTTACGCGTCAAGTTAAAAACCAACAAAAAATGAGAAATTTAAATTTATTGGTTATCTTTAAAATAAAATAGTATACATTAATAGATACCAAAAATTCAACATATCACAAGAACTTAAATTGCATATGTGAATCTGATTTTGTAAATAAATGTAATGCAATTAGCATGTTTTGTGTTTGTTGTGACCATATATAAATTATTGTAAGACATGTACATATATGTACCTGTAGTGATAAATTTAATATAAATAATTGCAAGTCATATGTACATGATTCTATATGTAATAAAAATATGATTATAAAAAGATGTAAAAAATTTAATCATGATATTTAAAAAATGATTATTAGAAAAATTAATATCAAAATTTAATTGATATAATATCATAAATTTGATTTATCAAAATGATATAATTTTGATATTTTATTTATCACTAATATGAATTATAACTACTTAAAGGTCAATTGAAACTATATAAAGAAATAAGACAAATAATAAATTGTGAAAGGTCATAACTTTCACAATTGACGGAAAAAATGTGTATAACGGGTATGAAAGTTTTGTTATAAAAATGTAATTAAATATATTGATTATATAACTTAATATTATTGAAAGTAGTTGATAATTATATTAATTATTAAACTAAGTTCAAAAGTTTATTGATAATTTTGGATTAACGCCATTATTATCATTATCAACGTGGTGTAACAGTAGCACGTCGGCCTCATGAGTCGAAGGAGAAAATGCGACTTTTTCCGTTGATATAGAAACCGAAAAATTTCTAATTAATTTTAGGAATTATTTAGACAATGGAGTTTTGTGGTAAAATACCTGCCTTCCAAGCAGGGGTCCCGGTTTCGATTACCGGCATTGTCATATAAAAAATGAATTATTCCTGACTAATCTCGGGATTAATTTAGACAATGGAGTTTCGTGGTAAAATACCTGCTAGCCAAGCAGGTGTCCCGGTTTCGATTACCGGCATTGTCATAATAAAAATCAAAAAATTGTTTTTAATTAACTTTAAAAATGATTTAGACAATGGAGTTTCGTGGTAAAATACCTGCTTGTGACGCAGGTGTCCCGGTTTCGATTACCGGCATTGTCATATAATAAAAAAACCAAAATTGCCTTCCCTCGATTAATTTTGAGGGAAATTTAGACAATGGAGTTTTGTGGTAAAATACCTGTCTGTAACGCAGGTGTCCTGGTTTCGATTATCGGCATTGTCGTAATTTTATTTAATCAATAAAATTAAAAATACTTGTGTATTTTTAAGTTTTTAATTCTATTATTTATTCTCAAAAAAATCAAAAAAATCAAAAAAATAAATATATTATTGATATCTTAATTTTATCCAAAATCAAAAATTTAAAAGATAATTAAATGAAATAATATTGGGTTTTTATTTCATGTAATTATTTAACATTTATTTATCAAACTAATTAATAACTATTTTTAAAGAAAAAAATTGAAAAAAAAATGTTATAAACCATAAGTTTGTATATATATTATACTTAAAAACATGAGTGACGATGCATGGTCAATGGATGAAAATGACAAAAATGAAAACAACAAAGAAACTTCAATTAATGAAAATAATTTGGACAAACCAAATGGTTGGATAGAATTTAATAAGGATAATTTTTGTGATGATGATGATGACGATGATGCTTCAGAGGAATTTGCTGTTGAAGATGTCCCCATTAATAATAATCTTGTTAAAAATAATTATGTGAAAGACATAACAAATGATGATAATACTAAACTGAAAAGAAATGATCTTAGAGGACTTGCTGACGAAATTGTCAAAATGTGTTATGACCCAAAACTAAAAAATTATAAACCATATTTAAATAAAGATAATAAGAAAAAAAAAGGTGTTAATAGTAAAAAAGAAACCCTTAATAATTCTGTTGCAAACATATTTATTAGTAATGAATATTGTAATATTGAGGGTTATAATTTAAATATTATACTAAAAAATCAAATTAGATCATATGAACAACCAATTGAATACTTGTATAACAAAGAAAGGCTTGATAAGATGAAAAAACAGGAAAGTAATTTACAATTGGCTATAAAAAGAATGGAAAAAGAAAATAGAAAAACCACAAGTGAATACGAAAAGAATAAAAGAGATCTGCATATTCTCCAATCTAATATCGATGACTTGACCTCAAAAATATCAGATATTAAGGACAAATCGAAATTAACTTATGCAAAAAGAGCTTTAAAAATATTATCAAATCACACTGAAAGTTCGAAAATATTATTTAATGAAATTAAAAATCAATTGAGTATCAATTCATTGGATAAAAACGAAAAAGAAATTACACACTGTACTAAAATTTCCAAAGATCAAAATAATCAATATACTGTTGTTAAATCATTAACCTACACATCAACAAAATTCTGGAGAAGATCAGATGATGATAAAGATATTAGTGAAGACACAAGACCTAAATCATTTATAAATAATTATCAAAATAATGATAAACAAAGTATATATCAAAATTGGAGAGATAATAATGACTATCAAGGTAAATCAAGCAATATCCGAAATAATCAAAACTATTATCGTAATAATCGAGACAATAATCGAGATAATAATCGAGATAATAATCGAAATAATAATCGAGACAATAGTCGAGAAAAATATCAAAATAGAAATAATAATCAGAACAATTACAGAAATGATTACCGATCTAATTATGGTAACCGAAATAATAACCTAAATCGCTTCCAAAATAATAGAAATAATAGAAATAATTATTACAATAACTATCAAAACGATAATCGATCAAATTATCAAAACTACCGAAATAACCAAAAAAATGATTATCGTAGAGACATTAATGAATACAGAGATCGCAGATACGAAAACAATAAAGACAATTCGGAAAAAAGACCAAAAAGTAGACAAATAAGAGAAGAGGATCTATATAAAAAACCTATGAAAAATAAAGAAAAGAAAAAAACTTCAACTAAAAAAAATATATATGACGTTTTAATAGATTCCGAAAAATCAAATACAGATATTGAGGAACAACCACGATCAAAAACACAACTTCAATCATCAAATATTTGGTCAAAATTTAACAAAAATATGTTACTTGATAAAAATACTGATGATGAAACTGACGAGTAATTTCTTTATATTAAAAAGTTGAAAATTAAACTCTTAAAAATCCCCAAATATAAAAATTTATTTATAAAAATATGGAAGATAAAATAAGGGAATTATTTAACGACTTGGAAAAAAAAAAAAATATAAAAATAATTTATGCGGCTGAAGCTGGATCGAGAGCTTATGATCTGGCATCGAATAATTCCGATTATGATCTGAGATTTATATTTGTGAGAAGGGTAGAAGACTATATAAAAATAGAGAGTGAACCAGACGTTATCGATAAATATAATAATAGTGGAATTAATACTAGTGTATTTGACTTTCAAGGTTTTGAAATAATTAAGGCTCTGAGAGATTTAAATAAAAATAACCCAAGTTTAATTGAATGGTTACATTCTCCTATAAAATATATTAATATAGATAATTTTTCGGATAAATGTCTAAAAATTTTATACGAATCATGTAATATAAAAAAATTAATTTATCATTATAAATCAATGGCTTTTGAAAATTTTAAAAAACATCTTAATAATAAAGATGATGTTCTTTATAAAAAATATTTTCATGTAATAAGACCAATAATGGTTATGAAATATTTAATGCTAAATAACAATGTACTAGGTGAAAAAAAAGAAAAAGAAGAAATAGATGACAGGTTAATAATATTAAATTTTGGAGAGCTTTCCGAAAAAATCAAAGGTAGTTTTAGTGAAGAATTTTATAAAGAAATTAAATTTTTAGTTAATGTTAAAAAAAATCCTTGTGATGACAAGAAGCATGAAGGAAAAAGAATTAAAGTTGTAGATGAGTGGATTGATGGTAGATTTATTGATTTTAAAAATTTTGAGGATAAATGTAACAAAAAAAAAGAAAAAAATAATAAAAATATTGACATATTTTTATTAACTATATCAATTTATAATAGTTTAATTGACAAATTAAATAATTTAATAAAAATATCAATAACTAAAAAATATGAAGAATATGACTACTTTTCGATGTGTCGTATGTTGTTGCAATTTTTGTGGATATTAAAAGAAAAAGATAAAAATGTCCCTTCAAGAATATCCAATCTAATAAAAAAATTGGAAAATAATGAAAATAAAGATATTTTGGGAAAAATAGCCGAATTATCCGAAAAACATGATGATAAAGTAAAAACTAAATTCAATATCAATTTAGAAAATCTGTCATTAAATAAATTATTGGAATTTGAATATAACGAGAATAATACAGATTTTAAATGGATAATTGATCACATAAACAATAATAAAAATTTAATTGATGGTATGTATGATTCTTTAAAAAAAATAGGAGATAATCAAAAAGATGAAACTTTAAAAGACAAGCGAAAAAAAAATATTTTAAAATATAATAAAATTGTCCAATATTATATTTTAAAATATGATAATGTTTAATTACCTATAGAAAAACACAAAAAATAAAAAAAATTATTTTATAATATATCGAAAATATATATAATGATTTTTATAAGAGGTGATAAATTAAATGAACATCAAATAGAAGAATTATATGAGTTACATAGATCTGTATATAATTATACAGAAATATTTGATGTATTTAAGAGAGAACTCAAAGAGTTTTACATATTATACAGAAATTTAAATGATAAGAATATATTAGGCTATATAAATGTAGAAAGAAAAGAGAATACTTTGAACATAAAATGGATATATGGACCTGGTTATGGAAAACTAATAATATTCAATATTGAAAATCATTTTAGGAAAAAAAATTTCAAGAGACTAATATTAGAAATATCAATTAATCAGTTAGAAAAAAAAGATGTTGTTTTGAAAAGATTTAATTTTTTTATAAGAAACAAATATAGGACATATGATTATATATTTAAAAGCGAATATAATATCATATTAAAACTAGAAAAAAACATTTGAATT
>Ga0065721_10002671_pt1 | contig 13701 bp, 12 predicted proteins | sample Mesricmetagenome_FD_59108 | JGI IMG/M metagenome (GOLD analysis project Ga0065721, IMG submission 59108) | Mesophilic microbial community from rice straw/compost enrichment Sample: eDNA_1 v2 (version 2) | ecosystem: Engineered > Solid waste > Grass > Composting > Bioreactor | place: USA: Davis... | reverse complement strand
CTTCCTGGGTGTCGGCGTTCCGGGGCTGATAACCAACATTCTCAAGCGGCTGGTGGGCCGCGGCCGCCCTACAGAGTTCGACTCCGCAGGTGCATTCTCGTTCCAGAATATATTCAACGATTGGACATTTCAGAGCTTCCCCAGCGGCCACTCGGCCACGGCCATAGCCACGGCATTCGTCGTTGGGTTCATGGTTCCGCGGCTGTTTCCGGTCCTGCTCGTGGTGGGCATTGTCGTCGCCATTTCGCGCGTGCCGGTGGGGATGCATTACCCCACCGACGTCTTTGCAGGGATCATCGTCGGCATGCTCGGAGCCTATCTGGTTCGCAACTTCTTCGCCCAGCGGGGCTGGCTGTTTACGCGGCAGGCTGACCGACGCATTGTGTTCAAGCCGCTTTCCGGCCTGCAGGCCGTGGTTCAACGCGCGCGGCGGTAGCGCTCCAGTGCCCGGGCAAGGTCGACCTTGAGGTCATCCACGCCTTCAAACCCGATATGGACACGGAACAGGTTGCCCGCGTCATTCCAGGGCCGCACGGTGCGCGCGCCCCTGACTGCGACCGGCAGGCACAGGCTCTCATAGCCGCCCCAGGAATAGCCCATGGTGAAGAGCTCGAGCTGGTCGACAAACGCGGCTACCGCCGAACGCGGCGCAGGCTCAAGCACNAAGCCGAAAAGGCTGCCGGCGCCCGAAAAGTCCCGCTTCCACAACAGGTGGTCCGGATGGCTGGGCAGCGCAGGGTGCAGTACCGAAGTCACGCCCTCCTGCTGTTCCAGCCACTGGGCGATTTCCAGGGCNCGTTCCTGATGCTCGTTCATGCGGATCGACAATGTTCGTAGNCCGCGCGCCACGAGGTAGGCGTCGTCGCCGGATGTGAAGAAGCCGAGCAGCGTACGTACCCGTTCCACATCATCCCANGCCTCCCGTGTGGTCGAGATCGTNCCGGCCAGGGCATCGGAATGCCCCACGAACATCTTTGTTGCTGCATGGACGACGATGTCTGCGCCCAGCGANAGGGGCTTGTGATAAAGTGGTGTAGCCCAGCTGTTGTCGACGACGAGGCGAGCGCCTCCTGNATGNGCGACAGCGGCCAGNGCAGGTATGTCCTGCACCTCGAAGGTGAGTGAGCCGGGGCTTTCTGCAAGCACCGCGCGGGTATTGGGCCGCATGAGGTCGGCCAGACCTGCGCCGATTCGGGGATCGTAATAGCGGGCACTGATTCCCATTTGCGCCAGGAAGCCATCTGCGAACTTCCTGCCCGGCTCATAGGCGCTGTCCGAGATCAGCACGTCGTCGCCCGATTTCAGGCAGGACAACAGCGCAATGGTGATGGCGGCCAGGCCCGAAGGGACCAGCTTTGTGCGGTATGCCCCCTCCAGCTCCGTAACAATCGCTTCCACTCCGGCGGTAGTGGGATTACCGGCTCGTCCATAGAGATAGGGTTGAGACTGCGCATCAAGATCGGCCAGCGTTTTGAACAGCACCGTCGATCCGCGATAGACGGGCGTGTTCACAAAACCGAACTGATCGTCGGGATTCCGTCCAGCATGGGTCAGGACTGTTTCCGGCGAACTGATCCCCGGTGCGCCGCTTTTGTAGTCATTCATACTAGTCTCGATGCTCAAAAAGAAATCATTTCGCGGCCTCTGGTCAGTTGAGAGCCAGTATTCCCGACCCAACCCACCATCTGCCCTTGACGTTAGGGTGAATAGAGGCTTGCATGCTTACCAGCATCCAAACCGCCAGACAAAGGCGGTGGTGCGCTCGGGGCTGAGGGACGCAAGTATCTGCTCCGAAACACAGGGTCAGGAAACAAAAGGCAAAATAATGCAAAAAGTGCTCGCATCGATCGCACTGGCTACCGCTGCCAGCCTCGGCGCCATAAACGCCGCAGGCGCCGCTACGCTGGACGACATCAAGGCCAATGGCTTCCTCCGCTGCGGCGTCACGGAAGGCACCGTGGGTTTCTCCGCTCCGGATTCGAACAACCAGTGGGCAGGCATTGACGTGGAGTATTGCCGCGCCATTTCCGCTGCCATTTTCAACGACGCCGACAAGGTTCGTTACGTTCCCCTGAGCTCTCCCGAACGCTTCACAGCGCTGTCGGCTGGCGAGGCCGATCTGCTGGTGCGCACCACCACCTGGACCATGAGCCGCGACACCCAGCAGGGCGTGATGTTCGGCGCGACTAACTATTACGACGGGCAGGGCTTCATCGTTCGCAAGGCGGACGGTATCACTTCGGCTCTTGAACTGAGCGGCGCCGCCCTCTGCATTGAAGCCGGCACCACCACGGAACTGAACGCCGCCGACTATTTCGAAGCCAATGGCCTCGAATACAATCCTGTCGTGTTCACCGGCCAGGACGAAGCCTGGAAGGCCTACGAGGACGGTCGTTGCGACGTGATGACCACTGACGCCTCGGCCCTGGCCTCCAACCGCTCGGTCCTGCAGGTTCCCGATGACCACATCATCCTTCCGGAAATCATCTCGAAGGAACCTCTGGCTTCCGTGACCCGTCAGGGTGATGACGTCTGGTTCAATCTGGTTCGTTGGACCCACTACGCCATGCTCGAAGCCGAAGAGCTCGGCGTGACCTCGCAGAATGTCGACGAAATGCTCGGCTCGGACAATCCGGCTGTGAAGCGCCTGCTCGGCGTTGAAGGTGACTTCGGCACCTCGCTCGGCCTCGACAAGGATTGGGCGTACCGGATCATCAAGCTGGTGGGCAACTACGCTGAGATCTTCGACAAGACCATCGGCCCGGATACCGAAATCGGCCTGGAACGCGGCATCAACGCGCTCTGGAAAGACGGTGGCATCCAGTACTCGCCGCCGATCCGCTAAGCATTGTTAAGGCGGCGCCCGGATGTCCGGGCGCCGCTGAACATTTAGACCCGTGCACTCGGCCTCAGGGCGCGTGTATGCCGCTTAGCTTCGGGGACACCATATATGACCACCATTGACACGCGTCGCGAGCCGGCGCCAACGGTGAATTTTTTCAACGACCCGGTCATTCGGGGCGTCATCTACCAGGCTGTCGTCGCGGTACTCCTGGTGCTCTTTATCATCTGGATCGTTGGCAACACGGCCGCGAACCTCGCCGCGCAGAACAAGTCGACCGGCTATGAGTTCCTTTGGGCGCCAAGCGGTTTCGACATTAGTTTCAAAATCATCGAATACAGCCGCAGCTCCAGCTACCTGCAGACGCTGCTCGTCGGTATCACCAACACCTTGTTGGTTGCATTTATTGGCATCATCCTCGCTACCCTTGTGGGGTTCGTGATCGGCGTGGCTCGGCTGAGCAGCAATTTCATCGTATCCTCGCTCGCCACGGTTTATGTCGAGACGCTGCGGAACATTCCGCTGCTCTTGCAGCTGTTCTTCTGGTATTTTGCCGTGTTGGCAACCATGCCCGCGGTAAAGGACTCGTTCGAGCTTCCGCTGGGGTCCTTCATCAACAAGCGCGGCGTTTTCGTCCCGCGCCCAGTGCCCGACGAGCAGTTCATCTTCGTTGCCATCGGTGCTGTGGTCGCGATCATCGCTATCGTTGCGATGCGCTTCTGGGCCAAGCGGCGGCTCGAAGCTACCGGCCGGCGTTTTCCGGTGTTCCTGAGCGGGCTCGGGATCTTCGTTGCCATCGTCGGCGCCGTCTGGCTCCTCAGCGGCGCGCACCTTGATTTCGAACTCCCGCAATTGCAGGGCTTCAATTTCCGGGGTGGCCTGGCTCTGCCCCCAGAGTTTGTCGCCCTGTTGGTGGGTCTCACGCTCTACACTGCCTCGTTCATCGCGGAAATAGTCCGCGCCGGTATCCTGGCTGTCAATCGCGGGCAGACCGAAGCAGCGCACTCCCTGGGCCTTAAGGAAGGCGATCGCTTACGTCTGGTGATCATCCCCCAGGCAATGCGCGTCATTGTTCCACCGCTCACCAGCCAATATCTCAACCTCACCAAGAACTCGTCCCTTGGCGCGGCCATCGGCTATCCGGAGCTGTTCAACGTGTTCGGCAGCACCTCGCTCAATCAGAGCAGCCGTGCCATCGAATGCATCTCCATCGTGATGCTCGTCTATTTGTCCTTCTCATTGATCACTTCGGCGATCATGAACTGGTACAATGGCCGGGTCCGGCTGGTGGAGCGCTAGCATGACCGACATCGGATTTGTCCGCTCGCAAATGGTAGAGGCCCGGCCGGCTCCGGCGCGCGCTGGTGGCGCGGTCGGGTGGATGAAGAAAAACCTCTTTGCCACCCCGCTCGACACTGTGCTGACGGTGCTCGGTGTGCTGTTCCTGCTTTGGGTTCTGCCGCCGCTCTACAACTTCACTATCGGCAATGCCGTGCCGCCCGGGGGCACGCCCGCAGACTGCAAGGCACTCAACGCAGGCGCCTGCTGGGCCTACATTTCTTCGGAAATTGAGTTNTTCATCTACGGCTTCTACGCCATTCCGGAACAATGGCGGCCAAACATCGTCTTCGCCCTGGGGGCNCTGCTGCTCGTTCCGCTGCTGATCCCCTCGATGCCGTTNAAGCGCGTNAACGCGGTTCTGTTCCTTCTGGTCTACCCGGTNGTCAGCTACTACCTTCTCCATGGCGGTGTGTTCGGCCTGCGGGTCATCCCGACGGAAGACTGGGGCGGCCTGTTGCTGACACTGCTGATCTCTGTTGTCGGCATCACCCTGTCGTTCCCCTTGGGGATAATCTTGGCTCTCGGACGGCAGTCCAAGATGCCAGTCATCAAGACCCTGTGCGTGGCCTTCATCGAGTTGATCCGCGCAGTGCCGCTGATCACCATCCTGTTCATGGCGTCGATCATGCTGCCGCTTTTCATGCCTCAAGGCGCGACGGTAGATAAGCTGCTCCGCGCTCTGGTGGGTGTCACCCTGTTCCAGTCGGCCTATATGGCTGAAGTTATCCGTGGTGGCCTACAGGCCATTCCGCGGGGGCAGCATGAAGCAGCATCGGCACTTGGTCTGGGCTTCTGGCGGCGCATGTACTTCATCGTGCTTCCCCAGGCCCTCAAGCATGTGATCCCGGGGATCGTGAACAACTTCATCTCCCTGTTCAAGGATACTTCGCTCGTCTACATCGTGGGAATGAAGGATCTGCTTGAAGCGGTGAAGACCAAGAACGACTCTGCCATCGAATGGCAGGCACCGAACACCGCTATTACCGGCTACCTGTTTGCTGCCATGGTTTTCTGGGTCTTCTGTTTCTTCATGTCCCGGTACTCGCTGTTTATCGAGCGCCGCCTCAACACCGGCTACAAGAGGTAGCGTCAATGTCTCAGGTTTCCGAAACCATCNTCGAACGCGAAATCGACACCAGCCAGATGCACGTCTCCGCTACGGANGTCGCAATCGACGTGGTCAACATGCACAAGTGGTATGGCGACTTCCATGTCCTGCGAGACATCAACCTGCGGGTTATGTCGGGTGAGCGCATTGTCATTGCAGGCCCCTCGGGCTCGGGCAAGTCGACGCTCATCCGCTGCGTCAATCGCCTGGAGGAGCACCAGGAAGGCCAGATCATCGTCAACGGCACCGAGCTGACCGCCGACCTCAAGCGTATCGACGAAGTGCGCCGCGAAGTCGGCATGGTATTCCAGCACTTCAACCTGTTCCCGCACCTGACCATCCTGCAGAACCTCACTCTTGCCCCGATTTGGGTTCGCGGCATTCCCAAGGCCGCAGCCGAGGAAACCGCCATGCACTATCTGGAGCGGGTCAAGATTCCGGAACAGGCCAACAAGTATCCCGGCCAGCTCTCGGGCGGCCAGCAGCAGCGCGTGGCCATTGCGCGTTCACTCTGCATGCAGCCCAAGATCATGCTCTTCGACGAACCGACTTCGGCTCTCGACCCGGAAATGGTCAAGGAAGTGCTCGAAGTCATGATCAGCCTCGCTGAGGAAGGCATGACCATGATCTGCGTGACTCACGAAATGGGCTTTGCCCGTCAGGTGGCAAACCGGGTCATCTTCATGGACCAGGGGCAGATCATCGAACAGAACGAGCCTGAAGCATTCTTCTCCAATCCGCAGCACGAGCGCACCAAGCTGTTCCTCAGCCAGATCCTGCACTGAGCCACCTGAAGAGGCGCGAGGCGCCTCCTGTGCGTCTCTCGTAAAGATAGGCCCGCGCGCAATGCCCGGGGGAAATCGGGGGTCAGGCCGATGCTCGGCTTGACCCCTTGTTTTTGCCAGCCAATATGAAGCGCGAACGCAAAGGCTGTTTCTTTGACCAGGCTGTTACGACAATTGCTGTTTTGGGGCGCCCTGGTCGTCGGAGCGGGCCTGCAGACGGCCACTGCCCAGACCCTTGAGGCGGTGCGGGAACGCGGATTTCTGATCTGCGGAGCCAGCAATGCACTTGCGGGCTTTTCCCAGCAGGATGTCGATGGTCGATGGTCCGGCTTCGACGTGGACCTGTGTCGCGCGCTGGCGGCAGCCGTCCTTGGCAACCCCGACCTCATCGAATTCAGGCCATACCGCGGGGAAGCCCGTTTCGCCCCCCTCCAGACAGGGGCGGTGGATGTCCTTATGCGCAACGGCGCCTGGACCACGGGGCGCGATACCCGCTACGGTGCCCGCTATGTCACGCCTGCCTTTTTCGACGGGCAGGCCTTCCTGGTTCCGCAATCGCTTGGCGTCGTGTCGGCCTACGAGTTGGACAATGTCAGCATCTGCGTGATTGATGGGGCAGGCGAGCTGGACGCGTTAGACGAATTCTTCTTTTCCAATCAGGCCAACTTCACCAGCGTTGTCTACGAGGATGTAGCCGATCTTTCCACGGCATACAGGGCGGGCCTATGCCAGGCCATTTCAGCATCCGGCCGCCAGCTTCAGGCCATCCGGCGGGAGCTGTCCGAACCCAACCTGCACCGCATCCTCCCCGAACGCATATCCAAGGAAGTGCTCGGTCCCGTGGTGCGCAATGACGACGACCAGTGGTTCAGGATCGTGCGCTGGACCATATTCGCGCTCATCAACGCCGAGGAGGTGGGCGTCACCAGCCTCAACATCGACTCGCTGTCCGCTGCCCGCACGCCGGCTGTGCGGCGGCTTCTGGGCATCGAGGGTGATTTCGGCGCAGGCTTGGGCCTGCGGCCCACTTTCATGGCCGACGCCATCCGGGCCGTGGGCAACTATTCTGAACTCTATGACCGGCACTTCGGCCCGCAAACCGGGGCCGCCATGCTGCGCGGACAGAACGCGTTATGGTCCAATGGCGGTCTGCTATACGCGCCGCCCATACGCTAGCCACCGTCTGGCAGGTCAGGCGAAGAGCAGGCTCACCCGCCGGTTCTGTTTGCCCTTCTTTTCGATCTTGCCAAGGGCCAACGGGCCGATTTCGGCGGTGTTGGCGACATGAGTGCCCCCGCAGGGCTGCAGGTCCACATTGCCGATCCGCACCAGCCGCACGCGACCTTGGCCAATGGGGGGCTTGACCTTCATGGTCTTGATCAGCTCGGGCTTTGCCTCCATTTCGGCGTCGGTGATCCACTCGCTGGTCACGGCGTGGCCGGCCTGAACCATGGCATTCANCTCCGCTTCGAGGGTCGCNAGATTCTCNGGCACTTCNGGCATGTCGAAGTCCAGACGCCCCCGATCTTCGCCAACNGNCCCGCCGGTGACCGGGAACGGAAAGACCACGGAGAGCAGGTGCAGTGCCGTGTGCATNCGCATCAGCCGATAGCGCCGCTCCCAGTCGATTTCTGCCGTCACGATTTCCCCNGGCAGCGGCCGGGGCATGCCCTCGGCCGCTACATGCACNATGGCCGTCTTGTCACCGTCAGGATGCACTGCCGTTTCAATGCGAAGCACACTGCCATCCTGGCGCACCAATTGGCCGCTGTCCCCCGGCTGGCCGCCAGATGTGGCATAAAACACCGTCTGTTCCAAGACGATGCCGCCCTCCGGGGTCACAGCGGTGACGCGCGCTTCGGTCGCCGCAAGGTAAGAATCGTCACGGAACAGGAACTTTGTCATTTTGTGGTACTCACAATACGGGGGAAAGAAGCCGCGCGGCCTGGGTCGCGACATAAAGCGTCCATCGGCGCGACTCGATCTCGGCCTGGCTGACCTGCCGGCAGGCTTCGAAGTCCTTGAGCAGCATCTCTTCGACCGCCTTGATGGTGGCCTCGTGGGTGAACCACAGCGTGATTTCGAAATTGATGGCGAACGAGCGATTGTCGAAATTGACGCTGCCCACGGTAGCAATTTCATTGTCCATCAGCACCACCTTCTGGTGCAGGAAGCCGTCGGTATAGCGATAGACGCCGATATCGTGCTGCACCATGCTGTCGGCATGCGCGATACTCGCCAGCCACACCAGCTTATGGTCGGGATTGTCCGGCAACATGATGCGCACGTCGACACCCCGAAGCCTGGCAGCGAACAGCGCTGTGCGGATATCGGTATCGGGCACGAAATAGGGGCTGACGATCCATAGCCGCTCCCTGGCCCGCCCGATCAGGTCGGTATAGGCGATGGCGCATTCTTCCAGCTTGTCCGCCGGCCCGCTCCCCATGACCAGCACGGAATTGTCGCCGAAACTCTCCAGCTCCTTGGGGGGGCGGTTGGGCAGGCGCTCGCCCGTCGCCCATTCCCAGTCCTCGCGGAACAGCAATGCGCAACCCAGTGCCGCGGGGCCCGATACGCGCACATGGGTGTCGCGCCAATGCCCGAAGCGCGGGTCCTGGCCGAGATATTCGACACCCACATTGTGCCCGCCGACCCAGGCATGCTTGCCATCGGCCACCACGATCTTGCGATGGTTGCGGTAATTGATGCGGGTCGGCCCGAACAGCCTGAGAAACTTGTGCCTTCGGTTGAAGCTCGAAACCTTGACGCCAGCCTCGCGCAACTCGCGGCGGTAGCGCTTGGGCATGCCGGTGCTGCCGATGTCGTCGTAGAGCAGATAGACCGCGACGCCCGATTTGGCTTTGGCGATGAGGCGCCGCGCCAGTTCGCTGCCCAGTGCATCGTCCCGCACGATGTAGAACTGCACCAGCACATAATCTTCGGCCGCATCTATCCCGGCAAAGATCGAATCGAAGGTAGCCTGTCCGTCGACCAGCAGCTCGACATCATTGCCCTTGAGAAACGGCAGTTCCGACACGGCGACCTGCACAGGCCACTTGGCATCTGTCTCCCGGTCGACCAGTGCAAGGTCCTTGGCGCGCAGCGGTCTGTCTGCGCGGCCATTCTGGATGCGGTCGGTCGCATAGTCGTCGAACAGCTTCCAGCCGAACACCAGATAGAGAAAGACCGTGGGAATCGGCAGCAAAGCAAGCGACAGCAGCCATGCAATCGAGCCCTGGGATGTGCGCGAATTGAGGATCTCCCGCACCGCGCAGACCACGGCCAGAAGGTAGATGCACCCCATGACCAGGGCGATCAGGTGCAGATCCGCAACAATGGCTTTCAGGATATCGTCTAGTCCAAACACGTTGGTCTTCAGCCCCCCGGACGCGGCAGTCTAGCAGGCTGAAGACGGGCGACAANCTCCCGGTATTCAGGCGTCCTTCTCAAGGACGCNCGAAATGTCGATTGGTTCCCGNCCCTCCATCCAGGGCGGCACGGGCAAGCCCNTGCCNCGCAGGAATTCGGGGTTNAAGATCTTGCTGGCATACCGGTTGCCATAGTCGCACAGCACCGTGACGATGGTTTTTCCCGGACCCAGGTCGCGCGCCATGCGCACCGCGCCCGCGATATTGATCGCGCTCGACCCGCCCAGGCACAGGCCTTCGTGTTCGAGCAGGTCATAGATATAGGGCAGGGCCTCGGCATCCGGGATACGATAGGGCAGGTCGACCTTCAGCCCCTCGAGGTTGGCCGTGATGCGCCCCTGTCCGATGCCCTCGGTGATCGAGTCTCCCGCCGACTTGAGTTCCCCATTGGCATAATACTCGTAAAGCGCGGCCCCTTCCGGGTCGGCCAGGCCGATCTTGATGTCGGGATTGCGCGACTTGAGCGCCTCTGCCACGCCGGCCAGTGTGCCGCCCGACCCGACGGCACAGATGAAGCCGTCGATGCGCCCATTGGTCTGTTGCCAGATTTCGGGACCGGTGGTCTCGATATGGGCGCGCCGGTTCGAGACATTGTCGAACTGGTTGGCCCAGACAGCGCCATTGGGCAATTCGGCATTGAGCTTTTCCGCCAGGCGCCCGGATACCTTGATGTAATTGTTAGGGTGCCGATAGGGCCTGGCCGGCACTTCGATCAGCTCGGCGCCGTACAGCCGCAGCGCGTCCTTCTTTTCCTGGCTCTGGGTCTCGGGAATGACAATGACCGACTTGAACCCCAGCGAGTTGGCCACCAGCGTCAGGCCGATGCCGGTATTGCCCGCCGTACCTTCCACGATCGTGCCACCGGGCTTGAGCTTGCCGGACTTGACCGCGTCATGGATGATGAACAGTGCCGCCCGATCCTTGACCGACTGGCCTGGATTGAGGAATTCGGCCTTGCCCCATATCTCGCATCCCGTCAGCGTGGAAACGCGGTTGAGACGGATCAACGGCGTATTGCCGATGGCGGAGATGAGGTCTTCGTGCTTGGCCATGTTCGGATTCTTTTATGTGCGCCCGATTGCGCTGCGTCCTGCCGCCAGGCGGCAAAACAAGAAAGATCAGAGACTTATCGTAGGATCGCGGGCCACGACCTGCAAGCCGTAACCTCACCATCAGGCAGGGCTTTTCTCGCCTCCCCGCTCATGCGCAGACGCCTGCGCATGACAGAGCAAGGCCATAGCATGGTTTTGCGTCCGGAAGCTGGCCGTGGGAGGACGCCGTAGTCGTCCTAGAATACCGCTTGGCTATTCCATCAGCCCGGCAAGTTCCTCAAGCGCCGCATTCCATGCTTCCATCGAAAAGATGCGCGTTTGCGCATCGGCATGGGGCAGGCCACGCTCGGTCAGGGTGATGACCGTACTGTCCTCGCCCACAGCCTTGAAGGTAATGTCGAGAACAAAGATCAGCTCGTTCTCCTCGTCCTCGTCCTTGTGGATCCACGAAAGCACCAGCCGTTCGTCCTCGACAAAAGTCAGCACTTCCCCGCTGACTTCGTGGTCGGCTTCGTCATCGTCCTCGGCGAAGGTCACGAAGCGGTACTGGCCGCCCTCGAAGGCGTCGAATTCGGCCTCATCGGCCTCCCACTGCTNGATCAGCGCCGGGTCCGTCCANGCNGNAAATACGTCCGACACATGCGCGCCAATCGTGCGCGTCAGCGTAATCTGGCTTTCGTTGTCGACATCCATGCCATTNGTCATGCNGTCGTCCTTTCTGGATAGAGCTCTGCCGTCCTGGGCAGCAGGATGGTGAGAATACCAAGGGCCGGCAGGAACGCGCAAATCTGAAAGACCGGAACGATGCCGATCCAGTCGGCCAGGCCTCCCATTATCGCGGCGCCCAGCGCGCCCACGCCAAAGGCGAAGCCAAACACGAAGCCGGCAACCATACCCACTTTGCCGGGCACCAGTTCCTGTGCATAGACCACCATGGCCGAGAAGGCAGAGGACAGGATCAGCCCCACCATGATGCTGGTCACGCAGGTCCAGAACAGGTCGAGATAGGGCAGCGCCAGCGTGAAGGGCAGGGCGCCCAAAATCGACACCCAGATCACCGCCAGACGACCATAACGGTCGCCCACCGGCCCGCCGATGAAGGTTCCTGCTGCTACGGCGCCGAGGAAGGCAAAGAGATAGTACTGCGCGTCCTGGGCAGATAGCGCGAACTTTTCCATCAGGAAAAAGGCGTAGTAGCTCTTCAGCCCTTCGATATAAACGAACTTGCTGAACAACAGCGCGCCGATGACTGCGAACGCGATGATCAGCCGCTTGCGCGGCAATGCCGGCTTGCGCGGCGCCACGGTCGGTCGAGCTGCCATCTGCCGCTGATGTTCGGCGAACCACCGGCCCACATGGCTCAGAAGGGCAACGCCGAGTGCCGCGACGATCAGAAACCAGAAAATGCTCGACTGCCCCTGGGGCAGCAGAATCAGCGCAGCGGCGAGCGGGCCGAGCGCAGTGCCCGCATTGCCGCCGACCTGGAACAGCGATTGGGCAAATCCCAACCGCCCGCCAGAAGCCATTCGTGCCACGCGCGAGGCTTCCGGGTGGAACAGGGCCGATCCCGTGCCGACCACCACCGAAGCTAGGAACAGCAGCCAGAATCCATTGGCGGCAGCCAATAGCGCCACGCCGATCGCCACGATCAGCATGGATACGGCCAGCCAGTAGGGCTTGGGCTTGAGGTCCCCAGAAAGGCCAAAGATCGGTTGCAGCAGGCAAGCAGTGATCTGCTGGCCCAGCGTCAGCATCCCGATCTGGAAATAGGTCAGGCCATAGTTTTCCTTGAGCATCGGATAGAGCGCCGGCAGCAGGAACTGCAGCAGGTCGTTGAGCAGATGCGCGCCGCTCACACAGAGAATGATGGACAGGGCAGTACGCTGTGCGTCGTGCCCGGCAGGAGCAACGGTCGTGGTCATGGAAATCGCTTGGAGAACCGAGTTACCGGCCGTCCTACGCCATGGTGGGCACAAGAGCAATCGCTCGTGTATCTGGCTGCGGCGGGGAGGGAGTGAGGGAAATGGCTCCGCGAGCTGGACTCGAACCAGCGACCATTCGATTAACAGTCGAACGCTCTACCAACTGAGCTATCGCGGAACACTTTCGTGCGCCCTCTTGGCGAAGGCGAGGTCCGTGTACCCAAACTGATCCGGTTTGCCAAGCCCCCAATGTCGCGTCATGTGAATAACTTGTCGAGACGGCTGCTATGCGCGCCTTCCGGCTAGGGCGATCAGGTCCCCCAGCGTATTGATATTGGCAAAGGGATCGTCCTCCGCTTCGTTCGACCAGTCGACCAAGGGGGCATCAAGTGCGGCGAGAAGCGCGCGTGGGCTGGAAATTTCGGTTCCGTCTATCAGCCTGTCCTGCATCTCGAACAGCGCGGACAGCCGCCAGGCCGCATTGGTGGGATAGCCATTGCCACGCCAGCCGGCCTGTGCCGCAGCGTGACCTTTCTTAACCGCCGCCAGCAGCCGCGACACGTAATTTGCGGGCAGGAAGGGCGTGTCCACGGCCACCGAGACGATGACGGCATCGTCATCGACCTTGCGCCCGATATGGTCCATGGCCGCCACCAGCCCCGCGAGTGGGCCGGCAATCGGCAGGTCGAGGTCCGGGAGGCACATCCCATAGGGCGCGATGCCCTCTTCATCCGGCCGGGCGGAAATCAGCACCTGCTGTGCATCGTTCCGAAACTGCTCGGTGATGCGTTGGATGAGCATCTTGCCGCCCAGCCGCAGCTGCCACTTTCTCACCGTCCCCAGCCGGCTTCCCGAGCCGCCCGCCAGAACCAGCCCGATCACTCTCATGATGCCTTGGCGTGCCTGAGCATCAACATCAGCAAAATGCCGCCCACCAGGCCCCAGAAGGGCGCGCCCACGCCCACGACAGTGATTCCCGAGGCCGTCGTTGCGAAGGTCAGGATTGCGGGCAGGCGGGAATCGTCGTCTGCCAGTGCGCCGGCAAGGGCCGCGGCAAGGCTCGAGAACAGGGCCAGGCCCGCTACCGCCTGGATCAGCACCGGCGGCGACGCTGCGATGAAGGCAGCCGCAAGGCTCGCCGTCAGGCCAAAGCCGATATAGGTCACGCCGGCCGCAACCGGAGCGGGCCAGCGCCGGTGGGGGTCGGGATGGGCTTCATGACC
>Ga0065721_10051741_pt1 | contig 13705 bp, 8 predicted proteins | sample Mesricmetagenome_FD_59108 | JGI IMG/M metagenome (GOLD analysis project Ga0065721, IMG submission 59108) | Mesophilic microbial community from rice straw/compost enrichment Sample: eDNA_1 v2 (version 2) | ecosystem: Engineered > Solid waste > Grass > Composting > Bioreactor | place: USA: Davis... | reverse complement strand
CTGCGACCGGATTGCACCAGAGCCACGGCGTTCTGCTTGAATTCGGCGTCATAGCGCCGGGCGAATTTGCTTTTGGTTTCCATTGCTTTCTTTCTACACCCCAAAAGCCCTCTCCACAAAATCGAAGAAACATCACTGTTCGGCAAAAGTTAAGTACAGGCTCTAGGGTTGGTCTCGATATAGCATTGACCATCAGCTCCAACTTCAGTGACACCCGCACAACCGCTCATCTCGTCAGTGCTTGATGCACAATTCGACCAACTTGCGTTGACACTATACGCCATGAACATGGCTGTCACCATTGCGACTAATTGAACAATCCTATTCTTCATACTTTTTATTGTGTTTGTTGTTTACCGACCCAATTGCAGCTAACGACCCGGCAAATCTTTTTATCATCAATGCTGATTCTCCTGCCTATTCCGAAGCATCGTTTTGACCAAAACAATAGGAACTCCGATTACCAATAGTCCGAAAATAATCTTAAAAGCTGTTGAAAAAGTTTTTTGCGTCGCACTCACCGCCCTCCTCTTATGCAATTGGCCTTTGTATATCCCGCTCGCCCCAACTAACCTTGTATCATTTGTAGAAGCTATCCATCCAGAAGTGTCTAACGTGTAAAAAATGTTATTCAAATACTCTGTTTTTGTCCTTTGTTTAAAGCGCCTGTCTTGAACAGCGATTTTACCAACCAGCTTGGGCAGCATCACTTCGGGCACACTCCGCTCGAGGATGTTTGTTACTTCGCACGAAATGGTTCTAACCCCTATTTCACCGGAGCCGTCTGATATGATATATACCGACTTGAAGCGAGTTGGTATTCGCCTGCCTTCCACCATTCGGCTCTCATCCAATGAAAAGGAGGATTCCACCTTTAACGGCTGTTTTTCTTGCCTGATAACCCGCAGACTTTCTTCGACGCGCTGGGCATCTTTGACGTTGTCAGGTTCATCGACTTCCGGGTAGTCCAAGAGGTCTGCAGATGGTTTTTGACTAGCCTGGACGAAAGAGCCACGACTTATTAATGGGTTGGGAGAATCTCCGAGGAGCTTAAAGCTAAAATCCGTTGACCACGTTAAAGGCGTTTTCCGGGCATTTGCAATAAGTAAATTAGGAATTCGGTCATTTGGATATTGGCTGACATACTCTCCAGCCAGGAATGCAATCCAGAGGGTTCCTACCCGCTCCCCATAATCAATAGGAAACGGCCCCCTCGAAACTCGCGCGGGATGCTCCGAAACTTCCATCGCTAAGTTTGTTACCACTTTGGAATTCTTGTCTAATCTCTTATCGCTATATAGTACACTAAAAATGTTGGTCCCGTCGTAAGCAATCTCCTCGGTCGTTTGGATGCCATAACGAATTACATAGTCCTTCCACGATAGCTTCCACCTCCCCCGATCATCCACCCCCATAATGAAAGAACTTACGTTTTCTATCGGCGCCTTTCCTTTTGATTTAAGCTCACCTCTTATAATCCCTTCGACTTTAAAGACGGGCTGAAAGGTCTCTTCAGCAAAAACAGCACTATTGCAGAATCCAACTAAAATGACGCTACCGGCAACGGCTAATCTATTGAACTTGCTTGTCCACAAATAGGACCAAATTAGAATGCTAACCGCCCCTAAAAACATCGCCCCAAGGATTAGGAGACTCGCTGCCTCAAGACGGGCCTCCATCTTTCCGAGGAGCGACCCCGCACCAAAACATTTGCACGTGTTGGCAACCTCTGGGCTTAGGTAAAATCCTACCCTATAAACAACGAATATAGAGCAAATCCACAATGCAACAAGAACTCCTTTGAAAAGGTTCTTCACCGACAGCACCGCCAACATGATTACCGCAGATAGTTCCAAAAGACCCGCCCCAATCATTAACTCGCGATTTGTCATCCAGGTTAGGAATGGATCGCGCTTTTCGGCGGAAATATTTGATAAGTCCGACGTAAATTTTCCAAAAGCCGCGACGCAAAATACTAACATGCAACAAACAAGATAAGACTGAGTCCACCTCCGCAAAAGCAAGAACTTTTGAACTGAGCAATTCATTAATACCCAAACAGAAGAGTTACGAGAATCAGCGCCTTCAACTAAAGCCACACTGGGGTTAGGTTGGTTTTCGTTGAGATTCATGACCAAGCTAGAAGCGGTTTCAAAATTCGTGCTGGTGTAAGTATTTAATTCTGGACCCTTTGGGCGAATTATGTGAAAAGCTGGGGATGACGAAACGATTACTGACCGATGCGCAGTAGCTCCAAATCGAACCGTTGTTACCCAAACCCCAGCGCCGGGATAAACGCGGACGCCCACCCAAAGATCTCCGCCGAAAAGGAGTCGGTTCTTGGTTTTGACATATCGGGCGCTACCGTGCTACAGGAGATTCGGCCTGACTCAAACCAACGTCAACTGGCCCATCAAAGAGCATCCGTGCCGCATTCAAAAATTTGCCCGCTCGTTTCATTCTGTTTTTCTGATTACCCGGATTTGACTTGCGTTGAGGAAACCATGCAAAGCCCAAATCGGGAAGAATTAATCTGTACTAAAATTCGTCATTTTTGTACTCGGATTCGTCAAAACGGAAAAACGCGGCGCCGCAGAGAAGATGATTGAACGAACCCCGCACAATGAATTATGTGAACACATAACATCTCCGCGTGCTCGCGTTCTTTTCTGCGTGTATCCCGCAAGGTCGGTGCTTGTTATTTAGCGCCCTTTGCTTTGGCCGACGTATTTTTGCCCGTTTGCCCGTTTGCCCGTTTGCGGCAGCGAGCAGCCGGGCGCGGTGTTCTTTGGGCGGATAGCCGAAATGACGTTTGAATGCCAACGAGAAGCCGTGCTGGTTTTGGTAACCCATTAAGTGGGCGGTCTCCTGCACGTTCTTGCCTTGAGCCAGCCATGCCCCCGCCAGTTCCATGCGCTTAGCCCCAAGCCAATCCTGCGGACATTCCTGGTATTCCGCTCGAAACTGCCGTTCCAATTTGCTCACGGAACAGCCCAACTGCTCCGCCAGCCGCTGCACGCACCATTGCGCCGCTGCGGCGCGTTCCGCCCAATCCGTAGTCTCCTGCAACAGTCTCGCCATAGTTCCTGATCTTGCTTTGACAAGGTGAATGGGGCTTTTGGATGATTTGTTGGTTTGAGTTTAAATGAGTTGTGGAATGACTAACAATTAGTGTCAGGTTATTTCACTGGCTAGTCCAATCCGATTGATTATTCGGATGATTTTATCATCGGCTTCCGGAGCGCCGACGTGTCGTCGGCTTTAGCCACAAATAGGCACACCAGGCGCAAAATCTAATTCGGTTTTGTGCCAGGAAATAACTTGAACCCCTCTAAATCGCCGGCACGAGTGAGTTCAAATATTTCTCGAGATTGGTGTATCCATCGTCGCCGTACAGCGCTCCGTCCGTGGGATCGTTGGGATTGAGGCCGTATTTTTTCTCCCAATCGTCCGGCATCCCGTCCCGATCCGTATCCAGCGGCGCAGGCTTGGAACGCAGTTCCGGCCAGCCGCCGACTGCTTTCTGGGAATCAATCAGCCCTTTGCCCCCGCCGCCGTACGTCTCGCCATACTTCGCCGTGCCGGTGCGAATTTCATGGATGATGCGTTGATCCACCGAGTCTCGCGACAACGAACAACCCGCGCGAGCGAGCACCAGTTCGTATGCCTGTTCCGCAGATTGCGTGGTGACCGGGGCCACGACAAACGGTTGCGAAACGCGCAGGGTGGCTTCTGTCGCTTCGCCATCCGGGGCGAATTCGATGCCACCCTTCCAGTTGTCGGCGGAGATATCAGGAAAGCCCCAGACATAGTTGCCGGTCGCATACATCTTCCCGCGCGGATCTTTCTGGATGAAAATCCGGTGGCGGACCCGCTCCGAAGTGGCCGGGCCGTATTTGTAGTAATTATTGATCCAATTGCGCGGCCACAATTCACCGCCATAGGCGCTGTTGAAGCCCCAGTTGTAAATGACATTGTTGCGATAATCCATCAAGCCGGATTCGGGATTTCCGGAGGCTCGGGGATTACGGCTGCTGTGATGCGCGAGAATATTGTGATGCCACGAGCCCCCCGGCCCGCCCCAAAGGCCACCGTAGCCATGCGACCCTTTTTTGTGGACGGACTTCGTCAGGCTTTCACTCACGATACACCATTGGACGGTGAAATTAGCACCCTTGTTGATCGAGAACGTTTCATCCACACCCCAACTCGCACTGCAATGATCAATGATGAATTGATCGCCTCGGCCACCAAATCCATCCTGTTCCACGCCCTTTTCATCGCCGGGTCGAAACCGCAGGTAACGAATGATCATGTTCGTCGTTTCAAAATTGATCTGATAATTCTTGATACAAATGCCGTCGCCGGGAGCCGTCTGGCCCGCGATGGTAAGATCGGGATTCTTGATTTTGATTTCCGATTCCAGCGGGATGGTTCCGGAAACCCGGAACACGACTGTGCGCGCACCCTTCGCTTCCACCGCAGCGCGAAAACTTCCCGGACCGCGGTCGTTCAGATTTGTGACCTCGATGACTTTTCCGCCCCGGCCGCCCGTGGTGTACTTTCCGAAGCCTTCGGCGCCCGGAAAGGCTGGAGCATGATCGGGTCTCAGATTGGACAACGTCACCGTTTTGGTCACTTCGTCATACTTCAGTTCATAACGCCATCCGGCGGGCAGCTCGACGCGATCAAACCGGCCTTCCAACGCGGTCAGCCCGGGACCGAACAAACGGAGTTGCGAGTTCTCATGCGGTTTGATGCGTCCGACAAATCGCACTTTGAGCGTCCCGGATAAACGCCAGCGCCCTGAAGTTATGGGATTCAGGACTTCGCTGTCGGTGACCTCAAACGTTGTTTCGTTGCCAGTGGATTGCCAGTCGGCGGTGGTTGAGTTTGTTTCCGCACTCGAGCACGATATTCCCGCGGCGAAAAGTCCGATCAGGCAGTAACATGCCTTTAGTTTCCTGAACTTTGTTTGCCGCGAACGCCAGATTTGTTTTGAGAGTGATACCATGGGTTTCGCTCTTGGTATCAGCTTTACGCGCTGGTGCAATCCCGGTCTGCGGTGCTGCCCGAAATGCCAGATGCCATCGCCCGAAATACCAAGACACCTGACAGGCGGCAGCCTAAGTTGAGCGCATTACCCGAGTTAAAGCCAGGCAGGCAACGCGACGTTTTCCGCGTTGCGAATTGAGTATGGTAATAACCCTGGATGGCCAGTGATGTATGAAAATTTCTAACCGCTCCGTCACGACGGCAAACGTCCTCCGGTGGCAAAACGAAATTTTGTCCAATTCTTTAATCACATCATCCTATGCGAGCCCGGGATTGTTGTTAGCGTATTCAATCAATAACTCCACCACTCGTTTACGCCAGTTGGCCACACCTGTTTCAAGCACACCCGGTTTTGCTCAATAAATCTCTAATATCGCTAATGCATACCTCATCATTCTTTCGTCCGGTTCGCTCAACTGCATTGGATTGGCGCGGGAAAAATCGCGCTTTTACCCTGATTGAACTGCTGGTGGTGATCGCCATTATTGCCATTCTGGCCGCCATGCTGCTGCCCGCCCTCGCCAAGGCCAAGGCCAAGGCACAGGGCGTTTATTGCCTGAGCAACACCAAGCAATTGACGCTGGCGTGGATCATGTACGCGGATGAAAATAACGGCAATCTGGTAGCCAATCGCCCGCGGGCGGAGATCCAATTCGGATTGAATCCGGACAGTTGGATTCTGGGCGATATCAGTTATGGCCGGGCCGACGGCACCAACACAGAGTATCTCGCCACCGCCAAGCTCGGCGCTTTCGCCAAATCCATCGCCATTTACAAATGTCCGTCGGATCGCACCACGACCACTATCTCCGGACAGTCCTACCCGCGCGTCCGCAGCATTTCGATGAGCAAGAATCTGGGCCACAACAATGACATCAAAAAAATGAGCCAGATCGTCAACCCCAGCCCGGTAATGACCTGGGTGTTTATTGATGAGCATCCGGACACGCTCAATGACGGCCAATGGTACATGAACAACAAACTGGAGTGGACGGATTACCCGGCCAGTTACCATAACGGCGCGGGCGGGCTCTCATTTGCGGATGGGCACTCGGAAATCCGCAAATGGTTGGAGAATTCCACCAAAGCTCCGGTCACAGGCAGCAGTCGTCCGCCGCAGATTGAAGTGGCCTCCACGCCACGGGACGCCCGCTGGATGTTGCAGCGCATGTACCCGGGCTGGTAAACGCAATTTCAAACCCACAACCAACACAACCCACAGGAATCAAACGCATGAAACGTATCCTTATAACCCCATCCCCGGGTCAACTCTCCCGATTCAGCGCCGCGCTTTGGCGATTCGGAAAGCTTCTGCTGGCCGCCGTGGCGGTCAGCTCGCTGACGCTTCAAGGCTCGGCGCAGATTACCAACAATTTCGCGGATGGCGAAGGTGCTGAGACCTCAAACCAGTTTCCCGGCGCCGCCGCGGATGGCTGGGTGGAAGGCTGGACCTCTGTTCTTGGTGTGAACGGCGCCGCGGTAGGCTATTTCGGCATTGAACCGCACGTGGTTACCGATGGTGGTGACGACCCCTTGTTTGACGGCGGCAACTATCTCAGGTTTGGAATCGCCAACAGCGAATCCACCATGCGCCGGCGTTACACGGGAGTTCCCGGACTCGACATTACGGAAGCGCACATCATTGAATTCGATATTCGCCTGGAATGGCTCGGCGGCGCGTTCAACAATGGCAACGACTTCCTCACGATCTGCACCCGGCCCAATACTGGCAATAGTGCCTCGCAAAATCAGTCCACGTTCTGGATTAAAGCCTTGGGCGCCAGTAATACGGGCGCGCCCTTCGCCCAAGCCGGCTTCTGGAATTTTTACGAAGGCAGCACCGCCAGCAATAGTGAAAACCAGGGCACTACAGTCAACTCCACCAATGTGCCCTTCGTTTTGGGACGAAACTATCATTTCAAGATTCTGAACGACCCGTCCACGAAAACCTACTCGGCGAGTGTGACGGACGGAACCAACACCTTTACCACCGGCACGCTGCGGTGGCGCAATTATTCCACCACCAGTGAAAGTGACCGGACCAACTCCACTTATTTCACGATTGGCACCCGCACCAGCACCCGCAACGACATCAGCGTCAACCCGGCCACCGAAACCAACATCGTTTCCCTCGATAATCTGGTCATCTATCAAGCCCCGCTGGACAATGTCGCGCCGAAACTCGCGAAGATTTATCCGGAGGACGGACATGTATTTTTACCGATTGATACCAACCTGGTATTCAATGCCTTTACCATCGGACCGACAAATTCCCTGCCTGCCAGCAACATGGTCCTGATCTTGAACGGGGTCGATGTTTCCGCCGGATTGACCTTTGATGGCACGGACAGCAGCACCAACCGCACGGCCACTTATTCCGCCGGACTCGCACCCAACACGGTTTACCACGGCACCTTCTCGGTCGCTGACCAGGCGGGCCGGACCTCCACCACCATGTTTTGGTTCGACACCTTCGTGGAATCGGACGTCTTCATCATCGAAGCAGAGGACTACAACTTCAGCACCGACCTCTGCCCGAGCATCACGACGCAAACCAACATCAATCCGGACCGCTATCTGCAGAATCCTTTGCCCTCGGGGCTCGGCGACTTGGGCCCGGTCAACATGGACGAAGGTTATTTCGGGCGGGTCGGCACCCCCGGCGTGGATTATTTCGATAGCAACCCGGACACGGGCTTTGATTATCGTTCCCTACCGACGGGCTGCGATGCTGTGGGCATTCGCAAGAAAACCTCCGTTGACTACGAGCGTCCGGCGCTCACCGAATTGACCTTGCCGGAGTATATCACCGAGCGCTGGATCACCAATGATTGGCTCAACTACACCCGCATGTGGCCGGGCACCAACTATGTCGTCTATTTGCGCGTAGGTTCCGGAGCCAACCAACAATTCCAACTGGACCGCGTAACCAGCGACTATCAATTGCCGAACCAGACCACGGTTCCGCTGGGCGTGTTTAACTGTCCGTTATTCCAGCGACGCGAGGCGCTCGCCTATCAACCGTTGGTGGATGCCCTGGGCAATCCCATTGTGCTGTCGCTCAGCGGCCTTCAAACGCTGCGACTGACCTCACTCAATTCGCCGGCCTCGGATCAGGCTTACATCAACTTCATGTTGTTCCTGCCTCAGGCTGGCCCGGCTTCTCCTTATGTCATGGGACTCGCCCCGGCCGCGAATGCGGTCAACGTCTCACCCGATACCAGCATCAGCGTAACTCTCGCCAACGGCGGCCTGCCCGTTGACGTCAGCACGATTGTCCTGAAAGTCAACGACGTTGACGTGACTGACGATGCAACCATCACTCCGACGGATACCGGCGCCACGGTCAGCTATCTGCCGCCCGTGTTCTTTGCCCAAGGCGCGACCAACACCATGGAGATTGTTTATGGCGATGGCACGAACCCGACCCGCACCAATGAATGGAGTTTCCGCACCGGAGCCTATTTGCCGGGCTTCGACCAGGTCATCCACGATCCTGCGGTCAGCGACGGCAACATCACCTTCAATGTGGTGACGGTCGAACGCGCCCTGCACATCATCGAATTCAAGGACGCCATCGACGCGAGCAGTTGGTCCGTGCTGACCAACGTTGTGGGGAACGGAGGACCAGTGACCATCACTGACACCACGGGAGGTAATCAGCGGTACTATCGGATGCGAATTCCGTAATTCCGGTGGCATCGTGCTGGGGCTGCCGGGTGATAGTGAATCACTTGGCAGCCCCTTGTCTTTGAACCGGTGCTCCACACCCACATCAACCCTGCCGCGTTCCAAATTCAGGTTTCACATGACTGCAAAATTGATTGTAGCTCAACTTGGGCTCCGCATCCGTCGATGGACGGTAATCTTCACTCTCCTCTTGATTGCTGTCGCCGCGTGCGGAGCGGACAGCGCCCCGTTGAAAATCTGCCTGTTGTCAGCCTCCGCAGAATACGAGTCCGATAAATCGTTGCGCGAGTTCCAGGCGTGGTTTGAATCCCGGTATCGGGCGGTCTGTTATCAAGCGTTTGGACAAGACAAGGGCGACAGTCTCCCGGGGATTGCCGCATTGGAATCAGCCGATTTGATGATTGTGTTCACGCGGCGAGTCACGCTGCCTCCCGCTGAATTGGCCCAACTGCAAAAATATCTCGCCAGCGGGCGTCCAGTCATTGGCCTCCGCACCGCGAGCCATGGATTTCAGAACTATCTGGAGTTTGATCGCGAAATCCTGGGCGGTGGCTACAAGGGGCATTACACCAATGCCCCTGCGGCAATCGAATTCTCGCTGGGGCGCTCCAACCATCCGGTTCTCGCCGGCGTCACCCCGTTCACCTCTCGCAAGCTCTACAAAAACCCCACCCTGGCGGACGACGTGGTGGTGTTGCTGAACGGGGAAAGCCTGGGCAAACATGAACCGGTCGCCTGGGTGCGCGATCGACCGCGACGAGTCTTCGCCACCTCCTTGGGCACGCAGGAGGATTTTACCGACGACAGTTTCCGGCGTCTGTTGGTGAATGCCATCTTCTGGACGACCCAACGGGATGAAACCGAATACCGACGGGCGAACTAGCAAACGGGCGACAGTAATTCCAGCCAGGCTCAACCGATGATAAGATTGGCGCTACTACCCGAGAAACCACTGCGGCCTGCCCTGAACGCAAAGAATCTCGCGCCCCGAAAGTTATCATTGGAACATGACGGATTTGGGGCTGTTGCAATCTGAAATATCAACTTGCGATTAACGTGGGTAAACCAACGGATGTTCGAGTAATTGGCGCAACGGTTTATTTTTTGCCGGTGCAAACCCGGGTACCGCTCAAGTTCGGAGCGGAAACCCTCATCTCGGTGACGTGTGCGCGCGCTTGCATCCGCGTCGCCGATTCATCGGGACGCACCGCGGAGGGCTGGGGGGAAACACCCTTGAGTGTTCAATGGGCCTGGCCCGGCAAAACTTCGCTGGAAGAGCGGCGGGAACGGATGGAGAAATTCTGCGTTCGTCTTACGAGCGCATGGGCAGGATACGATGCCACAGGACATCCTCTCGAACTCGGCGTTGATTTTTGCGATTACGTACTGCCGGGCCTCTTGCAACAGGCCAATCAGCAATGTGGCGCTGAGGCCGAACCCATGCCGTGGCTGGCGGCGCTGATTTGCGCCTCGATCTTCGACCTCGCGTTGCATGATGCCTACGGCAACCTGCATCAGCGTCCGGTTTATGAAACGTACAATGCCGAGTTCATGAACCGGGATCTGGCCGCTTTCATGACCCCGGCCGACGGACGGAAAAGCACGTTTCAGGGGCTGTATCCTCAAGACATTCTTTTGCGCCAGGGCGCGCAGGAATTGCTGGCCTGGCATCTGGTGGGAGGACTGGACGTGCTGGAGTCTTCAGAGTTGACCGGAGCCGAACCCAAAGACGGTTATCCCGTGATGTTGACGGACTGGGTTCGCAAAGATCAGTTGAAATGTTTGAAAGTTAAGCTGCGAGGGAATGACGTCAGTTGGGACCTGCAACGAATGCAACGGGTCGGGCAGATCGCCATGGCAACGGGGGTGGACTGGCTCTCGGCGGATTTTAACTGCACGGTCACTGAACCCGAGTATGTGAATGAGATTCTTGATCACATTCGCAAAGACAACCCGCCCATCTACGGAATGATTCTCTACGTGGAGCAGCCCTTTCCCTACGATCTGACCGCCAATCAGATTGACGTGCACAGCGTCTCTTCGCGCAAACCGCTTTTCCTCGATGAGAGCGCGCACGACTGGCGACTGTTGAAACTGGGACGCAAACTCGGCTGGTCCGGAGTGGCGTTGAAAACCTGCAAGACCCAGACCGGCGCAATCTTGAGCGCCTGTTGGGCCAAAACTCAAGGCATGAGCGTCATGGTGCAGGACCTCACGAATCCCATGCTGGCCCAAATCCCTCATGTGCTCCTGGCCTCTCGCGTCGGTACACTGATGGGAGTCGAAACCAACGGCATGCAATTCTATCCGGAAGCGTCGAACCACGAGTCCCGCATCCATCCCGGACTGTATCAGCGCCGCAATGGAAAAGTGAACCTGTCCACTGTGCGCGGCCCGGGGTTCGGATATCGCCTCCATGAAATCAAACGCGAACTGCCGTCACCGGTCGCCAAGTTCATGGACCCCGCTCCAGCTCTGGCAACTTAGTCCGAGGAACAGTAGAAGGACTGAGAGCAGAACCATTTAAAATCATATCATTCTGCTCAGCGTCATTCTGCCAAGTCGTAAGCCCGGTGAGTTATCGGTTTCTCCGTCTCAATTCTACCAGAGTATGTTCACGGTCAGTGTCGCCCGCGACAGGATCCGTTTCCGATGGTTGACCCCCAAACCTGACTCGCGTTAACCTGACACCCGTGGCCAACTATTTGAACTCACAGCTTGATGAAATTCCCGTACGGCGTTGCTCGGGTGGATTCACCCGACGCGCCTTGCCGTTCCCATGGTGAAAAAAACTCAAGAAATCCCGGTCCTTCAACCGGAGAAAGTTGAACTGGTCACGCGACCCAAAGTGGTGCCCATGCCGGACTTTGGCGTTTGCGTCTTTGAAAGCCGCCATGCCCCCGGATTCGTCGCGCCCAAACTGGTGGATGAATTCTCCAAATTCCTGCTGGTCATCTCCGGCCATGCCCGCTGGGACGGCGGTGGCAAAAGCTATTTAGTAGGCCCGAACAGTTTGGTCCATGTCCCGCGCGGCATGGTGCACCGACAGGAAGACGTCCCCGCCGATCCGGTCACACTGTTCGCGATTCATTATCGCCCGGAAGTTTTGTCTCCGTCGCTTCAGGCCCAGTTGAAGTTGCGGAATTTTGCCCATTGGAATCTGAGCGGCTCCGACTTTCCCCTGGCGCGTTATTTTCGAGCGGATTTCCGGGAAATGCTTTTTGAACAAGGCACGCAACGCGAGGGATGGGAAACCATTATGCTCGCCTGTTTGGGGCAATTGGCTGTCCGCGCCGTGCGCTTGTTGCAGCGCCCCATTGACTCCTATCAGCCGACCTACGAAAAGGAATCATCCGGGGCAGAACGCGTCGCCACCTATGTGCAGCGATTGCAATCCACGTTCTACAGCCAAAAGACGCTCGAAGACGCGGCGCAAGCCACCGGGGTCAGTCGCCGGCAATTCACCGAGTTGTTCCGCCGCATCACGCACCAGAGTTGGAAGGAATATCTTCAAAAGCTGCGCCTGGCCCATGCCCGGGAACTGCTGGTTCAAACTGACAAATCCGTGGTGGCCGTCGCCTTTGAATCGGGTTTTGAAGACTTGTCGCATTTTCATCGCGTCTTCAAACAGGCCTTCGACCTGTCCCCGCTCGCGTACCGCAAGAAACATCAGAAATCGCACGCACCAGAATAGCCCCATCAGCCGAGGGGCGGGCTGTTGGTGCGATGCGGCGAGGGCGATAGAACGAGACGAAGTTCAGCAGAGGAGGTGCGAACTGCGGCGAGCAGCGAAAAAGGACGTGAAAACTCTCTGCATTACCCTGTCTCCGCCGGATTCAGTGCGTGAAACGGAACGGGAGCGGAGTAATCAGGCGCACGGGCAAAGGTCGTGGGGATTACGCAGCAGTAGTGAAGTGAAGCGCGACTGAACCGGACGGAGTCAGGCGAATGAGACGCTTACTCTGACGTCTGATCGGCAGCGAGTTTGCGAGCGAGAGTCAGAGGTCAGTCAAATCAAAACCGGCTCTCGGCAGTCTGCGACTTTCAGCAGGATGAAATCCAAGCGAGCCGGTGCTGAAAGGTCGCAGTCTGCTGAGGTTCTCTTTCTTTCTACTTCAAATCCTCCGCAATCGTCGCGAATTGCTCCAGCGCCGCTTCGAGGTCCTGCGCGATTTCCTCGGCGATGATCTCCGGCGGCGGAAGATTCGCCGATTCTTCGAGCGCCTCGTCCTTCAACCAGAAGATGTCCAGGTTCACCTTGTCGCGCTTGAGCAATTCGTCATAGGTGAAGCATTTGAACCGCTCACTTTCTTTGCGCTTGTGGCGGTTTAACGTGGCAGAGGCGTCCCGCCTCTGTTCCCCGGCAGAACTGCGGCGGGACGCCGCAGCCACATTGCTGTCATTCTGCCCAAAATAACACTCCAAGAAATCATCCAGATCACTCCGCTTCAGCGGATTTTCCTTCAGCGTGAAATGCATGTTCGTCCGTAGGTCGTAAATCCAGAGTTTCTCTGTCCACGGTTTTTCCTGCGCGGGTTTGCGATCGAAGAACAGGACGTTTGCCTTCACGCCTTGCGCGTAAAAGATGCCAGTGGGTAAGCGCAGCAACGTGTGAACGTCCGCTTGTTTGAGCAACGCGCGCCGGATGGTTTCGCCCGCTCCGCCTTCGAACAGCACGTTGTCCGGCACCACCACCGCCGCGCGCCCATGCTGCTTCAGAATGGTGAAGATGTGCTGGAGAAAATTGAGTTGTTTGTTGCTCGTGGACGCCCAGAAATCGTCGCGATTGATCACCAGCGATTCCTTGGCCTGCTCGCCGGCCTCGTTCACGATGGTCACGCTGCTCTTCTTGCCGAACGGCGGATTCGCCAGCACGATGTCATACTCGCCATGCTTCCCGGCCAACGCATCCTTGGTGAGAACGGGTAAATCAAAAGTGGCAGAGCCGTCCCGGCTCTGT
>Ga0065721_10005761_pt1 | contig 13706 bp, 13 predicted proteins | sample Mesricmetagenome_FD_59108 | JGI IMG/M metagenome (GOLD analysis project Ga0065721, IMG submission 59108) | Mesophilic microbial community from rice straw/compost enrichment Sample: eDNA_1 v2 (version 2) | ecosystem: Engineered > Solid waste > Grass > Composting > Bioreactor | place: USA: Davis... | reverse complement strand
CAAACCTGTATTTCCTGCAGGTATTTCATGATAAACCGACGAAACGGGCGGTTCGTCACCCGAAAAGGATGCAGGAAATGCAGGTTTATCGCTCGATGGACGCCCGAATGCTCGAAAAGCATGCATCAACTGCAGGTTTGGATAATCCAGTGTGCGTTCAGTTCGACCGTGCCACTAATTACCCGCCGCCCGCGACTCGACGCACAGTAGGTGAAGTGATCAAACCTGCAATTTAGGCATCCTTTGAGCACGACCGTACCTTCACCCGGGCCAAACCTGTATTTCCTGCAGGTATTTCATGATAAACCGACGAAACGGGCGGTTCATCACCGAAAAGGATGAAGGAAATGCAGGTTTATCGCTCGATGGACGCCCGAATGCTCGAAAAGCATGCATTAACTGCAGGTTTGGATAATCCAGTGTGCGTTCAGTTCGACCGTGCCGGGAAGTGCAACAGAATTAGTAATTAGTTTGTTCAATCATGCGCATTGATCACCGTTACCGCACATCCCCAGCCAACAGCCCCGCCAACTGTACGCCGCCTTCACACATGAAATTCCCGCCGCTTGGACAAGGTAGCTAGGAGAGCCATCATAAATGGCAGCTCAGCTCGAATGGCGGCGAGGAGGTGTCAAGGATGGGAAGAAGAAATCGCAATCGGCTGCTCGTGCCTGGGGCACGGCAGGGCATGGATGCGTTCAAAGCGGAAGTGATGCGTCAGGAAGGCTACGCGGTCGACCCGAATCGACCGGAGGACGTAAAGTTCGAGGTGGCTCAATCGTTAGGCGTGCCGCTTCAGCATGGCGATAACGGGAATCTGACGACCGAGGATGCAGGCCGCGTAGGCGGCAAAATCGGCGGGTCGATGGTGCGCGAGATGATTCGACTCGCGCAGCAGCGCTTATCGGACGAGTCGAATAAGTGAGACGAGACCCCGCGGGTGCAGGCTTGGCGGCGGCTCTGCCGTCCCGATGCGAATGCCATTCTAAACGCAAAAGCAGCATCGCCGTTATCGGACGATGCTGCTTTGTTAATCAAACAATACTATTCTTTCACAACGTACTTGAGAACGTCATCCATGATCTGTTGACCCGCGATGTTGCCGCTGTACAGCCAGCTGCTTGATCTGTCGAGTTCGTAGACATGGCCTGCCTTCACGGCTTTGAGGTTCTTCCAGATCGCACCGTTCTTCACCGCTTCGGATGCTGCTTGGTCGCTGTTCACGAGGAAGATATGATCGGCGTCCAGCTCAGCGAGCTTCTCGAGCGAGATTGGGTTCCAGTTAGCCTTCTGGTCATCAGGGAGGCCCGCTACAACGTTCGGGATCTTAAAGCCCAGCTCATTGTAGAGGATGCTGCCGCTTGCTTTCGTCTCGTCAACGATGTAGAACGTGTTGCCAACGAACCATAGCGCAGCTGCGGATTGGCCTGGAGCAGCTGTTTCCAGCTTCGCCTTCACTTCTGCTGCTCTCGCGTCGTATTTTTCGAGCACGCTCTTAACGTCGTCCGATTTGTTCAGCAGCTCGCCGATCTTCGTCAGCGCGGCACGCCAGTCGTTGTTAATCGCATCGCCGAGGACGTACGTTGGCGCGATCTTCGCATATTGCTCGTACAGGCCGTTCTGAACGGAAGCTTCCGAACCGATGATGATCAGGTCAGGCGCGAAGCTTAACACCTGCTCGACTGGAAGGTCGTAGCCGATCGTTGGCACGCCTTCGAGACCGCTTGCTTGCAAGTAATCTTGAATGCCGTTCGCCACCGACCACTGCGCTGCAGGCTTTACGTTAAGTGTTGCAAGATGGTCTTCTAGGTACGAAGCGATAACTTTCTGCGGATTAGCTGGGATCGTCACTTCGTGGCCCATTGCGTCCGTTACAACCTTGCCTTCCTCTTTCTTATCGCTGCCGCAAGCCGACAGGAACATTGCGAGAATGATGATGCTCATGAGCACGATGCCAAGTTTGCTTTGCTTCTTCATGGTGTGGTTTCCCCCTGAGGTCCATTGTGTAGTTCTGAAATCGCGTTATTCGCGACGACTGGATATATTGTTGTCTGTCTATTCACTATGCACATCATAAATGAGAATGAATCTCAATGTCAAGATGGGAAGACGTAAAAACAACAAGGATTCAGCGGGTTGGAGCAACTTACCACACAATCGTCAAATTATTGGTCATGCTTCGTGACTTGCTCTCGCAGCGTCATACCAGGGTGGAATAGCAGCTCCTCTTGTAAGGCATTCGCCTTCGCGGACATCGATTCGACTGTCAGCTTGTAGACGACGGTGCGGCTTCCGAGCGAAGAACGGTATTTGTCGAGGTGCTGCGCAGCTAATGGATGATCATAAAAACCAGGCATGTACTTATCGATCATCGCTTGCATGGCAGCAGTCGATTCCTCAAGCGTATCAACGGTTGATAGGCGGCCGAACAGCATCACGCTCATATAGGCGGTATCGATATGGGCTGGAATAGGGGAGGTCAGCGTACCGTACGACTGGCTTATGGTGAAGCAGCCTTGTGCATTGGTGCGCATGCAGTCGGCTTTCCTTCCCTCCGATGCCCCGTGAAAGTAAATGGCTTTCTCTCTCCATACAAAATTAAGCGGAACCACGTACGGCACATCATCAGCGGACAGCCCCAGAAACCCCGTCTCTGTACGCTCCAGAAATTGTTGAATCGCAGCCTCGTCGTTACACTCGCGCAGTTTGAGTCGCATGGAAGTATACATAGCTTACAGCCCCTTTTCTTCAGAGAAATATGTTAAAATCCATATTAAATAACAATTGACCATGTTGAAATGGACAGAAAATAAGTTTTTTATAGGGTCAGATAAGGAGCTGTTTCGAAAATGGATTTGACGCCAATGCTGGATCGGTCAAGCGATGAGCCGCTGTATATGCAGCTGTACCGCTATGTCCGAAGCCGTATGGAGAACGGAACGATCGGGGCTGGCGAGCGGCTGCCATCGATTCGGGCGTTAAGCTTGCATCTGCGGATTAGCAAAATAACGGTGGAAGCTGCGTATCAGCAGCTGATTGCGGAGGGCTACGTAGAAAGCCGGGAGCGCAGCGGGCTTCGCGCGCTGCCCGTGGAACGTGCTCCGCAGGCGGCGGTACACCTTGGCGGAGCTGAACATATACAGGCTAGTGCCTCTCCTATAGGAGGGGCGCAAGCGATGCCGGTGCCGGTGGTTCAGGAGCGGGAGCAGCCTGCCGAAGCGGGCCTTTCGCGTGGCGCAGGTGATCGAGATGATGCGGCAGCTGTTGCTTCGACAGTACCGCTGCGGCGACGCAGCATCGACTTCGATTTTCAGTACGGCGATATCGAATTGGATCGTTTTCCGATTAAGGCGTGGCGCAGTGCGATGCAGAGCGCGCTCGAATATGAGCTGCATGAGGTATTCGGATACGGCTATTCGCAGGGCGATGAAGGGCTGCGGGCAGAGATCGCCCGTTACCTCGCACAGTCGAGAGGCGTCAACTGTAAGCCGGAGCAGATCATTATGACAGCGGGGACGCAGCAGGCGCTGTCACTGCTGTGCCGGCTGCTGCCGCTCACGGGACGCGCCGTTGCAATGGAGGAGCCTGGCTATCACGGTGCGCGGACGATGCTGGCCGACCACGGCTGCAAGCTGCTGCCGGTTCCGGTTGAAGCTGACGGCATCTCCGTATCGGCGCTCGCCGCGCTTGGCCCGGGCGTATCCGCTGTGTATGTAACGCCGTCGCATCAGTTCCCGCTGGGCGGCGTGCTGACCGTTCATAATCGGCAGCAGCTGCTGCAATGGGCATCGGAATGCGGCGCCTACATCCTAGAGGACGACTATGACAGCGAGTTCCGCTATCAGGGTCAGCCGATTCCGGCGCTGCAGGCGCTCGATCGGGAAGGACGAGTGATCTACCTCGGCACAATGTCCAAGTCCTTCCTTCCCGGCGTTCGGATGAGCTATATCGTGATGCCGGAAGCGCTCGCGGGGGCATCCCTGCGTGAGCGGCTTACCCGTTACAGCTCGCCGGTATCGCCGCTGCTGCAGCGGGCGGTGCGCCATTTTATGCAGGAGGGGCATATGGAGCGGCATGTGCGGCGCATGCGCCGGCTATATCAGGCCAAGCATCGGCAGCTCATTCAATCGATTCAAGCGCATATGGGGGATCGCGTGACGATTATCGGGCAGAAGGCGGGGCTGCATCTGCTGCTCGACGTCCACGGAAGAAGCCGCGGCGAGCTGATGGCGCTTGCCGAGGAGGAGGGCATCCGCGTGTATTCGCCTGCGGAGCAGTGGGCTGAGCGAGCGGCTTGTCCGGACTCGCTCCTGATTCTCGGCTTCGGCGGATTGCAGGAGCGTACAATTGATGAGGCGGTGCGGCGGCTCGCAGGCTGTTGGTTCGGCTTGTAATAAAGAGGGTGAATGCACGTTTGATCGCGTATTCAATCTCTTTTATATAAAACGTCCTACCAGCCTCAGCCTAACAGCTCAGAATCGTACTGTCGGAACAGCTCCTTCATCGCCTCGGTGTCTCGTCGTTCCATACTGTGTATGGCCCCAATAAGCGGGTAAATCTGGCCTTTCATGATGATGAGGTAGCGGGTCGTCTCCGCAGATGGGTTCCAGAAAGTATGCGGCGTGCCATGGGGGACAATGACGGACTCACCCTGCTTAGCGGTCACAACCTCGTCTCCGGCTCGAACGCTAAGCGTCCCGTCTAGTATATACCAGGCCTCGTCATCCTGATGATGCAGATGAAGGGGCGCAATCCACATTGGCTCCTCGCCTAGCGGGGTGCCCGGAGCTTCCCACTCAGCCATCGCAAGCTGCGCACCGCTGGGGAACAGCGGCCCGTCTGCAGCAAGCGAGGCGAGAAAGGGTGATCGGCCTGACGTGTGCTTCATACGGTATACCTCCATCTCATTCGAGGTTATTTAATCATTGGTATTTCAAGGTTCAGTTGTCAGGTATCCATTAATGCCTTATATTACCAATAAAGCTTGTTGGCTATACAATCTGCTGAGGCTAAACATTCGACAGGCTGGATTGCAGTTCCTTTCTAAAGGAGGCGTCAAGTTGGCTATTCGAAGGAGTAGAATGCGTATTCGACTGGCTGCTCTTGCAGCAGCAGTGCTCATGGTCACAGCTGTATCAGGCTGTTCGCAATCAGGGGACTCGGGGTCTGAATATTCGGCGGCTAGTGCTAATCAGGAGACATCGGCTTTGCTGCAGGCACAGGAGCTGAAGGATGATTTCTGGCAGATGTCGACGCCGTCAGCAGAAGGTATGGACGAGACATTGCTCAGCGGCATCCGGAGCGAGGTCGACAAGCATCATGAGCGGCTTTACAGCCTGATGGTCGTACGGCATGGGAAGGTGGTGCTGGAGCAGTATTATCATGGCCGGACTGCGAAGAATCAGGCAGCTGTCTTCTCTGTCAGCAAGAGCATGCTGTCTGCGCTGACGGGAATCGCGATTCGGGACGGCGTATTCGCAGGCGTTGAACAGGATGTAGGTGCGCTGCTCACCGACAAGCAGCGCGGCGTGATCCGGCAGCCGCTTCAATTGAAGCAGCTGCTGACGATGTCAGGTGGACTCAAGCCCGTCGATGACACCATTATGGATTGGTTCAACAGCTCGAATTGGGTTGATTATGTGCTGGAGCAGCCTATTATGGAGAAGCCTGGCACCGTGTTCCGCTACAATACCGGTCTGTCCCATCTTCTATCCGCAGTGTTGACGAACGCATCGGGCGAATCGACGATTTCCTATGCCGAGAAGCATCTGTTCGGTCCGCTAGGTATCCAAGATTACGGTTGGCAGAAAGACCCGCAGGGAATTCCGGCAGGCGGCACGATGGTATCGCTTCGGCCGCGCGACATGGCGCGATTCGGGTACTTGTATTTGCAAAATGGAGAGTGGATGGGCCAACAGCTGGTGCCGAAGGAATGGGTGACTGCGTCGACGAAGGAGCAGATCAAGACGGATTCGGGCGGCTCCTACGGCTATTTCTTCTGGTTGGGCGAGTCGAAGACGAAGGACGGCGTTACGCATCCTCATTTTGCAGCGACTGGATACGGTGATCAGCTTATATTGGTTGTGCCGGAGCTTGATCTGGTCGTTGTCGCTACGTCGAATCCAGATTCGCGCGATACTTCATCGGCAGGTGAATTGATTGAGCAATATGTGATTCCGGCGATCGTACAGTAATTGGTGTCGGCGTATTGGAGCCCTCGCAGCGTCTCCCCCTAGCGGGCGGCAAGCGAGGGCTTGTTTGACTCGGGCTGGAGCTTGCTGGAGGATGAGGTGGGTGCGGAATATGCTTCTGGCCGGCGCGATTCGCACACAAAGCTAGATAAGGAGGCGCATAAAGTAGGACGGGGTGAGCAAAATGTACACCAAACGTTACCGAAGTGCTGCAATCTGGGGAAAGCTTCGCGTCTGCCGCTATCTGACGGGAAGTGAGACGCTGCGTGCCGTCGTACCGCACAGTCTGTTGCTGACGCCGGCTAATCTGGCTTCGATGACGGAGATGCATGACGCGGTTTATGTGAAGCCGGATATCGGGTCGATGGGCATCGGCATACATAAGCTCGTTCGCACAACGAACGGGTTTATGCTGCATTCCACGCAGTGGCGCAGGCAGGTGAAGCGGGAAGCGAAGGATGTCAAGGATGCCTATCGTCTGCTGCGCAAGCTCAGCAAAGGTCGAATGCTTATTCAAGAGGCAATCGCGATCGACCATGTCGGCGATCAGCCGTACGACATTCGCGCGATGGTACAGCGGAAGCCGGGTGGACCATGGACATGTACGGGGTTTATGGCCAAAATCGGCGGAAGCGGCAGCATCGTCACCAACTATTATCAAGGCGGACAGATCTGGACGCTGGAGCAGCTGCTGCGCGGGAAAGGCTATGACGCTGACAAGTGCCGCACGCTGACGGAGGAGTTGACGGCTAAGGCACTAGATACGGCTCAATGGCTAAGCGGCAAAAAGCAGGGCATGCGCGAGATGGGCATCGATTTTGCTTTTGACCGGGAAGGAAGGCTGTGGGTGCTTGAAGTGAATTCGAACCATCCGCAGTTTCATCCGCTCAGGAAGCTGGATCCGGCCGCTTATCAGCGAATGATGTCTTTCGCCCGAGCCTATGGCCGACATGACGCGCAATAGACAACCAAACGCTTGTCATGCTGTGCTACAATAGGGCTAATCTAATGGAATCCAATGGAATAGGTGCGGGTAGCCATGAATGAAGGGAACATCAAACGAACGCTCGCTGCGGACGGCAGCATTCGAGAGGATGCGATCGTACAGCGAATTCTTCTCGGCGAAGAGACTGGCGGTGTCGTGATAGAAAGGCTTGTGCTCCAAGAGCCCAAGATGGTCGTCATTCGAAAGACGACCACTAACGCTGCGCTGGCGGCTCGGGAAGCAGCACTGTATGCGAATGTGCTGCCGCAGCTGCCAGCGATTTATCCGCAGCTGCTTACATATGCGTCGTCAGAAGAGCAGGACATTGCATCGCTCGTCTATGAGGATGAAGGTGCGATCGATCACAGTTTCGATGAGCAGCTTGCAGTAGAATTAATCGGTCATATGGCTCGTTGGCATGCGATGCCTGCGGCAGCTCTGCTGCTTGGCGGTGAGCGGGGGCCAAGGCCTGACTATGAAGAGCTGGCGGCGGAGCTCATTATGACGCTGGGCTGGAGCTGGGTGCCTGCGGAGGATGAGAACGTATGGGGGATGGAAGCCTCGCTCGTAAAGCGTGTGTATGACCGGGCGAAGCAGCAGCCCCCTGTGATCAAATATGTACTGTCGCATGGCGATCTGCATGCAGGCAGCTATGGCCGGTCGACGGCAGGCACACTCATCGTGACGAATTGGGCGCATATGCACCGCAACAGCCCTTATTGTGACCTCTACCATATGCTTGATTGGCCCTCGGGTTCGGAGACAGCAGCTCAGCCGATTGATGATGCGGCATGGGAGCGGCTGCTGACGGCATATTGGCAGCAGGCAGGAGAGGGAATTGTCCCGGCTCAGCAGGCGGCATTTATGCAGGAGTACTGCTTATTCGCAGCGGTGTTCTCGTTCTGGGCGCTGCAGGAGCTCGAGCGGCAGCTTGCTGCAGAGGAAGCGGCGGAGCGACGCCAGCGGCTGCTGCAGGAGCGAGGGCTGGCGGTGGCAGCGTTCCAGCGCTGTGCGGGACGGCTCTAGTGGAGCCCGCTGTGTTACATAAAAGGTAAACTAGCAGGCTATGCTAGCTTCGTACATACGGATGGCTGATCGGAAAGTAGGTTGCGATATTATGTCGATGTCAGATTGGATTGCCTATTGGACGGAACAGGATCATTTGCTGGATCTGCTGGAGCAGTACCGATCGCTCGGACCGCTGCCTGGCGTTGCGCTGACGTTTATGAAATCATTCGTGCCGCCGCTGCCGACGCTTGTCATCGTAGGGGTTAATGCAGCGGTGTACGGCTTGTGGCTTGGTTTCCTCTATTCTTGGCTGGGCCTTGTAGCTGGCTGCCTAGTTACGTTCCTGCTCGTACGGCGGATCGCGGACCATCCGTTCCTTCAGCGGTACGCGCAGCGGCGGAAAGTGCAGAAGGGACTGCGCTGGGTGCGGCGCAATGCCTTTAGTTATGTTTTTATCCTTAGTATCTTTCCCGTAGGTCCATTTGTTGTCGTCAACGTGGCGGCAGCGCTCGCTGGAATGAGGTTTAGGTCCTTCCTGCTCGCCGTCGCGGCAGGCAAAGGCATTATGGTGTTCGCGGTGTCGCTCGTCGGGCATGATGTGGCGCGGTATTATCGGAATCCGGAGCTGCTGCTCTATATCGTGCTGCTCATTGCTTTGTCGCTTGTCATTATGAAGCGGGTAGAGGCGCGGTATATGCGGAATACGGAGGAATCGGTTGTAGAGATGACGGGCGAAGCAGAGGCGAAGTAAGAGCGTGCAGTAAGCGAGGGGGTGCGGCGATGAGCGAAGAAGAAGCTCGGTATTCGTGGGAGCAAGTCACGGAGGTCTGTCTGTTGGCCGGCAAAATTATGATGCAGAACGGCGGCGAAACATACCGGGTCGAAGATACGATGATGCGAATTGCCGCCGCCTACGGCAAGGACAACTCGCACAGCTATGTGACGCCTACCGGCATCCTGTTCGCCATTGACGGCGGAGCGCCGGGGACGCGTCTTATTCGCATTAGTGAGCGGTCGAACGATCTGCGCAAGGTGACGCTTGTCAATGACGTGTCGAGGCGAATCAGCCGTGGCGAGCTTACGCCATCGGAGGCATGCGCGCTGCTCAAGGACATCGACGGTAAGCCGCCGGTATACCGCCCGCTGCCCCAGGTGGCGGCAGCGACGCTCTCAAGCGGCTGCTTCCTGCTTATGTTTAATGGCACAGCCGCTGATATTGTGCCGTCCGCGATAGCTGGCGGCGCAGGCTTCACGGCGCTTGTGCTGTTCCACCGCTACGTGCCGGCGAAGCTGTTCGCCGAGCTGTTAGCGGCAGTTGTCGTTGGCGCGATTGCTTGTTTATCCGTCAGCATAGGGATTGGTCATGAGCTGGATCGGATTATTATCGGCGCAGTGATGCCGCTGGTACCCGGATTGCTGCTGACGAATGCGGTGCGCGACCTGATGGCGGGCCATCTCGTATCGGGTTTGTCCAAGGGAGCAGAGGCGTTCTTAACCGCGTTCACGATTGGGACGGGCATTGCATTCGTGCTGTCGATGTATTATAGCTAATCATTCGTTTGTTAACGGGATGCGGAGACGAGAAGGAGGGGTTCAGCGTGACGATGATCGCGTATGTGAATGATGCATTGCCGCTGATCGGACAAGCTGTTGCAAGCTTTATTGCGGCGGCGGCCTTCGGCGTTCTGTTTCAGGTGCCGAAGCGGACGCTGCTGCCATGCGGCTTGACGGGCATGGTCGGCTGGCTCACCTACGTGCTGCTGGACCGCCGGATGGACGCTGTTCCAGCGACGCTGGTAGCAGCGCTGCTCGTTACGGTAGCAGCGCAGCTGTTCGCCCGCACGTATCGGATACCGGTCATCGTCTTCAGCGTCGCCGGCATCATTCCGCTCGTGCCGGGCGGTGTCGCATACGACGCTATGCGGAGCGTCGTCGAGAATCGATACGATGAGTCGCTGCCGCTGGCGGCGAAGGCGTTCATGATGTCCGGGGCGATCGCCATCGGCCTCGTCCTCTCGGAGGTTGTGAATCAGCTGCTGCTGCCGAAGGTCAAGACCGCCAAGCACGAGGAGCCGCAGCCTTAATAAAAGCAAGCAGCAAGGCCAATCCAGCCGCTACTTCGTCGAGGAAGTGGCGGGACGGATTGGCTTTTTTTTGTCTAGCAGAAGTCGCATTAATAGCGTCCCTGGGATTTGTTACATCCGCCGAGTGGAGCGGGAGAGGTGATTCAGAAGGGTTCGATTGGCTAAACAAGGTCAGGCTGTGACTGACTGCAACGGTTGCTATAGTGGCTATTAAGTCAAAATGACGGTGTTTGGCGAGCTAACGGTTGCGGACGGTGCTATTGGAGTAATATCGGGGTCGCAGCGCTGAATTCAGGGGAAATAAGCACGATGATAACCTTTAGTTAGTGAAAAAGCCGATTTGACGCGCAATAAGCACGTCCACAACCGATACGTGTGTCTTTGCGTTGCGATGGACGGAGGGTTCATCTTGTGGTCCATTAACTTATGAAATTGCAAGCGTACAAATAGTGAAATTGTTCGAAAAATAAGAGAGGTTCGTCATGTTTGATTATAACTAGTTATATCTAAATATATTTAGTTTGTGCTAAAATCGGGTTGAGTACATATAGAGATACGTGCGTTTGGAGGAGAGAGGCATGTTGAAACCGAAGAAACGTTTGGTGATCGGATTTGTATGGTTACTCGCACTCGGACTTACACTTACGGGGCTAATTGCATCTCGATATGCAGCAGACGAGCAGGCAGAGGCGGCTGGCAGAAAGACCGAGCTCATCATCTCCGCTGCGGCGAGCTTGAAGGACAGTCTTGATGAGATCGAGAAGCTGTACGAACAGGAGCATACGGACATTGATCTGACATTCAACTATGGATCATCTGGTACATTGCAGAAGCAGATTGAACAAGGCGCGCCAGCGGATATGTTCTTCTCGGCGGGTGCCAAGCAGATGGATGCACTTGTGAAGCAGAAGCTGATTGGCGACCATAAGACACTGCTGAAGAATGAGCTTGTCATGGTTGTGCCGTCGGACTCCAAGCTTGCGTTTGACACCGTGAAAATGCTGACGAATAAATCGATTAAGAAAATCGCGATTGGCCAGCCAGAGTCGGTGCCAGCAGGACAGTATACGAAGGAAACGCTAGCCTCGCTGCAAGTGTGGGATATGCTCAAAGATAAATTTGTTTATGCCAAGGACGTTCGTCAGGTGCTGACGTATGTGGAGACGGGCAACGTGGATGCGGGCTTTGTTTATAAGACAGATGCGCTGGCGTCCGAGAACGTACAAATCGCGCTTCACGTCGCTTCAAGCTTACACGCTGCAATTGTATATCCGGCAGGCGTGGTGAAGGAAACGAAGCATGCCGCTGAAGCCAAGGCATTCTATTCGTACCTGCAGTCGGATAAGGCGGATGCGATCTTCGAGAAGTACGGATTCAAGCTTAACTAATCAAGTTTCGACGTCGAATAAGCTTCTTGAGGAGCTTCGTGATCAGTGGTCGATAAGAGGCCAATCAGCACCGAGAAGGTTGAATCGGACCGAAGAAGGAGCAACGGAGTGTAGGCGAAACCTACATGAGTAGCGCAGTTCGAGGGCCGGTTCAAGATTCGACGTCGAGTAAGCTTCTTGGTAAGCTTCGTGATCATTGGCCGATCTTAGATGGGGTAGGTGTGGTGGCGTGGACTGGTCAACCTTCTTCGAGCCGATCGGGCTCTCGATACAAATATCGCTGGTCGCCAGCGTGATCATTTTCGTCTGTGCACTGGCAGCGGCACGATGGATGGCAAGAGCCCGTTTCTTCGGTCGAAGTATACTAGAGACGATTCTACTGCTGCCGCTTGTGCTTCCCCCTACGGTTGTGGGGCTAGTATTGCTTGTTCTGCTCGGCCGCCGCAGCTGGATCGGCAAAGCATACGAGGCGATTGCGGGCGGGCCGATCTTGTTCACTTGGGGGGCTGCTGCCATTGCTGCAGTCGTTGTAGCATTCCCGCTCGCCTATCGTCAGATGAAGACGGGGTTCGAAGGCGTCGATCGGAATTTAGAGGACTCCGCGCGGGCGAATGGGGCGAACGAGTGGCAGGTGTTTCGCTACATCACAATGCCGCTTGCGAGCCGCTCCCTGACATCTGCCTATTTGCTCGCTTTCTGCCGCGGACTCGGCGAGTTCGGTGCGACGCTTATGGTGGCGGGCAATATTCCAGGCCGAACGCAGACGATTCCGACAGCGATCTATGTCGCTTCAGATGGAGGAAGCATGAAGATGGCATGGGCGTGGTCCGGGTCGATGATTCTGCTGTCGTTCATCATGCTGCTGCTTTCCAATCGAATTACGAAAGATACATGAACAACAAGGCCGTTCCTAATGAGCAGACGAATCTGCTTATTAGGAACGGCCTTGTTGTTTGAACCATGGTGTATAGTGGTAGACTAGTCCGCGATCCATTGTATTTCATACAATGGATTCATCTCTACCGAGTCATCGCCAAGTGTTCGTTGTAATTTGTACAATGGACCAACCCTCCTGCAGGGCAAATATGCCGGATTGACGGTGTAATGGTTATTTCTGTTGCACAAAATGCAGCAGAAGCGTTCCGAAACCCGATGTGGGGTAATTTCTGTTGTACGAAGTGCAACGGCGCCGCTGCTCGCGCGAGGGATTAGTCGGATCTGTCGAGATAAGCCTTGCCTCGCATGATCACTGAAGAGCAGGTTCAGGCAGCTACCGCTTATACCGCGCGTGCAGCGAAGCGATCATCGCCTCAAGCTCGCTCGCTGGCGGCAGCTTGAGCCGCGCCGCGGAGCTGGCGACCGCGTCCGGCTGCTGGCACGCGCGGATAACCGCCTTCACGCGCTCGGCGAAGGTCCGCGCCGCATCCGATCCGATCGTCGTCAGCTCCTCCAGACTAGCGGTGCTGTCTGGCACGACGATCGGATGCGAAGCCGCCGACGCTGCACCAGCACTGCCGCTCGTGCCACCGCCGCCACCGCCGGCATCCGCGTCCGCCGCACGCTCGCTGCCGCCCCCCGCCGCCGCGTCATAGAACGCGCGCACAAGCGCCGCGCGTTCGCTGCCGGAGCCTTCGGCGACGACGAACGCCTGCACGATGAGCGCTTTCGCCTGGCGGCGCTGCGCAATGCCGCAGAACTTGCGCCCATCGATGCTCAGGTCGTAGTCGCCGGGGCAATACGCACCGGCAACCTCGCCCTTGTCTACGCGGCTGCCGGTGAACGACAACGCAAGCGAGATCAGCTCGTACATCCGCTCAAAATCATAGTTGAATCGCATGCCCGCCGCATGCCCGATCGGCACGATCAACGAGACGTTGACGATGCCGGGATCAAGCGGCACCGCTGCGCCGCCGGAGTTCCGGACGGCGGTATGATAATGCAGCGCCTCCAGCTGCTGCCGCGCCGTCTCCACATGCGGCAGCCGATTGTCGCGCTGCCCAAGAATAAAGGCGCCCGGATGGCGCCACAGATGGATGATCGGCGGGCCGCC
>Ga0065721_10051735_pt1 | contig 13707 bp, 15 predicted proteins | sample Mesricmetagenome_FD_59108 | JGI IMG/M metagenome (GOLD analysis project Ga0065721, IMG submission 59108) | Mesophilic microbial community from rice straw/compost enrichment Sample: eDNA_1 v2 (version 2) | ecosystem: Engineered > Solid waste > Grass > Composting > Bioreactor | place: USA: Davis... | reverse complement strand
CCTGCTCTGGCACATCTTTGAGGTAGCGGAGCAGAAGGTCATAATCCTGCGACCCATCATACCCCTGCCGAAGCGCCCCAATCGCTTTCAGCCGATCGCGCCGAAAGATCGAAAAGTGGTTGATGTAGTTCATTCCGGTGAGCAGCACGGGATCAAATGCCGGCTTCAGCATTATACCAGTAGTGCGAAGTTTATCATTAACGACCAGCTCATCCGTGTAGAAGAAGAGGCCTCGTCGTTCTTGGATGGCCTTGAAGATAACCTGCAGCCCATGTGGTGCGATCACGTCGTCGTGATCGAGGAAAGTTACCCATTCCCCGTCGGCAAGCTCTAGTCCTTTGTTAGTCGCAACCGCGATCCCTCCGTTGTGATCGCTCAGAGCGACTTTCACCCCACAGATATTTCGATGGGCCAACAACCAGCGAGCTGTTCCAGCATCAGATGATCCGTCATCGCTAAAGATCAGCTCCACTCCTTCGCACCGCTGCGACCGGAAAGACGCCAACAACTCGTCGAGGTAACGTGTTGGCGCATTGTAGACCGGCACGATAATGCTGAGCCACGGGTGCTCGTACTGAAACGTCGGAACAGCTTCCAGGCTACTGGCTGCGCGATAGCAGGCCGCTGCATAGGCCGCTGCAGAAGTTGTCTTTTGGGCAAGGGTAAGTCTGGGCAGGCGAAGCCAGAAACGCGGCAGGTCGAAAAAGCGGCTAACGGTATAGGACGGATCTCCAGATACGATCTCCGTAGCGTACTTTTCCGCCCTTCTTCTTGAGCGAAATGCACTAACATCAAGGGAAAAGCGTGCGTCGAAGCTACAGGGATCAAACCGCAAGGTACAGATTGTCCCGAAGTGTCCGATCTCCGCAATGATCACATGCCGCTGTTCGTTCGGAAGCGCTATTGAGTCCTGCTCCCGAAAGCCATGTCCTTTGTTGATGTAGAGGCGAGGGTCCAGAGGAGCTCCATCGCCTTCGAGCCGGATCACTATGTAACGAGGTCTTAGAGGGGGGAAACGTAGGAGAAACTGAGGGTCATCGCCGATGGATCTCCAGGTGCCTTGTTTGGCCTGCTGGTATTCCTCTTCAAGGTCTTCATTGGCATAAAGTCGTATTTGCACGGTCAGCTTTCGAGCATCTTGCGGCGAAAAAGGCGCTCGAGAAGGAGGCCCAGACAAAGAGATCCGAGCCCGAAGCCCACCAGATATTGTTTGTCCAGTAGCCGATCGCTGTAGCTCGGATAGTAGGCAGTGCGCATCCATTCAACCGCCTGCAGAACCGGATTCCAGGACAGCGGAATAGCCAAAGCGTCTGGCAAGGCAGATGCTACGAAAAGCGTGCCGGATGTGATGTAGACCACGATCATCGACAAGGCGTAGACCGTTGCGAAAAACTTGAAGAACATGACCACGACGCCGGCCAAGACTCCCATACCGATCGCAAGCAGTACAACTGCAAGGTAGGCCAGAACGGCCTCATCTCGGTTATAGGGGAAAGGGTTGTCTCCCAAGCTCCACAGAATTCCGATCAGAAAGGCCAGTGTCAGAGCTGCGGCGATGATCTCAAGAAAAGCCCGTGCTGCCAAGATATCGAGAACATTGACAACAGGAAACGCAAGCATTGGTCGGTTGAGGATCAAGGAGAGGGACATGAACCGGGAAACATACATGAACAACAGCGTCGGGATGAGACCTGTCGCAAAGAAGACATTCAGGCTGTCACCGTATGGCGCCTGACGGCCCATGAATTTGTAGATTACCAAAAGGATGGTCATATGCGCGAGTGGCCAGAGAGATACCAAAAGAAAGCCGAGGCCATGGTCAAAAAACCGCGTTCGCATATCGCGCAGCATGACCGCGGTCATCACATTCTTTTTCTCCCGCAGGGCGTATCTTACCCCTATTTTGCGATCGACAATTGACAAGAAACTCGCCTAACCGTTCAACCCGACAAGATGGGGAAGTTGCACCGCAGAGCCCAAGCACCGCATTTTCTGGAAGGCGGCAGCAGTAGCATCTGCCGCCTTCTTTCGATACTCCTCATTGGAGACCAAACGATCAATCGCATTTCCCCATTCCTCTGGATCATTTGGCAGATGCACCTCTCCCTCGCAAGCACAACGATCATAGATCGCCGTCTTTGAATAGATCGCCGACGCGCCAAGTCTTGCCACATCGACGCGTTTTGTGTCCGAACGAGCGGCGTTCAGCCGCCCCTGAAGCAGCGGCACTAACGCAATATCAGCACAACGCGAGGACGACGACGACGAAAGATAATCTGGCCAGGGCGCGGGAGGAACGACCGAGATGCGACCCGAGGTGTTGGCTCTGCTCCATCTCCTCGCCTCCGCACCAGATGCGACCACCTCGAAACGTAAATTGCCGTGTTTCTCCAAGGCGCGCGTCACGATGGGTCGTAAAAATTCGTGCTCCCAGCGATGAGAGCCGGTTGAATGAAATATCATCTTCACGTCAGCTCCAGGTCTGCAGTTGCGGTTTTCTATTGCAGGCGGAAAAGGAGGCAAGACGGTCACGGCGTCTAACGGTGCGGGGAGAGTGAGAGCGAGGGTCTCCGTCGATACCCAAATCTGTTCTAGCTGTCTGTTTAGTCGCAGCAGCGGCCACAGTGCGTAAAACCCCACGTACAAACGATAGCCCCAGCTGCTACCGCTCTCGGACCAGACAGCAGGAAGATCATCATCGATGAAGTAGGCCACTCCGGCCAAGCTGGAACGATTTTTATCGATCCACCTAACCTGCCGTGTCGTCGCGTATCGGCAGATGATGACAAAACTGCCTTGAGCTTCAACATCGATGAGTTCGTCAAGTTGGAGCACGAATACGGGTAGGTCTTTGAGCTGGCGTAGCCTTTCCTCAAGATAGTAGCTGAAGCTTGGATTTGGCTTCTTGATGAAGACGACGATGCGTGCCGGTTTCGGCTTATCTCCCGCCGAACGCTGTGCCAGGGCTCGAGGCTTTGGGAGAAGCCCATGAACTACACCCTTGCTCGGAGCTCCCGCTGTCTTCTCCATGAATTTTAGTGCAGGTTGTTTCGCACGACACTCAGAAGCCCAAGGGATAGTGCCCACAGGATTAAGCTGCCGATGGTAGCTGCAAGGATCCAGAGAAGTCGCCGGGGGTAGGTCGCTTCGTCAGGAAGTGTCGGATCAAGGAATGCATCTAGATAGACAAGCTGCTGCTTGCTGACGAATTGCACCTGTTCGAGGGCACGGACACTTGAGGAGAAGTGCTGCTCTGCAACCGACTGCTCAAGCTGCAACTGTGACATGTCTACCGACACGTTCGCCAGGTTCTTGTCGTCCTGACTTCCCGCGAGCTGGGCGCGTAACGCTTCGATTTGCTCGCGCTTGCTGGCGATCTCGCGGGCCAGGACCTTCATTTGAGGTGCCTCGGGACTGACGCTCGAAAGCTGCACGTCATAGCGCTTCTGAAGCTCTAATACCTCTGTTAGACTGGTTTGTAGCAGCGTGTTGATGGCCGCCGCGCTTGAATCTACCGAAAGGACTCCCGACTGATTCTGCGCCTGCTGCAGGCGCTCTCTTGCGGTTTGAAGCAGGGAGGCGGCCGTCTCGAGGTTTGCCCGTGCGGTCTCTATCACGTCATTCCAGATGCGGTCATTCAGATTATTCACCATGGCCTCCGCCGCGGAAACAACATGGTGCAGAAGGTCCTGGGCCTCCTGGGGAGTAAAGGCCCGCAGCTTTGTCGTCACGATCCCGCTGCTAGGGCTGATCGAAACCGTAACCATGTCCTCCCAGTACTCCTGGAGATCCTCTGAGGTAGCCTCGTCACCCAGACGAGCCCAGAAGTCCGCCAAATCAGACCGATAGACACCACGGATATCTATCTTGTCTTGCAGGCTGGCGATGATTTGCGGACTCGTAATGAAGTTCGCTACGATCTGCGTATCTTGCGCGATCTTAGCAGAAGGGATCCCAGAGACTTTGGCAATCTGGTCCTTTCCAAGCGCAGGTGTAGACGCGCGAACGGTGAACCGCGTCTCGGATTCGAACTGATCCGCGGCCAAGAAGCCGAAATAGATCACCGCTCCAAGCGTCGGAACGACAAGAAGCATCACCGTCAAAAGAACTATTGCCCATTTAAAGATCCGGTCAGCCAGTCGGGGCCGCAGGCCGACAGCCTTGTAGAGACTGCTGCGACGTGAGGTCGAGAATCGCAACTTGCGGGCAGTCGCTGACAGCGCTGCGGCGACAGACCGTTCTACGCCATGAGGTGCATTCGGCGCCTTGCCGGCAGAGTGATCTTGGACGCGCTCGACCATTTCGGGTGGACCTCGTGGATCGGCTATCTGTTCAGTCGGTAATATGCGGCGATCGCTGGTTCGACCGTGTCGAACTCGAGCAATCGACCATCGACAAGCAGCATTGCTCTATCACAGTAGTTCTTGATGGTGTCCATCCCATGCGAGATCATAATGACGTCGGAGTTCTTGCGGCGACTATCGAATGCCGTCTTGCAACGTTGCTGGAATCTGGCATCGCCTACGGCTGTGATTTCGTCCACCAGGTAGCAGTCAAATTCTATGGCCATTGACAAGCCGAAGGCAAGCCGGGCGCCCATGCCAGAAGAGTAAGTGCGGACGGGTGCGTTGATGTAGTCACCGAGCTCAGCGAACTCTTCCACGAAACGGCTGACACGGCGTACGTCCTCCCCGTAAGCCCGTGCAACGAAGTGCAGATTGTCCTTGCCCGTCATGTTGGGATGAAAGCCGCCTGCAAAGCCTAATGGCCAGGAAACTCTGACATTCTTTCTGATCCTCCCGGAATTGGGCAGGATCGTCCCGGCGATCATTCGCATAGTTGTTGACTTTCCCGCGCCATTGACGCCGAGGATTCCATAGGAATAGCCCGGCATGAAATTCACGCTGACGTGGTGGAGGATCACCTTCTTATGTTGCTGCGTTTTGAAATGTTTGGAAACATCGCTGAAGGTGATCATGTCAGTACCTAGAGCCGATGATCTTCAACCGATGCCCAGACCAGCATGAGGGTCGTCCACAAGACAAACAGACCGAGAAGAATCAACAGTGGGGTCGAAATCCGCTTTGGATACAAAGCTTCTTCGGGAAGAGAAGGCTTGACGAAAACCATGACGTAAAGCGCCTTGCGTAGAGATGCCGCAAGGGCGGTGTCGTAATTGCGGCGCGCTGCCTCGTAGAGCTTCTCCGCGACCACACGATTTGTCTCCAGCCGAGAAAATTCCAGCAGAGCTTGCGAAAGGCTCGCGTGTTCGGGGCCTGTCATCTGGTTCCGCAGCTCTTCAATTTGGCTGTCAATGCTCGCCTTCGTCTTCAGAAGTTGCTGGTATGTAGGACTATCTCCAGCCGTTTGGCTAACGAATAACTGTGTCTCGAGCTTCAGTTTCTCCGACAGAAGGCCGGTGAGTAGCGTCCCGGTCTCCTGCGCCTGAGTTTCTGCGCTCAGGATCCCGTTCTCACGCCGGAATGCAGTGAGGGCTGCCAGTTCGTCAGAGTAGACCCTGCTCGTTCTCTCAACCTCCCCTCTAATGCTGCGCAGCATGTCCTCCTGCGCCCGTTTATTCAACTCGTTGATCAGCGTCTCACTCTCCGCGACGACCGCATTCGTCAGCTCCAGAGACGACTCGGGGGCGAAGGTTCGAACTTTGAGCGTAATGATACCCGAGGGTCCATCGATGTACGTGGACACTTGGTCATTCCAATACTCCAGCAGGTCTTCCCGAGAGGGTTCGTTCCCGAGGCGAGAAAGAAGATCCACGTCAGTGCCGTTGAATATGGACTTCAGGTCAAACCTTTCACTCAACCGATCGAGAAGCTCCAGCGAGTGAATAAAACTCGTGACAACATACGCGTCTTGGGAAGCGGATCTCATGCTGAGCAGATGGCTATCTATGCCTTCTTCCGTCCCGTCGTCGGCAAGCGAACGGACAGCAAATCGCGCTTCGGCGGTATACTGGTCAGTGGCCAGGAAGCCAAAGTAGAGAGTGCTGGCAATGAAGGGAAGCAGTACGAGCAACAGGAAGGAAAGTCTGCGAATTGGTGGCCCGCCCCCAGCCTTGGGAGCCGGAGTATCATTGACCAATATCGTCTCGACGACGCTGTCTTGGCCGGCTGTGATGGTGGTGGGACTCGGAGCTTGCCGCTGCCGGTCCCGCAGATCCACCTGAGGTCCAGGTTCCCTTGTCGCTGCTTTAAGTTCTTCAGACATCTTCAGTCGCGGGCACAACGGCTCGTTGCGCGCTCTTGATTGCTTCTAAGACGTAGTGATTCAATATTAGATCTTCTTCCAGTATCTGCTCGGCGATGGGTAGGAGACGTAGCTGTCCGGCCAGATCATTCAATATCGAATTTGGCGGCGGCACAACCAGATGGTCGACCGGCAGGTTTAGCAATGCCGCCAGACTCGATTGGAAACTCATCAGTTCTGCATCATGCCCCACGACCGCAAATCGGGATAGAAGATCTATGGCTGCCGCAAGATCACCTGTTCCGATCTTTTGTTCGGGATGAGTAGCAACCAGCTGACGGGTGACTGGTGAGGCAAGCGGATTTCGCGCCCCCTTAGGCAAAATCTTCAGTGCCCTCCGTAATTCGGCAGTGCTGTTGATGTCGACCTCCGAAAAGTGGGCGCTTATAGGCCCAAGCAGGAGCTTGTCACGTTCACTCAAGAACGAGAAGTTTGAGGTCGCCATTTTCCGAAAAAGGAAGATCCTGACCGCCATCGCGTAGTAGGGGTCTGGCAAGAGGGTAGTCATCTGGAAGCCCTTGTCCAAGAACTCTTCATAGTTCCGAACGAGAAGGCGGCCACTCAGGTATATGGATTTCACGCCATGAAGATGGAACGCTTGGAGCGCAGTCTCGTGTCCGAAACGTTCTATGGACAGCAGTTCGTACTGGAAGTGTCGGCCACAGGCTTGGTCGAGCCTCGTTAAGGGTACGATCTGGGTTTCGAGCCTAAAGATCTTTTGCTTATTCGATTCGTCGTCCGGCTTGCGCCGGTATACCAGTAGCCCGCTTCTGCGGTCTCGTATCGTTAACCTGCTGCGAGAGGCAAGCTTGGGTATCTTGCCGTTGTCCAGGCGAAAGCCAACCAAGCCGCTCTCGTGGCGCCCCGATGCAACCACTGCGGGTCTGGGTTGATCACATGTAAATGTTCCAATGAGGCCAGTCTCGTCCGAAACCTCGATGGCTGCTGTCTCCGAAAAACCATCTGGGATGAGATACCCTTCGATGACATCCTGCCGATCATATTCTACATTGAAAAGCAGTGGAGCTCTCCCTCGCTAGCGTCTCTCCAGCCGCAATCTTCCCGGATATGGCTGAGACAGCCTAACGTTCATTACTAGGTTCTACGGGCAAAGATGGAGAAACTTGGGCCTCCGGGGTGCTGGGGTTCTTCGGCGCCAATGACGATGTCGTTATAGCCAAGTGAAGAGAGGAACTCGAGGATATCCTTCCGATCCATCCAGTAGTGACGATCTCGCAGGCCTCCACAGAACGCGGGATCATTGTTCGCCTGACGATAGCTTCTCTCGTGGTAGCGTAGTCGACACTCTCCAATGACGCGCTCTTCTATCCGGCCGCTGAACGGGTGTCGCCGCAGATCACCCTCCGGCATTGCCGCCTCATCGAAATAGTGTGTCCAGACATATAGTGCGTCGGCTTTCAAGGACAGCCTGCGCAGGAATTCACCCGGGTCGGCCATGTGGTAGAGTACGCCGGATGCGAATGCGAGATCATATCTCGGAGATTCAAGCAGCCACTCCTGTACGTCTCCGAGAAGGAAGGTTGCGTTTCGTATGTCCAGGATCTGCTTGGTTACCAGGCAGCGTAGGAAACATAGCTTGTTCGCCTCGACCGCGTCAATCTGAGCCGGAGCCTCCTTATCAAGACGATAGGTATGCATGCCTTCAAGTGGCCCGACCTCGAGGATCCTCTTGCCTTTGATCGGCCCGTACTTGCTTAGAGCCCATTCGATGCGGCCATCGGCAAACAGCGGCGTCGAACCGGCCTTGACCTTGACCTCTTTCGGAAATGAAGAGTTCCATCCCGGCAAGGCATCAATGGCGTTCTGGTGGGTCGGGAGGCTTAATTCATACCGATCAAATACAGCTTCTACTGCCTCGCTCGGGGACTTCTTCGAGCGTTTGACACGGCGCAAGATGTTGAGCATGAACAGTTCCTGTCTACCCACTGCTCGCACATTACCCTTGCGGGCAGAATCATTCCAATCCTTGTCGATGTTCTCTATGGAGAGATCTGCTTCTATGCAATGCACCATTCCTGGAGCAGATCCCAAGGATCGAAGGGCGAGGGGAGATTTCGGCAGAAGCTATGGTGTATGAAGATTCGGATAGCTATCGGCTGGAGGGGCTTCCACAGGTTGATCTAAGTGCTGCGCAGAAGGTCGGCGAAGGCACCAAGCGGAGCGTTTATGTGCATCCCGAAGATCGCTCACGTCTGGTCAAAGTCGTGCGTCCTGACAGAACGAGAAACTGGACCCGCCCCAGCCAGTCTTGGAAGAGGTTGTTTTTCCGCTCGGGGGCCATGTCACTCTTCATCGACGAAATCCGCGAGGAGCTTACGCTTCATGCACGTGGCGAGTATCCTCCTTTCCTGGCTCCTATTCTCGCAATCTGTTCTACCAATCTGGGGATCGGCCTCATCTATCCCGCGATCCGTGACGACGGTGGCGCAATAGCGCGGGACGTCCGGCAACTCATTGTTGACGGCCGCTATGAACCGGAAGTTGAAGCGGCAGTCGAAGAGTTTCTGGAGAGGGTGCTAGAATCACCCCTGATCATCAGTGATCTTTCTCCTTCCAACATTTCTTGTCCTCTCATCGGTGGAAAGCGGCTCTGCTTCATCGTGGACGGCATAGGAGATGACACGCTGCTCCGGCTACCGTCTCTCAGCCCGTTTGCGAACAGGCTTGTCAAACGAATGCAGATCAGGCGTTGCCGCAGATTGATCAGAGAGACGGTAGATGCTTATGCCTCGAGCAATACCCGGAGGCCTGAAGGTCGTTAGGTATAGGGAAATCGTCGGCGACCTGCAGGCATCATGAGGCGGGAAGACAACTGAACACATGAGGCCTAGATGGCGGTAGACTGGAGCACCATTCAAGCGAACTGGGATTGGGCGGGGCACATGCTTGAAGCAGTGGCAATGGCGGTCATCGTGGCGCTACTGCTCCGGCTGGTGCTGAGGTGGCAGCCGGCCTTTCTGGCGGGCTTTGCGTTCGCTGCAGGGCACTTTCACGGGCGGGAAAAGCGCGACTACGAAGTTTCAGTTCAGATGCCACCGCCGCATCTCGAAGGCTATTATTTCTGGCAGTGGTCTTGGGATCAGGCCACTGACTTTTGGCCGGTCGCACTCATCTGTCTTGGTGCAATCATGATCATCAACCGCAGAAAGTGATGTCCGGGTAACGCGAGCGATCGGAGTGGCGACAGGTTCAGGTAAGCAACGATTGCTAACGCAACTCATCAACCGATGGCTTGGCACTCATGTCTTGGAACCAAATCCTCACCGTCGAGATCAAGGGCGTATCGAGACGATATCTACGCCTCAAATCGACACGGGATGCTGCACACTACTTGGTCGAACTATGGGACGGGCCGAAAGACGCCGTCTACCGTGACGCGGTCATCGCCTGCACGAAGGCGCTCAAAGGCCAGCTTGACGACGCCACCGCACTTCAGAGCTTCTTGGCAGCTGCCTCTCGCTCAAACTCCCTTCAGGTCCATTCCGTCACGGATATGAGCTGGACGATTTTCGAACATGAGCTGAGTAAGGCGCTGCAAGATTCGCTGCAGCACGAACGATCGGTGGTTAAGCCCGCGCCGGGGAAAATTCTCTTCTCCTAGTCTCAGTGTTGAGCAAGACTGCTCATCACGGTCACTCGGCTGGGGACGGGACCACGAAATTCTTCGATCCGATACGAATGATGTGATTGCCAATCAGCTATCCTCAGACTTAGCAAATGATGGCGTCCTTCGTTCGCGCCGCGATTGTAACAGTTCCCCGTAGGAGGCCTGCAGCTGCTGAATGGTGATGGATCCGGCGATCCATTCCTGAACCCGAGCTAGCCAATAAGGATCCTGTTCAAACTCGAGCCCATGCGAGCGCATCCTGGCAACCACCCGCTCATATATCTCACGCCTTCTTTCCTCCAGCATCATAAATCTCCTCCTGCTACAAGCCCTTCTACAGCAGGCGCTGGGACCCGGGCAACAAATGCTGAACGTAGCTCAGGTGCATCTTCAGCGCGAGGATAGGGTCGACACAAAAGCGGAGGTGGCTTGAGTTGTTCACGTCTAAGTAGGGGTTTCTTAATTAGGGAGTGCTTTGGTTGTGGCATGTCTGAAGGGATCACCATGCCACATCTCGGTCGTTTTCTGTCTGTTGCTGCAGCTGCGCTGCTCCTCCTGTTTCCAATCAGCGCCTACGCTGAGGATTGGCTTGTCACGCGAACCACAAAACAGGTCTCGTACACGGTCGACAAGAAAAATTGGGTGCCTGTGCTGGGTGGCATGAGTATCCCCAACAAGGCATGGATATCAACCGGACCACGCGGACGATTGTCGCTTGAACGTGGTGTTGAGAAGGTGATGTTCGGCCCGCAAACGCTGGCGGCGATCATAACAGAAGATGGCCTGTTCTCGCGAAAGACGAACGTCGTACAGCAAAAAGGGGAGCTTGCGCTCGACATCGAGAAACGCAACAGACCCCATACCTATGTCCACACACCTTTCCTTGCAGCAGTGGTCAAAGGCACGAGCTTTCGTGTGACGGTAACGGCAAAGGATGCGTCTGTTGCGGTAGAGCGTGGGCTCGTACAGGTATCATCATTCACCGGTGGTCAGAGTACAAACCTGGGGCCTGGCCAGCAGGCAACGGTCAATCAGAGCCAAAGCATGTCAGTGGCTGGTGTAGGCGGTCCCCCGTCGATTCAATCAGCTGCACCAAGCCGCGCTTCGATTGCTCCGGTCGGTCAAGTGGCGCCGATTGGAGCTGACGTCACAAGTGAAACCGGGGCAGGAAATAGCGTCTCTAGCGTTGATAGTAGCAGTGACCCTTTTGGCTCTTCGGATAGTGGAGGGTATGGTCACGAGGGTTCTGTTGGCGGTCCCTTCGGTAGTAGCAACAACGGCCACGGCCCAGGCAGCAACAATGGCAACGGCCCAGGCAGCAACAACGGCAACGGCCCAGGCAGCAACAATGGCAACGGCCCAGGCAGCAACAACGGCAAAGCAGGGGGCGACGACGACGATGATTAACCTGTGCCGATAGCTGCAACTACGACAGTTGGTTGGATTTCGGTTTGGGGCTATCCGAACCGGTTCTCAACGACACTGACGGATCAGCCTTCTGGGGGCGTTCAGGATCAGTATTAACCTGGGGCCGGACGGATCTCGACAACCTTCGCATCTTATACCCGGACTAGCGTCTGCAGACCCAATGGTATGGGTGAGCAGACGCCATTTTGCGTAAACGCACTATGGACTGGTCGATTGGCAGAACACTATCCGTCAAGTTATCGAGGACAAGCTCGCCGCTGGAGGTTTTGACAACAAGGACCGCGTGGTATGTGCCGTCGTTTGTGTGACCTACCGCCAGGCGCAATGCCGATGATGGGTAACCCATCTGTGTCAGCCGGTATCGTTTGGTGAGGGCGAAGTGTTCGCAGTCACCCGACGATACATTGACGCTCCACTTCTCGGCAGCATCCGGGCGGTATCGAATAGAGCGTTCACGGAGACTGTTACCTTGCGAAGGTCAGCGAGCAATTGTGTCGTATACGGCAGAAAAGAAGCGCCTGAGGGACGACAATCGTTCGTGAGACAGTAGAACTGAAACCCAGCAGGCGGCGGCTCGGCAAGCGTAGGTGACGCAAAGAGCATCGTAGTAGCCACTACTCTACCGAGGATCCTTCCACCTGCGGATTGCCTCGGCTTGCTCGTCATCAAGAAACTTTTGGTCGAGGCCGCGTTTCCTGCCCCCCCCTCGGATGATCGCAAAAACTAGCAGCGTTACCGTCGCTGAGAGGACCGCTATTGATACTGCAATACTGAGCCAGGTCATGCCGATAACTCCGAATGACGAAGAAGGATCGACGTTATATCTTTGACCTTGGACCGTCCGGTGTCGCTCAGCCTGTATAGCCGCCGTCTCGCGTCCTTGATCTCAGATCCGCCTCCCTCTGTCCAATCCCCGCAGAGCCAGCCCATCTCCTCAAGGCGCGCAAGAGCCGGGGGTAACGCCTCGGGCGCTAGCCCGCTGGTCAGGATGATGTCATGCCCACAAAGTCCATCCCGGGCCGGCCCCACAGCGTTAAGAACCAGCAGCATAGGAGGACTGATCGCTCCCTCTCCAACCATACTGCGTAGCCCCACCATACTTGCCCCCCCGAGTCCCCGTTGCCCTCACAGTCATCGTCGAGACATTAGCTATCAATACCAGAAATTTTACTCGGTTCTATCTCTTCAGATTGACGAGAACTTCCATCAGTTCAGAACCGGTCTGGAAGACCTTAGAATTGGCGGTGTAGTTGCGCTGAGACTCGATCATCGATGTCAGCTCTTCTGCAATGTCGACATTAGAGTCTTCCAAAGCGCCGGAAAGGATGGTGCCATAGCTGCCGTTCCCTGCATAGCCCATGACGATGACACCGGAGTCGTTGCTCTGGGAGTAGACATTACCAGCCAAAGGCTTCAACTGGTCCGGACTCTGCACGTCGGCCATCGCGATCCGATATTTTGGCTCCAGCTTCCCGTTTGAATACTTGAGGAACACCACACCCTCGTCGCTCACCTCATGACCGACCACATCCGTGGCTGCATTGCCGTTGATCTTGCCGTTACCCACCTTGAAGTCTGACGCGAGCTGTGTAGAGCCGGCGATGTCGATGGTAAGGCCGTTGAAGACAGCACCACCAAGGGCCATTGCCTCGGTCTCGACCGAGAGAGGGCTTACAAGTTTTCCGTTGGTGTCGAACGTGAGTGTGATAGGAGAGCTTGGTACTGCAGGTGTACCATTTGCGCTCGCGGAAACGGTGTATCCACCGGTATCGGACCTCAGATTAGAGAACGACATGTAGATCGTTCCGGATGACCAGCCTCCCATGTCTATGGGAGGAACTACTTCGGGAAGCGGATCGATGTAGTCGCCAGCGCCATCGAATTCACTGTCATCCAGATAGTCAGACATGAAGACAACGCCGCCATACTTGAAATCCATGTCCCAACCGGTTGCAGTCCGGGTATAGGTGACGTCGAAGGGGCGGGTGACGCCATCCGTGTCGACGAGTGAGTAACCAATAGTGGCGGTTGATCCTGCGACTGTCGAGAGATTGCCTGAGATGTCAACCGTCGAGGTGGGTTCGAACGATGGCGACATCATCGACATGCCAGCGTAGCGGACATCCAGTTCCCATGTGTTGTCCGCAACCTTCGTGTATACATAGTCGAGGAGACGCGTGTTGCCTTGACTGTCATAGGCAACCAAGGACGTGCTCTTGCTGAACCCGATGTCTGCGTTCGAGGGGAGGTTCACGTCCAAAATACCTGCAGACGAGGCAGCCGCGCTCAAGGAGGCCGAGGCAAGGTTGATTTCGGTCAGCCCATCGAACCCGTTGACGACGATAGTGGGGTCTTCGGAGGAGGAATACTCATAGCCCATCAGCTTG
>Ga0065721_10051736_pt1 | contig 13708 bp, 9 predicted proteins | sample Mesricmetagenome_FD_59108 | JGI IMG/M metagenome (GOLD analysis project Ga0065721, IMG submission 59108) | Mesophilic microbial community from rice straw/compost enrichment Sample: eDNA_1 v2 (version 2) | ecosystem: Engineered > Solid waste > Grass > Composting > Bioreactor | place: USA: Davis... | reverse complement strand
GAGCGTGGAAAATTCCCTGCGGATCATCAGGCTTTTCATCTGTTCCAGCAATCGAACGGCATCCTCGTAGGCTTGTCCGGCCAAATAGTAATCGACGGCTTCCTCCAGCAAATCCCGCGACTCGCACCATAGAGCGGCCGCACGATAAGCTTTGCGGGCCGCTTCCGGATCTCTTCCTTTTCCGCGCTTGCGAAGAAACTCGCCGAACAAATGATGAAACCTGAACCACTCCCGCCGTCCGTCCAGCGGAATCAGAAACAGATTGCGCCCTTCCAGCTCGGCCAGCATCCGGGCGCCTTGCTCTCCCGCCACCGCTTCGCAGAGGGAGCCGTTGAATCTCTGCAGCAGGGATACGTCCAGCAGAAAACGTCTCGTCTCCTCCTCCAACGCGTTGAAAACTTCTTCCAACAAAAAAGAGTCCGCGAGCTCCCCGTCATCCGGACGCGCCCGCTCGAACGGGGACGCCGGAGCTTGATCGCGCAAGGACAACGAATACAGCTTGAGTCCCGTCACCCAGCCTTCGGTGTTCCGCCAGATTCGTTCGCTTTCGGCTCTGCCGAGCTCTCTTCCGAAGGAGCAACGGAAATAGTCCGCCGTCTCCCGCAAGTCGAAACGCAAATGGTCCGCGCTCACCTCCCGGATCCAATCCCGGCTCTCCCATCTGGCCTTCTTGAAGCCGGAGACGCTGCGGGCAGCCAGGACCAGATGCGCGGCGGGCGGCAAATATTCCAGCGCGTAGGACAACGATTCGATCACGTCGCGATCTTCGATGACATGCCAATCGTCCAGAATCAGGACGAACGGCTCGCGTAGGCCGCTCCAGTCGTTCAGCAGCGCGACCAGAAAAGGCTCGAATTGCCCGGGGCTAAGAGGAACGGCCGCGACCTCCGCGGATGCCTCGCGCCCCAGCGCCCGATTGACCGCCTGGACCGCGTAAGACCAGAAGCGGACCGGGTCGTTGTCCTTGGCGTCGAGCGACAGCCAAGCGACCGGCCTGTCGAGCCGTCCGGCCCAATCGCCGACGAGCGTCGTTTTGCCGTAGCCCGCGGGAGCCGTCACGAAGGAAGCTTTGCGGTTCAAGCCCTCGTCGAGCAACGCGAGCAGCTGGGGCCGGGATACGTAAGGATCGGGAGTCCGCGGCACAAATAGTTTCGATAACAGGAGGTCGTGGTTTCCTATCCGCTCGTCCATGTCTATTCTCCTTTCATTCGAAACCGAAGCTAACGAATCGTCTCGTTCCGTCCACTCTATTATATAATGGATCGGTACGATAGCAGACAGGCAAGATCCGACCGTTGACGGCAGACGCGATATCGTGCTAAGCTCGCCTTAAGATAAAGGCCATGTAACCTTAGGGTTCAACCTCGTGCGGCGATGGGGTTGGACCTTTTTGCGTTGCGGGCGGAATTTTGTCAGGGAGAGAGGGATGGGCATGACCGGCAAAAGCATGCTGCTGCGGAGGTTGGACGAAATCGGAAGGTCGCTGGAAAAGAGGGAGGACGCATTGGCCCTATTCGGCCTTGGCTCGGTGGGCGTCGAGACCGGCCGGATCGACGAATTTTCCGATCTCGATTTCTTTGTCGTGGCCGCGCCGGGCCGCAAGCAGCCGTTTATCGACCGTCTGGATTGGCTGGAAGAGATTTGTGCGTTGGCCTACCGGTTCCGGAATAGCGAGCTTGGCCATAAATTTCTGTACGAGGACGGGATCTACGGAGAATTCGCCGTATTCGAGCCGGAAGAGCTGGACAGCGCCCTATATACGGGAGGAAGGATGGTATGGAGACGGCCTTCTTTTACGAACGAGGGGATCGTCTCCGGAAAAGCGCCGCTTCCTTCCATTCGTTCTTCCTCCATCGACCATGTCGTCGGCGAAGCGGTGACCAATCTGTATGTGGGGCTGGGCCGCTATCTCCGAGGAGAAAAAATGTCCGCGCTCAAGTTCGTCCAAGGCTATCCAATCGACGGCCTGTTGTCCGTCATGCATCTGCTCGAGCCGGAAACGGCCTATTTCCCCGACGCGTTCGGCAACGAAAGGCGAATGGAGCGCCGCTTCCCGAAATTCTCCGAAATCGTGGCCGGAATGCTGCAAGGGTACGACAAAACGCCCGAGTCCGCCCTTCGGCTGCTGGAATATCTGGAGAGCATCTATCCGGTAAATGACAGAATGAGCCGGGAAATCCGAGCTTTGGCCGTACGGTGCATGACGGAGCCGTGAAGGCCGAGCGGAACGGCCAATACAGTCTCCAATCGTCGACCTTGATAAGCGCTCTCGTCATCTCCCTATTGATCGCGTCCGCCTTTTCGCTGTTCATCCCATGTCCCGCATTTTCGATACATTGATCAATAGATCCTTAATTAAGCGTTGGGGCGTATTCATTTCGTCAGCAGTCAGCCTAACGTGGGGCGGATGAGGAAAATCCGTTGCATCCTCCGCCCGATTTGTGGCAAACTAGGGGTAATTGGATATCCGTTCATAGCGTGGCAAAGAATGCCCTGCTTCCTTTCGATAAGGAGGCGGGGTTTTCTGTTTTTTATTCGACCAAGCGAGGTGGAGGAAATGAGTTTTGAGATCGAACAGGAAAAATGGATCGGGGATCATCTGAAGAGGAGGAATGGGGAACGCCACGATGCTTTGAGGCGCGGACATGGATACGGGAACCAATTGTTTGTCCGGCATGTCTGGTGGTCTCTGGCCGGTCATTTCCAGGGGCTGCATCCCGAATATGAAGTCAAGGACTGGCGCGGGAGATCCTACTTTGTCGATTTTATGTGGATCGTGGGCGCCTTTCGAATCGTCTTCGAGATTATGGACTTTGGATCGCACGGCACCGATCGGAGCAAGTATCGGATGGATTTGAATCGCGGACTCTATTTGCAGGCGCAAGACTATATCGTGTTCCATATCGCCTTGGACGAGCTCAAGGAAAATCCCGGTTTTATCCTTTCCACATTACGGAGCACTCTTGCCCCCTATCTGCTGGCCGAGAGCAAAACCGCAAAGAAAAACGAAAATCCCTACTCGAAGATCGAACGGGACTTAATGCGAGCGGCCATTCGCCACAATCGGGTATTGCGTCCCGTCGACGCGTCGAAGGAGTTAGAGATGGATAAGGCGACGGTCATCAAGTACTGCCGCAAGCTGGCGGACAAGGGGAAATTCCGGGCTGTAGCTAGCGGACAGTCTCAACGGGTCACCTCCTATGAGTATGTGGGCGCCACCCAGAGTCCGGATTTGGTATGAACGTTGCGGAACGGCGCGTTTTGGCGCTCGTGCGATTCTTCGACTCGGGCGGGCGGTTCTTGGGCTCTAGCGATGCGATTCCTCGACTCGGGCGAGCGGTTCTTGGGCTCCAGCGGTGCGATTCTTCGACTCGGGCGGGCGATTCTTGGGCCTAGCGATTAGGTTCAAGAGTTTACTCTATTTATGTGGTTGGTTTATGGGTTCGGTTTCTCTGCTTAAGCGACTCTTCGATATGTATGGAATATCGTATATATTTTGCCGCTAATTGGCGAAATCGATGATTGTGTCTGAAAAATCGCATATATTTCTCGCATCCTGAATAAGATCGAAATTTCTGTATGATATTTCGACTATAATCTGACATTTCGCGTTTATCCGGAAAATTCTATACGAAAAATCAACCAGAATAACGGGGACGTTCAAACGGGGGTGGTAACAGGCGAGTTTGCTTGCTTCTCGACCGTCACAACCCCCGATTTTGTTAATGATCCTGCGGTTCTGCGGCTTTGCAGGTCATGCCCGTCTTGCGATTCCTGCGGTCCTGCGGTTCTACGGCCTTGAGGTATTGCCCGTCTTGCGATTCTGCGATTCTGCGATTCTACGATTCTACGATTCTGCGATTCTGCGGCCTTGCAGGCATGCCCGTCTTGCGATCTTGCGATTTTGCTATTTTGCTATTTTGCGGTTCTGCGGTTCTGCGATTCTGCAGTCTTGCCGGCCTTGCTGCCAGATTTACCTTTCTTGCAATCTTGCCAGTCTTGCGGCCTTGCGGTCTTGCCAGATTTACCTTTCTTGCAATCTTGCCAGTCTTGCGGCCTTACAGGTCATGCCCGAATCTGCGATCTTGCGGTCTTGCCGGTCGTGCCGGTCTTGCGGTTTTACGACTTCGCCGGCCTCATCGGCTGGCTGCTTTATAGGTGCCGTCGTCTTCGCCGGCCTCACCGGCTGGCTGCTTTGCAGGCGCTATCGACTTTACGACGCGACGCCTTTCCCCCGTCCTGCAGCCTCACTCCTTCACGCTGCCTAGCTGCAGCCCCGCGACGAAATGCCGCTGCAGGAACGGGTACACGAACAGGATCGGCACCGACGCCACGATCGTGATGGCGGCCCGGATCGACAGCGGAGTTATCATCGTGGCGGTGTCCTTGGCGGCCGTAGACGACAAGCTCGGGTTGGCGTTCGAATTCACCGTCGAAGACAGCATCTTCATCAGCTCGTATTGGAGCGTGCTCAGCTCCTGCCTGGACGAAGCGAATATGAACGTGTCGAACCACGAGTTCCATTGCCCGACGGCCGTGAACAACGCGATCGTCGCGAGCACGGGCGTGCAGAGGGGAAGGATGATGCTCATGAATACTTTGAAATCGCTCGCGCCGTCTATCTTGGCCGATTCGATCAGGCTTTCCGGCAGCGAGCGAATATACGTTCGGACGACGAGCATGTTGAACGCGCTGATCAGACCCGCCCCGGCTCCGGGGAACAAAATGTAGACGAGGAACGTATTCAGCAGGTTCAGATCCTTGATCAGAAAGTACGAAGGAATGAGACCCGCGCTGAAGTACATCGTAAGCACGAAAATCAACGTCACGGGCTTGCGGAAAATGTACTCCTTGCGGCTGATCGTATACGCCAGCATGGCCGTCAGGAAGACGCTGACCACCGTGCCGATCACGGTCCTGGCGACGGACACCCAGAACGCGTCGAACACCCTCCCCGACAGGAAGACCGCTTCGTAGTTTTTGAGCGTCCATTCCCGAGGCCACACGTAGATTCCGCCCCGCGTCGTGTCGATGCCCGAGTTGAACGAGATCGCCAGCGTGTTGAGAAAAGGATAAAGCGTGACGACCACGACGAACAGCATGAACAAATAGTTGAACGTATGAAACAGAAACGGCTCCGTTTTAAATTTAGACCTGACCGTTTGCATGCGGAGCCCTCCTTATATGAGTCGCTCTTCGCCGAGACGCTTGGCGATCGTATTCGCGCAGTATAGTAGCACAATGCTGACGACGGTTTTGAAAATGCCGGCCGCGACGCCAAGCGAGTAGTTCCCGATTCTCAGTCCGTACTTCAGGACGAAAATGTCGATCGTCTCCGACCAGTCGAGCACTTGTCCGTTGCCGAGGAAATACTGAATGTCGAAGCCCCCGCCGTTCAAAATCCATCCGACGTTCATGATCAGCAGGATGACGATAACCGGCCGTATGCCGGGCAGCGTCACGTTCCAAATTTTGCGAAAGCGCCCCGCGCCGTCCACCTCCGCCGCTTCGTACAGGGACGGATCGACGGATGCGATGGCGGCCAAGTAAATGATCGTGTTCCAGCCGACTTCTTTCCAGACGTTGGTCAACCCTACGATTCCCCAGAAATACTTGCCTTCGCCCAGCCACAGAATCGGTTTGTCGATGAGATGAAGCTTCATCAGCACGACGTTGATGATGCCGCCTTCCGTGGATAACGCCATCGAGACGAGACCGGTTACGATGACCCAGGAGAGAAAGTGCGGGAGATACGAGATCGTCTGGATTAGCCGCTTGATGCCGGTTTTTTTGATCTCGTTCATCAGCAGCGCCAAGCCGATCGCCGTGACGAAGCCGAGAATGAGCGAGATGAAGCTCATCGCGATCGTATTGCGCAGTACCCGGGTGAAGCCTTCGTCCATGAACAGAAACCGGAATTGATCGAACCCCACCCATGTCTGATCGGTGATGGAGAAGCCCGGTTTGTAATTCTGGAAAGCCATTAGCCAGCCCCAGATGGGACCGTAGGCAAAGAGAAGAACGTACAACACCATCGGAAAAGACATCAGAATCAATTGCCGCTGGCGGATCACGCGGCTCCAGAACGATTCGGTCCGCCGAGCGGACTGAGGTGCGAGATCAACCTTATGGACCGTATGCTGCGTCATCGGTTCCGCCTCCTGTCTCTAACGAGCGGAAGGCCGGAACATTCGCTCCAACCTTCCGCCCTCCTTCGTCTTATTTACTGGTCCAATTGTCTACGCGCCACTTGAGCTGTTCATTGATTCGATCGAGATAAGCCTTCGTATCCACCTTGGCCATTTCCGAGACGTATTCGTTCCATACGTCTTCGAAATTTTCCGGCTTGCTCAAGATCGCCTTCGGCAAGAGCTTGAAATCCAGATCCTTCATCTTCTGGTTGGCCACTCTCGCCGGCGAGCCTTCGATCAGATCGATGTTCCATGCCGGGTACGACACGCGGTTATCCGGCGGCGACGAGAAGAAGTCGGTCCACGTCTTGTAGCCGTAGGCGGACAACACCTCTTTGTCGATGTCCTTCAGATTCGCGAAGAATTCGTCCGGCTGGTTGCCCGGACCGTCGGCGTTGCCGTCCGGATAGTTACCTTCCAGCTTAGGGAGGTAACCCCATAGCGATTCCGCTTTATACTTTTGCTTCCAGGTAACGTCCTCTTGCTGCGTGCGCATTTCCGGCGTCCGATAGTAGAGTCCGTTGTCGCCGACGAGGTAGTCGACGCCTTCTTCGCCCCAGTTAAGGCGCTTCTGCCATTTCTCCGACAGCATCGTGTCGATGAATTTGATGATTTTCTCCGGTTCCTTGGCATTAACCGTGATCCCGAAGCCGTTCATCAAGTTGATCGGCGGACGGTCGAGATAATAATCCTTCGTGTTCACGTCGTAGACGAGCGGGAAGCCGACGTAAGTGCGTTCGAACTTGCCCTGAGAGACGAGCGAATCGTGAGCTTGCCCGAAGTTCCAGCGTTGGTCGAACATGCCGAGCACGCGGCCGCTGGACAGCTTCGCCAGATACTGGTCATAGTTCTGCGCGAACGCTTCTTGGTCCATCAGGCCTTTGGCGTTGATTTCGTTCAGCTTCTTATAGTACGGCTTCGCCGTATCCGTAGCGGAGAATAGCGTAGCCACGTTCGTAACCGGATCGACGAGGACGCCGCCGTCGTTCGGATGGCCGGCCAAATGCTGCGGCGCGTTGCGAAGGCCCCAGTCTCTCCAGTCGAACGCGAGCGAAGAGAATCCGATCGTCGGTTGGCCGTCGATCTCCGGATATTTGGCCGCATAATCTTCGATCAGCTTGAAGTATTCGTCCAGGGTCTTGAATTTCGGATAGCCGTATTCCTTGAGCACCGCCTTCTGGATGTAGAAGGCCGGACCCATATAATCCGTCGGTTTAAATTCGCCTTGATAGACTCCGTAGTTCGGCAACCAGTAAATGTGGCCGTCCGCCGGATCCTTCAGTTGTTCCCACACTTTTCCGTAATGCTTCTTCAAGTTCGGCCCGTGCTGCTCGATCAAGTCTTCCAGCGGGATGACCGCTTTGGCCGCCGTCAGCTTCGCGTTCGCCGTGATCATATCCGGGTAATCGCCGCCGGCGATCATAACGCCGAGCTTCTGCTCGATATCGCCGACCAAATATTCTTCCTTCAGCGTCACGCCGAGCTGCTCTCTGATTTCCTGGTAGATTTTGTTGTCGTCTGTCGGGATCGGTCCCGTAGCAGCCGTAAACAAGGAGATGGTAAACGGCTCCACCGGCGCTTCGGGTGAGCCGGATTCGGACGGGCTGGCCGCGGGCGAGGAGTCGCTTGCGCTCGGAGCGGGCGATGAAGACGAACCGCCTTCATTGTTGCCGTTCTTGGAACAGGCCGATGCGACGAGACTGAACGCCAGAATCAGCATGAGCAGCCCTAAAGCCGTTTTTCTAGCACGAACCCCCATGTAAAATCCTCCTTAGCGGATGTGACGCAAGACGGCGCGCTTTCGCCTTGCTGATTTCATGGTAGCGTTTTCTTGAACGCGGTTGCAATTCACGAATTAAATGGGTATCCCCCTTAAAAATCGGTTTCGCATGCCGACGCCCGGCCGATCTTCCACCCCTCCGCGGCTCGATACTCCGCCGGCTTTCTGCCCATCCGCCGCTCGAAGTGCTGCAGAAAATGGCGGTAATGCGCGTACCCGACCTGCTCCGCGATAGCGCCGGTCGGCTCCGACGTGGTCCGGAGCTTCTCGCAGGCTTCGGCGATCCGCAAATCGTGGATCCGATCCAGCAGGCCGCAGCCGAACTTGTCTTGATAGGCTTTCCCCAGATAAACGGGGTTCAAGTAAAACCGCGCCGCCACGTCCCGGATCGAGAGCGGGCTGCGATAAAATTCCCGGACATACCGGTCGACCTCGGCAACCGTGCTGCCGGGCTTGCTCTCCCGAATCGATTGCACGGCGTCGATCGCTTGCTCCGCGTACGAGATAAGGCGCATCCTCACGGAAGCCGGCCCGGCGTTCGGTCCGACGGCCGATTCCGGACTCGTACGGGAGCGCGGCCACGATGCCGGATCGCCGCCGGATTCGCGAATCAGCTTGCCGCATTGGACGATCAAGGAGCCCGCGAACAGCTCCGCCCACTCCAACGAGCGGCCTTCCGATTCCCGGAACAGGCCATCGATCAAATCCGCCGCCCGGTTCCGGTCCGCGTCTTCGATCGCCTGCAGCACGTCCTTCATCCGCCGCGCCGCCGGAGCCGGCAGCGTCGCTTCCGCGCCGTCGCCGGGTTTCGGGCGGGAAGCGCGGCGGGTATCCAACCTCGCGCGGATTCGCCGCAGCGCCTCCGCCGCCTCTTCTCCGACGACCGGCTTCATCAGGTAGTGATGGACGCCGAGCTGCATGGCTCGTTTGGCGAACGCGAATTCCCCGTAGGCGCTAAGCACGACGATCTCGGGCGATTCACCTTCGCCCCGCTCCCCGAGCAATTGTCCGATCAGCTCCAGGCCGTCCATCTCCGGCATTCGGATGTCCGTCACGACGACATCCGGCATCGACTCGCGCGCCGCGGCCAACGCCTCGGCGCCGTTCTCGCAGGAGCCGCTGACCCGGAAGCCGAGCCCCTCCCAATCCACGAACATTCGCAATCCCTCGATCGCCCACGGCTCGTCATCCACTAGCAGCACCGAATACATTCCTTCTCCCCCCTTCGTCCGCGGACAGGGCGGGAATCCGAAACCCGATCCGCGTGCCCTCGTTCGGACGGCTGTCGATGTAGAAATCGACCCGCTCCCCGTAATGGAGACGAAGCCGCTTATAGACGTTGCGCATGCCCACGTTCTCGTCCGAATCGAGACTTCCGTTCATCAAGCTTCGGATTTCATTTAACCTTTCCTCGTCCATGCCCTTGCCGTTATCTTCGACTTGCACGTGCAAATAGGTGTCCGTTCGCCGGGCTTCGATCCGAATCACGCGCTGTCCTTTGACCGCCTGCAGTCCGTGCTTGCACGCGTTCTCGACAAGCGGCTGGATGCACATTTTCGGCACGAGGCAGCTTGCGGCATCATCTTCGATGTCGAATTGATAGTCGAACCGGTCCGCGAACCGGAACTTTTCGATCTTCAAATACATTTCCGTAAAATGAAGCTCATCCTGCAGCGGGACGGCGGCATCGGACCAACTGAGCATCCGGCGAAGCAATTGGGACAAGTTGCGGATGATGTCGGTCACTTCCGTGTAGCCGTTCTTCACGCTGACGACGAGCAGGGCGTTTAACGTATTGAACAGAAAATGCGGGTTGACCTGGCTTTGCAGCAGCTTCATCTCGGCCCGGATCCGCTCCAGCTCCATGTCCTTCTGCTGGATCTCGAGCTTGTAGACGTCGTTGATGAGCGACTCGATCTGGGCGGCCATCCGGTTGTAGCTGCGGATCAGCCCGCCGATCTCGTCTTTGCCTTCGCGCAGCACGATCAAGTCGAACTTCTCGTTCTTCGCTTTCTCCATATGGCGGGACAGTCGGCGAATCCGGTAATTGTACGAGCGCAGCATCACGAAGATGAGCGACGTCGGCAGCAGCGTGCTGAACGCGGCCAGCATCCAGATGAAGCGGTTCGAGCTCTGAACGGCCGTCTGGAAACGGCCCTCTTCCGCAAGGCCGACGAGCGTCCATCCGCGAATATACGAGGGATTGCCCAGCGGGCTGCGGAACGTCAGCTTGTCGTCTTCGCCGCCTTCCGTCGGGACGACCGGCTTCATGTACTGGGAGGACGGGAACAGCACCCGGTCCTGCGGATCCCGCATGCTGAGCGTCATGTACGGCTTTTCCTCTCCGAGAATCTCGTCGAAGCTGCTGAGCTTCAGATCGATGCGCAAATATTTGGCGTAGCGCCCGTAAAGAGGATAATCGTTCAGCTTGCGCACGATGCTGAAATATTCCTTGCTGGCTTTCGCGTTCATAGGGTCGACGCTGGTATACATGAGGACTTGGACGGCCGATACGGAAGTGGTGGCCGCTTCGTACCACGGGCTTTGCCTCTCCGCATCGTCCAAGACGAAGAAATGGCTTCCGCTGACGACCGTCGGATTTTCCGTGAACACCGAAATATTCTCGACGTACGTATAGGCGGACATGAACGGCCTCATCTTGCCGGTCAGGACTTCGTTAAACACTTCGTAGAAATCGACGATGTCGGCGTATTCCGTGTCCAAGACTTCGTACAAGGCGCGGTCCGTGGCGACGGAATGGCTAAGCGTGACGCCGCCTTCGATCATATCCATCGCTTTCTTGGCCGTCCGTTCTATCGTGATCTGGAGGTTGTTTCGCTCTCGGGAATGAATGTGGTCCGACATTTGCCGAAAAAAGAGGACGTTGATCGTCAAGATAGGCACCAGAACGCATAGCAGGTAGATAAGCGTGAACTTCCACTTGAGCGGGATGTCGTTGACGAAGCTGAGCCCGCCGATCGGTTTGCGCATGCGGTTGCCTCCTTCGCGTCAGCCGTTCTTGTATTGAGAAGGGGTCATATCCATCCATTGCTTGAATTTGGCGGCGAATTGCTCGGGATCCGCGTAGCCGACCGCCCGCGCGACTTCCGCGATTTTCAGATCCGTACGCCTCAGCAGCTTGCGGCCTACCTCGACTCGCGTGCGATGGACGTAGTCGAGGAACGACATGCCCGTCTGCTTCTTGAACAGCTGACCCAGGTAGGCCGGCTGAAAATGGAGGATGCTCGCGATGGTCTGCAATTGAAGCGGCTCGCGGTACCGCTCCCGGATGATCCTGGCCGCCTCCCCCGCGGGGCCGGTCACGGTCCGTTGCCGCGCCAGCTGCTCCGCCGCCTTGCGGGCGAACGACGCCAGGATGTCCGGCCATCGGTGCGCCTTGTTCGGCAAGATCGGAAGCGCAAGGCGGGGCTCGTCTCCCGGAGCCGGGTTCGTCAGTTCTCCCTCCATGACTTTCCAGACCAGTTCCAACATCGCGTTAGACAAAAAAGCCTTGCCCGCCGCCTCGTCCTCTCCGAACGAAAGCTTCAGTTGCCGGCACAGCCGTTCGGCCGCTCCGTCGATCGCCGTCTCGTCGCCCCCTTCGATCGCCAGGATCAGATCGTCCTCCGCATCGAACAGCGGATCGTCGGGATCCGGGACCGTCCACGCGGCTTCGAGCGTAGAGAAAGGAGAGACCGCGGACGGCGAACCGGCGGAATCGTCTCCTTCCGGATTCGACCATTGAGCGTGCAGTTTCCCGAGCGCGGCGTGAATTTCCTCGACGTCGATCGGCTTCAGCCAATAATCGAGCACTCCGTGCGTCAGCGCCTTTCGGGCGGATGCGAAATCGTCGTGACCGCTTAGGATGACGAAACGGCTCGGCGAGTTCAGCGTCTTCACGCAGTGCTCGATCAATTGCAGCCCGTCCATGACCGGCATGCTGATATCCGTCACGACCAGATCGGGATTCAGCTCCCGGATTCGGTCCAGCGCCTCCTCTCCGTCGCAGGCTTCGCCGCAGACGCGGAAGCCGCGGCTCTCCCAGTCGATCATGAACGCCAAGCCTTCCAGGACGAGCGGTTCGTCGTCCACCAGCAGAACGGTGAAGATCGGAATCCTCTCCCTTCCGAAAAGTATTCTTATTATACCACCATTGAATGAATACGGTTTCATATGAAAAAATTCAAATATTTGTGCGGATTGCATACCGTTTATCCTGTCATTGTAGGGTTTTCTTTTTCGGTTTTCCTCGTAAATCTTGCGTTTCGCGTCTCAAATATTGCGATTTTGCGGAAGTCGTTTCTCCCGACCGGCCGATCGGACCCGCGCAAGGCGGAGACCGATACAAAGAAGGAACGGAAGCGGCCGTCCTGCACCGCATCCGTTCCTTTTCGTCGGTTGGCTACATGTAATGGATCTGATCTTTGTACCGTTCGAGCAGCTTGCGATTGTATTCGTCCGCGCCGTCGAGATTCGCCGACCGGAACACCGGAGGCTGGATCCCCCGCCCGATCAGCAGCTCCACCGTCTGCGAGATGACCGCGTGCATGATCGCGATGCCGGTCACGCTCGAGGTCGGCCCCGTCTTGCCTTCCAGGCCGGCGATCGCAAGCACCGCGTCGCCCGGCTCGCACATGACGTCAAGCACGATGTCCGCCAGCTCGTATAACCGTTTGCCGCTGTCGTGGCGGCTGTCGACGCTGCCGGAATACTCGACCGACGTCAGCGCGACCACCTTCGCGCCGCGCGCCTTGGCCCATTGCGCCATCTCGATCGGCACCGTGTTGCGTCCGGAGATCGAGACGATCACCATCGCGTCCCCCGGACCGGCGCCGCTCTCCGACAGCACCGCTTCGGCGATGCCCGATATGCGCTCGTACTTCGAAGTAATCGTCGGCGGGAACGTCTCCAGCGTCATGCCCGGCAGGAAGATCGGGTTCATGAGCAGGAAGCCTCCCGCGCGGTAAAACGTCTCCTGCGCGATAATGCTCGAATGGCTGCAACCCGTAATATAGATGGAGTTGCCCTTGTCCACGGTGTCGGCGAACAGCCGAGCCGCCTCTTGCATCGGCGCATGCTGTTCCTTCAAGATTTTTTGCAGCAATTCCGTTACCGCCGTAATATAACGGTCGATTTGCGTAAGGGCCACCTCCAGTCCGAACTTCCGCAAGAATGCAATCTCGTCCGCGGCCGAGCCTGCCGGCCGCTTCGCTCCTAACCCTCCGGTCCGCTCCGCCGGCCGGTACGCAATCGTCATCTTCCGAAGGCGAATACGCGTATCGTTCAACGCTCCTCTTGCCCGCATTGGGCCAAGCAAGCGCTAGATTTCGTACGTTTTCATTTCCTGAACGAATTCCGTCCGCTCGAACGCGGTCCGGGCCGCCCGCAGGCATCGTTCCTCGCTCTCGTCGCACCACAGATGGGTCAGCAGCAGACGGCCGACGCCGGCCTCGCGGGCCGTCTCCCCCGCCTCCGCCGCGGTCATATGCGGAATCGGCACGGGTCCGGTCTCCGCGATCGTCGCTTCGCACAGCAGCAGATCCGCTCCGGCGGCGAATCGGACCAATCCCTCGTGCCGGGTCGTATCCGCCGAATAGACCATCCGCCGCGAGCCGTCGCCGACCGATATCGCGTACGTCTCGACCGAGTGGCGCATCGGGCTGAAGCGCAGCTCCAAGCCGGCCGCTTCCAGTACCGTGTGTCCGTCCACGTACGAGACTTCGAACGCCTCGGCGTA
>Ga0065721_10051739_pt1 | contig 13711 bp, 7 predicted proteins | sample Mesricmetagenome_FD_59108 | JGI IMG/M metagenome (GOLD analysis project Ga0065721, IMG submission 59108) | Mesophilic microbial community from rice straw/compost enrichment Sample: eDNA_1 v2 (version 2) | ecosystem: Engineered > Solid waste > Grass > Composting > Bioreactor | place: USA: Davis... | reverse complement strand
CTGCGGCCACGGATCATTTTTCAAATCGCAAAAATGGAATCATATCGTGGGCGCAATCACCGGAGTGATGACGTTTACGCCGTACTACCATTGGCGTTGGGAACACGCCATCCATCACTCAACTTCCGGCGATCTTGACCGCCGCGGCACGGGTGACGTCTGGACGTTGACCGTGCAGGAATATCTCGAAGCCTCGCGGTGGAAGAAATTCTCGTATCGGCTCGCGCGCAATCCGTTCATTCTGTTTATCATCGCTCCCATGGTGTTGTTCCTGGGGTTGAATCGCATTCCGAAACCGAAAGCACCCGCGCGCGAACGTTATTCTGTTCATCTGACGACGCTAGCCGTGGGCGCAATGTGCGCCGGGCTTATCTGGATTTTCGGCCTACAAGCGTTTTTGATCATTCAACTGACTATCCTGATGGTCGCTGGCTCGGCAGGTGTCTGGTTGTTTTACGTGCAGCATCAATTCGAAGGCGTTTACTGGGAACGCAGTGAAAACTGGGATTACGCAACTGCCGCGCTTCAGGGGAGTTCGTTCTACAAGCTACCGAAAATTCTCCAATGGTTTTCCGGCAACATCGGGTTTCATCACATTCATCATCTGAGCGCACGGATTCCCAATTACAACTTGGAGAAATGCCATAAGTCCGAACCGCTGTTTCAAACGGTTAAACCCATCACGCTTTTGGAGAGCTTCAAATCCTTTACGTTCCGCCTGTGGGACGAACATCAACGCCGCCTTGTTGGCTACGGTCATCTCCGCACCGTGCGCGCCCAACAACGGCAGCAGATGCTGTCGCAACGGCGCAATTAAAGTTAATCTGGGAAGTATTTCAGAATTCGTAGCCGCCGAAGTAATGAGGCGGACATACGGGAAAATTACGAGCATTTCCGCCTCGTCACCTCGGCGGCTACAGCCCGGTGGAATTTTGAAACCGCTTCACTTCAACAACGCTTCAGCGTGTTTACGCGCGGCAGCGCTTTGACCACCTAACATCCGAGCAAGCTCAGTCACACGCGCTTCCCAATCGAGCAACGCGATCTCTGAATTGGTTCGACCGTCCTTCACGGTTTTGCTGACGACATAATGCGCGTCGGCAACGGCGGCCACTTGCGGCAGATGCGTGATGCAGAACACCTGCCGTTTCGCGGCAATCTGTTTCATCTTCTCGCCAACCACATTTGCCGTTTCGCCACCGACATTGGCGTCCACTTCATCAAAAACGAGCACGGGAATTTCATCCTCAGCCGCCAGCACCGTCTTAAGCGCCAACATTACCCGCGCCATTTCGCCGGATGACGCAATGGCGCGTAACGGCTTCAAAGGTTCGCCCACATTCGGCGAGAACTGAAACTCAATCTCATCGAAGCCGCTTGTAGCGCGAGAAACTGAAGCAGCAGAATTTTCAGGAGCTGTAAATTTCAACGCGATGTCAAACTTGCCCTGCTTGAAGCCGAGGTCCGCCAGTTGACGCATAACAGCCTTGCTCAGTTTCGGAATCACTTTTTGTCGTGCGGCGGAAAGTTTTTTACCCGCACTCAAAAGCTGCGAATCGAGTTTCTCCAATGCGCCGTTGATGCGAGCAAGTTCAGCGTCGCGAGATTCAAGCGACTGAAGTTTCGCCTTTGCTTCCGCACCGAATTCAATCACCGCGGCGAGCGTACTGCCATATTTACGCTTCAGGCTGTGAATCAGATTGAGACGCTCATCGAGTTCCGCCAATCGCGCCGGATCGACGTCCATCTTGTCCACGTAACGCGAGAGTTCAGTCTGCAACTCACGCCAGGTCGCCACCGCCTGTTCGTGCAATTCCGTAAGGCTGCTCGCTCCGGAATCCACGCGTTGCAATTCATGCACAATCCGACCGACCGCCCCCGCCTGCGTCAGAAGCGAATTTTCACCTTCGTTCAACAACTCCAGCGCCGATTGACTGAGTTGGAGCAGGCGTGCGGCGTTACTGACGCGATGATGTTCTTGCGTAATTTCTTCTTCTTCGTCCGCGCGCAGACGCGCCGCTTCAATCTCCTGCACCTGAAATCGCAACAGATCGAGTTGCTGTGCATAGGCGCGTTCGTCCACGATGAGCGCCGCTTTTTGTTGCTCTAATTCATCGCGCTGTCGCATCAGAACGCCAAACGCCTCGCGATCTTTTTCCAATTCACCAAACGCATCGAGAATAGCAAGTTGTTTGGCGGGATGCAGAAGTGACTGATGATCGTGCGGTCCGTGCATGTCCACGAGCCATTCGCCTAATTCCGCCAACACGCTCAGCGTTGTCGCCGAACCGTTGATGAACTGGCGATTTGTGCCGGCACTGGTGAACGTGCGTTTCAAAACAAGCTGACCGGCTTCGCAGGGTTCGAGGCCGTTCTCTTCCAGAAAACTCTTAAGCGGTACACGCAGTTTGCACACGTCGAAGCACGCTTCGACTGAGCAGGCATCGCTACCGCTGCGAATCAACGAACGATCGGCACGTTGGCCCAGAACAAGATTGAGCGCACCGAGAATGACAGATTTGCCCGCACCGGTTTCGCCGGTAATGACATTGTATCCGGGCTGAAGCTCAAGCGTGAGATCGCTGACAAGAGCGAGATTCTTGATACGCAGCGTGGTCAACATAGTTTCGACAGCGGCGAAACTTTGCGGTGTCGCGATGCGTTGAGCAATGGGAAAAACAACGCGACCCGAATTTCAAGAATAATTCCCGTGCCCTTGCCTTAGAATCAGTAGCGGAGCCGGTCGCTCGTCGCCTCGGTAACAGAATTGCGACCTGCCCCACTACTGAAATCGAACTTCACTAGGCTTATCGCGTCAATGACGGCGGAGCGGATTCCGGTGCGCTCCCCCAATTGAAATTCGGCTTCGCGCCCATCCGAAACACAAACGTCCCGCCATCCGCGATATCAGAATGACTGAACCACGGTTTGTTCCATGGTTTGCCGTTCAACGTCGCGGATTGGATGTAGAGATTCTTCGCGGAATTGTTCTTCGCCTGGATGACCAGTTTCTTTCCGTTACCCAATTGCACGACTGCTTCGTCAAACAACGGCGAGCCCAGCACGTAATTCGGACTCGACGGATCCACCGTGTAAAAACCGAGCGCGCTCATGACATACCACGACGAAGTTGCACCCTGATCGTCCATACCGGGAAAGGCGAGCCCCCATTTGTCGCTGCCGTACATCAACGCGAGAATTTTTCGGACGAGTTCCTGCGTTTTCCACGGTTGGCCGGAATAAGCGTAGTAATACGGCACCTGTTGATCCGGCTGATTTCCCTGGCAATACAAACCAATCATTCCGGTGACATCGCGCGCAATGCCCTTTGGGTTGTATGGCGTATTGAAGAAATAATCGAGATTGCGATTAAACTTCTCGCGTCCGCCCATCAGATTAATCAAGCCCTGCACATCGTGTGGCACGAGCCAGACGGTTTGCCACGCCGATGCTTCCTTGAACATGTAGTTGTAATACGGCTCGAACGGGTCAAACGGATCAATCCACGAACCATCCGCCGTGCGACCGCGCATAAAACCGGTCGTCGCGTCAAAGACGTTTGTATAATTGTAAGCGCGCTTGAGGAACATTTTGTAATCGTCCTCCTTGCCCAACTTTTTCGCGAACAACGCCAACGCATAATCGCTCCACGCGTATTCGAGCGTTTTCGCCACGCCAGCATCGCCATCGGCGCGAGGTGGACTGCCATTGGCCTGAAAGTCATCGTGCACCCAACCGCGTTCCAGGTATTCGGCGAGTTTGCCACGCGGCCCGGACGGATCGGTCGCGTTCTTGCGCAAATATTCGTAAACCGATTCGTAATCAAACGGCAGCCCGCGCTCCCACGCACCGAGATACATCAACACACCATTATCGCCATGAAACGACGTGTGCATGAAACCCGATTCTCGCGCCATCTCAAGATGCGTGCGCAGAATGTTGGTTTTCACATCCGGTTCGAGCAGCGTGAGCAAGACGACTTGGTTTCGCCCCGTATCCCAAAGCGCAATCGGGGTGTAGCGATCGTAATCCAATTCCCGATTTTCCTCACCGCGACTGCGCCACGGCGTTCCCTTCTTCGCTACTAATCGCGGCGTCAGCAACGAGTGATACAACGTGGAATAAAACATCGTTCGCTGCATTTCGGTGCCGCCTTTAATCTGAATGCGATTCAGTTTATCCGCCCAGATAGCGCGAGCCGCCTGATGAACGACATTGAAATCCTTTGGCTCATTGGCGAGTTGCGTTTCCGCCTGCTCGAAATTCCGGTCCGACGTAATGCGCACAAGAATTTGTTCACCGGCAGTCGTTGAGAATTCCAGATAAGCACCGGCGTAACTGCCGCTGATGTTCCGTTCGTTGCTGCGCACGTCGTCATCCCGCCGCAATCGCGCTCCTTCGAGTCGCGGTTGATGTTGACGAAAAACGCCATGCGATTTGAATGGCTTGGAAAATTCCGCCACAAAAGCGCGCCCGCGATCCCGTCCGCTTCGTCCGCGCACAATGCGGTCGCCCACGATTTCGACGCTGTTATTCCCTGCTCCGAGATCAATCAACACCACGCCCCGATCCGTTTGCGGAAAAGTAAATTGATAGTAGCCTGTGCGTTCCGTGGTCGTCAGTTCCGTGCGAATACCGGTGTCCGGAAAAAACACGGAATAATAGCCCGGCGACGCTTTCTCGGAAGTTTTGTCATACGGTGACGCATAAGTGCGATCCGGCGGCACCGTCCAATCGCCCACCACCGGCATGATCGTCAATCCGGGATGATGCGACGAAAACCCCAGCATCGTCCGACGCTGGTGAATGTACGAGAAAATGATGCCGTGATTTCCCGCTGCTTCGGTCAAATCTTTGTTGATAGGGCCGACGACGACATGACGATGCGGCAATCCCGGACCAGGATGCGTGAACCCGGTGTATGCTTCCTCACCGGGAGGCGGAGCGTTACCGCGTAACTTTGGATCATCAAGCGACGCCGTTCCCACCAATGGATTCGCATAATTCACCGGCGATTTCGGCGCAGAAAACATTACGCTTTCACCGCCGCCGACTCCGATTATAGCTAATCCCACCAATAATAAGTTTCGCATCATAAGAAAAAGGCCACACCTCGCTCAGCCAGTCTGATTTTTTGAAATCAATCAAACGACCATTCGCCGACGATTTAAGAATGAGAAAAATTCATTCCGGCACGAGACGATAAAACCGCTGTGAATTCGTCGGCCAGAAATCGACAAAATAAGATCGTGCTGCAGGCGTAGTTATCGGCGCTAACAAACTCCAATTCGTCAGCCCCAAATCACTTGAATACTGCAATGAAAAATTCGCTCCCGGCGCACAATCAATAATCAGCAACGGCAACAATCCAAACACACTCGGCGTGAAATCGAGTTGAAAGATCGCCACCGGCGCTGCCGGACTCGTGACTACACCAAATGAGTTACTCGCCAACACATCGTAAAGCCCGACCTTGGCCAGCGTCAGATTTGTTACGAGCAATTGCGTGTTCGTCGCGCCACTGATGGGCGATGTGTTCAATCGCCATTGATAACGGATCGGTCCGATGCCTGTCGCCACCGCGCTCAAAGAAGCATTGTTACCTAAACTCAAACTGCTGCCACGCGGCACTTCGGTGAATACCGGCAATTGACTGACTGGCACGCCAGGAACGAAATGTGCATAAACGAGCTTGCTGTCATCAAGCGTGAGCGACAGCGGATTGCTCGTGCCGCTGGCGTCGCCGCTCCAATGCGAGAAGACGCGATTCGACGTGTTCCACGCCGTCAACGTCACGACATCGCCGTTCGTATAAACATTGAACGCCGGATTCGCCTGAATGCTCCCGCCGTTCACCGGCAACGCAACAAGCGACACCTGATTGCCACTTAAGCTGGCGAACAATGCCGTCAATCCTGATGCGTTTGTCACCGTGAGTGTGACCGGATTATTGAAGTTCGTCAGCAAGCCAGCCCAACCGAAAAAATAACTCCCCGGATCGGGACGTGCGGTAAGCGTGACCGTTGAACCGTACGGAAAAATTCCTGTCGCCGGATCGGTTTCCACCCTGCCCTGCGGATAATTGGTATTGAGATTCAGCGTCGTACCGAACACCGCTTGCACGAAGTTCGATTGGTTCATCGTCACTGAAGTTTCCGCATTTGTGCCACTCGCCGCGCCAGCCCAATTCATAAACATCCATCCGTCCGCCGGCGTCGCCGTGAGTGTTACCACGACATTACTGAGATAACTATTTGTGCCAAGATCGGCAGCCGGAGTGCGCGCCACCGTGCCGCCGGGTGATTGAATGACCAGTGGATACGTCGGAATCACTTGCACGTTTACTGTAGCGGCTTCGGCTTTATCCGTGACCAGCGAATTGTATGCAACCGCACGGAGTGTAACGCTGTTGGAAACCGTGACCGGTCCGGAATATTGCGGCGACGTAAAATCCGGTTCGCTGCCGTCGAGTGTGTAATGCAATCGCGGATAGGCATTCGTCGTAGCGGTCAGGACAATGGTCGCGGAATTAGTTCGCACTACTGTACCGCCACCGATATTCACTCCGTTGACGAGAACATTCGGCGCGTTGCTCAATCGCAGCGAGGTATGGAGGCTCGCAGTGCGCGCCAGATTAGAAGCAACGAGTGAATACGCTCCAGCTTTGGTGAAGTTGAAATTGTTGATGGTGAGCGAAGCATTTGTTTCGTCGGTCAGCGGCGCGCCGTTGAAAAACCATTGCAACGAGTACGCACTTCCGGAAATCACGTTCGCAGTCAGCGTATAATCCGCTCCGGCCGGAACGGTGATATTCGTCGCCGGAGCGCCGACAAAACGCGGTGCTAAATCAATCGCGACGTTAATCTGATTTCCCGCATCGAAGGAGGATAAATTCGTCGCGACCGATGGGTTCACGGTCTGGCCGGATGTGGCCAATCCCCAGCCAACAAACGTTCCGTCGGCGCGTTTCGCCAGGCTATGCAACCAGCCGGCAGAAATCGCCACAACATTAGTCAATTGCGCCGGCACGCTGGATTGACCGTAGGTATTGTCGCCCCATGCAACGACTGTTCCGTTGGATCGCAATGCCAGAGCGTGAGTGAAACTTGCAGAGATTGCGGCGATATTTGTCGCTGACGCCGGAACATTGGTCAGTCCGTTGATGGCCGTGCCCCACGCGATAATCGTCCCATCACCACGCAAAGCAATTGTTCCCGACGATCCTGCCGCAATCGCGACAACATTGGTTGCCGTTGGCGGAACGTTTGTCAGATTCGCCGTGCCCCAGGCCACAACCGTACCGTTACTGCGTAACGCCACGCTATGGTCCGCACCAGCCGCGATCGCCATGACGTCGTTCAAATTTGCCGGAACATTAGTTTGCCCGGCGGTGCCGCGTCCCCACGCGACGACCGTGCCGTCGCTTTGCAACGCGAGGTTATGTTGCGCTCCTGCATGGACAGCGACGATATTGGTCAATCCTGCCGGTTGATTGGTTACCTGTCCGAACGTGGTGTTGCCCCAAGTGACCACCGTTGTGTCCGCACGCAGCGCAATTGCATGAAAACCGCCTACGGAAATCTGCGTAATCGGACCAATCGTCGCCGCGGAATTGGTGGTGATTTCATTCGTGACGCCCCAGGCGTAGAACAAACCGGGAATTTCCATCGCCCGACTCGATTGCGACGTTAAGCCTCCCAGCAAAGCCAGGATTAAAAAGAAAAATGACGATGACCGTTCCCGCATTTTGCCCGTCAGTGTGGGCAAGTCGGTTCTCGTCGCAATTGAAAATGTTCGCGACGACAACTTTTGCTGTGTAACGTGCTGCGTCTGTTACGCGCATGGCCTTTTCATTTCTATTTCTCGGCACCGGCACGTCGCAGGGCGTGCCCATCATCGGCAAAGATTATCCGCCGGAGTTTCTCGCCAATCCGAAAAACTGGCGCACACGCTCGGCCATTTACGTCACCACGCCTGAAATTCGCATCCTCGTCGATACGCCGCCGGATTTGCGGACGCAGTGTTTACGCGAGAATATCCGACAGGTGGACGCCGTGCTGATGACGCATGGACACGCGGATCACATCATGGGACTCGATGATTGCCGGCGCTTTTGTGATATGCGCGGCGGCGTCCCGTTGCCGGTTTATGCCAATGCGGAAACGATGGACGATTTGCGGCGCGTTTTCCGTTACGCTTTCCATGCGGGTCCGTGGCCCAAAGGCTATTTCATGCCCGAACCGCACGTCATCGACGGCCCATTTTCGTTGGCCGATTTGACCATCACTCCGCTTTCCTTGCCTCACGGCCGTTTTCAAACCACCGGATTTCTGTTTACTCAAAACGGTCGCAAACGCTTGGCGTATTTGAACGACTGCAAAGAAGTCCCTGAAGCGGCGTTAGAACACGTGCGCGGAGTTGAAATTGCCGTGCTCGATGCACTCCGACACGCGCCGCATCCGACGCATATGTGTCTCGATGAAGCACTGACAACTGCCCGTCGCATCGGCGCACAACGCACTTTTTTCACGCACATGACACACGATTTCGATCATGATATTGCGCAGGCGGAATTGCCTCCGGGCATTTGGTTTGCCTGGGACGGATTACGAGTTAATAGTGACAATCAGTGATTACAACCAAAGGCATGGAAGCCCAACATGATTAAATCACCGATAACGACCCTCACATTCGTTTTCGCGTTTATTATCACTACAACCCTTCGCTGCGTTGCCGGCGGCGAAGAAGTCGTTGTCATCTACAACACCAAAGTTCCCGACTCAAAAACTCTCGCCTATTACTACGCCCGGCTTCGAGATGTGCCGCCGGAACAAGTGCTGGGCTTTGCTTTGCCGGACAGCGAAACCATTTCGCGCAAAGTTTTTCGCGACGACCTTCAGCGGCCTCTGGCGAAAAAACTCGAATCGCTCAAGCTCTGGCGCATTGGCCGTGGTGATTTACCGGGCACAAACAACACCCGCGTTGCCGTCGCCCGCAAAGTGACTGAATCGAAGATTCGCTACGCAGTTCTCTGTTACGGTATGCCGTTGCGCATTTCTCGCGATGCGAATTTGCGGGAAGCGGAAGAAGATAAAACGCGTCCCGAAATGCGCCGCAACGAGGCTGCCGTGGACAGCGAACTCGCCTGTCTGCCGCTTCTGCCGAATGGCTATCCGCTAACCGGCCCGCATCTGAATCTGCTCTACGGCACGACGAACGCCACCGATCTTCATCCCACTAACGGACTGTTGATTGTCACGCGGCTCGATGGCCCGACGATGCCGATCGCGCGCAGTCTGGTGGATAAAGCGTTGCAGGCAGAAACGAATGGACTTTGGGGCCGCGCATACTTCGATGTGCGCAACATTGCCGACCCGGGTTACAAAATCGGCGACGACTGGATCAAGCTCGCTGCAACGCTTACCAAACAATTCGGTTTTGACACGGTAATTGATGAAGGCGGCGACACGTTTCCAACCGGTTTTCCGATGAGTCAGATCGGGATCTACATCGGCTGGTATCGTGAGCATGTAAGCGGCCCCTTCACATTACCGAATGTTGAATTCATGCCCGGCGCATTTGCGTATCATCTGCACAGCTTCAGTGCACTCACGTTGCGCACCACGGACACACGCTGGACGGCGCCGTTGCTGGCCAAAGGCGCAACCTGCTCCATGGGCTCAGTGGACGAACCTTATCTTACCGGCACGCCGGATGTCGGTGCATTTATCGCGCGATGGCTCTATCTCGGTTTCACTTTTGGCGAAGCTGCCTATGCCGGGCAACAAACGGTGTCGTGGCAAACCACTGTCGTCGGCGACCCATTATATCGCCCTTTCGGTAGAAATTTGCAGGAACAACATCTTCAGTTCTTGACCGAAACGAACCAGCTCGCCGAATGGTCGTTGCAGCGCGTCATCAATCTCAGTCGCCTCAATGGCGCGTCAGTTGCAGATCTCGCCACTGCCCTGGAAGAAACCATCATCACCAAAACCAGTGCCGTGCTGACGGAAAAATTGGCCGAGCTTTACGATGCCCAAGGCAAGCCCGCTTCCACCATTGCGGCGTATGAACGCGCGCTTACGTTGAATCCAACGCCACAACAGCGGCTGCGTTTGCGTCTGGTTTTGGGAGAAAAACTCGTTGCCGCACAACGATTCGATCAGGCCCGCGAGAATTATCAGAAACTTTTGGCTGAAAATCCGAACTACGCTGACGAGGCGGCGATTCAACAAAAACTCGCGTCACTCAAAACCGAGTGAAGCAACGAAACGACGTGTTATTGCGCATTCGCCCCTTTTTCGCACTTGCGTAAAAGATTTTCTTCGCCATTATGTCCGTCCCTTAACGCGGGGTGGAGCAGCCCGGTAGCTCGTCAGGCTCATAACCTGAAGGTCCTAGGTTCAAATCCTAGCCCCGCAACCAATTTCAAGCCCCGCAATTGCGGGGCTTTTCGTTTTTCGAGTTCTCGCTTGTTCGTGTGGAGCTCAATTGCTTCTCAGTCGGAAATATGCCGCTCCCGGAGTGATTGGCAGCGTTGCGGTATGAGTTGCAGTCGTAACGACGCCACTCCATAACGGCGAAACCAAATCCGTCGCCTGCTCGACTACAAACGGTGGTGTTCCACCAGACCAACTCAGGTTCAAACTATCGCCCATTTTCGTAACGCTGAGATGAATTGTCGGCGTCACCGAAATTGTCACCGCATCGTAAGCCACTGCATGCACGCCGTTGCTGGCGCTTAGCATCAAAGTGTAAACGCCGGGCTCATTGAACGTAACGGATGTGTTCGTTTGGCCAGTATTCGCGAACACCAGATTTGTCGGACCGGAATAACGCTTCCATTGCACCGTCAGCGGAATTGCGCTCGTGTAAGTAACAAATCCTTGCAACGACACCGGCATTCCTGGTGCGACGTTCAAATCCGGTCCCGCACTTGCAATCGGTGCGCCGGGCGAACGCGGTCCTTCATTCGGACCGGTGGAAACAATCGCTTCGAAATTTGTAATCCCAACCGTCGCGAGCCGATCAAAACAACCGGATGGCCAACGGTCGTCGGGAGTGACGGAAATCGAAAAGAAATTCCCGTTATCCGCGACGAATGCGCCGTATTTTTTCAGCGCGGCCAACACGGCTTTCTCCTGTTTCGTCCAGTTCGACGGAATGACGAACGATGATTTCAATCGCAACCGTTGCCCCATGGCCGGCAGATTGACGCTCGTATTCGTGGCGGCCGATGCGTAATGCGTAGCGGGATAGATGTAATGATTATAGCGAGTGCGTTTAACGACGATGCGTAATGCGTGTTCAATCTCGCCTCGTTCGCATTCGTCGAATCGCACCAACGCAGGAAACATCGGTAAACCGGCAGCATCGCCAGAAGTCCAACCCGCCGGACGTAACGCGTTTGAATTCAGATCAAACTTCGCGCCGTTTGCCGCCTGCCAGTTATTTCCAACGCGTTTCGCCTGCCACGTTTCCCATATAAAACCGGCGTTGGGTTTCACGATAATCGAATGGCGATCGCCGCCCTCGCCGTTCACGTCTTCCTGCCATTGTTGCAATGTCTGTCCTTCCGTTTCCGTCGGCCAGGTTTCAATCGGCATGTTGCTCGGAATCGGATAAACCCCGTAAGGCGACGTGCCGCCGTCAAGATCGGATTCCTGTGGATAACTCACAAAGCGAATGGGCTGCGTCGCCTGAGAATCCGGCACGAGCACGAAATTCATTTCCTTGAACGCTCGCAGCGCGCGACGCGACGCCAGCAGATCGGCGCTGATTTGCGCCATCATCGCATCGGAGTTCGTCAGCACCGGGCGTTGCGAGATATCTTCGTTCCAGGGATTCGTCACCGGGAAAATTTGCATCGCCGCCAGCACAGCGTCCGCATTGGTCGTGTTGAACAGAATCGCGTTCGTCACCACGGGCAATGGTCCGAGAATACGACCGGCGTGATTGATACGCTCCGCGAACGTGGACCATGCAGTAAGAAGAATGAGAATAATGACGCCACCTTTCATAATTAATACCGCGATTTCCCAGCAGTCTCAGGGCCACGTCAAACCATCGGGCGTTGAGCGCGAATGTCAAAGAGCGTGTCCGATTTTTCGGCGCAAGCGGCGAGGCAACATCAAGTTTTTGAACAACCTCCCCCGGGTGAGTCCCGGTTAAATTCCTATCAATAAAGCGCGAAAATTTCTAAACGATGACTCCAATCAATCATCATCGAATAAAAGAAAAACGCCGACGATTACTCGTCGGCGCTCGAAGAAATCCGCGCGCTTACCAGCCGAGGACGTAACTGAAAATCAGCGGCGCAACAATCGTCGCATCGGACTCGATAATGTATTTCGGAGTCTTCACGCCGAGTTTACCCCAGGTGATTTTTTCATTCGGCACAGCACCGGAGTAACTGCCGTAACTCGTCGTCGAGTCACTGATCTGACAGAAGTAACCCCACAACGGCACACCCGTACGTTCCAAATCCTGATGTAACATCGGCACAACGCAAATCGGGAAGTCACCCGAAATGCCACCGCCAATCTGGAACATACCGAGCGAACTCTTTTTCGTCGTGCGCGTGTAATGCTCCGCGAGCCACGTCATGTATTCGATACCGCTGCGCACGGTGTGGACGTTTTTGATGTCGCCACGGATGACAGCGGCCGCGTACATGTTGCCGAGCGTTGAATCCTCCCAACCGGGCACCACAATCGGAAGATTCTTTTCCGCCGCGGCCAACATCCACGAATCTTTGGGATCAATCTGGTAATACTTCTTGTATTTTCCGCTGCGCAGCACCTGATAGAAAAACTCGTGCGGGAAAAACTGTTTTCCCTCTTTGTCCGCACGCGTCCAGACCTCCAGCATTGCCTTCTCCATACGACGCATCGCTTCGCCTTCCGGAATGCACGTGTCGGTCACGCGATTCAAATGGCGATCGAGCAGCTTCTTTTCGTCCTGCGGCGTGAGTTCGCGATAATGCGGCACGCGCACGTAATAATCATGCGCCACAAGGTTGAACACGTCCTCCTCCAGATTCGCGCCGGTGCACGTGATGAGATGCACTTTGTCCTGGCGAATCATTTCGGCGAGCGAGAGTCCGAGTTCGGCAGTGCTCATTGCGCCGCCGAGCGTGATCATCATTTTGCCGCCGCGATCCAGATGCGCGACGTAACCTTTGGCCGCATCAACGAGTGCCGCGGCGTTGAAATGACGATAGTGATGCTGAATAAAGCGGGAAATCGGACCGCCACTCAGCGTTGCCTTTCGAGATTGCTTCTTTTTCATACGTGACAAAACCGGTCATCTACTCGGACCGGCACCGAGGGTTTCGCAATGCAAACGGCAAGAACCGCCTGCGTTCAGGCAGCTACGGGAGTTTCCCGCCATCGCTGCCACAGGTGGCTGGAAACAACTTAATTTTCCTTGCGCATGAGGAACAAGACTTTTTTCCCGACGCCAACACTTCGCACGCGAGTCACATCGAAACACCCGAATCCCGTAACGAGGGTTCGAATCCTGACGCTTCTTCACACGCGACACAGTTTCTCTTACTCACCGCCACGCTTGAAGTTGGCTTTCCGCTTCGCCTATCATCTCACCATGCAAGACGCGCAGCAACTTCCGGAATTGAAAGTGCCCAAATGGCCGTTTTTTCTCGCGAACGCGTTTATGCTCGGCCTGGCGTACTTTCTGTTCTATTGGCAGG
>Ga0065721_10051738_pt1 | contig 13714 bp, 10 predicted proteins | sample Mesricmetagenome_FD_59108 | JGI IMG/M metagenome (GOLD analysis project Ga0065721, IMG submission 59108) | Mesophilic microbial community from rice straw/compost enrichment Sample: eDNA_1 v2 (version 2) | ecosystem: Engineered > Solid waste > Grass > Composting > Bioreactor | place: USA: Davis... | reverse complement strand
AAGCTTCAGATCCATCCGAGGCGCTCCCTCACGTAGGCCAGACCGCAGGATACACCGATCCCATCATACCAATCAGAGGGGACACAACACGAAAGCGGGGATCCAGCCATCCGCGGGGGCGGCGTCTCGATCGGCACCCTGGTTCCGCGGCCATCCCGACGAAATCGCCGGCCGTTCCCCTGCCGCCCGCTGGATTCCCGCTTTCGCGGGAATGACGGGCGGAGAGGTCCGGGAGAACGGCTTCGGAAAGCACGGAAGAGGTCGGTTCGAACGCACGCGGTGCGAAGTCGCACGGTGGCGAAGGCGAGGGTGGCGCGAGGAACGAACTCCTGCCGCCGTTACGGCCGGGCATGCCCGGCCGTTTTCGATTCCAGAACAATGCGGCTGCCGGAAACACACGGCGGACATGGGAGGAGAGGACGAGCGATGAAAAAGGGCTACAAGGATCTGCTCGACGAGGCGAACGCCATGATCGAGACGCTGCCGGCCACCGAGGCCCTCGGCCTCCACGGCGACGGCGACGTCGTCTTCGTCGACCTGCGCGACCGCCGCGAACTGGAACGCGAGGGCCGCATCCCCGGCGCGTTCCACTGTCCGCGCGGCATGCTGGAATTCTGGATCGATCCCGAAAGCCCGTATCACAAGGCGATCTTCGCCGGGGACAGCCGCTTCGTCTTCTATTGCGCCAGCGGCTGGCGCTCCGCGCTCGCCACCCGGACGGCGAAGGAGATGGGGCTCGAACGGGTCGCCCACGTCGGCGGCGGCTTCACGGCCTGGCGCGAGGCCGGCGGCGACGTCGAGACGGTCGAGCGCAAGGGCTGATCGGGCCCGCACCGGCGAGGAAGGGCAGACCCATGCGACGAAGGATCCAGCCCGCGCGCGGGCCGTTCCACGGCGGGGCACCCTTCCACCCCGGCGACGATCAGGTCAGCGCAGGTCCAGCGGCTGGCCGAGGAAGAACGCCGGCGTGCAGCCGATGCCTTCGCTCTCGACGTCGCGGCACGCCTGCGCGGCCGTCGCGGCGTTGCCATAGGGCCCGGCGACGAGCAGCAGCTCGGTGCGCCCGCCGCGATCGCGCACCGAGGCGACGGCGTCGAGAGCGCCGAAAAGGTCCGGATGCACCTGCTGGAGGTCGCGCCAGCGCGCCCGGAGGCTCGTCATGTCGGCGAAGGTGCCGATCTCGAGGCCGAATCCGGTCTCACCGGCCTGCCGTGTCGCAGCCTGCGACGCCGCCGTTCGCGGCGTGCTGCCGGTGACCTCGCCGGTTTTCGCCCCGGTCGGCTTCGCGGCCGGCGGCGGGACGGCGCGGGCCGGCAGCGGCCCGAAATCCGAGCGGTCGATGCTGCCGGTGAACTCGTCGAAGCGGCGCTTTTCGAGCGCGTCGATGCGCAGCACCAGCGCGTCGTTCTGCTGGCGCAGGCCGTCGACGGTCTTGCGCAGGGCGGTGAGTTCCTCGCGCAGCGCGAAGAGGTCGCCGCGCAGCGAGGAGGCTTCCGGATCGGCCTTCATCTGCGTCGACATCGTCTCGACGGTCGTGCGCGGCTCGTCGAGGGTGGGGCGCGGCAACAGGCCGGTGTCGGCGCCGAGGGCGGGACGCTCGGCGTTGCGCTCGGGACTGCCGTATTGCAGGGCGACGAGCATGACGAGCATCATTACCGCCGCGACGGCGCCCCACACCAGCACGACGAAACCGCTCGGCTCCGAAGACGGGTCTTCGCCGAAAAGATCGTCGAACTGATGATCGCTCGTCTTCACAAACCCCCGCGTCCCGCCGAATCCTTTTGATTGCCTGACGTCAAGCAAAAGCCGGTTGTCCGGCGCCGGGCAAGAGAATTCAGATGATGAAGTGCGCGCGAGGACTGTGTTCCCCCGCGAAATCGGCGCCGCCGGCGAACAGCCGGGCAACGCGGGTCCGGCGACCGGCCGGAGAGCCTCAGGCCGAGGGGCGGCTCAGCACGTAGCCGGCGCAGGCGAGGAAGAAGGCGGCGACGAGCGCGGTGAGGACGGGGCCGGGGTGGGCACCCCAGAGGAACAGCACGAAGCCGGCCACCATGCCGGCGCTCGCCATCGCTTTCGCCGCAGGGGCGATCGCGCCGTTGGCCCGCCAGCGCCGCAGCGACGGTCCGAACACCGGATGGGCGAGCAGCCATGCTTCCAGGCGTGGCGACGAGCGTGCGAAGCAGCCGGCCGCTAGGATGACGAAGATCGTCGTCGGCATCACCGGCAGCAGGGCGCCGATCACCGCGAGGCCGAGGCAGACGAAGCCGGCGAGGAGATAGAGCGTTCTGCGCAAGGCGGCGCGTTCCCGGTGGCGTGTTGCGGCTCGCGGACCGGCCGGAGGGCGTCGGGACACCCGGCCGGACGGGGCCGGCGAACCTGAATGCCGGCCGCAAGATTGTCCGCGACCGCGGCCGATGTCTACCCTATGATCGGCGCGTCGCGCGGACCTCTGCTCCCCGCCCTGCGCCGGGCCGTGGGCTCGCCCGGCGCGGACGGCATGGACCCGAGGCGGGCCGTGCGGCGTTCAGGGGGGCCGGTCGGTGCCGGATCGGGAGGGACCCGGTCGTGCAGCGCCCGCCGGGGACGCCCGGATCGGATCTTCGAAGGAGCCCGGAGCCATCGTGTCGAGACTGCGCACCTATTTCCTCACCGGTCTCATCGTCGCCGGCCCCGCCGGCATCACCCTTTACCTCTCCTGGTCGTTGATCAACTGGGTCGACGGCTGGGTGAAGCCCTACATCCCGCCGGTCTACAACCCCGACACCTACCTGCCGTTTCCCGTTCCCGGCTTCGGGCTCGTCGTCGCCTTCTTCCTGATCACCCTGATCGGCTTCCTCACCGCCAACATCGCCGGGCGCACCCTGCTCGGCTGGGGCGAGCACCTGCTCGACCGCATGCCGATCGTGCGCAACCTCTACCGCGGCCTCAAGCAGATCTTCGAGACCGTGCTGTCGCAGACCGGATCGTCCTTCAAGACCGCCGGCATCATCGAGTATCCGCGCAAGGGACTCTGGTCGATCGTCTTCCTGTCGGTCGACACCCGCGGCGAGATCGCCGAGCGGGTGCCGGAGGAGGAAATGGTCAGCGTCTTCCTGCCGACGACGCCGAACCCGACCTCCGGCTACCTGCTGTTCGTCCCGCGGCGCGACATCATCCTGCTCGAGATGAGCGTCGAGGACGCCGCCAAGCTGATCATCTCGGCCGGCCTCGTCACGCCGGACAGCGTGAAGACGAAGCCGGGCCGCGGCGCCGGGGGCCGCGGCGGCAGCGCCGAGCCGGCCTTGCCGACGCCGGTGCCGGCGGAGATGGTCTAAAGCGCACCTGCCGGGATTCGGGGCGTTTCCTTCCGTCCGTCAAGAATTCGTGGAGGTAGGGAAAGAAGGTCTGCCGCGAGAATAAAATTTGAAGAGTTGATTGGGAAGAAATTACGAAATTTCGTAGATTATTGGAAATTCCAATAGAGTAAAAGGGACCGATGGTATTCTGAGATCGAGCAGGTCGGCGTATGATCGAATTCGAGCACGCACCGGCGGTTCCGGTAGCCTATGAAAGATTGAAGGCTGCGTTTACGCCGAGTGAGCTGCAGGAAGCCGTTCGATCCGGATACGTTTCCCGAGAGCCAGATCCTGACTTCGGGCCGGCCGGAGGCGCCTCATTCGGTAGAGATTTCGTCGTTTCGTCGCACCTCGACGACTGGCGGAACAGAATGTTGCTGGTGTGGCTCTGTTTCATTTTCGAGAACATGCAAAATGTTCAAAGACCGAAGGCGGCTTTGGAGGAGATTTTCTCCGAGTTGCAAGGCGGCCCCAACGATCTTGATGGCGATCTCTTCCCACTTTGCGTCATGTATGCTGGCGCAGCCGCGAGAGAAGTGCGGAGCGTGGCTGAACTGGATGACGAGCGGTGCGTGCTCCGGCCCTACTATGAAAACGCGGTGCGTCTTCTGGCCGACTACTCGGGCTTGGCTCAATCATGAAGCGCGGACGCGTTCGAGCATCTTGAGCGATAAGGACTGACCGCCCGAAGTTCGTTCAGGACGCTGCTGTCTGGTTCGGTCGCCCCCTCATCCGCCCTTCGGGCACCTTCTCCCGCTAGGGGAGAAGGGGGGGGTGGGGAGGTGAGGTTGGGTTCTATTCGCTCAGGCTGTGTTCGCGGCCCGCTATCTGGCTGGTTTTGCGGACCGGTATATTGAGCGCCCGCCCCGTCCTGATCACTCTCGTCGCGAAAGCCGCCTCTCCCCGCCCACCCCCTTCTCCCCTCGCGGGAGAAGGTGCCCGCAGGGCGGATGAGGGGGCGAGGATCACCGAACGCTGCGCAAGCATGCTCCGAGTACCGCCTCGTTCGCCGACCCGCCGCGCTTCACCCCGCCCTGAGCAGCCGGATCGCCTCGTCCCGGCCGAACAGATAGAGCAGCACCCGCGCCGCCGCGCCGCGCGGGCCGGCGAGGTCGGGGTCGCGGGCGAGCAGCAGGGCGGCGTCGTCGCGGGCGAGTTCGATCAGCTCGCCGTGGACTTCCGGCCGCACCAGCCGATAGCCGGGCATGCCGCTCTGGCGGGTGCCGAGCAACTCGCCGCCGCCGCGCAGCTTCAGATCCTCCTCGGCGATGCGGAAGCCGTCCTCGCTCTCGCGCATCACCGCGAGCCGGGCCTTGGCGGTCTCGCCGAGCGGTCCCTTGAACAGCAGCAGGCAGGTGGAGGGCCTGTCGCCGCGCCCGACCCGGCCGCGCAGCTGGTGAAGCTGAGCGAGGCCGAAGCGTTCGGCGTGCTCGATCACCATGATCGTCGCATCCGGCACGTCGACGCCGACCTCGATCACCGTGGTCGAGACCAGAACCCGCGCCTCGCCGGTCTGGAACCGGCGCATCGCCGCGTCCTTCTCGGCCGGCTTCATGCGCCCGTGGACGAGGGCGACCGCCGGGCCGAAGATCCGCTGCAGAACCTCGTGGCGCTCGGTGGCGGCGGCGAGGTCAGACACCTCGCTCTCCTCGACCAGCGGGCAGACCCAGTAGGCCTTGGCGCCTTCCTCGGCGACGGCGGCGCGGATGCGCTCCACGACCTCGTCGAGCCGGTCGAGGTTGACCGAGCGCGTGGCGATCGGCTTGCGGCCGGCCGGCTTCTCGTCGAGCTTGGAGACCTCCATGTCGCCGTAATAGGACAGCAGCAGCGTCCGCGGGATCGGCGTCGCCGTCATCACCAGCAGGTTGGTGCCGGCACCCTTGGCCGACAGCGCCAGCCGCTGGTGGACGCCGAAGCGGTGCTGCTCGTCGACGATGGCGAGGCCGAGGTCAGCGAAGGCGATGTCCTGCTGGAAGACCGCGTGGGTGCCGACGAGGAGGTCGATCTCGCCGGCAGCCAGCGCCGCGAGCGTCGCCTCGCGTCCCTTGCCGGCGTCGCGCCCGGTCAGCAGGGCGAGGCGGATGCCGGCGGCCTCGCACAGCGGCGCGAGCGAGCGGGCGTGCTGGCGGGCGAGCAGTTCGGTCGGCGCCATCATCGCCGCCTGGGTCCCCGCCTCGATGGCCGCGGCCGCGGCGAAGAGGGCGACCATGGTCTTGCCCGAGCCGACGTCGCCCTGGACGAGGCGGATCATCCGCTCGGGCCGGGCGAGATCGGCCGCGACTTCGGCGATCGTGCGCTCCTGCGCGCCGGTGAGGGCGAAGGGCAGCGCCGCTCGCAGCTTTTCCGACAGCCACCCCGTGGCCGCGAGCGCGCGGCCCGACCGCTTCTTCAGCGAGGCGCGCACCAGCGCGAGGGCGAGCTGGCCGGCGAGCAGTTCGTCGTAGGCGAGCCGCCGCCAGGCCGGAGCCTCCGGGCGAATCGCGCCGCCGTCGTCCGGCCGGTGCAGCATCGCCATCGCCTCGGCGAAGGCCGGCCAGTCCTCGCGGGCGAGAACGCCTGCGTCCTGCCATTCGGGCAGCTCCGGCATCGTCTCCAGCGCCGCCTCGATCGCCCGGCGCAGTACCTTGAGGCCGACGCCTTCGGTCAGCGGATAGAGCGTCTCCAGCAGCGGCAACTTCGAAAAGTCAGCCTCGCCGACGACGTGGTCGGGATGGACCATCTGCGGCGCGCCGTTGAACCACTCCACCGTGCCGCTGATCCACAGCCGCTCGCCGATCGGATACTGCTTCTCCAGCCAGTCGCCGCGGGCATGGAAATGGACGAGCGCCATCTCGCCGGATTCGTCGTGAACGTAGACCCGCCACGGCGCGCGGCGGTTGCCGGCCGGCGGCTTGACGTGGCGGTCGACCCGCACGTTCAACGTGACGATCGCCCCTTCGGGCGAGGAGGCGATCAGTCCCTGGCGACGGCGGTCGACGAGACCGGAGGGCAGGTGAAACAGCAGGTCGGCGATCACCGCCTCCCGCGCGGTCTCGCCCGGCGGACCGACCAGATGGGCGAGCCGCGGCGCGATCTTCGGCCCCACCCCGGGCAACCCGGCGAGCGGGCGAAACAGCGGATTGAGAATCTCCGGACGCATGCCGGTTCCTTACACCGTCCAATCGGGGAGGGGCAGGGGAGATGGGCGGGCGGTCGCCTTCGCCAGTGCGGGCAGAGGTGCAGAGCCCGATCGTCAGCGGGGCAGGACCTTTCCCCGATTTATCTTCTCCCCGGCGGGGAGAAGGTGGCGCGAAGCGCCGGATGAGGGGGGGGTGGCGGCGCGGCAAGCTCATGTGCCGCCACGGCACGTCGCCATGGCACCTCGTGTTCCGCTTCGGCCGGAGGGCGATGCGGCGAGGCCGTCCCCCTCACCTGTCCCTTCGGGACATCCTCTCCCCCTGCGGGGAGAGGATCAATCTGCCTTCGTGGCGCGGCCGATCGTCCCTCCGTCGGCCAAGTCTTATGGTGGGCGTCCCCGGTCGACGGATGCCCCGGTAGCCGACAGAGACAGGCGCGCCAGCGTTCTGGCCAGCCAACCCTGCAAGTCCGACCATTGTCCTGATCCTCACGCGCTCGGCACCCGCCAGATGTCCTTCGCATAGCCCCGGATCGTCCGATCCGACGAGAACCAGCCGACGTTGGCGGTGTTGAGGATCGCCCGTTCGGTCCAGCGCGAGGTGTCGAGGAAGTCCTTGTCGGCGTCGCGCTGGCGCTGGAAGTAGGGCTGGAAGTCGGCGGTGACGAGGAAATAGTCGCCGCCGTAGAGGATGTTGGCGATGTCGTGGTAGCGGGCCGGATCGTCCGGCGAGAAGTCGCCGGCGGCGACCGAGCGCATCACCTCCGAGAGGATCGGATCGCCCTCGATGGTCGGGCGCGGATCGTAGCCGTTGACGCGGATGTCGGCGACGTCCTCGGCGGTGAGGCCGAAGATGTAGATGTTGTCCGGGCCGACCCGCTCGCCGATCTCGACGTTGGCGCCGTCGAGCGTGCCGATGGTCAGCGCGCCGTTGAGGGCGAGTTTCATGTTGCCGGTGCCGGACGCCTCCATGCCGGCGGTTGAGATCTGCTCGGAGAGGTCGGCGGCCGGGATGATCACCTCGGCCAGCGACACGTTGTAGTTCGGCAGGAAGGCGATCTTGAGCCGGTCGCCGACGACCGGGTCGTTGTTGACGACCTTGGCGACGTCGTTGGCGAGCTTGATGATGCGCTTGGCGACGTGGTAGCCGGGCGCCGCCTTGCCGCCGAAGATCTTGACGCGCGGCGTCCAGTCCGCGTCGGGCGTGCGGCGGATGGCGTGGTAGAGCGCGATGGTCTCGAGAATGTTGAGCAGCTGGCGCTTGTATTCGTGGATGCGCTTGATCTGCACGTCGAACAGCGCCGACGGGTCGATCGTGATGCCGAGCTTGTCCTTGACGAGGCCGGCGAGGCGCACCTTGTTGGCGCGCTTGGCCGCAGCGAACTTCTCCTTGAAGGCGGCGTCGGTGGCGAGCGGGGCGGCCGCCGAGATCTTCTCGAGGTCGCCGATCCAGTCGGTGCCGATGGCGTCGATCAGCAGCTCGCGCAGCGGCGCGTTGCACTCGTAGAGCCAGCGCCGCGGCGTGATGCCGTTGGTCTCGTTGACGATCCGGTCCGGATAGAGCTGGTGGAACTGTGCAAAGACCGTCTGCTTCATCAGCTCGGTGTGCAGCGCCGAGACGCCGTTGACCCGGCGCGAGCCGATGAAGGCGAGATTGCCCATGCGGATCTCCGAGCCGTGGGCGATGATGCGCACGTCCTCGAGGTCGACCGGCATGTTGCGCGACTGCACCTCGGCGAGGTGGTGGTAGTCGATCCACTCGACGATCTGCATGTGCCGCGGCAGCACCTTGCGGAACAGGCCGACGTGCCAGCGCTCCAGAGCCTCCGGCAGCAGGGTGTGGTTGGTGTAGGACAGGGTCTTGCGGACGATCTCGAAGGCCTCGACGAAGGGCAGCCGGTGCTCGTCGGTCAAAAGCCGCATCAGCTCGGCGACGGCGATCGCCGGGTGGGTGTCGTTCATCTGGATCGAGACGAAATCCGGCAGCTTGCGGATGTCGTCGTGATCGGTGAGGAAGCGGCGGAGCAGGTCCTGCAGCGACGCGGAGGTGAAGAAATACTCCTGCTTCAGCCGCAGTTCCTTGCCCTCGGCCGTGGTGTCGTCGGGATAGAGCACCCGCGAGATCGTCTCGGCCTTGATCTGCTTCTCGGCGGCGTTCAGATAGTCGCCGCTGTTGAAGCGCCGAAGGTCGAGGATCTCGGTCGGCTTCGACGACCACAGCCGCAGCGTGTTGACGTGGCGGCCCTGCCAGCCGGTGATCGGCGTGTCGTAGGCGATGGCGACGACGGTCTCCTCGGCGTGCCAGTTGGTCTTGCCGTGGCCGTCGAAGGAGATGTGGCCGCCGAACTTGATGGTGTAGCAGACCTCGGGGCGCTCGAATTCCCAGACGTGGCCGGACACCAGCCAGTTCTCGGCCTCCTCGATCTGCCAGCCGTCGTGGAAGCGCTGGCGGAACAGGCCGTGCTCGTAGCGGATGCCGTAGCCGTAGGCCGGGATCTCGAGCCGCGACATCGAATCGAGGAAGCAGGCGGCGAGGCGGCCGAGGCCGCCGTTGCCGAGCGCGGCGTCGCTCTCCTGGGCGAGCAGGTCGGGAAGACGCAGGCCGAGGCCGTCGAGCGCCTCGACCACGGCCGGCTCGATCTGCAGGTTGGCGATGGCGTCGTTGAACAGCCGGCCGATCAGGAATTCCATCGACAGGTAGTAGACCCGCTTCTTCTGCTCCTGGTAACTGCGGTGCGTCGCCTGGAACCAGTGGTCGACGACGTGGTCGCGCACGACGAGGCCGAGCGCGGTCGACCAGTCCTGGATGGTCGCGTGCTCCGGATCCTTGCCGACCGCGTAGACCAGCTTGTCGATGATGCCCTGGCGGATGGCTTCGGCGGTCGCGATCCGGTGCGCGGGTGCCGGCATGGCTGCGGTGTCCATCGTCATCAGTTCCCCGTTTTTTCGCTCATGCCGGTGCAGCCCGAAAATCACCGGCCCGGTCGACGGTCGAAGAAATGCTGGATCCCTGCGAGCGCGTCCGCGGAGCCTTTGGCGTCCTTCCAACAAAACGCCTCGGAATTCTTCAAGTCCAGTCTCAACATGGATTGTGCGGCGAAGAAGCTCGCGTCGACGGGCAGATGTGCCGGAATCGACACAAGCCCATGCACAAGGTGCATAATGGTCGATGGCGGAGCGCTCGCGGCGCATGGGTGGGCCGCCCGACCGCGGACGCCGTCACATCGTCTCGATCAGTTCCGAGAGCGAGGCGGCCTGGCTGTCGAGCGAGAAGCGTTCGATGACCCGCTTGCGGGCCGCCCGGCCCATCTCGTGGCGGGCTGTCGGCTCGAGGTCGGCGAGACGCCGGATCGCGGCTGCGAGCTGGGGGATGTTGCCCGGCTCGTAGAGAAACCCGGTTTCGCTCGTGACGGTCTCCTTGAGGCCCATGAAGCGCGAGGCGACAACCGGCAATCCCATCGCCATCGCCTCCTTGACGACGACCGGCCCGCTGTCGCGGCTGCCGTCGGCCGCGACCTTGAAGGGCCCGACAAGGCCGAGATAGGCCGGGCCTTCCGCGGCGATCCACTCGAGCGGTCGGCGACCGAGGAAGGTGACGAGCCCCGGCACGCGGAGGTTGGCGAGCTGCTCGAGATAGGGCCGGTGCGGCCCGTCGCCGACGACGTCGAGCCGGATCCGCCGCGGCAGCAGCAGTTCCAGCGCATGGATGAGATCGTCGAGCCCCTTGTGCACGTTGAGCTGGCCGCCGACGAACAGCAGGCGACCATTGTCCTGCGGCTCGCTGCGCGGGGTGAAGAAGGACGGGTCGGTGGCGTAGGGGATGGTGGTGATCAGCGGCAGCGGCGTCAGCGCCAGCAGGTCGTTGGTGAGGTCGGCGCCGACCGAGATGACGAAGTCGGCGGCAACCAGCATGCGGACGAGATCGTCGGGGGAGACGGCCGGCGGCTTGGCGTAGAGTTCGCGGCCGTGACAGACGAAGGACACCTTCACGCCCATCCAGCGCGCGGCGAGGATCGCCGCCGCGGTGGCGGCGTCGGCGAAATGGGCGTGAACGTGGGTGCAGCCCGCTGCGCGGGCAAGTGCCGCGATCTTCATCGCGTCGGTGAACAGTCGCCGTCGGTCGAGGACGGTCTGTCCGTTGAGGAAGGCGAGGGCGGCGGCGAGGCGCGGCCGGGGTAGAAGGTGGACGCCGAGCAGGCCGCTCGCCACCGCCGCTCCGCCGGTCTCGTCGAGATAGGCGACGCTGCGGGCGAGAGCCATGTCCTCGACCTGCGCCGTCGCGCCCGGCCGGTGCCGCGCGATCGGCACGATGGTGTGGCCGCGCTTCGTCATCGCGCGGATCTCGTTGCCGACGAAGGTCTCCGACAGCACCGGAAATTCGTTGAGGACGTAGGCAACCGTCTTCACGTCATGGTCCATGAACCCGAATGAAAATTACCGAAATCGCACGGCCGGAGCCGGCATCTTCGAACGGCCGCCCGCAGACCGCGGATCACCGGGGAATGGCTTCTGGCACGCCACTCGTGGACGGCCTTCATCGCTTCGAAGCAAAGGCGAGGCCAGCTTCGGCAGCGACGTCGGTCGCAGACCAAGCTTCACGCAAAATTGCGCGATTCCGGATGGATTGAAAGGGGAACGCTCGCCGTGTCGTCGCCGGAAAGGCCGACCGAGACCCGTCGGCTCAGAAGTGCCCGAGCGACTGGAGCGCCTTGACGCGGTCGGCGAGCGGGCTGTCGGGGAAGGCCGAGCGCAGCAGCTTCAGCGCCTCGTTGCCGCTGACCGGATGGAAGGTCCGCAGGTGCGCCGTCATCTCGTCGAGCCGGTCGCGGAGGACGTTCTCGTCATAGGCGAACATCGGCCGTGCCATGCCGCGCGTCGGCACCGCGCAGGAGGCGGAGACGCTGCTGAGATCCGCGGCGAGGGATCCGGTTTCGGCGGTGGTCTGGCGCATCGGATCCTCCTGGCGGAAAAGGGCTGCGATCAACCCATGGTTCGCTTCGAACGTGAATCAATCGTTAACCACGACGGATGAATTTTCGCATCCGCGATACTACGGTCGCACCTTCGGCACTTTGTCGCCGTTCGCGTGAACAATGCCGATGGTCCGAGCTTGTTCCCGGCGGCGCGGCGAAATTCGATCGCCGCAGATTGCCACCGGACGATGACGGCGCCGCGAAGGAGACCCGCAGCCGTCTTGAAAAGTGCGGCCCGCTGGCGGAAGGTCGGCCACCTTTTCCCGGAGACGAGCCATGCAGGACAGCTACCCGCGCGACATGATCGGCTATGGCGCCCGTCCGCCGAACGCCGACTGGCCGGACGGCGCCAACGTCGCGGTCCAGTTTGTGATCAACTACGAGGAGGGCGGGGAAAACAACATCCTGCACGGCGACGCCGCCTCCGAGGCTTTCCTGTCGGAGATCGTCGGCGCCGCGGCCTGGCCCGGCCAGCGCCACATGAACATGGAATCGATCTACGAATACGGCTCGCGTGCCGGCTTCTGGCGGTTGTGGCGCCTGTTCACCGGTCGCTCGATCCCGGTGACGGTCTACGGTGTCGCCACCGCGCTGATGCGCAATCCGGAGGCGGTCGCGGCGATGAAGGAGGCCGGCTGGGAGATCGCGAGCCACGGCCTCAAGTGGATCGATTACAAGGACTTCACCGAGGAGGAGGAGCGCGCCCACCTGATCGAGGCGATCCGCATCCACGAGGAGGTGACCGGCGACCGCCCGCTCGGCTGGTACACCGGCCGCAGCTCGATCCACTCCCAGAAGCTGGTGATGGAGGAGGGCGGCTTCCTCTACTCGTCCGATTCCTACGCCGACGATCTGCCCTATTGGGTCTCCGGCCCCAACGGCCCGCATCTCGTCATTCCCTACACCCTCGACGCCAACGACATGCGTTTCGCCACCGCCCAGGGCTTCAACTCCGGCGACCAGTTCTTCGCCTATCTCAAGGACAGCTTCGACCTGCTCTACGCCGAGGGCGAGGCCGGCTCGCCGAAGATGATGTCGGTCGGCCTCCACTGCCGGCTCGCCGGCCGGCCGGGCAGGGCGGCGGCCCTCGCCCGCTTCCTCGATTACGTCGCGGCGCACGACAAGGTGTGGATGCCGCGGCGCATCGACATCGCCTGGCACTGGAGCGCCCGCCACCCGGCGCCCTGAGCGGGAGGCAGCGCGGCCGGCTTGCCATCGCCAGAACCGGCCGCCGGTTGCCGCGGCCGCTTCGCCGGGCTATGACCGCCCCCACGGGTGGTGCGGCCCGGCCCGGGGCGGGCTCGCCGGACGTCGCACGATCCCGTCGAAGATGCCGGTGGAGGATGCTCCGCCGGATCGAGGTTTCGTTCAAAGGCGCTCGATGCCCTCCCGCACGATCCTGTTCCTGCAAGGCCCTCCCTGGTTCTTCGCGGCCGATCTCGCTCGCGAGGTCGAGCGGCGCGGCGCCCGCGCCCTCCGGATCAATCTCTGCATCGGCGACCGGATCTACTGGCCCCGCCGCGGCGCGGTGAATTTTCGCGGACGACTCTCCGGCTGGGAGGCGTTCCTGCGCGCCTTCGTGGAGCGCGAGGGCGTGACCGACATCGTCTACTACGCCGACCGGCTGCCCTATCACGTCATCGCTGCCCGGGTGGCGAAGAGCCTCGGCATCAACGCGATCGCCTACGAATTCGGCTACCTGCGCCCGGACTGGGTGACGCTTGAGCGCGACGGTCTTTCGGCCTACTCGCGCTTTCCCGAAGACCCAGCCCGCATCCGCGCGATCGCCGAGGGCATGCCCGCCCCGGACATGACGGCGCGCTACCCGCTTCCCCACGCCCTCGAGGCGACCGGGGAGGTGATCTTCAACCTCGCCAACTTCTTCCTGCGTCCACTTTATCCGTTCTACCGGCCGGACCGGCTCTACAACCCCGTCCTCGAATATCTGCGCCACATCCCCCGGCTCCTCGCCGGTTCGGGGCCCTCGCGCCGCGCCGACCGGGTGCTGGACGAGTTGCTGGCGGCGAAGACGACCTACTTCCTGATGCCGCTGCAGCTCGAGGCCGATTACCAACTGCGCGCCAATTCGCCCTTCGCCGGTCAGGTCGAGGCGATCGAGCAGGTCATCGCCTCCTTCGCCGCCCAGGCGCCCGCAGGGAGCGTGCTGCTGATGAAGCAGCACCCGCTCGACGCCGGCATCGAACGCTGGGACCGCGAAATCGCCCGCGCCGCGGCGGCGGCGGGCGTCGCCGGGCGGGTGCGTTTCATCAACGGCGGCGACCTCACCCGCC
>Ga0065721_10051734_pt1 | contig 13719 bp, 9 predicted proteins | sample Mesricmetagenome_FD_59108 | JGI IMG/M metagenome (GOLD analysis project Ga0065721, IMG submission 59108) | Mesophilic microbial community from rice straw/compost enrichment Sample: eDNA_1 v2 (version 2) | ecosystem: Engineered > Solid waste > Grass > Composting > Bioreactor | place: USA: Davis... | reverse complement strand
CCGACGGCGACCGCCTCTTGATACGCTTTATCCGAGAAGCTGCCCGACAGCACGTAATGACCGACCCGGTCCGCCGCCAAGAAATTCATCGGGATAAGCGCGAACTGGGTGCTCGCGCCTCCGCCCATGAACAGTACCCGATAGCCTTGCGGAAGACCCAGCAGCTCCGTCAGCAGCTGCTGCGTCTCCTCCATCATCCGCTCGACCGGTTTGCTTCGGTGCGACATCTCCATAAGCGACATGCCTTGACCGCCGAATTCCACCAGTTCTTCTCTCGCTTGCTCGAGCACCTCTAGCGGCAGCGCCGCCGGTCCCGGATTGAAATTATAAGCTCTCTTCACCTTGTACCGCGTCCTCTCAAGTTTGGATGACAACACAAAACGCCCCTGTCCTGAATTGGGACGAGGAGCGTTAGCTCGCGGTGCCACCCAACTTGATCGATCCGCGCGCGCGGTTCGACCCTCTTGGTTCCGCTGTAACGGGCGGAGGCCGGTAAACTTAGGAAACAGGCCCTTCGGGACTGCTCTTGACGGGAACGCCTCGGAGTTGGATGCTCTTCATCGGCATAATGTCCGTATCGAATTGTTAGGGCTTATTATACGCCGATCCCATTTGTTGTCAAGAGATGAATTCCGCAGGGTGTTGCAAATCAAGCCACTCCGCCTCTTGCTCCGAAAGTCTCACGTCGAGACCCGGCAAGCTGGAGCGCAGCTCGGACGGATTACTCGGCCCGATGATCGCGCAAGTCGGATAGCGTTGATGCAGCACGTACGCGAGCGCGATCTGGTTCGGATCGCAGCCTCGGCGCTCGGCAAGGAGTCTAGCCCGGCGAAGCCGCTCCCAGTTGGCGTCGCTGTAGTAGACGCGAACGGCTTCGACGTCCTCTCGGCGATCCGGCGCGAACCGTCCGGTGAAAAATCCGCCCGCCTGCGACGACCAGGACAGCAGCGGCAGCTGCGACTGCTCATGCCACGCTATGTCGGCCTCGCCAGCCGATACGCAGCCTGCCCAGCGAGGCTCGTTCGGCATGGCCAAGCTCAGATTCGGGCTGTTGCAGGCGAAGCCGATCAGCCCGTGCGCCTCTGCATAAGCGTTCGCTTCCGCGATGCGCGCGATGGACCAGTTGGAGGCGCCCAGAGCCAAGCATCGCTTCGATTCGAGCAACGTGTTCAGAGACTCGAGGATGTAGCCGACAGACTTGCTCGGATCGTCACGATGCAGCATGTAGATATCGACGTAGTCCGTCTGCAGCCGTTCGAGCGACTCGTTCAAGTCCTGCTCCATCGCCTCGAGCGTCATGCGCGGACCGTTCTGGTCCGGATGCGCGCCCTTGCCGATCATGACGAGCTTGCTCCGATTGCCGCGATCCCGCATCCATCTACCAAGCGCTTGCGCGCCGGACGGGCCGTAGACGTGCGCCGTGTCGATCGCATTGCCGCCGAACGCGACATAAGCGTCAAGCAGCTCGGCGGATTCAGTCATCCGCTCCTCGCTTAGCATCATCGATCCTAGAATGAGTTTCGTTACCGGACTGCTTAACCCGGCAATCGCAATCGAATCCATCTGCGCTTGAGTCATATCGGACAGCCTCCGATGCTATTGGTTTAGAGTTCTACTCTTGCCTTGCTTCGAGCGGATTTCAAGCAAGCTTCGATCAGCGTCATATTCCGGACGGCATCGTCCGCCGGGAACAGCGGAGCCTGCTCCTTCCATACGGTGCGGGCAAGATCGTCGACTTGGCGAGCATACGTGTTGACGATCTCCGGTCGAATCGTGCGGGTGCCGTTCTTATTCGTTAACGTGAACACGGCGTCTTCGCCGTTCGCGATGAACGCGCTCGGAATGTCGATCCGGCCATCCGTTCCTACGATCTCGAACGTCTGGCGGAAGTTCGCCCACATGCCGCAATCGAACGTCAGCGCGAGGCCGCCCTCGAATTCGACGAGGCCCGAAGCCATCATATCGACGTTGTCGTGCTCCGGCGAGAAGAACGCGTGAACGGTGACCGCCTCCGGTTCCTTGCCCAAGAAGTATCGCGCCGCGCTAAGCGGGTAACATCCGACGTCGAACAGACCGCCGCCGCCCCAATCCGAGCGGTAGCGAATGTTCTTCGTGTCCGCCGCGTTGTTGAACGTGAACGCGCCTCTTAATGCCCGCAGCTCGCCGATCTCTCCTTCTGCGATCAGCTGCTTAATTTGCTCCATACGTGGATGATGGCGATACATGAACGCTTCGGCGAGCACGACGCCGGCTTTCGCGCATGCGTCGACCATCTCCTGCGCTTCCGCAGCAGTCAATGCAAGCGGCTTCTCGCACAACACGTGCTTGCCCGCTTGCGCCGCGCGGATCGTCCACTCCCGATGCAGGTGGTTCGGCAGCGGAATGTAGACCGCATCAATGTTCGGATCTGCTAGCAGCTCCTCATAGCTGCCATATGCTTGAGAGACTCCGAATTTGGCCGCGGCCGCGCTCGCTTTATCGATCCCGCGGCTCGCCACCGCTTGAATGATCCCCGTAGCAGATGCCTGAATGCCCGGCATGACCGATTTCAGGGCGATATCCGCAGCCCCGACGATTCCCCATCTCAGCTTCTTGTCCATCGAATCCTCTTCCTTTGCATATATGAATATTGTTATTATAAATTTACGATTTTCCCTTGTATATAAAATGATTTTGAAGTCGATATAACGATATTGTCATTCAAGAAAGGCCGTGAGCCTGATGAGAATTCATTGCTCGTTCCCGACGATGGAGCTTAGTCCGCACCTCATTCTGCCGGAGTCGGTCGGCCGATACTCGCGGATGCCGGATCATGAAGTCGACCGCGCCTCGGGTACGTTGCCGTACTTCAATCTGCATGTCATCGCGAGCGGAGAAGGCTACGTAGAGGACGCCGGCGAACGGCGCCTGCTCCAATCCGGCGACGCGTTCTTCTACTTCCCGAACCAAGCGCAGCGATATTATGCCAGCGAGGAGGAGCCTTGGGACGTGTACTGGCTTCACTTCTATGGACAATTGCTGCCGGAGCTGCTGACCGGACAAGGCTTGCGAAGCTCCACCGTCTGGTCGATCCATCGACCGGAACGGCTGCTCGACAACTTCGAAGCGTTAATCGGAGAGGCGCAAGGCAGCAAGCTGCTTCGGCCGTCCGTCCTGTCGTCGCTGACCTACGGCATATTGGCGGAATTCATGGCCGAGGCGGTACCCTACCGCACGAGGAGATCGCCCGCTCCCGGCATCGGCATCACCGACCTTCTTCCCGCCATGCAGGATGAGGCCTGCGAGCCGTTCTCCCTCGAACGCTGGGCGGCCGAGCTTAACGTCAGCGTCCATTATTTCTGCAAGCTGTTCCGCCGGACGATGCAGATGTCGCCGATGGACTTCGTCACGCTGTGCCGCATTCGCCGCGCCAAGCAGCTGCTGCTGGACGATCGGGACCAACCCGTGCAGCAAGTAGCCGAGGCTTGCGGTTATCCTAGCGCCAGCTACTTCATCAAGAGGTTTAAGGAGAAAGAAGGAGTGACGCCCGCCGCGTATCGGCTGCTGCATGGGAGGTAGACGTTACCGGAGCAATAAGATATGATGGATATATCCATAAAATGAAACTAAGTTTCACATAATGAAACTACCATTTAATCGGGAGGGCTTTTCAATGAAATTCGCTTACGAAGGTCTGGATCACGTACAACTGGCCGCGCCGGAGGGTTGTGAACCGGAGGCTCGCGCGTTCTTCGGCGGACTGCTCGGCTGGACCGAAATCCCTAAGCCCGAGCCGCTTCGGACGCGCGGAGGCGTCTGGTTCCAATGCGGCGCGCACCAGGTCCACATCGGCGTGCAGAAGGATTTCACGCCAGCCAAGAAAGCCCACCCTGCCTTCCTCGTACGCAACCTTGAAGCCTTGCGCGAGCATCTGCTTCTCCACCGAATCGCCGTCATCGACGATGAAGCCCGCGCCGAAGAAGGCATCGAACGATTGTACGTCAACGACCCTTTCGGCAACCGGATTGAGTTTATGGAGCGGGCGTAAGGGTACTCCGTAAGCTTCGTATTCTCACAGAATAACAACGATTTGCATTTATTTCACCTTGCAACGTACCATTATCGCCGAATAGCAACGATACGCAGTTATTTGGATCTTTTATCCGCGAAATCGCGTATTTGTTATCTTGCAAAGAAAACATGCCCGACACAATATGACATTCGTCATATACGCTCCCCTGACGTTTATGACTGTCTCGCCTTCCGTTCCCTAGCCTACAATGGATAATAGTAGACTAGCGACTCGTAGACCGAGTCCGAGGAGGAACCCGATCTTGGCGACATCCCCAGAATTGCAATTGAAGAAGAAGATGACCCCCTTCGAGAAGACCGATACGAAGGCAAGCGTCCGACAGCTCTATAACACCCTTATTCCGCTTGCGCTATCATGGCTGGCCGCTTATTACAGCTTGGCCGTCTCGTATTGGCTTACGCTGCCGATCGCCGTCATTACGGCCGGCTTCGTCGTTCGGACGTTCATTATTTTCCATGATTGCTGTCATCAATCGTTCTTCAAGAGCAAGCTGGCCAACGAGATCGTCGGCACCATAACGGGAATCCTTACCGTCGTCCCCTACCATCAATGGAAAACGACCCACTCCATCCATCACGCATCGAGCAGCAACCTAGACAAGCGCGGAATCGGCGACATGTGGATCATGACGGTGGACGAATACGCCGCCGCGTCGCCGTGGCAACGATTCATGTATCGCTTTTATCGCAATCCGCTGGTCATGTTCGGCTTAGGGCCGATTTATATTTTCCTCATCGATTACCGGTTTAACCGCAGAGGCGCGAGACGCCGCGAGAGAATCAATACGTACGTGACGAACGTCTCCATCGTGCTGCTCTACGCCTTGCTAAGCTGGGCCGTAGGCTGGGAAGCGTTCCTGCTCGTTCAAGCTCCCGTCTTCTTCTTCTCGGGGCTGGCGGGCATCTGGTTGTTCTACGTCCAGCATCAATACGAGGATTCCTACTTCGAGCACGAAGAGGAATGGAGCTACGTGAAGGCGGCTGTCGAAGGAAGCTCCTATTACAAGCTGCCTAAGGTGCTGCAATGGTTCACCGGCAATATCGGGTTCCATCACGTCCACCATTTGAGCCCAAGAGTACCGAATTATCGGCTGGAGGAAGCGCATAACGCCACCCCGCCTTTGCATATGGCGACGACGATCGACCTGCGCACGAGCTTGAAATCTCTTCATTTCCGTCTATGGGATGAAGCGAACAAGAGGTTCATCGGATTCAAGGAATATAAGCGCGGGAAACAAGCACGGAAGCTTGCAGCCTAGCCGAAGCTATACAGCGAAATCGCATGCCTGACGGACGGTTATGTTAAAATAATAGAAACAAAGCCGTACGCGAGGGGGCGCCGATTATCCAAAAGTGGCATCAGACGTTTCACCGCAATACCGGTCTAAGCCCTTACGTATGGGTCGTCTTCTGCATTCTGCCTTTCTATTTCATCATCCGCTCGTCGTCGATGCTGGAGACCGTTATCGGCATCACGATGGTCATTACGTTCTTCGTATGCTATGCGCTGTCGTTCCTGGCGAAGGGATGGCAGATTTACTTCTGGACCGGCGGCCAGATCGCGATCTCGGTCGCCATGACCGTCCTGTACGGATACGTCTATTTCTCTTTGTTCTTGGCTTTCTTCATCGGCAACATCCGCAACAAAGCGGGCTTCTTCACCTTGTATACGATCCATCTCGTCGGCACGATCGCTACGATCAATTACGGCTTCGTGACCAAGAACTCGCTCCTGGTGACGCAATTCCCGTTCGTACTTATTAGCCTGATCGCGGTCATTCTGCTGCCGATCGGCACGTACAACCGCAACAAGCGGGAACAGCTGGAGGGTCAGCTCGAGAACGCGAACAAGCGAATATCCGACCTCGTCAAGCTGGAGGAACGGCAACGCATCGCCCGCGATCTTCACGACACGCTCGGGCAGAAGCTGTCGCTCATCGGACTCAAGAGCGACTTAGCCATGAAGCTGATCAGCCGCGATCCCGATCAGGCGCAAGCCGAGCTGCTCGACGTCAGACTGACGGCCAGAAGCGCGCTCAAGGAAGTCCGGGAGATCGTCACGAATATGCGCGGCATGCGGATCGAGGACGAGATCGTTCATATGCGGCAAATGCTGAAGGCCGCGCAGATCGAATTGAAGCTAGAAGGCGAATCGAAGCCGCTCTCGATGACGCTCCTGAACGAGAACGTCGTCAGCATGTGCTTGAAGGAAGCCGTGAACAACATCGTGAAGCATAGCCATGCCACGAGCTGCTCGGTATCGATCGATTCCACGGATTCGGAGCTCGTCATCCAAGTGTCGGACAACGGCATCGGATTGGGCAAACTCGGCCATATGCCGGACCATCCGTCCGGAACCGCCTTAGGGAACGGCTTACGCGGCATGAAGGAACGTCTCGAATTCATCAACGGGAGTCTGGAGATCGTGTCGGAGAACGGAACGACGCTGCTGATGCGGGTGCCCAATCTCGTCAAACAACCGCTTGAGGAGGTCAGCTCATGATACGGATCGTCGTCGCCGAGGACCAGCGAATGCTGCTAGGCGCTTTCGCGTCGTTGCTCAATTTAGAACCGGACATGGAAGTCGTAGGCAAAGCGAGCAACGGCAAGGAAGCGGTCGAGCTCGTTCGTCGGCTCGAGCCGGACATCTGCCTCATGGACATCGAGATGCCGGTCATGAGCGGACTGGAAGCGGCTGAAGAACTGAAGGACCAAGGCTGCAAAGTGATCATCCTGACCACCTTCGCGAGATCAGGCTATTTCGAGAAAGCGATGAAAAGCGGTGTTCGCGGGTACCTGCTGAAGGACAGCCTGATCGAAGATCTGGCAGATTCCATTCGTAGCATTATGGCAGGTCGCCTGATCTATTCCTCCGAGCTGGTAGATGAGGCATATCGCGAGGAGAATCCGCTCACCGAACGGGAACGAGAAGTGCTAGGACTGGTCGCCGACGGCAAAACAACGAAGGAAATCGCCGGACAGCTATACATTACGACCGGCACCGTGCGCAATTACATCTCCGTCATCCTCGATAAGCTTAAAGCATCGAACCGGATCGAAGCCATTACACGGCTGAAGGAGAAGGGTTGGTTCAAATAATTAAATCCTGCTAGGGCTTTACGGGCCTTAGCAGGATTTTTGGCGTTTTAGGGCAGCAAGGTCTCCCCCATTAAGTAACGGTCACACTCGCGCGCAGCCTCTCGGCCCTCGTTGATCGCCCATACGACGAGGCTTTGGCCGCGGCGCATGTCGCCTGCGGCGAATACGCCAGGGACGTTCGTCGCGTACTTGCCGTACTCGGCTTTGGCATTGGAGCGTTCGTCCTTCTCCACGCCGAGCTGGTCGAGCACCGTCGACTCGGGTCCGAGGAAGCCCATCGCGAGCAGCACGAGCTGTGCCGGCCACTCTCGCTCGGAGCCCGGCACCTCGACTGGACCGAACCGCCCGTCGGCACCGACTTTCCATTCGATATCTACCGTATGAAGCGCCTTCAAGTTGCCGTTCTCGTCACCGACGAACCGCTTCGTCGAGATCAGGTACTGCCGAGGGTCGCTCCCGTATAGCGCCTTCGCTTCCTCTTGGCCGTAATCGAGCTTATATACCCGCGGGAACTGAGGCCACGGATTGTTCGCCGCGCGCGTCTCCGGCGGCTTAGCCATAATCTCGAACTGCGTGATGCTGTTGCAGCCGTGACGCAGCGACGTCCCGACGCAGTCGGTGCCGGTGTCTCCGCCTCCGATGACGATGACGTCCTTACCCTCCGCGGAAATATATTGACCGTCCTCATGCTCGGAGTCTAGCAAGCTCTTCGTGTTCCTGTGCAGAAACTCCATGGCCAGATGGATGCCCTTCAGCTCGCGGCCTTCGATCGGCAAATCTCGTCCCCTCGTTGCCCCGCCGCAAAGCACGATGGCATCGAACTCTTCCCTCAGCCGAGCAGCCGGGATGTCGCGGCCGATCTCCGTTCCGGTCACGAACGTAACTCCTTCCTGCCGCAGCAGTTCGACGCGCCGCTCTACCGTCCGCTTATCCAGCTTCATGTTCGGAATGCCGTACATGAGCAAGCCGCCGACGCGGTCCGCGCGTTCGTAGACGGTGACCGAGTGGCCCGCCTTGTTCAGCTGCGCCGCGCACGCCAGTCCCGACGGCCCCGAGCCGACGACGGCGACCTTCTTGCCGGTACGAACGGCAGGCGGCTCCGGTACGATCCAGCCTTCGGAGAAGCCGCGGTCGACGATCGCCTTCTCAATGTTCTTGATCGTCACGGGCTGCTCGTTCAGTCCGACCGTACACGACCCTTCGCAAGGCGCAGGGCATACCCGTCCCGTAAACTCCGGAAAATTGTTCGTCTGATGCAGCCGGTCCAGCGCCTGCCGCCACAGTCCGCGATAGACGAGATCGTTCCACTCCGGGATGACGTTGTTGACCGGACAGCCGGCCGCCATGCCGTTAATGATCTGCCCGGTATGGCAGAACGGAATGCCGCAATCCATGCATCTGGCGCCCTGCTCCCTCAGCTGCTCTTCGGACGCCTCAAGCTGGAATTCCCTCCAATTGCGGATACGTTCCAAGGGGTTCATCTCTGGAGGCAATTCCCTTCGGTACTCCATGAAACCGGTCGATTTCCCCATCGTTACTCCTCCGTCGCCTCAGGCTTAGTTGCCGCTTACGCGGGACAAGTCCTTCATATTCGCTTCGAATGCTGCCATTGCGGCTTCGTTCTCGCCAAGACCTTCCGTCGTAAGCCGCTCCATCGCCTCGAGCATCCGCTTGTAATCTTTCGGGATGACCTTCACGAACTGCGACAGCCTTTCTTCCCAATTCTCGAGTACGGATATCGCACGGTCGCTGTCCGTGTACCGGGCATGCCGTTCGATCATACGCCGCAGCATCTCGGATTCCACTTGATGCTCCATGCGTTCGAGCAGCACCATCTCCAGATTGCAGCGGCTCAGGAACGTGCCGTCCTCATCCCATACATACGCGATGCCGCCCGACATCCCCGCCGCAAAATTGCGCCCGGTGCGCCCCAGAATAACGACGCGTCCGCCGGTCATATATTCGCAGCCGTGGTCGCCTACGCCTTCGACCACCGCATATACGCCGCTGTTGCGAACGCAGAACCGCTCGCCGGCAATGCCGCGGATGTAAGCCTCTCCGGCCGTAGCCCCGTAGAATCCGACGTTGCCGACGATGATGTTGTCCTCCGCTTGGAACGCTGCTTCCTTCGGCGGAGCGACTACGATCTTACCTCCGGACAGTCCTTTGCCAACATAGTCGTTCGTGTCTCCGAATAGCCGCAGCGTCATCCCGCGCGGAACGAATGCCCCGAAGCTTTGCCCTGCCGAGCCGTGGAACTCGAAGCTGATCGTATCGTCGGGCAGCCCTTTGGCGCCATAGCGACGGGTGACTTCGCTGCCCAGAATCGTACCGACGACCCGATTCGTATTGCGAATCGGCAGCGTCGCACGAACCTGTTCGCCTGACGATAACGCCGGTTCGGCCAGCTTAAGCAGCTCCGTCCGGTCCAGCGAGCGATCCAAGCCATGGTCTTGCTCGGTTGTACGGTAACGCCCGACGTCCGAACCGACCTCCGGCTTGTGTAGGAGGGGCGACAAGTCTACGCCCTTCGCTTTCCAATGCGCGATCGCTTGGCGCGCGTTCAGCCTGTCGGTCCGACCGACCATCTCGTTCACGGTCCGGAAGCCGAGCTGCGCCATAATCTCCCGAAGCTCCTGCGCCACGAATCGCATGAAGTTGACGACGTGCGCCGGATCGCCGCTGAACTTCGCGCGCAGCTCCGGGTTCTGCGTGGCGACGCCGACCGGACACGTATCGAGGTGGCAGACGCGCATCATGACGCAGCCTAGCGCGATGAGCGGCGACGTCGCGAATCCGAACTCCTCCGCTCCGAGCAGCGCTGCGATCGCGAGATCGCGGCCCGTCATCAGCTTGCCGTCCGTCTCGACGACGATGCGGTCGCGCAGGTTGTTGAGCACGAGCGTCTGGTGCGTCTCCGCGAGACCGAGCTCCCACGGCAAACCCGCATGGCGGATGCTCGTCTGCGGCGAGGCGCCCGTACCGCCGTCGTAGCCGCTGATGAGCACGACGTCTGCGCGGCCCTTAGCTACGCCAGCCGCGATCGTGCCGACGCCGACCTCGGATACGAGCTTCACGTTAATCCGCGCCCGCGGATTGGCGTTCTTCAAGTCGTGGATTAGCTCCGCCAGATCCTCGATCGAATAAATATCGTGGTGCGGAGGCGGCGAGATCAAGCCGACACCCGGAGTCGAGCCGCGCACCTCGGCAATCCACGGATACACCTTGCGTCCCGGCAACTGCCCGCCTTCGCCCGGCTTCGCTCCCTGAGCCATCTTAATCTGGATCTCATCCGCGTTGACGAGGTAGTTGCTCGTTACGCCGAACCGCCCCGACGCCACCTGCTTGATTGCGCTGCGACGTGAATCTCCGTTAGCGTCCGGCACGAACCTGGCCGGGTCCTCTCCGCCTTCGCCGGTATTGCTCTTCGCACCGAGACGGTTCATCGCGATCGCCATGCTCTCATGCGCTTCCTTGCTAATCGAGCCGTACGACATCGCGCCGGACTTGAACCGCTTAACGATCTCCTCGACGGATTCGACTTCGTCGAGAGGCACGGCACCGCCTTCAGCCGCGTTGAAGTCGAGCAGGCCGCGCAAGGTGAACAGCTGCCCTTGCCGCCCGTTAACCGTATCAGAGAACTTCTTGAACAGCCCGTAATCGTTCGTACGGCACGCCTGCTGCAGCGCATGGATCGTCTGCGCCTGGTAGATGTGCTCTTCCCCGTCCCTGCGCCACTGGTACTCGCCTCCCGGCGGAAGCACGAGCTCGCTGCGCTCCTGTTGAGCGAACGCTTTCTCGTGCGGAATCAATGCCTCGCGGGCGATGACGTCTAAGACGACACCTTCGATCCGCGAAGGCGTCCACGTAAAATACTTCTCCACGAACGCCTGCGACAATCCGATCACTTCGAATATTTGCGCGCCTCGATAGCTTTGGATCGTCGAGATGCCCATTTTGGACAATACCTTCACGACGCCCTTGGTAGATGCTTTCATATAGTTCGCGATCGCCTTATCGTGCGTTATGTTCACGAGCAGCCCTTGGCCGATCATATCCTCAAGCGACTCCAGCGCCAGATAAGGGTTAATCGCGCTAGCCCCGTACCCGAGCAGCAAAGCAAAGTGATGTACCTCGCGCGGGTCGCCCGACTCTACCAACAAGCTGACCTTCGTGCGTGTCCCCTGGCGGATAAGATGATGGTGCAGACAGGCGACGGCGAGCAGCGCCGGAATAGCCGCATTGTCCCGATCCATTCCTCTATCGGACAGAATGAGCAGATTGTGCCCATGCGCAATGACGCGGTCGGCCGCCTCGCACAGCCCTTCGAGCGCAGCCTCCAATCCTGCCGTGCCTTGGCTAGCTTCGAACAGAATCGGGAGCGTAATCGACTTAAAGCCGGGCCTGCGAATATGGCGAAGCTTCGCGAATTCCTCATTAGTCAGAATCGGGGACTTCACCTTAATATGCCGGCAGCTTTCCGGTTCGGGACGCAGCAGGTTGCGCTCCGGTCCGATCGTCGTGCCGGTAGCCGTAATGATCTCCTCGCGGATCGCGTCGATCGGCGGGTTCGTTACTTGCGCGAACAGCTGCTTGAAGTAGCTGTAGATGCGCTGCGGCCGCTCCGACAGGACAGCAAGCGGCGCGTCGTAGCCCATCGAGCCGATCGGCTCGACGCCGCTTTGCGCCATAGGCTCTAGCACCTTGCGCAGCTCCTCGTACGTGTAGCCGAACGCACGCTGGCGCTTGAATACCGTCTCGCTATCGGGCTTCGGCAATTCAGGCGCGTCCGGCAATTCCTCGAGCTCGACCAGATGCTCCGCCAGCCACTCCGCGTAAGGATGCTCGGACGCTATGCCGTTCTTGACTTCCTCGTCGGATATGATCCGCTCTTCCTTCGTATCGACGAGCAAGATTCTGCCGGGACGAAGACGCTCTTTGCGTACGACTTTATCCGCCGGTATATCGAGTACCCCGACCTCCGAGGAGAGGACGATCAGGTCGTCGCTCGTCACGTAATAGCGCGACGGCCGAAGTCCGTTCCGGTCTAGGAAAGCGCCAATGCGAGTGCCGTCGGTGAACGCCATCGCTGCCGGGCCATCCCAAGGCTCCATTAAAGTGCCATGGTACTCGTAGAAAGCTTTTTTGTCCGCGCTCATGCTCTCGTGATTCGCCCACGGCTCCGGCACCATCATCATCGCGGCGTGCGGCAGCGAGCGGCCGGATAAGTACAGGAATTCGAGCGCGTTATCGAACATCGCCGTATCGCTTCCGTCTTGATCGATGACCGGCTTCACCTTGGCCATCTCGGACTCCGAGCCGAACAGCTCCGAGTAAGCGAGCGACTGGCGCGCATGCATCCAGTTCACGTTGCCCCGCAGCGTATTGATCTCCCCGTTGTGGATAATATAGCGATAAGGATGCGCTCGCTCCCAGCTCGGGAACGTATTCGTGCTGAACCGCGAGTGGACAAGCGCGAGCGCCGTCACGACTTCCGGGTCCTTCAGCTCCGAATAGTACGAATCGACTTGCTCAGGAACGAGCATCCCTTTGTACACGATCGTACGGCAGGACAAGCTGGCCACGTAGAAAGCTTCTCCGCCTGGTTGGCCGCTATATCGGATCGCTTGCTCGGCGCGCTTGCGGATGACGTACAGCTTGCGCTCGAAAGCGAGCTCGTCGTCGCCGACAGCCCCTTGCTTCCCGATGAATACTTGCCGGATGTACGGTTGCGCCGCCTTGGCCGTCCGACCGAGCAGCTCGTCGTTCGTCGGCACCGTTCGCCAGCCGATGAGCGCCTGCCCTTCCTCCCGCACGATCCGATCCAATTGCTGCTCGAACGTCCGGCGGTGCGTCTCGTCCTGCGGCAGGAACAGCATCCCGACTCCGTAATTCCCAGCTTCGGGCAGTTCGATGTCCGACTGCTTGAGCTCGCGCCGGAAGTACTCGTCCGGAATTTGCAGCAGAATGCCTGCTCCGTCGCCGCTGTTCGTCTCCGAACCCTGTCCTCCTCGATGATCCAAGTTCCTTAATACCGTTAATGCCTGCTTTACGAGCTCGTGCGACTTGCGCCCCTTAATGTTCGCGACGAAGCCCATGCCGCAGGCATCGTGTTCATAACGGGGATCATACAATCCTTGCTTCTCCGGTAACCGATTCCGCATCATCGTGTGCAACCTTTCTGTTCGTAGAATGAGGTTTTAAGCACGCACGACTGACTGGTTGTCTTTCTATTGATAATTCAAGATTTGAGCCGATATTCCTTTTTTTGCAAACAAAAACGCTCCAATAGGGAGCGATCATAAAGAACAAATCTCGCACGCGCGAAGCTGCAACGGTCTGCGAGACCTCTGCAGGATCAAATCGCTCTTGCGCGAAGCTGCAACGGTCTGCGAGTCCTCTGCAGGTACATAATTTCCTAAACACAAAAAGGAGACCCAGTAGGCAATGTCATTTAGTTAAGCTCAAAGACTAGACTGGGTATAAAAATGTAATGCGAAACGGCATGGGACAAAATCCTGTGCCGTTGGTTTTTTATTTTTAGTCAAG
>Ga0065721_10005600_pt1 | contig 13723 bp, 13 predicted proteins | sample Mesricmetagenome_FD_59108 | JGI IMG/M metagenome (GOLD analysis project Ga0065721, IMG submission 59108) | Mesophilic microbial community from rice straw/compost enrichment Sample: eDNA_1 v2 (version 2) | ecosystem: Engineered > Solid waste > Grass > Composting > Bioreactor | place: USA: Davis... | reverse complement strand
GTAGGTGACGACGTTGAGCACGGCCGCCCGGTCGAGCATCTGGTCGCGGCCGAAGGCGAGCATCTGGGCGATGCGGCCTTCGGGATGACCGCTGTTGATGCCGACGCGGATCGTCTCGGCGATCGCCTCGGGCGTGCCGCCCCACAGCCAGGCACCGGCCGCGAGATTGGGATAGCCCGGCCCGCCCTTGCCGGAGGTGCCGTGGCAGACCGCGCAATTATCGCCGAAGAGCGCGCGGCCGCTCTCGCGCACCTTCTGCATCAGGCCTGCATCCGCCTGGATGGTGGCGTAGTCGTCCTGCGCGACCCGTTGCGTCCAGCTGCGCTGGCGCGCGGCCTCGGCGACGCTCTCGCGCACGATCTCGCGCTGGTCGATGCCGAGCAGGCCCTTCGTATAGGTCACGCCGAGCGGCCAGGCCGGCATCAGCACCCAGTAGGCGAAGGCGAAGAGCGCGGTGACGGAGAGGAAGAACCACACCGTCTTCGGCACGGGGGTGTTCAGCTCCTTGATGCCGTTCCACTCGTGCCCGGTCATCCTTTGACCGGTGTAGGGATCGTGCTCGCCTACCGACATGGCCTGTCCTCGTCGTCGATGATGCTCTTGGCCGCTTCCTCGAACCGCTCCTTGTTGGAGGGCCAGAAGGTGTAGGCGACGACGGTGATGGCCATCGCCATGAGGTAGAAGAGGCCGTAGGACTTGGAGAATGCGACGAGCGTGTCGTGGTCGATCATGGCTTCGCCTCTTCGGTCGATGCGGTCTGCTGGTGGGCGGCGTCGGTGAGGCGGCCGAGCACCTGCAGGTAGGCGACGAGTGCGTCCATCTCGCTCACCCGCTCGGGCTTGCCGTCGAAGGCGCGCACGTTGGTGGCCTCGCCGTAGCGGGCGGTGACGCCGGCCGCGAAGGGGCTGTCCGGCATCGCCTGGCCATAGGCATCGGCGGTGGCGTTGGCGATCATCTCGTCCGTGTAGGGCACGCCGACNACGCGCTGGGCGGCGAGATGGTCGGAGAGGTCGTTGACCTTGAGCGGNGTCTCGGCGAGCCAGCGATAGGCNGGCATGATCGATTCCGGCACCACGTCACGCGGGTTGATGAGGTGNGCGACGTGCCAGGCGTCGGAATACTTGCCGCCGATGCGGGCGAGGTCCGGCCCCGTGCGCTTGGAGCCCCAGAGCATCGGGTGGTCGTATTTCGACTCGACCGCCAGCGAATACGGGCCGTAGCGCTCCACCTCGTCGCGCAGGGTGCGGATCATCTGCGAGTGGCAGGCATAGCAGCCCTCGCGGATGTAGATGTTGCGCCCCGCGAGTTCGAGCGGCGTGTAGACGCGCATGTCCGGCGCCTCCTCGACCGTCTCGTCGATGGTGAAGAGCGGGGCGATCTCCATGAAGCCGCCGATGCTCGACACGACGATGATGGCGACGACGAAGCCGATGGCGTTGCGTTCGAGCTTTTGATGGATGCCGAACATCGTTGTCATTCTCCCGCTTGGAGCGACCGGGCGAGGGCGGGGACGACGGGCGCGTCGGGCTCGTCGGCCCGCTCGGCCGAAGCCTCGCGGATGGTCATCCACACGTTGTAGAGGCCGATGACCGCTCCGACGGCGAAGAGCAGGCCGCCGATGGCGCGGGCGATGTAGTAGGGCCGCATGGCCACGAGCGAGTCGATGAAGGAATAGGAGAGCGTGCCGCCCTCGTTGTAGGTGCGCCACATCAGGCCCTGGATGATGCCCGAGTTCCACATCGCGAAGACGTAGACGAGCGTCCCGGCCAGCGAGAGCCAGAAGTGCACCTCGACGAGCTTGTTGGAATACATGGCGGGCCGCTTCCAGATCCACGGCACGACCGCATAGATCGAGCCGAAGGTGATGAGCGCCACCCAGCCGAGCGCGCCGGCATGCACGTGGCCGACCGTCCAGTCCGTGTAGTGCGAGAGCGAGTTGACGGCGCGGATCGACATGAACGAGCCCTCGAAGGTCGAGAGGCCGTAGAACACCGCCGCCAGCATCATGAAGCGCAGCGTGGCGTCATCGCGCACCTTGTGCCAGGCGCCGTTGAGGGTGAGCAGGGCGTTCGCCGCCGCCATCCACGAGGGCACGATCAGCATGATCGAGAAGGTCATGCCGAGCGTCTGCACCCATTGCGGCAGGGCCGTGTAGTGCAGGTGGTGCGAGCCCGCCCACATGTACATGAAGGTGATGCCCCAGAAGCCGAGGATCGACATGCGGTAGGAGAACACCGGCCGGCCCGCGCGCTTGGGCAGGTAGTAGTACATCATCCCGAGGAAGCCGGCGGTGAGGAAGAAGGCGACCGCGTTGTGGCCGTACCACCACTGCGTCATCGCATCCTGCACGCCCGAGAAGGCCGAATAGCTCTTGGCGCTGCCGAAGGAGACCGGCACGGCGAGATTGTTGACGATGTGCAGGATGGCCACCACCAGGATGAAGGCCATGTAGTACCAGTTGGCGACGTAGATGTGCGGCTCCTGCCGGCGCATCAGCGTGCGCAGGTAGATCGAGAAATAGACGACCCACACGACGACGAGCCACAGGTCGGCGTACCACTCGGGCTCGGCATATTCCTTCGACTGGGTGATGCCGAGGAGGTAGCCGCTCGCCGCGATGAGGCAGAAGAGGTTGTAGCCGACGAGCACGAACCACGGGCTGAACTGGTCGGGCAGGCGGGCGCGGGACGTGCGCTGCAGGACGTGGAAGGAGGTGGCGATGAGCGCATTGCCGCCGAAGCCGAAGATGACGCCGGAGGTGTGCACCGGCCTGAGCCGCCCGAAGCTCGCCCAGGCCGCGTCGAAGGTCAGGTCCGGATAGACGAGGAGCCAGGCGACCCAGTCGCCCACGCCCATGCCGATGACGCCCCAGATCATGGCGAGCACGACGCCGGCCTTCGTCGGCGTGTCGTAATACTGGGCGAGGCGCTCCTCTCCCGGTTCCGGCGCATAGAAGCCGGCGATGACGAAGAACATCAGGACGACGGCGAAGGCCATGATGAGCCCGCCGTGCACGGCGAGAATGTCGCCCCGGCCGGCGATGGCCAGGGCAAGGCCGAATGTCGCCACGGCGGTCAGCACGGCAAGGGCCAGCCGCCTCTCGCCCCTCGTCAGTTCCGATATCATGGTGGCGTTGCTCCCGCTCCGCTCCTGGACCCCTGCGACGGGCGAAGAAGCCACCCGTCCCTTGAGGCCATAGGACGAGCCGGCGACCGGTTGTTTGATGCGGATCAAAGAACGCCGGATTCGGTTGTGCTCGGCGGCTGCATTCCACCCTTTCCCGATGCGGCAAAGTGCCCGCGCCGGGAACCCTGCAGGCGGCACGCGGTTGCGGGTCGCGAGGCGCCGACCCTGTAATGCAACTCATTTGCACTTGCGCGGCGGAGGCGTGCGGCCTATATCTGCAATTGCAATTCATTCGCAAGAAGGAGAGATGTTTCATGTCCGGTGCTTCGCGACGCGGCCTCATGGCCATGGCGGCCGGTGCCCTGCTTGCCTTCGCCGCCGCGGCCGGCCCGGCAGCGGCGCAAACGCCGCCGGAGGGCAGGCTCACCATCGTCGCGACGACGGGGATGATCGCCGATGCCGTGCGCCAGGTGGCGGGCGACCGGGCCGAGGTGAAGGCCCTCATGGGCCCGGGCGTCGACCCGCACACCTATCGCCAGACCCGCTCCGATATCGTCGCCATGACGAAGGCCGATGCCGTCATGTGGCACGGGCTCTATCTCGAGGCGCAGCTCGAGACCTTCTTCGCCGACCTTGCGAAGCACAAGAAGGTCCTCGCCCTCGCCGAGGCCCTGCCGAAGGCGGAGCTGCTCGCGCACGAGGACTACGAGGGCCGCTACGATCCGCACGTCTGGATGGCGCCGCGCATGTGGAAGGGCGTCGTCCTTGCCGCGCGGGACGCGCTGATCGCGCTCGATCCGGCCGGCGAAGAGACCTTCCGCCGCAATGCCGATGCGCATCTCAGCGAGATCGACGCGCTCGCGGCCTATGGCGAGAAGGCCATGGCGAGCGTACCGGCCGAGGCGCGCGTCCTCGTCACCGCGCACGACGCTTTCCGCTATTTCGGCCGCGCCTATGGCTTCGAGGTGCTCGGCATCCAGGGCATCTCGACCGAGAGCGAGGCCGGGCTCAAGCACATCGAGGACCTCGTCGGCACCTTGGTCGAGCGCAGGATCGGCGCCATCTTCGTCGAGACCTCGGTGCCGGACCGCAACGTCAAGGCGCTCATCGAGGGGGCGGCGGCCCGCGGGCACAAGGTCGCCATCGGCGGCGAGCTCTATTCGGACGCCATGGGCCGGCCCGGCACCTACCAGGGCACCTATATCGGCATGATCGACCACAATCTCACGACCATCGCCCGGGCCCTCGGCGGCGACGCGCCGGCCCGCGGCTTCCAGGACCGGCTGGACCCGGTCGATTGAAAGGCATGACGCCAGGATGCATGACGCCATGAGCGCCCCGACCCTGATTGCCGACCACGGCCGCACGCTCGGCCAGAGCCATCCGGACAGCCCGCTCGCCATCAGCGGCCTGACGGTCAGCTACGGCGAGAAGCCGGTGCTGTTCTCCATCGACTTCGTCGTGCCGAAGGGAGCGATGGTCGCCATCGTCGGCCCGAACGGAGCCGGCAAGTCGACGCTCATCAAGGCGGCGCTCGGCATCGTGCCGCGCATCGCCGGCGAGGTCACGGTCTTCGGTGCCCCGTACGAGAAGGCGCGCNACCGCATCGCCTATGTGCCGCAGCGTGCCAGCNTCGACTGGGATTTTCCGGCGACNGTGCGCGATGTCGTGCTGATGGGGCTCTACCGCGAGATCGGNTTCCTGCGCTTCGCCGGCCGCCGGCATCGCGAGAAGGCCCTCGCATGCCTCGAGCGCGTCGGCATGGCGGCCTTCGCCGACCGGCAGATCGGGCAGCTCTCCGGCGGCCAGCAGCAGCGCGTCTTCCTCGCCCGGGCGCTCGCCCAGGAAGCGGAACTCTATGTCATGGACGAGCCCTTCGCCGGTGTCGATGCGGCCACCGAGCGCGCCATCATCGCCGTGCTCAAGGACCTCAACCGCGCCGGCAAGACCATCGTCTGCGTGCACCATGACCTCGCCACGGTGCCCGACTATTTCGACCATGTCCTGCTCGTGAACGTGCGCAAGATCGCCGACGGGCCGGTCGCCACCACCTTCACCTCGCAGAACCTGCAGGCGGCCTATGGCGGACGCCTCGCGTCGGCCCATGTGGAGGAGGTCGCGGTCGAGCGGGAGGCCGCGGGAGAGGGACGATGACGGCCTTCCTCACGGCGCTCGCCCTCGGTGCGGGCTACAACACCGCCCTCGTCACCATCGGCGCGGCCATCCTCGGGGGCAGCGCCGGGGCCATCGGCACTTTCGTGCTCCTGCGCAAGCGCTCCCTCGTCAGCGACGCCGTCAGCCACGGCACCTTGCCGGGCCTCGCGCTCGCCTTCATCCTCATGGCGCTCCTGACCGGCGACGGGCGCAACATCGTCGCGCTCATGGTGGGCGCAGCGTTCAGCGCCGGCCTCGGCCTCTTCTGCGTCGAGTGGATCACCCGCCGCACCCGCCTCACCGAGGATGCGGCCATCGGCGCGGTGCTGTCCGTCTTCTTCGGCTTCGGCATCGTCCTGCTCACCGTCATCCAGTCGCTGCAGACCGGCGGGCAGGCCGGCATCGCCGGCTATCTGCTGGGCTCCACCGCCGGCATGCTGCGCTCGGAGGCGGAGACCATCGCCGTCGCCGCGCTGGCCACGGGGGCCGCCATCTTCGTCCTGCGCCGGCCCTTCACGCTCGTCTGCTTCGACGAAGGCTATGCCGCGACGCGCGGCATCGATGTCCGTCTCACCGACCTTGCAATGATGGGCGTGCTGCTCGCCGTCACGGTCATCGGCCTCAAGGTGGCCGGCCTCGTGCTCATCGTCGCGCTCACCATCATCCCGCCGGTCACGGCGCGGTTCTGGACGGACCGGCCGGAGCGCATGGTGCTCATCGCCGCCGCCTTCGGCGCCGCCGCAGGTTATGTGGGTGCCGCCATCTCCGCCTCGGACCGGGGCCTGCCGACCGGGGCGGTCATCGTGCTCACCGCCGCCGCCTTCTTCACCCTCTCGCTCGTCCTGTCGCCCGTCCGCGGCCTGATGTCCGGCCTTGCCACGCGCCTGCGCTTCCGGCGGCGCGTGCACGAGCGCCAGGGCCTGCTCGCGCTCGCTCGCGGCGAGGCCATCTACGATCCCCTGACGATCAAGGTTCTGCGCCGGGCCGGGCATATCCGCGCCGACGGCGTCGCGACGCTCGAAGGCCGGGCCGCGGCGGCGGCCGCCGTGCGCGAGGAGGCGCTGTGGGGGCTCTATCGCCGGCTGCATCCTGACGAGGCGGCGGCCCTCGACCATCAGGGGCTCGCGCCCATCGCGAAGGCCCTGCCGCCGGACGTGGTGGCCGATCTTGCCGCGCGTCTCGATCCGGCCGGGGCGGGAGCACGCTGATGGGCATCGATTTCGTCGTCCTCAGCCTCGTGCCGCTCGCCATCGGCATTCTCGTCTGCGTCTCCTGTGCGCTGCTGGGCAACTTCCTCGTGCTGCGCCGCCAGAGCCTCATCGGCGATGCGGTGAGCCACGTGGTGCTGCCGGGCATCGTCGGCGCCTTCATCTTCACCGGTACCGTCGCGGCGGGGGCCATGCTCCTCGGTGCCGGCATCGCCGCCGTCCTGGCGGTCCTCCTCATCGAGGTCGTGCGCCGGGTCGGTCGTGTCGAGCCCGGCGCGGCCATGGGGGTCGTGTTCACCACGCTGTTCGCCGCGGGCGTGCTGCTTCTGGAACAATCCGACACGAGCTCGGTGCATCTCGATGTCGAGCATGCGCTCTACGGCAATCTCGAAAGCCTCATCTGGCTCGCGGGTGGTGCCGGCTGGCCGGCGCTGCTCGATCCGGCCGCGCTCGCGGCCTTGCCGCCGCAGCTGCCACGCCTCGCGCTCGTCACGCTCGCCGTCGTCGTGTTTCTCCTCGTATTCTGGAAGGAGCTCGTCATCGGCACCTTCGATGCGACATTCGCGCAGAGTGTCGGCGCCCGGCCAGGGCCCGTCGGCTTCGCCCTCATCGTCATGGTGGCGGTGGCGGCGGTCGCGGCCTTCGATGCCGTGGGCTCGATCATCGTCATCGCCATGTTCATCTGCCCGCCGGCCGCCGCCCGGCTGATGACGGACCGGCTCGTGCCCCAGCTCGCCTGGAGCGTCGTCTTCGCCGTCGTCTCGGCCATTGCCGGCTATGTGCTCGCCGGCTACGGCCCGCTCTGGCTCGGGGCCGCCTACAGCGTCAGCGCCGCGGGGATGATCGCGACCGTCGCGGGGCTCATCCTCGCTCTCGCCTGCCTTGCCGGGCCACGGCGCTTCGGCACACGCTTGGCGGCGCGCCGCCGGCGTCAGGTGCTTCAATCCCAGTCGTCGATATCGAATTCCTGACAGGTATAGCCGATGAAGCAGCGCGGCGTGTCCGCCGTCTCCACCCAGGCGGGACGGGTGACCTGGGTCGGGAAGCAGAAACTGCCGTTGGCGACATAGCGGTCGTAGGTCGTCTCGCTCGTGGAGACGACGGCGGCGCCGCGCGAGGCGACGATGCCGGCAACGGCGCGGCAGGTGAGCCCCGGCGCATAGGGGCGCGTCTGGGCGAAGGCCTGCGAGGCTGGAACCGCGATGGCCGCGGCGGTCGACAGGGCAAGGGTGAGGGTGCGGGCTGTCATCGTCTCGCCTCCACATCGGCGCGCAGGCGCCGGACGAACAAGAAAATATAGCAGCTTGCTTGAAACAGAATCGCCCCTTCGTGCGTTCCCACGACACTCGCCGAAGTCAAGGGGTGGAACGCCATGTCCACGATACTCATCGTCATATTGATATTGTTGCTCATCGGCGCTTTGCCGAGCTGGCCCTATAGCGCGGGCTGGGGCTATTACCCCAGCGGTCTCCTGGGCCTCATCCTTATCGTCATTCTCATTCTCGCACTGATGGGACGCTTGTAGCTCCCGACAAGATCAGGCGTTTTCGGGTCGGCCGCCGACGCATGTTCTCCGCGCCGGCGGCGGCGTGACATTCAAGGTCACAGGGAGAGAGAACATGGAGTTGACGATCCAGTTTCTTGGCGTGCTCGGTTCCATGGTCGTTTTCGTGACGATCTGCGCGCTCGAGGGCGCGAACTGACGCGTCGGTCGCAGAGCCGGCCGGGAGAGGACATCGCTTTCAGGAGACGGAGGGTGCGCCCTCCTCGGGGTGACGGCGCTCTGCTGCCTGGGACAGGTGGTAGAGCACGATGCCGCTCGTCGTCGCGACATTGAGGGAATCGAAGCCGCCCGCCATGGGGATGGTCACGGTGCGGGCGCGCGCCATGACGCCGGCCGGGAGGCCCGGTCCCTCCGTGCCGAGGAGGACGGCGGCGCGTGCCGGCCGCGTGAGCCGCGCGAGCGGTGTCGCGCCCGACGGGCTCAGCGCGAAGGGCACGAAGCCGTGGCGCTCGAGGAGCGACACGACGTCCTCGCCTTCGGCGATGCGGGCCGAGGGCACGACGAGGCTCGCCCCGACCGACACGCGGATCGCCTTGCGGTAGAGCGGATCGCAGCTTGCCCGGTCGAGCAGCACGGCCGCCGCGCCGAAGGCGGCTGCGTTGCGGAAGATGCCGCCGACATTGTCGTGGTTGGCGATGCCGAGCCCGATGACGACGAGCGCCTCTTCAGGCAGTCGGGCGAGGAGCTCGGCCGCGTCCAACGTCGGCGCGCGCTCGCCGAGCGCCAGAATCCCGCGATGGATGTGGAAGCCGACGATGGCGTCCATGACCGCCGGCGCCGCCCGGTAGACGGGCACCTGCGCCGGCACCAGTGCCAGAAGGTCACCGAGGCTCTCGAAGCGGTTGGCTGCCACCAGCAATGAGCGCGTGCGGTGGACGGCGTGCGTCAGGAGCACGCGCAGCACCACCTCGCCCTCGGCGATGAAGTGGCCGTGCCGGCCGACGAGATCGCGCTCGCGCACGTCTCGATAGGCGGCGATGCGCGGGTCGCCCGCATCGTCGATGTCGATGATCTCAGCCATCGGCATCTCCCGCGCGGCTTTGTGCGCAGCAGTCGCCAGCCATGCGCTCGTGCGCATGGCTTTTCCTTGCGTTCGCTGGCATTGTCCCTTGCCTCATTGGAACAGCCATAAGAAAAAGCCCGCTCACGCTCAAGGACGGCGCCCGCAAGGCGCCAGGATATGGAAGACCCGATGCCCAGCTATCGCTCGCGTACCTCGACCCACGGCCGCAACATGGCCGGTGCCCGCGGCCTCTGGCGCGCCACCGGCATGAAGGACGGCGATTTCGGCAAGCCGATCATCGCCGTCGTCAATTCCTTCACCCAGTTCGTGCCCGGCCACGTGCACCTGAAGGACCTCGGTCAGCTCGTGGCGCGCGAGATCGAGGCGGCGGGCGGCGTCGCCAAGGAATTCAACACCATCGCGGTCGACGACGGCATCGCCATGGGCCACGACGGCATGCTCTACAGCCTGCCCTCGCGCGAGATCATCGCCGACAGCGTCGAATACATGGTCAATGCGCATTGCGCCGACGCCATGGTGTGCATTTCCAACTGCGACAAGATCACGCCCGGCATGCTGATGGCGGCCATGCGCCTCAACATCCCGACGGTCTTCGTCTCCGGCGGGCCGATGGAGGCAGGCAAGGTCGTCCTCAACGGCAAGGAGAAGGCGCTCGACCTGATTGATGCCATGGTCGCGGCCGCCGACGACACCGTCTCGGACGAAGACGTGAAGGTCATCGAGCGTTCGGCCTGCCCGACCTGCGGCTCGTGCTCGGGCATGTTCACGGCCAATTCCATGAACTGTCTCACCGAGGCGCTGGGCCTCGCCCTGCCGGGCAACGGCTCGACCCTCGCGACCCATGCCGACCGCAAGCGCCTCTTCGTCGAGGCCGGCCACCTCATCGTCGACCTCGCCCGCCGCTATTACGAGCAGGACGACGCCTCGGTGCTGCCGCGCGCCATCGCCAGCTTCAAGGCCTTCGAGAACGCCATGACGCTCGATATCGCCATGGGCGGCTCGACCAACACGGTGCTCCACCTCCTCGCCGCGGCGAACGAGGGCGAGGTGCCGTTCACGATGAGCGACATCGACCGCCTGTCGCGGCGCGTGCCCGTCCTGTGCAAGGTGGCTCCGGCCGTCAGCAACATCCACATGGAGGATGTGCACCGGGCGGGCGGCATCATGGCCATCCTCGGCGAGCTCGATCGCGTCGGCCTCATCGACACCAGCCTGCCGACCGTGCACAGCACGACGATGGCCGAGGCGCTGGACCGCTGGGACATCGCCCGCACCGACAGCGAGAGCGTCCGCACGTTCTACAAGGCCGCGCCCGGCGGCGTGCCGACGCAGGTCGCCTTCAGCCAGGACCGGCGCTGGGACGACCTCGACCTCGACCGCGAAAAGGGCGTCATCCGCGCCGCGGAGCATGCCTATTCGAAGGACGGCGGCCTCGCCGTGCTCTACGGCAACCTCGCCGAGGACGGCTGCATCGTGAAGACGGCCGGCGTCGATGAATCGATCCTGAAATTCTCCGGGCCCGCCCGCATCTTCGAGAGCCAGGATGCCGCGGTCGAGGGCATCCTCGGCAACAAGGTCAAGGCGGGCGAGATCGTGCTCATCCGCTACGAGGGGCCGCGCGGTGGCCCGGGCATGCAGGAGATGCTCTATCCGACGAGCTATCTGAAGTCGAAGGGTCTCGGCAAGCTCTGCGCCCTCGTCACCGACGGGCGCTTCTCCGGCGGCTCCTCGGGCCTGTCCATCGGCCACGTCTCGCCGGAAGCGGCCGAAGGCGGCACCATCGGCCTCGTCGAGGAGGGGGACGTCATCGAGATCGACATCCCGAACCGGCGCATCCACCTCGCCGTGGCGGAGGAGGAGATCGCCCGCCGCCGCGCCGCCATGGAGGCGAAGGGCCCTGCTGCCTGGCAGCCGGCCGCACCGCGCAAGCGCGCCGTCTCGGCCGCCCTCAAGGCCTATGCGGCCCTGACGACGAGCGCCGCCCGCGGCGCCGTGCGCGACGTGAGCGGCCTGAAGCGCTGAGCCCGCCATGACGACAGCTGCGCCCGCCACCGCGCCCGTCGGTGGGCGCAGCTTCTTCATCACCGGCCTCGGCATCGGCCAGATCTGCTCCTGGGGCTCGCTCTATTACAGCTTCCCGCAGATCGCCGAGGCGATGGGCCGCGACCTCGGCTGGGACAAGCCGCAGCTCTACGGCGCGGCGACGCTCGGGCTCGTGCTCGGTGGCCTCGCCGCCTATCCCGTCGGTTCGGCCATCGATCGCGGCCACGGCCGCGCGGTGATGGCCGGGGGCTCGGCGCTTGCCGGGCTGCTCCTTCTCCTGTGGTCGCAGGTCGAGAGCCTGCCGGTCTTCTATCTGGCCGTCGCCGGCATCGGTGCCCTGCAGGCCGCGACGCTCTACGAGGCGGCCTTCGCCGTCGTCGCCCGCCGTACGGGCGCGGGCGAGGCCCGGGCCGGCATCACGGCGCTCAGCCTGTGGGGCGGCTTCGCCTCCACCGTCTTCATCCCGCTCATCGAGCTGCTGCTGTCCGGGCTCGGCTGGCGGGGCGCGCTCATGGTCCTCGGCGCCGTCAATCTCCTCGTCTGCGCTAGCCTCTATGCAGCGGTCATCGATCCGAGGGCCGACGCCATGCCGGAGCGCCATGCCGATGCGGCGCTGCCGCTCGCCGGGCGCGCCGCCGTCGCCGCCGCGGTGCGTCGCCCGGTCTTCTGGGCCCTGGCGCTCGCCTTCACCGCCTATGCCGCGACCTTCTCGGCCTTCACCTTCCATCTCTATCCGCTGCTGACGGAAAAGGGCTTCGCGCCCGCCTCGGTGGTCGCCGCGATGGCGGTCATCGGCCCGGCGCAGGTGACGGGACGCGTCCTCGTCTGGCTGTTCGCCGCGCGCGCCTCCGTGCGGGCGATCGGCTCGGCGGTCGTCGCCGTCTTTCCGCTAACGCTCCTGATGCTCGCCGCGCTGCCGCCGAGCTTCGCGCTCATCGCCGTGGTCGCCGTGCTCTATGGCGGCGCCAACGGCATCATGACCATCGTGCGCGGCCTCGCGGTGCCGGAGATGGTGACGCGCGAGGCCTATGGCGCCGTCAACGGCGCGCTCACGGCGCCGACCACCATTGCCAAGGCCTTCGCGCCCGTGGGCGCCGCAGCCTTATGGGCCGCGGCGGGATCCTACGACGCCGTGCTCGTCGTCATCATCGCCGGTGGCAGCCTTCTTGCCCTCGGCTTCTGGGCGGCCGCGGCGCTTTCGCGCCGGGAGAGCCTCAGCCCTTGACGATGGCCTCCAGAAGCCGCATCGCCCGCGCCCCGGCGGCGGCGTCGGGCACGTCTCGCTGCTCACCTCGCACCATGGCGAGGAAATCGCCGATCAGGGCGTGATAGCCCTTGTGGTCCTCGTTGGCNGCGACGGTCAGGTTCGGCTCCCAGACGAGCGTGTCCTCGCCGTCGACGAGGCTCGCGTCCGTGCGGCTCACCTTGAANGGCGGCGCGCGGTAGTAGCGGACCTCGTGCACGTTGCGCACCTCGACGCGCTGGTGGTCGGCCATCACCTGCCACCATTCCATCGGCGTGCCGCGTGACTGGTGCGTGCCCATGACGAGCGTGCCGATGCCGCCGCTCGCAAAGCGGAAGTCGACATGCAGCAGCAGCTTGCCGGGGGCGAGCTCGTGCCGGCGCACGCCGGCCTCGGCGACCTCGCCCATCAGCCACGGCACGAGGTCGAGATAATGCACGCAATGGTGCAGGTAGAAGCCTGTGTAGTCGGGGTCCTTCTCGAAGTAGGTCGGCGCCGTCATGTACTCGCCGAGGAAGCTCGCCGGCGTGCCGAATTCGGGCCGGGCGACGACATTGGCGGCGATGCGGTTCGCCGTCGAATAGCGCTTCATGAAGCCGAGCACGACGGGCACGCCCGCGGCCTTCGAGGCCTCGGCCAGCTCTTCGGCCTCGCGCGCGGTCGCCGCCGGCGGTTTCTCGATGAAGACGGGCAGCTTGCGTGCCATCGCCGCCATGCCGACGGCGAAGTGTACCGCGGGCCCCGCGGCGACGCCGACGGCGTCGATGTCCTGGCGCGCCAGCAGCGCCTGCCAGTCGCGCGTCGTGTTCTGCGTCGGGACGCCGTAGCGCGCCGCCGTCTGGGCGAGCCGCCCCTCGTCGGTGTCGCAGAGGGCGGCGATGGCGACCTCGTGGCGGATGAGCTGCGGCAGCAGCATCTCGTTGGCATGCGTGCCGCAGCCGATCCAGCCGATGCGGATGGTCATGGTTCAGGCCCTCCCGGCGAAGGCGAGCGCGGCCTTGAGATAGGCGACGCTGTGGGCGAGCTCCCCGTCCTCGTCGCGCTGCGGCGCGCGCCATTGGGCGAGCGGCACCCCTGGCCGCTCGTCGTCGCGGCGGAAGGGCTCGAGCGTGATCGGGCCCGTGTAGCCGACGTCGACGAGGGCGCGCCCCACCGCCGGCCAGTCGATATGGCCGGAGCCGACGAAGCCGCGGTTGTTCTCGTTGGCCTGGAAATGCACGAGTCGCTTGCCGGCGCGGTGGATGGCATCGGGGATGGAGGGGTCCTCCATGTTCATGTGGAAGGTGTCGAGCATCACGCCGAGCGCCGGTGAGGAGACCGCCTCGGCGATGGCGAGGCCGTGGCGTGTCGTGTTGGCGATG
>Ga0065721_10051733_pt1 | contig 13727 bp, 10 predicted proteins | sample Mesricmetagenome_FD_59108 | JGI IMG/M metagenome (GOLD analysis project Ga0065721, IMG submission 59108) | Mesophilic microbial community from rice straw/compost enrichment Sample: eDNA_1 v2 (version 2) | ecosystem: Engineered > Solid waste > Grass > Composting > Bioreactor | place: USA: Davis... | reverse complement strand
TAATAACGGACTCAAATTTTTGAAACACATAAAATCCAAATCTACATAAATCCCACCATAAACATAAATTATCATAAACCTAGCCATATCACATTTTTGAATATGAAATGGTAATGTTTCCCAAATTTTTTGATACTTGGCCAAAATTGGAAATTCTTTAAACAAATTTCTAATCTTGTCCATGTTCCAAAAATAATACTGAAATTCCGGATTATGTTGGCGGAAAGATTGAATATAGCGATCATATTTTCTGGGAGCATGATCATTATTTGAAATATTTTGGTCCAACCACATACGATGAATAATTTTGGGTATCATTATTATTTGGCTAGATATTATATTGAAAATATCTGGTCGAGATAAAAAATTAAATTTCTGGCAATAGCATCGTCCATGGAAATAACGCAATATTATTTTTTGATTTTCAATAAGATCCAATAACCATGTCCGGTGTCACAAAGTACGAAGATATTATGTTCCACGATGAGGACTATCGGATAAAATATCATGCAATGTATCCCACTGCCCGTACAAAGCTCGCGCCGCGACTATAAAGGAAACATACGCAAATTCAAATGCTGTGCATGTCTTGGTTTGGAAGTTGCTCATCCCAAGAATTGTTACGTTAGATAGGCCCAATGTTTTATATGCTACATTTGTTTGTGTCTCTTTCTTTGGATACATGGCCAATCAGAATCTCTACCCAGGTCTCGTTCTTGTTGCGGTAGAACTATGTACCAGATATTTGCTCTGTCAATGATCGGGATAATAATTAATGACTCTCTATTCGTAAAAAAATTGAAATCATTATTCTTAAAGAGGTTCATAGATCTTTTCCAAATCAAATTCGAAATTATCTTATCTTCAAATTGGGAACACGTGTGAAATTCTATCACAACTATGGCATTTTTTAGAAAAGTCAAAACATTTGTTGCAAAATTGAAATTTATTTCGTGGGGAAGCGAAACAGATAAGGATCCGAATAACTTTCCATTGCAAAGTTTTTCTCCTGTTAGTGATGATTGTTCTCTTACATTGACCCGGGCAGAAATTATGGAAATGATCGAAAACGAACTTACCATGGAATATATTGAAAAAATATGTGAGTATTTTCGCCAAACCATTAATTATCGCAGGAAAAAATTAATTACCAAAGATATTAGAACTTACCAAAACGTAGTTCTAAAATTAATTCGTGACGGAGCAAACCAAACATATATTAAATATTTATACGACAACATCGAATTGCCCGATGAAGAAAACTCGTATATTTTGAGAAGATGTGTCTCACATATTAATCATTTAGTCTGCAAGCCTGAACAATATGAATTGTCTATAATCCAACAAACTCTTAACAATATGGCCATTGTCGCTGATGCCATTGTCGAGAAAAAAGATCGCATTCCCATTATCATGGATACTGCCTTGCAAGCCTTCATGGTAGCCAGAAAAGCTCATCCTATCATGAGAATTCTGAAAGCTTTGGATTTTGAATGGTTACCATTTATGAGTCATGTGGCCGCATTAAATTACAATGTTAAAGTCTTGGTCTGGCTCCAAACAGATGGATGGTTGAATGTTAATCGAACCAGATTATATGAAGGTTGTAAACATTTTGACAAAAATTGCAAAACATTGGCCTACTTTGCTGCCAAAAGTGGTCATTTGAATTTGATCAAATGGGCCATTCGATGTGGTTACGATTATCATGCAGTTCGCAATGATGTTTACGAAGGTGCCATAAGAGGAGGTCACTTGCATATTTTGACGTACTTAATGATGAGGGGTTACGCTTTAAGTGAAGAACATATCAAGTACCTCATTCAGGTGGCGAATGCTTGTTACCAAACAGACATATCAAGATGGTTAACCAATCATTTTGGAACATTAGAGACATGCGAAAAACAAGCCGAACAATATGTCATGAATAATGACTTGCATGGTTTACAAATCATGCAAACCAATGAATTTACATTGGGTAGATTCATTTACAGATTCGCCATCAAATACAAAAAAGAAAATATCCTCCAATGGTTACTCGAAAATGATTATATTTGGACTGCGGATGACTTGTTTTACTGTTTGGATTTCTGGCCAGCACATAAACAAAATTATGATGCAAAGAAAGCCCAAGAAATCATTAATCTGTTCAAAAAATATGCACGCACATCATATCTCGAAAATATTATCAAATTAACGATTCACAAGGTCAGAATTGTTAAATTATAATGAATCCTAAACAAAGTGTGTTGGTATGTGGGATTGTTGTAAATATTGTGTGAATGAAAACACAATTTTTTCATCAAGGTTAAATTATTTAATCCTTAATGAAAAAAATTTAATAATCATATCCATGCCAAATGTTTTTCACCCGATCATGTTCCCATTCTATCCAGAGTACTTGCACTCCATAATTGGCACAAAGTCCAATACCATGCTTGACATCTTCATACCATGGACCGCTATAGTAATCACGGTTGGCTCCGACATAAAAGCCATAACCATGTCTTTTGCCAGCCTTCCAAAAACCCAAATATAATGAACCATCTGGGTACATCATTTTACCATGACCTTGTGGTAAAAAATGATGATCGTAGGACCCACAATAAATTAAGCCATCTGAATAAACAATGCGACATTTATTTTCATTGATGATGGTAACTTTATTATTTTGACTAGTAATCGATTTTAAAATTTTAATTTCATCTTCATGCCAAATCGCATTAATAACATCACCATTTGGACGATAAAAAATACCAGGTCCATTTCTTTCCATGGCAAAATCTACGTGACCAAAATATCGTGAACCATCAATATAAGTAATTTTGACAGTTTCCAATAAATAATCATTTATCCATGTACCTTCTATTGTCAAAATCAAATCGTCAGCTAACGTTTGCTTACCTTTGCCATGTCTAACTATGAAATGACCTTTTTCCGGACTAACATGACCTTCATATTTATGGCCACCATGATAATAAATCGTAGCATTGCCCACAATACACATACCTTGCCAATGTCCTTCAATTTCTTTAACCATGGAATGACCTTCCAAAATTAGTTTACCAAATCCATTAGGCTGAAAATCTTCGTTGATGAAACCAACATAAACTGATCCATTTTTATGAGTTACAGTCATTGGACCAATGGATTTATCTTCAAGCCATTGACCTTCTGCTGAAAAAATATGTTCTCCATTCAAAAATATTACTTTGCCTTTACCTTTTCTTATACCATCAACGTAATGACCAATAAATTTGAAAGTTTTTGTGATCATGACGGCTTTCCCATGAAGTTTCCCTTTTTTCCAATACCCTTCAAATATATTACCATTTTTCATCAAAGCCCTACCAAATCCCTCGGGTGAAGAATAAATAATAGTTCGATCTCTATTGAATTTTTGACGTAACTGGCCTGTATAAATCAATATATTGGAGCTATTCATATGAAAATTCTGGACCGTGGTTATCATGATTTGGTACTAATGATAGATAATTTGATATATCCCAATATAAATATATCAAATACTAATGTATTAAAATTTCAACTTTTGTGACAATGTCAGTTCCAAAAAAAATTGATAAAATAATGGCATTTTATAATATATGACCACATTATTTTCATCATCCAACATGAAACAATATATATTTTTTGTGTGTGTCCTTTTAGTGTGTAATATCATTTCGATAATTGGTGTTCCTTATACGGGTTGCGAATCAAATGTGACGGGACCAACCTCTATTTATCGGGACTACTATAATGGCAATGATAAATATTCTTTTTATGATCCCAGAACTTTTGGTGTGATTTTGTATACTGATCCTTGCCAACAAATAAACGATAATCGAGTTTTCCGTAAATTTGTTTCAAAACAAGTCGAATGTATGGGCAAATGGTGTGTTGATGGTGAGTTTTCTTGTAGTAGTTGACAAAAAAGATGATATATATGGAACTAATTGTTATCATGTAGAACATATTATTGATCGCCGCGGACCGGAATTCGCAGACGATCCAAAAATCAAAGATATTGCAGGTAACTTGGTCATGACTTGGGGTCGATGGAATTCTGCATTGGGAAATTTGGCCTGGAGAAATTATACAGCCAGTTCCAAAGAAAAAGCCATGGTTTACGGACAAGAAATCATGAATTTGGTACGGGAAACCATAAAAAAATGTCAAATCAACAAACAAAATGAAATCATTCATACATCGAATAATATTTCATTATCTGAAATTACAGAACAAACCATAAATGAGATAGACATTTGTACCGACATCTATAGTTGTGATTGTGATGATACTGATGTGGATTGTGGATGTGATTGTTCTGCCTATGAATCGAATATGTCGAGCACACACTGTCCAAAACAAATATATTATGTCTTGATGATTATTATTTTGGTCATAACTAATTTTTTGACACTAGTTTTTTTATCAATGTGTTACTTGTGTTACAAAATGAAAAAAACTAACCTATCTGCTTATAGACGACTTGATACTATTTAAATTATTTGCAATGATTATTTTACCAATTGACCAATTGGCAAAATAATTATTTCAAAAAAATGCCATGATTTATGATATGTTTTGATTTATTCTTCGTAACAACTCAAAATGGCACATTTGGTCACTTGACTACAAACATCATAAAATTTCGTAAGTGAAAAATTTGGAATATCTTTTTTTTGTATTTGATGCAAAGTAACGCTAAATAAAACATCACCATCACCAATTGTATTAAAAGGTCGGATGACCACGGCCAAATTAGTGTGACATTGGACCGCTAGTTGTTCTAATTCAATTGCATTTAATGATAAATTAGTGATGACCGCCGTCAAAGTTGTATTTTCGATATGAGATGCTGGAGTCACTTCAACGTAGGGTGAATTGTTACCACTTAATTTCCAACGGTCTCTAACCACTTGACCTTGCTCATTGCATAGAACACCCAAGGCATTAACCCCGGACACAACCAAAATTTTAACGCCATGATATTCTTCATAAGCAGCACCCTGACCATAAAATCCATCACCTGCCATACAACCAACACCTACTTGTCCCAAATAAATTTGGTTAGGCGTGACATTTTTGACAGCAAACCTGCCCAAATTTTTGTCAGGATAGATACGGTTATAGTCTAAATTGGCACTACGCAATGTGGCACCCGTAACATGACATTTTCCAATGTTACTATAATTTATTTGGCGTATTTCTTCAATAACACATCCTGATTTAGCTTCCATACCCAAAATACTACCGCCAGAAAAACAAATACCCCGGATTAAACGTTTGTCATTTCTGGTCAAATCTGCAGCATATGTAGTCACGGCACCGCCTCTGGCATCAACATGAAATGTGGTTTTGTCCACATTAAAACGAATATAAGTACAACCCGTTGGTCCCTCTGCATATTCCACCGAGGCGATCGATACTTCTGGAAAATTAAATGTCAATAATTTGTGACTGTAACTGATTTTGGGTATTAATTGGAGATTATCATTGGTAATGACATCAGAAACCACGTTGTCATTACTGATGGATGGCAACAAATTAAGTTTTGATCTCGCCGCCAAATATTTTTTCTTGTATTTCAAGTATTTTTGATAGGTTTGATGCCTTCGATACATTTATAATATTAACAAGTTATTTTGTTTCAATATACTTGTGAACCCAGTCTAGATTTTTATTGCGGATGGCTTTCTTGATTTCCGCCAAATGGTCTCTCGTGATAATATAATAATTGTCCACATAATAAAGTTGTCTATCGAAATTATCTACATATTGGTCCGCCAACTTGGACAAAATGTAATCCAATTGTTTAATAAAATTTTCTGGATAATTCCCGTCGAATAAATCTATTTTACGATCGAATTGGACCAAAACTTGGAACAATTTGTTGCGAATTTGATCGGATATTGGCTGATATCCCTCACCCACTATATAAAACTCGTTAGAAAATATATTAACTACACCTTTATAAATATACAATCGGTCAAAACATTGATACAATAAATAAATCATAGATATTTGAATTGGCTCGACTATGGGCATCATTAGTTTGGCCAAAAATGATTTGCCGGGTGATAATCCATTTAAAATGGTCACGAGTTGGGCATAGTGAACTTTTAATAGAGTATCAGATTCTGTGTCAAGTTCGTTGGGCACACCACAGTCGGATGTCACAAAATCTGCCTTAGCAATGTATGATTGGTAGTATTTAATGTTATCCACTTTGGTAATGTCACCCGTATTGTCAGCGCCCCAAAGCCATCTGTCTGGATACGCAGAAATTAAACCATAATCATCTCCAAAGGCGGTTTTGCGATCGGTACCATTTGAGTACAAATTTGGATTTAAACTTTGGGCATGCCATTCATGTTGCTTGATGTTGGTATGCGTTTTGATATAATGCATTGTGGCGGCAATAAAATTACCCGGAGCCTCACACAAATGAAAAGTTTTGATAGTGTCACTTTGATTTAATCCAATCCCGAAGTCTACGGCCATTTCATACATTTTTAGCCAGGCTTGGGAAATCTTTTTAGTGCCATATCGTTTTTCAATAAAAGTAGTCAAATGTTCTGCCCGATTAATGGGACTATAATAGCGAACTATTTTTTTGATCCGATACCAATCATTTATGTTGCGAGTGGAAATTAAAAAATTAGTCATATAAATTTTTCGACGAAGCTCTGCGTAGAGCGGTGGTATAGGAATTTTATTATTGGGTTCATGTTTTCGGAATAAGTATTTGGTTGGCTCAGTATAACCGTACATATCATTAAAGAATTTCATTTCTAATTTTTGATTCAAGATTTTCTCCCTGTAGGCAATATATTCAAACTGATATTTTTCACAATATAGTCGGGCATTCATTAATTTTTCTTCATTAGCTTTCTTAATGACAGCATTTTGTTTCTCCTTAGGCATTTCCTTAAGCTCGATCAATTTATCCAAATGCAAAATCTTGGTCATATAATGATACTTGTTGAAATTCTTAATGAATTTATAGTTGTCAGTTGGCTCATCTAAAATGGAATAAATGTACTTGACATTGGCTTTCGAATCTAATGGTTTTGGGTTGGGTAAATATTTTAAATATGTATCATAAAGTTTTGGATCCTTGATGGTGAATTTTTTGACAAGTGTGGGATCATAATCGCGAATTTCTCGAAAAACGGATCTCAATTTTTCCATAGTATCAGAATCAATTCCTTGATAATCTAAACAAATGATAAGATAACCACTATATTTATATTTGTTTTGGATTTCCGGAATATATAATTGAACATCTCCAAAACATTTTTGACAGATGAGTATTAGGTCACCCATTGCTTTGGTTCGAATTTGAATCGGGTTAAACACAAAATGACCATGTGGATTCAAATTGGTTAGGGCATAAATAACGACAGCCAAATTAATTGGAATGTTAAGATGATCCATCAAAATAGAACCAATCGTTTTATCATAATAAGCCAAAGTAGAAGAAATTAGATCATATGTTTTGTCCGACTGGAAAAATTTTTCATCAATGTATTTGTCATATGTTGTGACTTTCATTTTGATGAATTGATCCAAATATTTTAGATATGATTGCCAATCTTCTTTGGCCAGCGATGTATATTTTTCCATGAACAATACGTGATAATTAGGTTGGCAAATCTGATGACCACTCTCGGTGTCCCGACAAGTAATTTCACCAATGTACTTATTTTGGTAATAATGACATGCTTCCACAAAAACTGGGGAATTGGCAATTTCCAAAACATTAGGTTTATCCACTACCAACTTGAATCTGTAAACTATCTCGTAATAAAAATAAAATCCTCCAGGTGACAATGGTATGTATTTCGTAATGTAAATCTTGGGTTGTTTAGAATCCAAAGCATTTTTTTTCAAGTACAAACGACCTTGATAGGTTTCCACAAAATCCAATTTTTGATTTTGTTTGGCATGAATGTCTTGAGGTGCCACAAACTCGTAATCATTTAAGTAAAAGGAAAAAGTTATGGGTTGTAATGTCTCACTTGGAATAAATAATGATTGATAATAGCGTTCTTTGTGGTTGAATTTTCTGAAATATTTGGAGGCAACAAACTCGTCGTATTCCACTAATTGATCCGACCATTGTAACTTTATTCGATTCGACCATTTTAATTGATCGGACTGGCCACCTCGTTGGGGAAATTCAAAACATGGAGACAAATCATATTTCTCAATAATTTCACGATGTAGTTCCCTATTAGAGACATAAATTTTATGAGTTATGTCGCAATAAATATAATCATGACCCTCATACAAGTAAGCATTGGCAATATCATCGACCAAAATAATGTATTTTTTCCTGGACAATGCCAAATTATTTAAATTAAACTCAACAAACTTTTCCAAATTAATTAATCTTGGTTCGTCCGGTAATTGCAAAAATATATGAGCATGATTTTTGGATAATCGTTCGAGATAATTTTTATCCAAGAAATAAAATTTAAAATTTTCACGATAAACTAAAAAATTTTCCTCAATATATGCCGAATTTTTTTCGACGTCCAGAGAATTAATTTTTTCTATCGGATGCATATCCAGTGTGTTAGTATTTGGCAGAATTAAATAAAATTCCGCATTCAAAATGACATTTTCACAAGAATATTGAATGGGTTCAATACCGATTTGGTTCAATTCTTCGTTCGTATAGATAATTCTATGTGGATCCAAAAATAACATGAATTTATGATACTTGTTCCGATAAACTGGCAAGTTTAGATAACAAACTAACTGGTTAAATTCTGTATAGGTCACGGTGTTCGAACCAAAGACAGTGTCAATGTAAGTGGGACGACCGTAAATATCTGTAATTTTTATTTTGGTATAATAACTATGTAGTTTGTCTTCCACTTTTGTTTCGGATTCGAACAAAAATAAATAAAGAGTTCCGATGCCGTGAGAATTGGCTCCAGTTTTTTTGACACTGGGATGTTGCAAATTGGGGCGATCATCTATGAAACTAATCGTGATGACTGCCACCAGACGTAACCTATTAGCAACCAGATCTGATCTCATTTGCTCAGATAAATTGAAATCATCAGACTCATCAATTCCTGACAATTTCCACCCAGGTTGGATCTTATGTTTTGGTAAGATAAAACGAATAAATCGTGCCTGAGTATGTTCGGCACATAATGTATATAGCGTATTTAAATAATGTGACCATTCCACCAAATAATGACAACTAGACCGGTCTCCAGTATTTTTAATTTTTCTGGCAATAAAAATATTTCGACATATTTCGTATTTGTCCAATAATTGATATGGTCCAAAAACAAATTGTCGACGATTATAGGGCAGCATTTGGTTCAAATCCAAAGGCTCCGACTGGATAGTCAAAGGCAATAATTCGTGTTCGTCAAAATTGGCTTCACAAGTAAAAATTTGATCATCTAAATGTAACTCTCCATAGCGCAAAGACCGGCAACTTTTTTCCAATTCTGTTTGACTCTCGTTGACTGGATAATACTCTGTCTCCTTTAATTTTTGATAAAAATGTCTGTCATGGTCAGTAATTTTTTCATCTGTGGCATGCAAACACTGATCAACACCATGTTGTCTCCGTTGGAGTAAATTATACTTGGCATGCGAAATATTGTCCAAAGAAATTTCCTCATGATAAGAATATTTTCTCTCATTGTCCATTTCAAAAATTTGTGATAGATAAATTTTGTCCCCATAAAATCGTATGTATCTTTGATAAATATCAAGAATTTGGTCCAAATGATTCGGATCGGCTTGGACCAAATATAAATTAATGTGATTGGCAAATTTTGTGGGTTCGGTTTGGGTACGATAGGGTTCCATTTTGTGACTAATAATTTGATACAATCGATTGGTGGTTACATAATTTGCTGTATTTCTGGGATACAATTCTAAAAAAGTTTTGCCACGAACTCCCATAATTTTTTTGATCTCGTTGATTAATTTATTCATGCTAGTATATGAGTATATGTTATGGTGATATTATATTCTGGTTCACTAAAAAAAATTGAAAAAAATACATATTGGTGAAGCTCATTAATATGTTTAACTAGTTTAGTTTGTTGTTGAAATGGCAACCAAGTTTGGTTTTGACAAAGATAAATGGGACAAAGACGGTTGGAAGGAAATTTGTGCTGATCCAAAAAAACCACCATTGAGATCTTCCAGTGTATTTCATCCTTTGAGTAGATCCGTTTTTTTACAATCACTTAAATCTGTGATAGCGGAGTCTAAAATTTTGCCAACTAAAACTAAAGACACCGATATTCCAAAAATGTCACAATCATTTCCGGAAAAAACTGGTGTTATCACGTATAGAAATTTGGTATCTGGATCTACATTGTCTGGCAGAAAAAGGAGATTTTCGGATCCACTCGTTAATTTTCATGTGAGCCAAACAAGCCAAACAGAAACTTGTGAATCTTGCAGCAAGAAAATGAAAATTCATGATCTTGACATGGAACCCAAAGTAAAATCACAGAAATGTTCAACCCATACAAGTCTAGAAACAGATACGTCAAAGTATTCAGAGATTTGCAAATCATATGATCTCATTAAATCGGACTATCATTTGCATCAAATGGTCAATGTAACATTTGAAGATTTAGTCAAGAGATGTATCGAAATAGATTTGCCCAATGCCGAGAAATTAAATTTGACTCCAGAGAAAATTTTTGAAGACATCGAACAAATTAGAGAAACTGAATTCGATCCTGATATTGTCCGTCACATGAAAAATTATCCTCACAAAATCATTAAATTGACTGGCTTGGGTATGCGTATTGATGGTACCGATCATCAAGGAGATTTGTATATTTATTTAATTTTTGGGAGCATTTTTCCAAAACTTGACGTACAAAAACAATCTCTGCTGTCCGGAGTATATAAATGTTTGCGTGATGATTAGGAAAAATCGCGTATGAAAGCTCTTTAACTATGTTCTTGGCACCAAGAACATAGTTAAATATATAATTTATCGCCAGTATAATATACATCATGAGTGAAAACACAAATTTTTTGAGCCAATTAAATATTGATTTGCCCGGTATTAATGTAGATGCTTTGAAAAAATACTTGGAACAAACATCTATGGAAAACATAGAAGCAGGACAATTTTGTCAAATTCCTGTAGGGGAAACTACTATTGGTCTTCTCAAAAAGAAAGTCACAAATAAAGAATGTCGCAATGTTCACCAATTTTTGGATCCAGTTTGTTTGCGTGATCCAGAATAAATAATTTATATGATAACACTAATATTTGTTCAGTTTTCGGCGATAAATGCGACGATAGTTCAAAAGTTCCTCAAAAATGAATAATATTTTATATCCAACATTAACAAACAATTTTAGTAAATCCATAAACTTAGTATTGAAGTTATCCATATATGCCCCAAAATTTTCCCTCTCAACGGGGACATATGAATATTCGGTACGATATTTATTGATGAATTGATATTTCGTTTCATTATCAAATGTCAAAAAACGACTATAAATGATAATGAATTTCACAAGCGAATCAATATCCTCATATTCTTTTTTAATACTGATTAATTGAGTTGGTAATAAATCGAGATATTTAGTCTGGATATCATCAACGATACCCTGAATATGTTCGATTGATTTATGTGTCGAACGAATAAATTTGGCTGCTTCAAAATATGGATATTCAACATTGTCTCCATCGAATATTTTGGTACTATATTCTAAAACAGTATTAAAAAAATCCAACATATCTCGTCGGGTTTTCATTTTATTGGGAACACAAACACCACCACTACAATCATCTTGATAGGCATCCAAAATGCCAATGAAAAGAATTCTAGTAATTCGTTTATTATATTTGGGATCTAGCCATGGAATGAAATGATTTTGTTTAAACAAGACATATTGTAAATCATGAATCAAATCATTCAATCCATAAGACTGAATGACAATGTTTCGGCCAATATTTTGGTTACGTAGGTCGATTTTGGTGGTATGTTGTTGTTTATTTTCGAGAAACAATTCCCTGGCAGTGTCACCAAAAAATGGAACGGAAACATCAATAAATTCGGATGGAATTTTAATGGGTTGGTCTTTACCATTAACTAGGACATTGGATCCTATCAGGTTGGTACTGAATTTAATTCTCATCAGGTCAAAATTAATGATAATTCCTTTATGGGCTATGTGAACCATATTATTGAAAGTTATATAATGAATGAGTTTGTCTTGGGAATTCACAGTGGAATGTTGGTTGACCGGATCATTATCACATTTCATAATGGAATTAGCTCGCTTTTCAAAAACTACATCTTCCAATTTTGGTTTGTTGACAACAACATATTTTTTCCAAATATTTTTTGTATGGTCACTTACGAGATCATATTTAGGTTGGCCGATTAATTTTTCAAATCCATTGACAACATCTACGCGAATATTTTGTAGTTTCTCCAGAGTATAAATATGATTATTACATACGTGATATAATTTTTTATTGAGTAGTCTCCATAAATACATATTTAATTTTTTTTTCAACGACGCGACATTATCCTGGTCAAGATTATAACCTGTGTTATTAATTCCCAAATAATAAATAGTTTGCAAATATTCAATGGTTGCTACCAAATCATATATTTTGGTAAAATTAGTGATGGATGAGCTTTTGACAGTTATATCGGCGATAAAACCAATTGCTTCAGTAATGGCGTTTACCAAATCTTCGTAATACGAACGATCGTCTTCATCTAAATTTTCCACAAAATTTCTCCATCGATTTTCTTCGACAAGGTCACTAATTTTATCGTTTATGATCCCGATAAATTCAAAATATTTTTCGTTAGAGATAAGTATTTTCAATTTTTGATATTGTTCTGCGTAACTAAAATCATCATTGATATCATCTGTAGTATCCGGAATGTCAGCCATATCGATATTAATATTTGTGTTCTCTAGTATGGCCTCAAATTGTTCAGCAATTATGGCCAAAGTGGCAGCCAATATTCTGATGATACCACCATGTATCAAAATGAATCGTGCCGAACTTGATGCTTTGATATAAACAGAATAATCCACATCACTCACTTTAAAATTTTCTTTCAGGTTCGCAAAAAATGATTCAAATGTACTTGTGTCTTCAATATTATCAGAATCTACGTATGGTAAAATATTAGGGTTAGAATATTTTTGTTGTACATATACTAATTCGACATTGTTGAATATCTCTTCAATACTTTTTAAGTATAACTGCATAAAATAATTCATGACATTACCACCTTTGAAAACGAAATAAATTTTTTCATCGCCATATAATGGCGGACATTTATTATCTAATAAATAATCATTTATTTTACTACAAAGCATACTATTGATGATGTGAAAAGTATAGTCCAAAAATAAAAATCGAGTTTCCTCATCATGAAAAATATTTTTGACAAAGGCATCCGTCGTGATATCACGGTAAACCCGAACATTATTGGTTACCAAAGGTGAATTTTCGTCGGTTAATCCAGATGATACATGACTAAAGGTATAATTATATTTTTTTACTAAGTCGAAAAAATGATTGGATTCCATATATCGGTCTATATATTATGTCGATAATTATAAAAATATTTTTTCCAAGAAACTATCATTGAATAGTTGCTTGGAAAAATATATACAAGCACAAGAGAACAAAAAAAATGAAAAAAGAACAAAAAAAATGAAAAAAGAACAAAAAA
>Ga0065721_10006118_pt1 | contig 13727 bp, 15 predicted proteins | sample Mesricmetagenome_FD_59108 | JGI IMG/M metagenome (GOLD analysis project Ga0065721, IMG submission 59108) | Mesophilic microbial community from rice straw/compost enrichment Sample: eDNA_1 v2 (version 2) | ecosystem: Engineered > Solid waste > Grass > Composting > Bioreactor | place: USA: Davis... | reverse complement strand
TCTCTGTGAGTTGTGATGCCCGAAGCGGGCGGTGATGGCAAGCCGGGCTGGGGCATGCCCCAGCCCGGCTTGCGTTGCGGCCGCGGCGACCTCGGCGGGCGTGGCGCCGGCGAGACCGGAGTGCGGCCGGACATGGTTGTCGTCTTCCCTCCAGGCGGCCAAGACGGTTTGGGCGTGAGAGAGTGACGCGAACAGCGTCTCGTTCAGGCATTCATCCCGAAGCCGCCCGTTGAAACTTTCCACAAAGCCGTTCTGCATCGGCTTGCCAGGGGCGATGTAATGCCACTCCACCCAGTGCTCCTGGCTCCAGCGCAGGATTGCCATGCTGGTCAATTCGGTCCCGTTGTCGCTGACCACCATCCGCGGCTTGCCGCGCCGGGCGATCAGGGTGTCGAGCTCACGGGCGACGCGGGCGCCGGACAGCGAGGTGTCGGCCACCAGCGCCAGGCGCGCGTGACACCAGCTTCTGCTACGTGTTGCCCTTGCGAACGAGACCTTTCAGAGCCCGTTTGAGAATGGGTCTGGGCGCGGTCAGGTTGTGAGGCGTCGGAGCATGATGGATCCAATGGCGACGTAGATCATGCATTCGGAGACGTCGATGCGCGCCTCATAGTCGCGAACGAGGCGGCGCCAGCGCACCATCCATCCGAAGCTGCGCTCGACGCTCTTCCGTACAATGTTGCCCAGGATCGTTGTTTCCCGTCGCGTCGTGGCCTCTGGGAGGCGGTGGGATGCGAAAGACGATCTCAACCTGCCCATCATCAATCTCGATGCGGCGGACCATGAGCCGGATGATGTCGCGTTTCGCGGCCCAGTCGAGTTGGTCAAGGCCATCGGAAACCTTGGCTGCGAAATCCTCCAGACGGCCCACCACCATGGTGATGTCGCGCGCGGCCGCCACGGTCTCGGCCAGGGCCTTGCGTTGTTCCTCGAGTTGGGCCACCCGCGACCGCAGGTCGGTGACGCGAGGTCCAAATTCGGCCCGCTCGATCATGCCCTCTGCATAACCATTGACCAACCGCCCGATGCCCCGCCGCAGTGCGCTGATCCGGCGGTCGAGCTCCTCAACATCGACGTCGGCCCGGCTTCCCGCGGCGACCTCGCCCAGTCGGCGTCGGTATTCGTCGGCCACCCGAGCGGGATCGCGCAACACGGCCGCAACCTCCGCTCACACGACCGTTTCAAGTCGGTCGCTGCAGACCGGGCGATTGGCGCACACCGCGCCGCCGTCGAAGCGATGACCGTCGGCGCCGATGCAGCGGTACGCGCCGTAGCCGAACGGGCTCGGGCGGTATCGCTCGCTCAGCTCGGGCGTCGCCTTGCCGTAGTAGGCGTAGCCGCAGCGCCGGCACACCACCAAGCCCTGGAGAATCCACAATCCGGCCCACGGGTCTGCGCGCGCTTGCGGCGCCGGTTCTCCGTCAGTTGGGCGCGCGCCGCTTCCGCCACCGCGGCGTCGACAATGGCCGGCACGGGCACGGGCACCTGCTCCTCGACCGGCACCGGCACGCGCGTCGTCGGGCGCACGGCCCGAGCCGGGTTGTGGTTGCGGACCGGGCGCAGCCGGGGTCCAGGCTCGACCGCGTGAAAGCGACCGTACATGGCCGTTCCGGTATAGGCCAGGTTCTCGATCATGCCGTGCGGGGTGGGGGCCCACCAGCGCGGCGTGCCGGAGCGGGTCGGACACCCCGTGTTCTGGAGCCGCCGGCAGACCTCACGCAGGCTGAGCCGTTCCAGCCCCACCCAGGCGAAAATCAAGCGGACGATGCGCGCCTCCTCCGGCACGATCTCGAACCGCGCCACCTCGCCGCCCCGCTCCCGGGTTACATACCGGTAGCCATAGGGCGCTCCGGCCAAAGCGCTGACTGAGCCGGCGCGCGGCATGGCGGCGCCCCCGCCGCCCCCGTTCCAGGATCTGCGCGCGCTCGTACTCGGCGACGACACCCTGGATCTGGAGCAGCAGGTCGTCCTCAGGGCTGGCTCCGATCGGGCGATTGAGAAAGCAGACCTCCACGCCAGCCCGCCGGAACTCCTCCACCAGCAGCGCCTGATGCGCATGCCGACGAGCGAGACGGTCGGGGGCCAGCACATAAACACGGTCCACCTGCCCGACGGCGATGCCGTCGCGCAGCCGTTCCAGAGCGGGCCGCCGCAGGGTGGCGCCGCTGTGGCCGTCATCCACGAACTCGAGATCCGGGTCCAACACGGCACCATCAGCCCGGATTCGCTCCCGTAGCGCGGCGACCTGGCTGGCGATGGTGTTGTTGCGCGCCTGCGCCTCGCTGGACACACGCGCATAAAAAGTGGCCCGAGGGTCAGCCATGCTCAGCCCCCTTCCTGTCGCTTGGCCGGATCGCGCCGTCCGTCCGGCCCTTCGGGGATCGAGCGGTGGTCTTGCGCAAGATCGGAACAACCCGAGCGAACGCCTCGGCCAAGCATTGCGGGCTCAGGCGCGTGTTCTCGAACGAAACCCGCGCAACGACGACAGGAGGTTCCCTCGACCGGCCCATGGGCATCTCCGCCGGCGCCAATGGCGCCCCCGGGGCGATGCTGATTCAACCATGGTAAAGCAGGGGTGTCCCGCCGCTGGCCTATCAGTTGGGATCGCTCGACAACGGTCGACCACTCGAAGCGGAAACGCGCAACATTGTCCGGCGGAGCACCACCCAGCGGCGCGGCAACACCTGAAAGCCCTTTTGCTCCGCCAAACGCCGGATTACGGCCACGGTGAAGTCCAGGAAGGCGGCCTTGCTGAGCAGGCGGCCACGGTCGTAGGCGCCATCTCCGAACAAATGCTTGAGCCAGGGCCACCGTTTGCGCAGCGCGTCCAGAACCAGCTGATCGCCGGCGGAATCGGACAGATCGGCCGGGGTGAGGCGGACCATCAGCAACCGCCCTTCGGTGTCCACCGCGATGTGGCGCTTGCGTCCGGTGATCTTCTTGCCGGCATCGTAGCCGCGCTCTGCGGCATTGGACGCCTTCACCGACTGGCTGTTCAGGATCGAGGCGGTCGGGCTGACGGCGCGGCCTTCGAGCTCGCGGTCGAGCATGAGGGCGAGATCGTGGATCGTGCGGAACAGCAGGCGCCGGATCAGACGGCGGAACCACCAGTAGACCGTATGCTAGGGCGGGAAGTCCTTGGGCAGCATGCGCCAGCCGCACCCCGTGCGCGCCAGGTAGCGGATGGCGTTCAGGACCTCCCGCAGATCGACGTCGCGCCGGTGGCCGCGCTTGGCCGGGCGTGGCAGCAGCGTTTCGATCAGGATTTACTCCGTGTCCGTCAGATCCGTCGGGTACCGCTGCGACCGCCGTTCCTGCCGCGCCTGCTTTGCTCGATGAGCCTTCGTCCACATCGCCTGCCTCACGTTTCCACACGGAAAACAGGCAAACCTTTTCCCAAACGGGCTTTCAGCCAACGCCTATCCGCGGGGGCGAGTTTCAAGTTGATAGCGCAATGGGAGACATTCATGCCCTATGGCGCACCCGCATCCTTTAGAGAACGTACGCTCTTCCATTCGCGTCATTGGCGGACCCCGTTGATTGCCCAACCATTGATGGGCTAACTTTGATCAAACGCTTGGTGCGCACACCTATTATAGTTTGTCAGGACGAAGTGGGCGAGCAAAGAGGGGGTAACCATGACGGCAATATAGAAACGCTACGAACCGATTAGATGTAAGATTGAGCGGAATGCTCTAATCCATTCTAAAATGGCATAGGGCGCTTCCACGGCAATCCTCGCCAAACTCATTGTGAAAGAAGAAAGTCATGTCAATCACTCACCCACTCGTCGCCACGCGGAATCAGCTGAGAGCAGGTCAAGAAGATAGCGATTACAAGCGTGAACTGCTTGACCTGTTTCGCGACTATCGACATCCCTGGGATATACTGACAGAGATTATTCAAAATTCGGTCGATGCAATAAACTTGAATTCCAGCATTGGCCATGGATCAGTAAAAATTAAAATAGATTCAAACAGTCGATCCGTCACAATTTCTGACAACGGAATAGGAATTGCTTCTGATAATATCGAAAAAGTTTTATTGCCGAATGTATCTGTTGGCAAGTCCAGTGCGAGAACATTCGGATATAAAGGTGTTGGTCTATCGTTTGCGTCTCACCTTACGCGCCGCTTTGTTCTTGAAACAATTTCGGAGGGGAAGCGTTCAGGGATAGAAATCAACAACAGCATAGACTGGGTCGCTGGGCGCTCGGGAGTCGATGTCGAAAAGCGGCTCTGGGAAGTAGAACATACTTCAGAGCCTAGCGGTACCACAATCACTCTTGTCCTTGACGGAAGGTATAGCGATACTGAGCTAAGAACACTTAGCTCCCTTGATGACTTTTTTGTGTGGGCTGCTAACGACAGAGTGCTTGAGTACGTTCTAAGAACTAGAACGGCTATTGGAAATACCGCTAAGTATTTTGGGCTTGCGCCAGAAAAGGATATAACCGTAAGTATCAATATTGATGATGGTGGAGAGAAAGCTATTGACTTTTCATATTTGTCACCATTCGAAACAAGCTATGCAAAAGCGAACAGGTACTATCTTACGTCGAATATCGATAGGAAGCCGGCCTATGCAGACGTGTATATGGATCCAATGAGGACTGATTCTCAGAAGTCATTTCGCTGCCTAAGGCACGATTACCCGGAAATCGAAGTGGGTGTCAGGCTGAAGACAAAAGTTAGCCTCTCGGTGATTGCTTGTGGGGAAACTGCCGTTACCGCTCTAGAAAATGAGTATGGAATTTCTGATCTTCCCAACGACCGTGTAAAGAACTCGCTATCTATGGGTACCGGAGTTTACCTTTCAATTGGGAGTATGCCAACTGCAATCAAGATCCACCAGTGGACAGACGGGTTCAATAAAAGATTTTTTTGTCTTGCTGAGGTGGGCATGGAAGCAAATGGAGAACTAGATAAAGGACGAAAGGGAATTGGCGATTATACTAGGAATTTGATTATTGAAGAGGCTGAAAAGCTCCTCAACCAAAAAATTGTTGGACGGGAGTATTCTTTGCGGAAGGTCGCGCACCGTATGATGACTCCACAAAGCAGGGGGTATGGAGGAACTGACATCGTAACTCATCTTAGTAAATGGGATTCCACTACCGATATACTATCTGGGTATAGCTTTTCGAAGGCGCCCCTTGATGAAAACGCCGTAATTGCTCTGTTCTATGAGGCGATTGGGCGGAATGAGATATCAGGGTATAATTGCCGTTATATAAGCCAAGATGCCACCTTTGACTTTGCCTTCGAGTTTAGGATCGATGACGATCGACTTGATTCTGGGGGCTATAGTATTTCGCGCGGATATGTTGATATGCTGGCGTATGATCTGGCTGACACCAACTGGCGTCTTAAAAATAGCCACGGCGATTTTTGGCATGTTGGTGAATTCAAGATAGCTGCTGAGGACATTGTTGGATCCGAAAAGCAGTCCCTTCAGGAGCTTGATCTCTTGGTAGTCTGGGACTTTGATGAAGATAAAGTGACGGCGAGAGGCGGCATGATTATCAAGTGCAATGCCGACCAAAGAAAATACGACGGAGTAACGCACATTCTTAGAGATACAGAAGGGCAATGCCAGGTGATCGTGCTTAAGGATCTTCTTAATGATGCGGTAATAAACTCGTAAATTATCGTAACATTCGAAACAAAGCTGATCGACGCCCATCTAAGGCGTCGATCAGCGCGCAACTTCTCTAGAGTAATTACTCAGGGGGCTGGTCAGCTGGCGAAGATCGGCTGGCCGACGAGAGCGCGTGAGATGGCCTGATGGGCCGAGAGGCCGTTGAGGCGGCCGGTGCTGATCACGGAGCGAGTTTGGGCGTGGACATCGGCGCCCCAGAGCGAGTGGAAACCGTTGGTCACCTTTCGGAAGATGACGCTGGGCCGCAGCGCGCGTTCCGAGGCGTTGCTGGTCGGCGGCGCGTCGCGATCGGTGAGGAAGGTGAAGAACTGCGCGCGCCACCTCTTGGTCTGCTGCTGCAGCTCGGCCCCGGCCTCGGTGATGGTCGGCATGGCCAGCAGGCGATCGAGACGCCGGTCGGCCTTGGCGCGATACTGGGCCAACGTGCTGTCCTTCAGGGTCGGCCGTCGTCGCCCAACCGCAATGGCCCAGCATAGCAGGCGGCACAAGGCTGGCGCAAAGCACGGCTCGCCGGCGTCGATGGCGTACTCGACGTCCCCGAGGACGTGGGCCAGGCAGACCTGGTGAGTCTCGGCGTGCCCTTGCTGCGCGCCCCAGCGATCGGACACCCAGCAGCGTTGCCGGTGCTCGCCCAACACTTCGGTGATGACGTCGCGCCCGCGTGAACGGTGGATGCAGTGCAGGACGGCCTTGTCACTGACCAGCACCCATTCCCAGTTCATGCGTGTGCCCTGTTCCGCCGTGGTCAGCCGTGCCCCGGTCTCGTCACAGCCGATGACCTCCGCCCGGCGCAACCGCTCCACGATCGCCGCCTCGGCCCGCTGCAGAGGGCGTTTGGCCCGGTGCAGCGCGTTGGCGATGGCGCCTTGGCTGATGCGCAGGGCGAACAGCTCGGCCATCAGCCGGGAGAGCCGCTCATAGCCGACCGCGTGGTGATGGTGCAGGTCGGCCAGCATGGCCAGGACCGACGGGCCAAAGGGCGAGCCTGGCGGCATCGTGTCGGGCGGCACGCCGCGTACCCACCGGGCGGATTGGCGGCAAGTCGATGTGGTCGTAGGCGTGGCGCACCGTCTAGCCCTCCGGCGTCACGGCCGTGCCGCAGTGTGCGCACGCTGACGCGTGGCAGTCCACGACTTGGTCGGGCTCGGCAGCAAGCTCGCGTGTTACTCCCAGGCCCTTGCGCTTGCGCCGTGGTTTCTTCGGCCGTGGCGGCCGGTTCGCCTTCTGCCCGCGCGAGGGCGGCAGGCTGGAATTGTCCGGCGTCTTGGCGGCTGGTTCAGCTGCGCTTCGAGGGCCGCGACGCGCTCCAGCAGCGCCATGATCAGCGCATCCTTTTCCTGCGACGTCAGGCGGGACAGCTCAATGCGAGTCATGGATAGGTTGACTCATATCCTGGCCCGCCAGGCAATCTCCCGTTAGAGGCACTTCCAACCCGACGCGAACTCGGCCGCCCTCATCACCGGCCAATCCCGTGAGTAATTACTCCAGTCGCTTGGCGATGAGCACGAACCCTTGGCTGCCCCACAGCAATATTATCAGCAGGTCGCCGCGATGGCCCCAGAAGGCGAAGACCTGGCCCGAGAACGGGGCCTTGTGCAGGTGCTGCTGGACGACGGCGGCCAGTCCGTCGAAGCCCTTGCGCATATCGACCGGCCGCACCGCCAGCCAGCCCCGCACGCCCGGCGGCACCGTGATCATCGCCGCCCCGCCACCGCGGCGATCAGCGCCGTCAGCGCCGGCGCCGGGTAGTCCGCGCCGACCTCCAGGTGTGTGCCTTCGGAAAACGTGATCACGGCGCGGGCCGGCTGCGCCAATGGCGGAAGAGACGGTTCCGGTTCAAAGGGCTGGCGCCGTGTTGAGAGCCACCGGAATCAGCAAGGGGGCGGCTTCCTCGCATGGCCGGTGACCGGCCAACCCCTCGACCAGTTGCCGGCGCCACAGGTACAGGCAGCTTTCCGCACCCCCGTGGCGGCGGGCGACATGGGCGACGATTGCCCCCGGCTCCAGCGTCTCGGCCACCGGCCGCGCCTTCTCCTCCGCACTCCACCGCCGACTCCGTTCCTTGCCGGTGATGACCTCGACCCTCTGCATCAAGCGAGCCCCCTTATGGACTCCATTGGAGCCTCCGTAGACCCGCTCTTCCTCTACTTCTTCACGACGGGCAAGGGGGCGTTCCGCAGCCGTTCAGGAGTTGCGCGGTGAAGGCGGACGTGAGTCAACGTCCTAATGACTCACCCTGATCTATCCCCGCTATTGCGCTACAGTGTCCACGGCCAGAAAAGCTTGGGCTTGGCGTTCTAGACAGCGATGATCGTACGCGTGGCCAATATGGGACACCCGCTGACCCGGGTTTGACAGCACCTCTCCACTAGGACCGTAGCCGTAAGAAACAATGACCGTCGTGATCCCTTCGGAACAAAGCCACAGTGGGACATTCTGGGACAGACTCACTGGTCTTTAGCGTGTTCTGGCCGCGCGTCAGTTCTGAGGAATCGAATGCTTCCGCGGCCTTATCCATCCTAAAAAGAACACGATGCTGGCCGGCAAAAATTCCCAAGCTTACGACGAGGGTTCGATTCCCTTCACCCGCTCCAACCTTTCCAAGGGCTTAGCGCCCGGCAAATCCCACAAAACTTCGTTCTATCTCCCCCTCGGCACTGGATGCCGTGGGCGTTGTCGTGCGTCCGCGGGGTGCATAGGGATTGTTGAATCCAAGATGAGCTATGTCCTGTTGATCACGGGTGCAAAGCCACGCATCGTAGCGGCGTCGCGGCACGACGCCGTGTCGCGGGCTTGACCGACGTCTGGACTTCCGCGGTGTGGCCGTCCTGCGGCATGCTTTGCGGGGCAGACATGATCACGAAAGGACATCCAGTGGTTCCCGTCTCTCGCTCGACCACCCCGTTCGACGGCCAGAAGCCCGGCACTTCGGGTCTGCGCAAGGCCGTGAAGACCTTCGAGCAGCCGCGCTATCTGGAAAACTTCGTTCAATCCATCTTCGACTGCGTGGACGGGCTGGCAGGGGCGACGCTCGTGCTTGGGGGCGACGGGCGGTATCACAACCGCACGGCCGTCCAGACCATCCTGCGCATGGCCGCCGCCAACGGCGTCGGGCGCGTGGTCGTCGGGCAGGGCGGCATCCTGTCCACGCCGGCCGCCTCCTGCGTCATCCGCAAGCGGAACGCCATCGGCGGCGTCATCCTGTCGGCCAGCCACAACCCCGGCGGGCCGGACGGCGATTTCGGCGTGAAGTTCAACGCGGCCAACGGCGGGCCTGCGCCCGAGTCGCTGACCGACGCCTTCTTCGCGCGCTCCAAGACGATCAGTGAATACAAAACCGTCGAATCGCCCGACCTGGACCTCGACCGGATCGGGGAGACGGCGCTCGGCGGCATGGCGGTGGAGGTGATCGACCCCGTCGCCGACTATGCGGAGCTGATGGAATCGCTGTTCGACATGGCGGCTATCCGCGCCCTGTTCGCGTCGGGCTTCCGCATGGTGTTCGACGCCATGCACGCGGTCACCGGCCCCTACGCGGTGGAAATCCTGGAGCGCCGCCTTGGCGCGCCGGCCGGCACCGTAATGAACGGGACTCCGCTGGAGGACTTCGGCGGCCATCACCCGGACCCGAACCTCGCCCACGCGGCGGAGCTGGTGGAGCGCCTGTTCGGTGCGGACGCGCCGGACTTCGGCGCCGCGTCGGACGGCGACGGCGACCGCAACATGATCCTGGGCCGCAACGTCTTCGTGTCGCCCAGCGACAGCCTCGCCGTGCTGGCCGCCAACGCGCACCATGTGCCGGCCTTCAAGGGCGGGCTGACGGGGGTGGCGCGCTCCATGCCGACCAGCCGCGCGGTGGACCGCGTGGCGGCGAAGCTGGGCATCCAGTGCTACGAGACGCCGACGGGCTGGAAGTTCTTCGGCACGCTGCTGGACGCCGGGCGAATCAACCTGTGCGGCGAGGAGAGCTTCGGCACCGGCGCCGACCATGTGCGGGAGAAGGACGGCGTCTGGGCCGTGCTGATGTGGCTGAACATCCTGGCCGCCCGCCGCATGTCGGTCGCGGAACTGATGGCGGAGCACTGGGGCACCTTCGGCCGCACCTACTACGGCCGCCACGACTACGAGGCCATCCCGCAGGAGGCCGCGGACGCCCTGATCGCCGAACTGCGCGGCACGCTGCCGTCGCTGGCCGGCACCGTCGCGGGCGGGCGCAAGGTCGCGTCGGCGGACGAGTTCTCCTACACCGACCCGGTGGACGGCAGCCGGTCCGACCGGCAGGGCCTGCGCGTCGGCTTCGAGGACGGGTCCCGCATCGTCTACCGCCTGTCCGGCACCGGCACGTCCGGCGCCACCCTGCGCGTCTATTTCGAGCGGTACGAGCCGGTCGGCGGCGAGCACGGGTTGGAGGCCGCCGCGGCGCTGAAGCCGCTGGCCGATCTGGCGGCGGAACTGGCGGGCATCGAGCGCCACACGGGCCGGACCGAGCCGGACGTCGCGACGTAAGGCCTCTTCCTGTTCCCCTCTCCCGCTCTCGGCGGCCAAAGGCCGCCTGCCGCCGGCAGCGCCCGCAAGCGGGCGCGAAAGGCCGGAGGGGNGAGGGGATTTTCCGCTCAGAACACCGCTTGCAACAGGCCCAGGGTCCGCTGCTTGGCCAGGGCCGCGCTTTCCGCGTGGTAGCTGCCGCGTTCGTCGCAGTTGAAGCCGTGGCCGGCGGGGTAGATGTGCACGATGGTGCTGGGGTGGCGTTCGCGCACGCCCTCGGCGACGGTCAGGGGGATGGCGTGGTCCTGTTCCCCGAAATGCAGCAGCGTGGGGGCGCGGGGAGCGTCGTCCAGGCGGTTGGCAATGCCGCCGCCGTAATAGCCGATGGCCGCGCGGACGCCGAGTTGAGAGGCCGCGGCCCAGGCGATGGTGCCGCCCCAGCAATAGCCGACGATGGCGGCTGAGCCGTCGCCGCCCAGATGCTTCAGCGCCGCCTCGACGTCCTTCAGGGCGTCGTCGATGGACACCTTGCCCATGATACCGCGGCCGCGCTGGATGCCGGCGTCGTCATAGGCCAGCTCCACGTCGCGCTCCGCACGGTCGAACAGGGCGGGGGCGAGCGCCCGATAACCTTCCGCAGCGTAATCCTGGACGACGTTGCGGATGTGGTTGTTCACGCCGAAGATTTCCTGGATCACCAGGATGCGGCCCTTTTCGGCGCCGCGGGGCTTGGCCTCGAAACCGCGGAGGCGGTGGCCGTCGGACGCGGTGAGGTCCAGCCAGCCGCTGTCGATGGAGCCGTTGTCGATGGTGCTCATGTCGAGCCTCTCCCTCCATTCCATTTGTGCATCGATGATAGCGAAACGGCGCCGGGTGTCATCCGGACGGGCTGCGCCAATATGTAAAGGCCGGTATGCCGCGCCCCCGGTATGTTGCCCAATGACACGCTCCAACAAACCGCGATGTCGAAAGGACCCGCCCCCATGACGACGCCTCTGACAACGCCTCCCGAGACCGCACAGACCTCGCCCTCCGGCTTCGACCTGATGCCGCCCACGCAGGACCAGCGCCGGCAACTGGAAGCGCGCCTGTCCGACGAGGAGCGCCGCGTGCTGCTCAGCCATGGGACGGAAGCGCCCTTCTGCGGCACCCTGCTCGACAACAAGAAGCCCGGCACCTACTGCTGCCAGCTCTGCGGCCTGCCGCTGTTCCAGGCGGGTACGAAGTTCGAATCCGGCACCGGCTGGCCCAGCTTCACCGCCCCCTTCGACAACGCGCACCTGAAGCTGTTGCAGGACACCAGCCATGGCATGGTGCGGGTGGAGACGCTGTGCGCCCGCTGCGGCAGCCACCAGGGCCATGTCTTCCCCGACGGGCCGCCGCCGACCGGCCTGCGCTTCTGCATCAATTCCGTGTCGCTGCGCTTCGAGCCGGAGGGGGCGCCCCTGGCCAAGACGGTGCAGGACTATCTGAACAACATTGGATGACGCCTCATGGCACTTGAGGACACAAAAGCGCCCCTCTTCTCCGTCCTGGACCTGGCGCCCATTCCCATGGGCAGCACGCCGGGGGATGCGCTGCGCAACACGCTCGACCTCGCCCGCCATGCGGAGGCGCTGGGCTACAACCGCTATTGGCTGGCCGAGCATCACAACATGGTCGGCATCGCCAGCGCCGCGACCTCGGTCGTCATCGGGCAGGTGGCGGCGGCGACCCGGACGATGCGCGTCGGTGCGGGCGGGATCATGCTGCCGAACCACTCGCCGCTGGTCATCGCGGAGCAGTTCGGCACGCTGGAATCGCTGTTCCCCGGCCGCATCGACCTGGGGCTGGGGCGCGCGCCCGGCACCGACCAACTGACCCTGCGCGCCTTGCGCCGCGACCCGGCGACGGCCGAGAACTTTCCCCACGACGTGCTGGAGTTGCAGGCCCTGCTCGGCCCGGTGCAGGACGGGCAGCGGGTGCGGGCAGTCCCCGGCGCCGGCACGAACGTGCCGCTGTGGATCCTGGGGTCCAGCCTGTTCGGCGCACAGCTCGCGGCGGCCTTCGGGTTGCCCTACGCCTTCGCCTCGCACTTCGCGCCCGACGCGCTGATGCAGGCGCTGGAGATGTACCGGGAGTCCTTCACGGCCTCGGCGCAGCTCGACCGGCCCTACGCCATGGTGGGGGTGAACGTGTTCGCCGCGGACACCGACGCGGAGGCGCGGCGCCTCTTCACCTCGGCCCAGCAGACCTTCGCCAACATGGTGCGCGGCACCCGCGGGCAACTGCCGCCGCCCATCGACGACATCGAGAGCTACTGGTCGCCGATGGAAAAGGCGCAGGCGTCGAACATGCTGGCCTGCTCCTTCGTCGGGTCGGCGGAGACCATCCGCCGCGATCTGGAGGCGTTCATCGCCCGGACCGGCGCCGACGAGCTGATGGTGGCCTCGGCCATCTACGACCACGGGGCGCGGCTGCGGTCGTACGAGATCCTGGCGGACGTGGCGAAGGCGATCTCGAAAGAGCGGTGAAACGCTAAAGGGTTTTTACCACAAAGACACAAAGGACACAAAGACAGTCACAAAGACCTTCCGGAGCTGTGCGGAGCGATCGCAGGGCGGGAGATTTTTGTGAAATTCTTTGTGTTCTTTGTGTCTTTGTGGTGAATCCCTTCCATTACAGATCCTGCCCAATTTGGTGGAGCCCTGCGGCGCAACTGCTCAGAGCGGCTCGCGGACTGCGCCATGGATCCGGTGGCGGGCCTGCCTTATCGTGGCTTGACCCGGATTGCAGAGATGGAGAGGGGAAATGTCGGATTATCCCCACGCCACCAGGGTCAACGTCACGCTTGAACTGCCGCTTGATGTGTACAAACGGCTGGAGCGGCGCGCACGCTATATGAGCATGACGGTCGATGCTCTTGTGAAAAGCATCATTGCGCAGCAGCTCTACGACTCCAGTCTTCGCAATTTGGACTAGCTCTTTGCCGGTGCGCCCGATTTACAGGCGCCCCGATTTCAGACGTTCCGCGTTCAGCGCAACGCGGCGACGGCGGCGTCGGCGCTGCCGTGGCTTTCGAACAGGGACGAAAAGCCGCTGGCGTCGAACACGGCGCGCACCGGGGCGGGCATGGCGGCCAGCACGATCCGGCTGCCGGCCGGCTTGGCCCGCTTGGCCGCCTTCAGCAGCGAACGCAGGGCCGCGGAGGTCAGCAGCGTCACCCCCGACAGGTCGATCACCAGCTTCACGGGACCGGGATCCACCGCGTCGATCAGTCGCGCCTCGAAGGCGCGGGCGTTCTCGCTGCCGATGCGCCCCGCCGGCCGCAGGATGAGGACGCCGCCGCGCGCTTCCTCGTCAATGCGCATAAAACCCTCCGATTTCTTCCCAAGCCCAGGCCTGCTATACCTGCATGTGGTACACCTCAACATATAGGGCGGCGGCACGGGCATGGGGACGGACGAGCGCTTCGGCGGAGCGGTCGTGCAGGACGGCGGGGGCTCCGGGGGGGCGGACATGCCGCTGCACGCGCTGCCGGCCTTCCTGGCCGCGGGGCCGGCGGCCGGGCGCGGCGAGGGGTGGACGCGCGTGGACGCGCA
>Ga0065721_10051732_pt1 | contig 13728 bp, 10 predicted proteins | sample Mesricmetagenome_FD_59108 | JGI IMG/M metagenome (GOLD analysis project Ga0065721, IMG submission 59108) | Mesophilic microbial community from rice straw/compost enrichment Sample: eDNA_1 v2 (version 2) | ecosystem: Engineered > Solid waste > Grass > Composting > Bioreactor | place: USA: Davis... | reverse complement strand
AAAAACCCCGCCGATCGGCGGGTTTTTTTATGGAGTTTTTTATCCGCCCAGATCCGCGACTATGGCCTGCACTATCAGGCAGTGATTGATCAGATCCTGCTGGGTGCGACCCTCGCTGATGTAATTCAGGCCGTAGGGCCAGAAGTGGGTGCCGTCAGTCTTGATCTGCTCATTGGGATTGCCGGAGATTTCCCGCGCTTTGGCGGTGGTGATGGGGCCGGTGAATACGCCGTTTTGTATCAGTGCCTTGAACTGCGCGAAGCCCACTCCGAAGACGTGCGCGATTTCATGCATGGCGGTGACATGGTGCATGGAGGCGCGGGAGCCAAAACGTATGGCGCCGTTGATATTGCCGTCCGCCGTTTGCACGCTGGGGTTGTAGCTCACCTGCAGATGGCGGCTGAGGTTGGTGTAGCAGTTGTAATTCTTCACCGCCGTATCCATGGCCGCGGTGATGAGGCCATAGGCCTCCTGCTGGTCGGCGGTGGGATTGGCCGCGCGGGCGAGGGTATAGGTCACATTGCCCCGGCCGGTACATCCGTTTTCTGGTTCAGGTGGCGTATAGGTCTTGGTCAGACGTATGTTGTCGATCTGGACGGTGACGTCCTGCTCCTGATTGAACCAGTCCGGCTGGATCACGAACACATGGTTGAGCTTCGCCAGATTGAGTCCGGAAGCCACCAGCTCCCGCACAGGGTAGGTATGGGTCTGCCAATCGTAGGAGGTGTGGCCGTTGCGAATGGGCATCTCCGCGCTGACGCAGGGGTGTACGCATTCCATCTTGAAAATGAAGGGGGCGGCACTGCCCGGCTGCCCGTGGTAGACCAGCCGCATATCGAAGCTCAGGGCGCCATTGGCATAGGCGCTCATATCCGTGCCCTGGAGTCCCGCGGATCCCGGCAGGGCCAGGCCGAACCAGCCTCGGGCGTTCTGCTGGTGGTTGGGATCATTGGCGTTCCAGCGCACTTCCATCACCTTGCCGCGTCGGCTATCGCCGCTGTCCACCTCTTGCCACTGCACGTGGTAGTTGCCTTGACCCTCGTAATGGAAAAACTGGCCGCTCCGGTCGCTGGATTCGTAGGACAGCCAGGGGCCGAACCCCGGCGCTATGCACTCGTCGAACAGCACGTCCGCCGCCGGGTTGCAGGGCTCGACGGTGATATTCACGGTATCGCTGCGCTCCTGCCCGGCCACGTTGGCGCGCAGCTCAAAGATCAGATCCGTCGTCTGACGCACGTCCGGCGCCACAAATCCCGACAGGGGGTCATTGGTATTGGTCAGACTGACGGTGGGGCCGGAAATTTGCCGCCACTGGACTGAGGGCAGGCTACCGGTGGAAGCGGTGACCGTGCCCTTCAACGGCACCCAGGCGCTGTTGGTCACCCGCAGATCCGCACCCGCATTGACCTGAAATACCAGGGGCGTGCCGCTGCTGGCGCTGGAGGAAGCGCTGCTGGATGAACTGTTGGAGCTGGAGGAGCTGCCGGACGAATTGCCGTTCTGGCCGCCGCACGCGGTGAGAAGGAGAAAAGTGGTGGCGATCACCACACCCCGGGAGCGAAAACCCATGATTATTATCCTTGGCCTAATTTGGGACGCCCAAGGTTACCACCGGCTTCGATTGCGGCGTGGTGATCTGCTTCAGATTTTGGTTGCGCCGGAAACTACTCTTCGCAGAGTTCTTTGAGCTTTTGCAGGGCTTTCGGCCATATCTCCGCAAACTGTTGCTCGTAGTCCTCTACTATGTCCATTTCCACGGTGATGCGCGTTTTATCGCCCACAGTGGCAAAAAAATAATTTTCGTGGGCGCCCGCCCATTTGGCGATCTCTTCACTGTCGGTGATCTCCGTATCGCCCTCCAACACACCATAGTGTTCGATGGATACCAGCTCGCCCGGGCGGTTGGCCACTATGCGGCTGACCATGCCGCCTTTGTTGCCTTGCTGATCCTCGCCTACGAACAGCATTTTACTGCCTTCGCTCCAATCGCCGATGAAATGGGAGGCTGGATTGAAAGGCTGTGTCCAGATGGGATAGGTGTTTTTACCGATGAGAATTTCCCAGGCGCGGTGTTTATCGGTTGCCACATCGATTTCATAGGTTGATTTTTTCATGTCGCGTACCTTGTATATATCTGTCATGAAACAAAAATCCGCGTGGAAATTCGACATAGGCCCGCGCGGCATATGGGGTACTGCTGATCGTCGCCCGATGATAACGCCCCGTGGTGGCACTCACCAGTTTTCATTCGGGTAGGGCCGTATTCTGATGCCAAAAAATTTTGATGTCTTTCTTGTTGCGCAATAAGAATCGGCTGCGCGAAATAATTGCGCTTTATGTGTGTCATCAGACAAGTCTGGAAATCGCTTGTCCCATTGTTCGGGTATCCGGCATTTGGTGGCGGTATCGCGGGGCGGCTATCATTGGTGGGTATTCAAAGGGATTTGCGATAAAGGCGTGGATGCAAATACTTGATGCGGCGGCTTCCCGCCTTGTTGATTATCCGGGGGAAATGTGGGAGAGCACACACATAGAGTGCACAGAGTCGGTTGGTTGCGCGCCGCTGTGCTAGGGGCCAACGACGGCATAGTATCCACGGCCAGTTTGATCATGGGTGTGGCGGCCGCCGGTATGGCGACCGAGCAGATACTGCTGACCGGCGTGGCGGGTCTGGTGGCCGGCGCCATGTCCATGGCGGCGGGCGAATATATATCGGTCAGTTCCCAGGCGGATACGGAAAAGGCCGATCTCGATCTGGAGCGCCGCGAGTTAGCGAAGGATCCGGAATATGAATTCCAGGAAATGACCGATATCTATATCAAGCGCGGACTCGACGCTGATCTCGCAGGGAAGGTGGCGCGACAACTCATGGATTTCGATGCCCTGGGTGCGCATGCCCGCGATGAATTGGGGATATCGCCAGCCAGCCACGCGCGTCCGGTACTCGCCGCTATGGCCTCTGCCGTCACCTTTTCGATGGGCGCTGCGCTACCTCTGCTGGTGGTTCTGGTGACGCCGCCACCATGGCTGCTGGGAACCACAGCGGTGGCATCGCTGTTTTTTCTGGCGTTTCTGGGGGCTGTGGCCGCCCATGCGGGAGGGGCTCCCAAGCTTCGCGCCGCCCTGCGGGTGGTGTTCTGGAGCGCCTTGGCTATGGGCTTGACAGGCTTGGTGGGCAGTCTGTTTGGTGTGGAACCCGGTCACTAGCGAGCAAAAAAAGGGGGGCGGGCGACGAATTCCATTCAGTTGCGGTTAATTCCCCGGTTATTACATTGACCCCATAGCAATCCATTTATCAGGAGTTTTGCCAATGGCTATTTCCGTTTTCCGCAATGGACTGATCGCTGCTGTTCTCACAGGCTTTGCATCCTTGGCTTCCGCCCAGGTTTATATGGGGGGCGCCGTGGGGTTCAATTCCTTCAATAGCAATGATGTCGAGAAATACGAGATCGAGGAGGAGAGTACGGCTTTCGAACTCCTGATGGGCATCAAGCTGATCGATGTGCTGGGATTGGAATTCGCCTATCTGAATCTCGGCGAATTCCGCGATTATTATTACGACACGGATCTGAATTTCTCCGGCTTCGCTATGTCGGCCAACGCGTTTCTGCCGCTGGGAACGCAAATGGATCTATATGCCAAAGTCGGTATCTTTTTCTGGGAGCTGGATGAGCGCTATCGCGGCTTCGACGATTTGGTAGACGATGGTCAGGATCTGTTTGTCGGTGGTGGAGCCGTTTTTCATTTGACGGATGAAGTGGATATCAATTTGGAATACAAATCCATGGAGATGGACTTTTTGCGTTCCGGCGTGGTCACTGCGGGGGTCAGATTTGTGTTTTGATGGAGTGCGCCCGCATATAGGTGCGGGCGCCATAACTCAAAAAAGCAGACGCCGCTGACTTTCCAATATTTTGACATCATTGATGCTGGCGAAGCGCCGCTGCATCAAGCCATTTTCCGCAAATTCCCAATTCTCGTTACCGTAGGATCTGTACCACTGGCCTTGGGCGTCGTGCCACTCATATTCAAAGCGCACGGCTATACGGTTATCGGTGAAAGCCCATAGGGATTTTTCCAGGCGGTAATCCAGCTCCTTGGCCCATTTGCGTGTGAGAAATTCCACTATGGCGGCGCGGCCGCTGAAAAACTCATCGCGGTTGCGCCATTCACTGTCCGGGGTGTAGGCCATTGCCACCCTCTGTGGATCCTTGGTATTCCACGCGGCTTCGGCGGCCTTGACTTTCTGCAGCGCCGTTTCCGCCGTGAAAGGCGGAAACGGCGGGCGCGGTTCGATTTGAAGCAGATCGAAGCTCATGGCGCTTACCAGGATTTATAAGACAGGAATTTGCCGTTGAGTGTCAGCACCACGCGGTCGCCCTTGGGATTTTCCTCCTTGTCCACTTCCATGGTGAAGTCGATTGCGCTCATGATGCCATCGCCGAATTTTTCCTGGATGACTTCCTTGAGAGTGTCGCCGTATACGCCGACGATTTCGTAGAGACGGTAGATGAGCGGATCCTGCGGCATCGAAAAGTCCCAGGTTTTACGCGGATAGGATTCGAGCACTTCCTGGCTGCCTTCCGGTAACGCCAGCAGATCGCACAGCGCCTTGGCTTTTTCCGCTGGCATGCTGTTCATGCCCAGGCAGGCTGAGGTGGTCCAGACGGGCGACATGCCGATTTCCGCGGCGATTTTTTCCCAGGTCAGATTTTTGGCTTTTTTGGCCAGGATAATGGCTTCAGTAACATCGGCTCTTTTCATGGGGTGCTCCTGTGGCTTGCGGTTGGAAAGAAAAATGGAACATCAGGCGTGAATTGCCCGGATTTTGCCGGCGACCGGCGGACTTTTGATGGGATTGGTGACCACCGGCTCCCTGCGCTCCTTGTAGTGTTCGGCGGAGGAGCGGTTGACGAGAAAATCCACCAGATGATTGCGCAGTGTGTAGTATCCCGGCACTTTGATGATGTCGCCGCGCTGGCGCGGTTTGGGTATATCCACAGTAACCGCTTCGGCGATCACCGCGCCAGGTCCATTGCTCATCAGCAGAATTTTGTCGGCGAGCAAAATGGCTTCATCCACATCGTGGGTGATCATAAAAACCGTCTGCTGGGTTTTGACGCAAATTTTCACCAGCTCATCCTGAATCACGCCGCGGGTCAAAGCGTCGAGTGCGCCGAAAGGTTCATCCAGCAACAGCAGTTTGGGCTGGGTGGAGAATGCTCGGGCGATGGAGACTCGCTGGCGCATACCGCCCGACAATTGCGAGGGCTTGCGATTTTCCGCTCCTTTCAATCCCACCAGTTCAAGAAATTCCCGACTGTGCTGCAATACCTGTTGTTTTGACCATTCGGGCCAGCGGGCCTTGACACCGAAGCGCACATTGTCCAGCGCGCTCAGCCAGGGCAGTAGTGAATAATTCTGGAACACTATGCCGCGATCCAGGCTCGGCCCACTCACTTCCCGGCCGTCCATGATCACAGTGCCCTCCGTGGGCACATCCAGACCGGACAGGGTGTTCATGATGGTGGATTTGCCGCAGCCGGAGTGGCCTATGATGCAGACAAATTCGCCTTTTTCTATATTGAAACTGATGTTTTCGAAAACCGTCAGCGGCGGTTGATTTTTGCTGAAGAATCGCTTGGTGAGATTCTGTACCTGTAAAAAATGCGTGTTCACTTGTTACTCCTGATACTGCACGAGTTTGGCTGCACCATTGAGGGCAAGATCCAGCAGCATGCCCACCAGACCGATCATCAAAATGGAGAAAATCACGCTGGTTAAATCCAGGTTGTTCCATTCATTCCATACGTAGTAGCCGATACCTGTGCCGCCCACCAGCATCTCGGCGGCCACTATCACCAGCCAGGCAATACCGATGGAGATGCGCATGCCCGTGAGAATGGTGGGTGCGGCCGCGGGCAATATCACGGTAAAGGCGGTGCGCAGGGGACTCAATTCATGAGTGCGCGCCACATTGATCCAGTCGCGCCGCACACCGGCCACACCGAATGCTGTGTTGATCAACATGGGCCAAATCGAACAGATGAAAATCACAAAAATCGCCGAGGTCTCGGAATCCTTGATGATGAACAGCGCCAGCGGCATCCAGGCGAGCGGTGAAATCGGCCGCAGAATCTGGATATAGGGATTGAGCGCGCCGTACATCAGGGGAGACATGCCGATAAGAAACCCTATGGGAATGGCCACCAGCGCCGCCATGAGATAGCCGCTCAACACGCGGGAAATCGAATAGGCCAGCTGTATGCCTATGCCTTTGTCATTGGGGCCTTTGTCGTAGAAGGGATTGCTCAACTCCTCCCAGGCTTTGGCGACTATGGCGGAAGGCGGCGGAATACGCGCCTCCTGATCCGCACCGCCCATCAGCAATTCATATTCCGACAGTGCCTCCCGGGATTTGGGCGGCTGGCAGTAGGCCTCCCAGAATCCCAGAACCACCGCGAGAAAAACCAGCGATACCAGCAGGGATTTTTGACGGATGCTCAACATGGTCAGCTCGCCTTTATCGCAAAGCTCTGCACGTAGGCTTCCGGCTTGGTGTAGTCGAACTCCTTGCCCATGATCACGTGGTTTTTGTAGGTTTTGTCCGGCGCGGTATATCCCAGGTGTTGCATGGTCTTAGCCGTATCCGCAGCCACATACACCTGCTCGGCGATCTTGTTGTAATCCACATCGCCTTTGATATATCCCCAGCGCTTCATCTGAGTGAGTATCCACACGGCCATGGAATGCCAGGGGAAGGGATCGAAGTCGATGCGCGTGGGCACGTCTTTTATCTCGCCCAGACCGTCGGCAAAACGGCCGGTGAGCACCTGTTCAATTACAGGCACCGGTTGGTTCAGATAATTGGTGGGCGCTATGGCTTCCGCAATCTGTTTGCGATTTTCCATCTTGGCGGAAAATTGGGTGGCGTCCACTATGGCTTTGAGCAGGGCGCCGTAGGTGTTGGGATGAGCGACGGCGAATTCCTGGCTGCAGGCGAAAGCACAACAGGGATGCCCTTCCCATATATCTTTGGTCAATGTGTGAATAAAGCCGACTTTTTCCCACACAGCGCGCTGATTGAAGGGATCGGGAGACAGATAGCCGTCGAGATTGCCCGCGCGCAGGTTGGCGACCATTTCCGGCGGCGGCACTACGCGGATCTGGATATCCTTGTCCGGATCAAGGCCGTGTTCCGCCACGTAATAGCGCAGCAGGAAATTATGCATGGAGTAATCGAAGGGAACGCCGAATTTGAATCCCTTCCATTGTTTGGGATCGCGTTTGTCCTTGTGGTCCACGTGCAACACGATCGCCTGACCGTTGATATTTTCCACTGCGGGCATAATGAACGGCTTGGCGGTGGAGCCTGCTCCCATGGTCATGGCCAGTGGCATGGGTGTGAGCATATGGGAGGCGTCGTATTCCATGGCCAGGGATTTATCCCGAGCCACCGCCCAGCCGGCGGTTTTGATCACCTCCACATCCAGACCGTATTTGCTGTAGAAGCCCATGGGGTGCGCCATGATGATGGGAGTGGCGCAAGTAATAGGCACAAATCCCACTTTGAGCTTGGTTTTTTCCAGTTTGTCCGTGCTTTCCTTGGTCGCCGCTTTGATCGCGTCCAGTGGCAGCACAGAGCCGAGAATAGCCGCTAGAGTGGTTCCACCCACGGCGTTCAGAAAGCTGCGCCTGGAGAAGTCATTCTGGGCAAAAATGCCGCGCACCAAGGCGTTCTCCACCATGCGATCCCACATCTCCTCGTGCGTGGCCGGACGCTGCGCGGAGGTCTCTTGAGCAACACCGGGTTTGGCCGCTGCAGTGGTGCACTTGCGGCAATCGCAGTTGGATGCATGCCGCAGGGAGGTTTTTTCATCGTAGGCATCGCCCAGACTGTTGCAGTGAAATTCGATCTGCGTTTCATTTTTCGGTGCGTCGGTCATGGTTCCCCCAAAATGGTCGTTCGCGGATAAGGATTCTGCGGATAGACGTTGTCGCTTCAGGTTTCGCAAGTCTGCGATGAGCGGCTGGACGATATTGCGGGAGAGATAGCGAGCTTCGTGCCAGTCTGCGGCATTCGATGCTAAAGCCATGATTTTGGTAGGGAAACCGTGCTTGCTATGGAAGATCTCAGAAAACGCAATTTCGTGATTTACGAAATTTGGTGGTATTGGCAACGAAATTTCGTTGATCGTGGCTTGCCCCAGACGGCATATTCCGGCGGGAGGGGAGTCGGGCGAGATTTGTAATATTTTCTATTGCTTGCACGACCTTCCGGTATCCGCAAAAAGTTTTTATCGCAAAAGCCGTTAAAAAAATGGTCCTAGTGCGCCAATCCCTTCATTTTTATGGTGATTTGCCATAGATCCTGAGATCGGCAGTCTTATTGCTACGCATAAAAAATCTTGTCAGTGATTTTGAGTGCTGCGCGCAAATGCCGCGTTTCAAGCGGAGGAACTGTCGTTATGCCGGATTTTCATCGGGGCGATGTCGTCTCTGGCTCCAAGAAAAAGTTTTCCTATGCGGATGCGGAAAAATCGCCCTTCGCGGAACAGCGGTCAGGGGTCGCACGCGAGCAAAAGCTACCGGAATCTGGGACAGCGCATGCGCAAAAATCCCCTTTTGCGGTTCAGCAAGCACTGGAAAGAGCCCGCGTGGTCATCAACGAGGTATCGCCCTGCGTAGAGGCCGGACGCTTTCCCGCCAAGGCCACGGTGGATCAGCCAGTCACAATCGCCGCCAGGATTTTTACGGATGGACACAATCGTCTGGCGGCGAGAGTCCTGTGGAAAGAGGCGGCGGAATCCCACTGGCACACATACCCCATGCATTTGCTGGGCAATGATTTATGGGAGGTTGCGGTGGTGCCGCGCAAAATGGCGCGGCACCATTTCCGGATCGAGGCCTGGCTGGACCCATGGCAGAATTTCCGCCACGAGCTGCAGCAGAAATTCCAGGCGGGTGTCCCGGTGGCGGTGGAATGTGAGGAGGGACGCATACTGCTGCGGGAGATTTTGGATTTCACCTGCGACAACAAACGCAATCGCGCTTCCGGCCCCGGCGCGTTCATGGTGGATCCCATTATTTCCCACAGTCGGATAGACGCTGCTCAGGCTGTGCAGATGCTTGACGCTGCGTTGCAGCGGCTGGATCGCGCCCGCGCTTTGGATGATCTGGAAGGGGAAGTACATACGCTGCTTTCGCCGACTCTGGCGGAAGCGGTGGCGGTGGTGGAACCCCGACGTTTTCTCACGCAAACCCGACAGAGCTATCCGGTGGACGTGGAGCGCACAGCGGCGGGTTACAGCGCCTGGTATGAATTGTTTCCGCGCTCGATCACCGATTCGCCGCAGAGACACGGGACATTCGATGATGTCATCGCCCGACTGCCGGCCATACAGGCCATGGGTTTTGATGTGCTTTATTTTCCGCCCATCCATCCCATAGGCCGCAAACATCGCAAGGGGCGCAACAACAGTGTCACCGCCGGGCCCGGCGAACCCGGCAGTCCCTATGCCATAGGCGCGGAGGAGGGCGGGCACGATGCGGTGCATCCGCAATTGGGCGGTATCGAAGGCTTTCGCCGCCTGCACGCGGCGGCAAAAAATTACGGCCTGGAGATAGCGCTGGATTTCGCCATTCAATGTTCGCCGGATCACCCCTGGTTGAAGACGCATCCGGACTGGTTTTCCTGGCGCCCCGACGGCACCATCCGCTACGCGGAAAATCCACCCAAGAAATATCAAGACATAGTCAACGTCGACTTTTACGCGGAGAACGCCCGGCCGCCCATGTGGCTGGCCTGGCGCGACATCATCCTCTATTGGATTTCCGAGGGAGTGAGCATTTTTCGTGTGGACAATCCCCACACCAAACCTCTGCCGTTCTGGCAATGGTTGATCGCCGATATCCGCAGCCGGCATCCGCAGACGATATTTCTCTCCGAGGCTTTCACCCGGCCCGCCATGATGTATCAACTGGCAAAAATCGGTTTTACCCAGAGCTACACCTATTTCATCTGGCGCAACAGCAAGTCGGAACTGAGCGACTATATGACCGAGCTGTCCACACCGCCGGTGCGCGATTTCTATCGCCCGCATTTTTTTGTCAATACACCGGATATCAATCCCTATTTCACCCAACATTCCGGCAGGGCCGGATTTCTGATCCGCTCCGCGCTGGCGGCCACTCTGTCGGGCTTGTGGGGTGTTTACAGCGGCTTTGAATACTGCGAGGCGGCGGCGCTGCCGGGTAGGGAGGAATATCTCGACTCCGAGAAATACGAAATCAAGCCGCGCGACTTTTCCGCGCCGGGCAACATTATCGCCGAGATTAGCCGCCTCAATCAGATCCGCAAGGAAAATCCCGCCCTGCACACGCATCTGAATGTGAAATTCTACGAGTCGCACAATGATCAGGTGATTTTTTACGGCAAAGCCACGCTCGACCGCAGCAACATCATTCTGGTGGCGGTCAGTCTGGATCCACACCGCGGCCAGGATGCCCAGTTGCGCTTGCCGCTGCACGAGTGGGAAGGGCAGGAGACCTGGGAGGTGACAGAGCTTATGCGCGACCTGCATTTTCAGTGGCGCGGCGAATATCAGCACTGGTACTTCGACCCCGGGGAAATTCCGTTTGCCATATGGCGATTGCGGCCGCTGACGGCAGCTGTGGTAACAGGTTAGCCATGTGTTGAATACCAAGGTGAACCAAGCCAGATGAGGAGCACGCGATGTTAACGATCAGAAATGCCGTCGAAGGCGTCACCCCACCCGCCAATCCCTATGTTTTGGCCGGCGATCAGGCGTTTTGGTACAAGGACGCCATTATTTATCAGCTGCATGTCAAATCCTTTTATGACTCCAACAATGACGGCATAGGTGATTTTCCCGGACTTATAGAAAAACTCGATTACATCAGTGCCCTGGGGGTCAACACCATATGGCTGTTGCCGTTTTACCCGAGTCCGCTGCGCGATGACGGTTACGACATAGCGGATTACTACGGGGTGCATCCGGATTACGGCACCATAGAAGACGTGCGGCGTTTTATCGAAGAGGCCCACAAACGCGGTCTGCGCATTATCACCGAACTGGTCATCAATCACACTTCCGATCAGCATCCCTGGTTCCAGCGCGCGCGGCGGGCCGCCGCCGGTTCCCAGGAGCGGGATTTTTACGTCTGGTCCGACGATGACCACAAATACGCCGGGACGCGCATCATTTTTCTCGATACGGAAAAATCCAATTGGTCGTGGGATCCCGAGGCCAAGTCCTATTACTGGCATCGCTTTTATTCCCATCAGCCGGATCTGAATTTCGACAATCCGGCGGTGCTGGAAGCCGTGCTCGACGTGATGAATTATTGGCTGGCGCTGGGCGTGGACGGTTTGCGACTGGATGCCGTGCCTTATCTGGTGGAGCGCGAGGGCACCAATAACGAAAATCTGCCGGAGACCCACGCCATACTCAAACGCATCCGCGCCGAAGTGGACAGGAATTTCCCCGGACGCTTGCTGTTGGCGGAGGCCAATCAGTGGCCCGAGGACACCCAGGAATATTTCGGCGGCGGCGATGAATGTCATATGGCGTTTCATTTTCCGCTGATGCCGCGCATGTACATGGCTTTGGCCCAGGAGGACCGCTTTCCCATTACAGATATTCTGCGGCAGACACCGGAAATTCCCGCCAGCTGTCAGTGGGCGATCTTTTTGCGCAACCACGATGAATTGACGCTGGAGATGGTCACGGATAAAGAGCGCGATTATTTATGGAATCAATATGCCGCCGAGACGCGTGCGCGCCTGAATCTGGGAATCCGCCGCCGCCTCGCTCCCTTGGTGCAGCGCGACCGGCGGCGGGTGGAACTGCTCAATTCCCTGCTGTTTTCCATGCCCGGCACACCCATCATCTACTACGGCGACGAGCTGTGCATGGGCGACAACATTTATCTCGGCGACCGCGACGGAGTGCGCACGCCCATGCAGTGGACGCCGGATCGCAACGGCGGATTTTCCAAGGCCGACCCGTCGCGTCTCATGCTGCCGCCGATCATGGACCCGCTCTACGGCTTCAGTGTGGTGAATGTGGAAGCGCAGAGCCGCGATCCGCATTCGATGCTGAACTGGATGCGGTTGATGTTGGAGGTGCGCAAGCGTTACAAGGCCTTCGGCAGCGGCAGTTTCCGCATGCTCTATCCCAGCAACCGGCGCGTGCTCGCCTATGTGCGCGAATACCATTCGCCGGAAGGCAGGCGGGAGACGGTGCTCTGCCTGGCCAATGTGGCGCGCACGGCCCAGGCGGTGGAGCTGGATCTCGCGGCCTATGCCGGCTGTGTGCCCCTGGAAATGACGGGCGGCAGCCTTTTCCCGCCCATAGGTGAACTCCACTATCTGCTCACCCTGCCGCCCTATGGTTTCTATTGGTTTCTGCTGGCGGATGAAACCCAGCAGCCCGACTGGTACCGGGCGCCCCCCGAGCCCATGCCGGACCACATCACCCTGGTACTGCGCCGTGATCTGGCGGATGTGTTGGCGCCGCCGGCGCGCGCACTGCTGGAAAACGATGTGCTGCCTGTCTACCTGGGAAAGCGCCGCTGGTTCGGCGGCAAAGGCAGTCCCCTGGGTCGGGTGCGCATTGTGCGGGCGGCGCTCCTGCCGCGCCCGGCGGCTGCGGATCCCGGGCTGGAATGCGCCAGCATCGCCCTCGCGGAAATCTGTGTGGAGGTGGGCGATCAGGCCCAGCACTACCAGATTCCCCTCACCCTGTTCTACGAGGACCGACAGGTGCCGGCCCTGGCCCACCAGCTGGCCCTGGCGCGGGTGCGGCGCAAACAGCGGGTCGGTGTGCTGACCGATGGTATAGCCTCGGAGGCTCTGGCCCGATCCCTGGTGGAATGTCTGGTGGCGAGCCGGAACGGCGGAAATACGGTGGAGCACGTCCGGTTGCTGGTCGGTGAGGAGGGGCAATCGCCCCTGTTTCACGCCACAGCCGCGTTTGCCGCAGTCGACCTTTCCGGTGAGCCGGAGATCCGCACCCTGTCGGTGGAGCAGTCCAACAGCTCGGTGATCATAGGCGAACGCGCGGTGCTGAAGCTGCTGCGCCGGGTGTTTCCCGGCCGCCATCCGGAGGTGGACATGAGTGGCGTGCTCACCGAGGGCGGCTTCGCCAATACGGCGCCGCTGCTGGGCTATGTCTATCGCCAGGGCAGCCAGGCGGAAGAACCCACCGTATTGGCGGTACTGCAAGGCTATATCCCCAATCAGGGAAACGGCTGGGAATGGATGCTGGACTACCTGGAGCGCACCCAGCGCGAGAGCGCGGCCATGCAGCCGCTGGAGGGTGATGACCCGGAGGTGGCGGACTATCAGAACGCGGCCCTGGATGAGCTGGAGCAGCTGGCGTTCGCCATAGGCAGGCGCCTGGGCGAGATGCACGGCATTCTGGCGCGCCCGAGTGATGACCCGGCCTTTGCGCCGGAGAGGGCCGAGGAGCGGCACTGTCAGGCCTGGGCAGATGCCGTGAGCCGGGAGCTGCGCCAGGCATTCGAGCATTTGCGGCGACATATGGAGGTGCTGGAGGAGACTGATCGCGGCAATGCCGGCGCCCTGCTTCATCATCAGGAGGAGATACTGGCGGTGGTGGGCCGGTTGGCAGCCCGCGGGCTGGGCTCGCTCATGACCCGCATACACGGGGACCTGCATCTGGGGCAGATTCTGGTATCCCA
>Ga0065721_10005669_pt1 | contig 13729 bp, 9 predicted proteins | sample Mesricmetagenome_FD_59108 | JGI IMG/M metagenome (GOLD analysis project Ga0065721, IMG submission 59108) | Mesophilic microbial community from rice straw/compost enrichment Sample: eDNA_1 v2 (version 2) | ecosystem: Engineered > Solid waste > Grass > Composting > Bioreactor | place: USA: Davis... | reverse complement strand
CGGCGCGGCCGGAGCAGCCTGCTCGGCCGGTGCTGCCTTGGCGCGCGGCGCCGGACGGGCGACCGGACGCTTGCGCACCGGCGGCTTCGCCTTTTCCTCGGGGAACAGCACCTGCTCGCCCAGCGTTTCGCGCAGCATCTTGGCCAGGACCTGCGCGTCGGTGCGAACGTCGCCGGCGAGCGCGCTGTCGTCGCGCAATTCCATCACCGAGCGGCGCGCCACGCGCAGGCCGCTGACGGCGAGAATGCTCTTGGCCTTGCGATCGTTGCCGTCGCGCTGCAGCGCCTCTTCGGCGGCCAGGATCGCCTGCGGATACTTCTCGTCGGCGTACTGGATCTGCGCGATCTGGGACCACGGCTCCTGACGCGCGGGATTCGTCTTCGCGATCTCTTCGTACAGGCTCACCGCCTGCTCACGCTGGCCGCCCTTCAATGCCGCCTCGGCCTGCGCCATGCTTTGCGCGAATGCCTCCTCCGATTGCGGACCCGTGGTGCTTCCCGTGGAGGCGCAACCGGAAAACAATGCGGCGGCACCAATGGCAATTGCAAAAGATCGTGAAAAGCGAAAAGGGATCATGGCTCTGACCGTCGCGTGGCTTTGTTGTTGACGTATTGTTCGATGCCGTCCGCAATGAATAAAACAAAGCGGAGTAATAGATTGGTAAGCGATATTGGCCCAATCGGCGCGCAATAGTACACTCTGCGCGTCGCCGCTGACAACCATACCGAGGGTAGGTTCCAAACCGTAAATTAAATGAAACTGAACCCTGGTTTTCATGCGGCAATGCACCGTTGTGCAAGCCATTTCATAACGCCGCAGCCAGGCATCAGGGTCGCCCGCCCCATAGCACAGGCCAATAAGAAGAATCCGATTTGTATGACTTTTTTACAATTCTTTATAAATCCACGGACAGTGCTGGCCGGGCTGGCGGTCGTCACGCTGGCGTCATGCTCCGTTGGTACCCAAGTGCTGGCCGGCGCGGCCGGTGGAGCGCTGGAGGCGCTGGGAATCAAGCCTACCAACGTACCGGATGCGCAAAAGCCGCCGCGGCAGGTACCATTGCGGCTTTATGCCGGCAATAACCTGAATGCGGCCAATGACAATCGTGCGGCGGCATTGGTAGTGCGGGTTTACACCTTAAAGGAATCGACCGCCTTTATGCAGGCGCCCTTCGACGCCTTTGTCGATCCGGCGCGGGAAAAACAGGTGCTCGGCTCCGAATTGGTCAATGTTCGCGAAATCACGCTCATTCCGGGACAGCGTTATGACGTGATGGAGAAAGTCTCGCGCGAAGCGGGTGCGATCGGGGTGGTCGCCTTGTTCCGCAGCCCGGCGCCGCAGCGCTGGAAATTCGCTTTCGATGCAGCAAAGGGAGAGAAGTCCGGTATCACGATCGGCCTGCATGCCTGCGCCATGACGCTGACGGCGGGCGAACCGCTGACGCCCACCGATGGCGTGCCGCGGTCCTCGTTGAACCTGCTGTCGCCGACCAGTTGCCGGGCGTGAGATTGCAGCGATGATGGCGACCCATTGCCGGCCGCCGGGCCGATCGGAAAAAGAAAGACAACAAGGCTTATTGTGAGTGATTCCGCCAAGATCCTCTGGGGCGAAGGGCTATTCCTTCGCCCGCAGCATTTCCAGCAGCAGGACGCCTATCACGAGGCGCGCCTGCACGCCACCGCGCAGGCGATCCAACCCTACGCCTGGGGGGTGCGCCATGCCCGCTTCGATACCGACGCGCTCGCCAGCGGCATGCTGCGCATCAGCGAACTGTCGCTGTTCTTTCCCGATGGCGAATGGTATTGCGCGCCGCAATCGGACGAATTGCCGGCCCCGCTAGCCCTGGCCAATCTGCCGGCCGGCGTTTCCGAATCGACCTTCCATCTCGCGCTCTATCCGTTGCGCGATTTCGGCGGCAATTACCGCGAGGCCAGCGAAGGCTCGCCCTCTTCCCGCTTCGTCGGCCAGCAGCGCGATACCGCCGACCTCTTTACCGAGGCCGAGCCGGCGTCCATTACCTATCTGAAAAAGGCGGTCAAGCTGATCGCCGATTCCGAGCCGCGCGACCAATATATTTCGCTGCCGATCGTCCGCGTGCGCCGCACCGCCACCGGCGGCTTCGAACTCGACGAGAACTTCGTGGCGCCAAGCCTGGCGATCAATGCCTCGGCGGTGCTGTACCAGCGGCTGCGCCGGCTGCTCGATGCCCTGCAGGCCAAGGTCAATGCGCTGTACGGCTTTCATCGCGAGCCGACCAAGAACATCATCGAATTCCGCTCCGGCGATATTGCGTCGTTCTGGCTGCTGCATACGGCCAATGCCTCGTTCGCCGCGCTGTCGCACCTGTATCACCATCCCGAGGTCCATCCCGAACGGCTGTTCCAGGAATTGCTCCGGCTCGCCGGCGCGTTGATGACCTTCTCCAAGTCGTACTCGCTGGCCGACCTGCCGGTCTACGACCACGGCAATCCGGGCAAGGTCTTCGCGCAACTCGACACGATGGTGCGCGAGTTGCTCGATACCGTCATTTCCACGCGCTATTTCGCCATCGCGCTCGACGAATCGCGGCCATCCTTCCATCTGGGCCGGCTCGACTCCGGCAAGATCGACGACAAGACGCGCTTCTACCTGTCCGTCTCGGCGGATATGCCGACCGTCGAACTGGTCGACGCGATTCCCGCGCGCTTCAAGGTCGGGGCGCCCGACGACGTCGACAAGCTGGTGCTGTCGTCGATGCCGGGCGTGCCGCTGACCTATACGCCGCAGGTGCCGCCGGCCATTCCGGTGCGTCCGGGGGCTTGCTACTTCGCCGTCGAGGCGCGCGGGCCGCTGTACGAACGCATGCTGCAGGCGGGCACGATCACCATCTATACGCCGGCCGGTATCCGGGAACTTCAACTTGAACTGATCGCGGTGACCTCATGAGCTCCACTTCGATGCCCTCGCTGTTTGGCGATGCCCCGGCCGGCGCGGCCAGCACCTTCGCCGACGCCGGCGACGCCTCGCGCCACGCGCGCACGCTGCTCGACCTGCTGTACGACGGCTTCTTCATGCTGTTCCTGCTGCGCAATGGCCAGCCGCCGGACAGCGCCGAGAATTTCCTCGCCAAGGTGCGCGGCTTTCTCGACGAATTCGACCGCGGCGCCAAACGCCTGCACGTGTCGGCGGACGATGTCTTCGATGCCAAGTACGCGTTCTGCGCGGCGATCGACGAGACCATCCTCGCATCGGACTTCGCGATCCGCGCCGATTGGGAACGCCGCCCGCTGCAACTGGTGCTGTTCGGCGAGCAGCTTGCCGGCGAGACCTTCTTCACCAAGCTCGAGGCACTGCGCGCGCAGGGCGCCCCGCGGCTACAGGCGCTGGAAGTCTTCCACATGTGCCTGCTGCTGGGATTCCGCGGCAAGTACATCCTCGAAGGGCCGGAGAAGCTCTCCTACCTGACCGCGCGGCTCGGCGACGAGATCGCGGCGATCAAGGGCAAGCGCGCGCCGTTCGCCCCGCACTGGCCGCTGCCGGACAAGATCGCGCACACGCTCAAGCGCGAGACGCCGCTGTGGATCTTCGGCGCCGTGTTCGCGCTGATCGCGCTGCTGGGATACCTCGGCCTGTCGTCGGTGCTGAACAAGCAGACCAACGATGCGATGCAGGAGTACTCGCAGGTGATCAAGCTTGGGCCGCGCTTCTCGCATCTGACGATTTCCCTGCCGTAAGGCCAACGTCCATCGATCGCCGGATAGCGCTGCGCTGACCCAGCCCAACGCCGGACGCCGGAAGCCAACCACCACTCGCCAAGGTAGCCATGATGCCCACCACGTCGCTGCCGTCGGCCGTACTTGCCACGCTGCTCGGCCAGGGCACAAGGCAGATCGCGCTCGACACACCGCTTCGCGATGCGAATCTGATCGTCGAGCGCTTTACCGCGATCGAAGCGGTCTCGCGGCCCTTCGCCATCGAGATCGACTGCCTGTCGCCGTCCGCGCATCTCGATACGGTCGAACTGGCGCGGCAGGAGATCACGCTGCGGCTGATGCTGGCCGACGGCCGCTACCGCGCCTGGCATGGCTTCGTGGTCGATTGCGCGGCAATGGGCGGAGACGGCGGCCTGGCGCGTTACCGGCTCACCGTCGCGCCGTGGCTTGAACGCCTGCGCGGCCGCGTCGACTGCTACGTCTACCAGGACAAGACCGCGCAGGAGATCGTCGAGGAAGTCTTCCGCGATTATCCGGCCGCCAACTTCCAGTTCACCGTCTCCCAACCGCTGCGCCGCCGCTCGATCTGCGCCCAGTATCGCGAGAGCGATTTCGACTTCGTGCAGCGGCTGCTGGCCGAGGAAGGCTTGTCGTATCGCTTCGAACACCTGCAGGGCGAGGACGACAAGCCAGAAGGCAGCCAGGCCCGACATCGTCTGGTGGTGTTCGACAACGATGCCGAACGGCCGCCCTGCCCTCAGGCCAACATCCGCTTCCATCGGGCCGACATGACCGAGGAGTCGGACACGATGACGGTCTGGTCGACGCGGCACAGTGTCGGATCCAACGCGGTCACCGTCTCGTCCTGGGACTACAAGACGCTGACCGCCGCCTCGGCGCAGGCCAATGCCACTTCGGTGCCGGGCGAATGGCCGACCCTCGAATCGTTCGATGCCCAGGGCCCCTATCGCTATCCCGATGCGGCGACCGCCGACCGCGCGGCGCAACTGCGCATGCAAGCCGAAGAAGGTTCGTTCGTGCGCTTCGATGGCGCCGGTACCGTCCGTCAGCTGGGCGCCGGTCAGCGCTTTGCCCTGACCGAACACTTTGCCGCTGACGGCGACGAATTCGTCGCGCTGTCGGTGCGTCACGAAGCGGCCAACAATCTCGGCACCGATGTCGCCAGGCTGCTCGGCACCACCGAGGTCGAGGCCGGCGGCTACCGCAATACGCTCGAAGCGGTGCGGGCCGACGCCCCGATCGTGCCGCGCTTCCGCGCCAAGCCGACCGCGCCCGAAGGCCAGACCGCCATCGTGATCGCCGAGGGCGAGACGCCCTTGCACACCGATCGCGATCATCGCGTGCGCGTTCGCTTTCCGTGGCTGCGCGCGCCTGCACCGGCAGACCAGAGTGGCCACGGGGGCCGGGCCGCGGCCTTCACCGATCCCGGCTCCGACGATCTGACGCAGGTCACCGCCTGGGTCCGCGTCGCCGGCGCCATGGCCGGTCCCAACTGGGGCACCCACCACCTGCCGCGGGTGGGCACCGAACTGCTGCTGACCTTCCTCGACGGCGACATCGACCGGCCGCTGGCCGCGATGCAGCTGCACAACGAGCAGGACACCCCGCCCTGGGCCAACGACGACAAGCCGCTCGCTTCCATGCTGTCCGGCTGGCATACCCGTGGCCTCGGCGGCGACGGCTACAACCAGTGGGTCGTCGACGACTTCAAGGGCCGGCTGCGCATGCGCCTGGCCAGCTCCGCGGCACAGACCCAACTGAACCTTGGCTATCTGGTCGCCCAAGGCCCGCAGGACGCGCAGCGCGGCCCATGGCGCGGCACGGGTGCCGAACTGCGCAGCGACGCGTGGGCGACGGTGCGCGCCGGCCAGGGCCTGCTGCTGTCGACCACCGCCCGGCCTCGCGCCACCGGCACCGTGATGAACATGGCCGAGGCGATCGCGCTGCTCAAGGGCGCGCAACGGACCGCCGACCGCTTGTCGACCGCGGCGCAGACGCAGACCGCCCTGCCCCTGGCCGCCAACGCCGTCTTCGAGCCGCTGCTGACGCTAGTCGAGCCCGAGCAGGACGGGCACTACGCGGACACGGTCAACGGCCAGGACGCCAAGCAGCCGGACGGCAAGCCGGTTGAGCGCTTTGCCGAGCCGCTGCTGGTGGCGGAGGCCCCCACTTCCATCGCGGTGTCGAGCCAAGAGACCACCGCCGTCTATTCAGGTCGGCATCTGCATGGGACCGTGCAATCGGACTGGCAGCTGACCGCCGGCAAGACCATCGCGATGGCGGCAGCGCAAGGCGTGTCGCTGTTCGTGCAGCGTAATGGCTTGAAGGCCGTTGCCGCCAACGGACCGCTGTCGGTGCAGGCGCATGACGGCGCGATGTCGATTCTGGCGGACAAGGAAGTGGTGGTGACTTCGTCAAACGAGGCGGTCGAGATTCTGGCGAAGAACACCGTCGTGCTGCATGGGGCGGATTCGGCGATACGGCTGGAAGGGAATGCGATTACCTTCGAGACGCCGGGGATGTTTGAGGTCAAGGGGGCTGGGCATCCGTTTAGTGGTGGGGCTGGGAAACCAGCGGTTTTGCCCGCTTTGCCAATTGACGCACTACCGCCTGGGACGCTGTTGCTCGATCACCGTTATCACGATGACGAAGGGCTTGCCGGAGCGGAATACATTGTTAAGTTCTCTGACGGCACGGAGCGTCGTGGCGTACTTGATAGCCAAGGCAAAGCCCTACTAGAGGACGTACCCTACGGAGCCGCGACAGTAAGCTTCGGCCCTATGCCCGGCACGTTCGAACGTAAAGACAAGGCGCCAAATCCGGACCACGACCCCAATCCGGCCGATACCAAGCTCTCAGAACTGGTGAGTAAGTACCTCAGCAGCCATGACCATACGATGAACCGCTCCTGATGTAGAGAAATGTCGAATACAGCAAATAAATCGGCGCCAGGTGGTCTAACCTGGGGGCGCTTTCAAGCGATCTGCGCGGACGTTGGGTCCTGGACCTGGGGAACCGTCAAAGGCGCCTTCAACGAAAAGGCCACGTTCTCTCAAATCATTGTTGATGCGGTAATCGGCATGATTCCGCTCCTCGGCGATGTTACTGCAGCCCGCGATATCATCGCTGTCACCATCGGCCTTGTCGACGACCCCAAGAAACGCGAGGATGTCTGGGAGTGGGTGCTTCTTGTCGTCCTCATCGTGGCACTGATCCCCGTAGTCGGGGGCGTAGTCAAAGGTGTCGGACGGCTCGTCGTCAAGTTGGCGAAAGAAGGTCGCGCGCTTGAGGGAGCCGCGCGATCGCGACACGTCGCAGAAGCCGCCGCTGACACCATCGCATTTTTGAATCGGATTGGCACGAAGAATGCTGAACAGTGGCTCGGCCAACTCAGTTTCAAGAAATATCAGGCGGAAATACTCGAACGATTTTCTGCCCTCATGAACCGCATGCACACCGTGCTTGGAGATATGAAGAAGCAAGCGGGTGCAATCGCTCCGGCATCCCTCCTGCAACGGGTAGAGGGGATTCGCCACGGTATCAAAGAGCTTGCGGACCTTGGCAATCAGATGATACCGAAGGCAATTAAGGAACTCGACCAACAGCTTCGTGAGATGCAGGCATTTGTCCGATCGGGCGGTGAAACGACGAGTCGCAAGAGCCTATATGAGGTCGCGGCAGGAGAACGCGGGGTTACGCGTGCTGACGAAACGCGACTCGTAGAAGGCGGGACATTGCCAGCGCGCTCTGCTCGAGGTTGGAAGCCCAACCCGGCAACCGCAAGCACTCCTAAGAAGTGGAAGAAATACTATCAACCTGAAGATGGCTACCCAAACTTGACCATGCGCCCGAACCGTGAGGGGATCCATACTGCTATTGCAGCATTTAGTGGGCGGATGGTAAACCGGCAGTTAAAAGAAGGCGAAGAGGTGTTCCGGTTGTTCGGCCCGGCAGGAGTAACTCATAAAGTGAACATTGCCGAATCGGCTCCTGGCGGCATCTGGTGGGGTATCGGGAAACCGCCAAATAACGCGAAAGAGTGGCGCGAGCTAGCTGCCGTCCTCGATGAATTTAATCGAGACGGCTATATGGTAGTTGGCCGTGTTACGAACACAGTCGGTCCAAAGTCCGTGGTCGGAACCGTGGCAGAACAAGCTGGCGAGCGACTGCCCGGGCAATACTTACCTGGCGGCGCTACGCAAGCGGTATTCTTCTTGGACAGTTCAACCGGAAACCGGCTGAAGGAGATGGGCCAGGAAGTCATTTCGTCCGGCAAACCTAGCAAACCATGGGAAGACCCCATCAGCGGCATCACCTTTGAAGTGCGACCTACTGGCTGGGTGGACACCAACGGCGTATGGGGCTACCTTACGCCCCCAAACGCAGGTACTGTTCAGACAGCCCGGTTGGGAGCGCGTGAGCAAGCGACTAAGGACAACCGCGAAGTCACCATTGCACCATGAACTCCGCTTACTTCAATCCAACCGAGATCTTGCTGCCTACTCCTCAGGAACGGAAGCAGATCTTCTTTTACCTAAAACGGATCAGCTCCTACACCGCTTGGCATCGCATCTCCATTTTCTATCAGGAATGGGTGGAGGCAACAAGGCGATGTGTCGCGATCGCGAGCGAACGAGGAATCGACGAATTGGCCGGCATCAAAGAAAGCCACTACGTCGGAGCGATACAAGGCTTCGCGCATTTTGAAGAAGGACTTCGGCGCCTCCGGAATGGCGATAAGCGAGTCTTCAAATTCGATGCTAATGGCGAATTTGCCATGGCGGATCGTCCGTTAGGACACTGGGATACTTACATATTGCGGATGTTCGAATGGCATGAGCATCCCCCCCTTGACGAAAACAATACTCCAGGGTGGACCGAATATTTCAGTGCATTTCAAGCTGTAGCCAGCGCTTGGGGCGAATGCTGTCTTATCCTTGAAGCCCGTCGACTCGATGAGCCAGCCCCATTGAGTTACGGCCAAGCGCTGCGTGAACGCCTGTCCCAAATACGCTTCCCCCGCGATCTCCCTGAGGTGCCGGACCCGCAGGACAACATCCTGGTGTCGAGCGGAAGAGCGATCCCATGCTCTGGAATTTGGGAGCCCATTGACGCTCGCAAGCCACCACTATTCAGTCTATTTAGGCAAGACTCACCGAAAGGCCCCTTCACCGTCGTAGGTTGCATGAATTACCTCCATGGCGGCTCAGCGGCGCCGAAGGCATACCAAGAAACAGAAGATGATGGCTTTGAGATGGATGTGGTATGGCGCCTGCTATGGCGCGATGAGCGCTATCAAGACGGCTCCATCCCCGAGGAAGAGCAGCAGTACGAATTCATGACACCAAAGGCAGAGAACAGCCCAGCTCAAAGCAGTCCTGCTGCGGAAAACGCGAAACTTATCTCGCTTGCAAGCGGGCAGCGCGCTACTTACGCGGGCCGTTGGTTAGTAGAGGGCGATCTGTTTTCGAGCTTGACAATCCAGGCTGGTGACATCCTTCCGCTACACAACGGAAAGAAGGTTCGCTGGGTCCTTGCAGAAGAGTAGTTATATCCTGTGCTGGCAAGAAAAAAACCCATACCCCTCCGCAGCAATCTGACTCCTCGGCAGCGGCCAATGCAGTGGAACCCCCGCCCGCCCGTGCCCACGTGCCGATACTAGGTCCACGAGTAACAGATGCGCAAGCCAATACGGCCCTGAAGTTCCCTCATAGGCAACGCCGGCTAGCTGGCGAACTCGGGCGGTCAGGGGACATTGGGGACGTGTCCCCGTAGGCGCAGCGTAGGCCATTGTGGGCACGACAGGCCCTAGACATGAAAACCCTTGCCGTTTCCGCTATTGCTTTTGCCCTGACTCTTTGCTCGAGCGGGATAGTGGCCGCCTCTTCATCCGGAACCTCCGCAGTGTCGCAAGGATCGACACAGGGAAACGCTGACTCCGGCTTGACACTCTTCTACAAACCGGGAGAGACGAAAGCGCCCATCGATGTCTCCGTGGACGGATCGTTCGTCACCCCGATCCAACCGGGCGAGACGATCGACCTGCTACCCTCCTCGCTCACTCTCACGGTAGAACTGACCGCACCACCGCCGCCCGGGAAGGCCGCCGCCCGCACGCTGACTTGGCAAACCGAAATCCGGGAAGGCAAGCGCAAGCACGTGGTCGTACAGTTGACCGACACAGACATCAGCCTGGTTCAACAACGACGCTATGCGCAAGCACGTCCGATCGATAAGGTCTTTGCCTTCGATGGAGAGGACAGCAGCTGGGTCGACGTGTCGCCGCCTCCGCCCAATGCGCTGCGCCGAAACGATAAAGCGTCCCAAGACGGAATTCAGTGGGTGTCGCCAAAATCATGGCCTGTGCGTGTGCTGTTCATCTCTGGCCACGGACTCTACGAATTCAACAAGCAAGGCAACGTCATTCGCATGGATGCGACAGCAACCGTCTACGCCCGTGTCGATAAAGCAGGAGCAGCAAGGCAACAAACCGACCTGGTCGAACGGCAATGTGTTTCACCTGGTCAGCGGCAACACAGTCGTCGACGACAAGGTCGACAGCGCACGGACATTCGTCCTGACAAAACGCGGAAGGATATGCCCAGCCCAACCTATCGCGGAAGCGTATAGGCTTCGCTGGGAGATCCCGTTGCCCATATACAGTGGAGAATGCGATCAGGCCGTTCAATGGAGGCGATCGGGCACGCCTCTGTGGGCCTACCCCGCGGACGTGAATAGCGGCGAGCCGCCGGAGTTGCTATGGGCCGTTCAGTATTTCCGCGATCCCGTGCGACCGCTCTCGGATTTCGAGGGCAAGTGCGTGTATGGGTGTGCCGGAAGAAACTAGCCCGGGCGATCATCTGCTGCCACCTGCGAGCGCCTACTCAAACCGGTGTTAATCCATGACTCCCTTGACTGAAGCGCGGAGCACGAGACATGGTCAACGGCGACACGCAGCCCTGATAGGTAAGCTGGTTGAGCACTTTGCCGAGCCGCTACGGTCGTCGGAAGTACAACGACGCCCCCTAACGGGCACTAGAAACGACGTCTCGTACCTTCCTCAATTGCTCGGACCAGCATTTTTCATACTGACGACAACCTGTATTTTTCCCTAGCAAGAAATTAAAGCTGACTACCTTGTCGACGAGCGGGAGAACAACGGCGTAGCATTGCCCCCCTCTTGGCGCGGACGCACCATTTTGTTCCCAGCCACAAAGCGGAAATGCCTCGAAGACATCCCGCTCACCAACTTTTGCTTTTTGTACGGGCTCTGTGGGATCCGCGATCCTCAATTGGCCTTGCCCGTCGCCCCAATACGGGACCGGCATACCGCCCTGCGCAGTGCACGTTGTCAAGTCTCCGAAGCAGATCGTTCCAGAGTCTGAATAGCTGCCGCCCATAGGACGACGCCTTTCCATCGCAAGATCGTAAACGATGCCGGACTTAGCTGCGTCCGATCCCTCCGCAGATACAGTTTCAGTTATTTTTTTATAATTTCGAACATCGTACTCGATCGATACCGACTGTCCCGCAAAGGACCGAAGGAATTTATCACCTCCTGCCAGACAGCCAGTCGATATCGATGACAGAAGCAGCATTAAAATGGCAGCTTTCATGGACGGACCTCGTCGCTCACAGCAGAATATATACGCACAGTGTGGTACTCGCGATTGTCTATCCCATTGTCACCGCCGTTGATGGCCCGCGTAACCGTTTGAACATTTGTTCGCGTCGGGGCTACACTCGGTATGGTCCTGTTTATCGTACTTAAGGCATGCGGCTCACCACGATGTGGCGATGCAGCCCAATACCATCCACCGGCGTCAATAATTGCGTATTCATCCGTACCGAGAATGTCGGGATTATTAATGAGCGGACGGCGCACATTTCCACGCGGAGTCCACCAGCTTCTCTCGAAAGAATCTCGGCTTACCCATCCGCGATATACCCAATATTCAGTGTAATTGTATTTCCCGGTGAGTTGCTTCATGCCTCGACCGCGGTAGCGGTATCCATCACCCGGCAGATCATTGCCCATGCGGCCACCGTACAGTTGATTACAACTCGCCTCACTCCTACGTTCGATCATCTGAGTCAGCGTCCTCGACTCCTCAGCACCTTGCCCGAAGAAGTGGGCCAAGCGATACCCGGAGGAATTTACATGATACTTGCGGGCGACTCTATTAATTGTGACCCTGTATCTCTCTCGAACCGCATCACTCAGGGCGTTCCTGGCGGTTTCAAGTGAATTCCTCGTTTTTCTCTGGTAATCGTTCTTATATACTTGCGCAAACTCGTTTCGATCAAGCCAGCCACACGCTCTAAAAAGAAGGACAAACTCACGAGGATGGAAATGCCAATGCGATCCAGGTAGAGGTGTTTGGCCGTTTTCCTGTCCTTGGTCATCGTAACGTGGGCTCTGCAACGCAGCCTGCCCCCAAAACGCCAACGCTTCAACATGCGCCCGAAACCGCCCAAACTGCTCTTCCGTCATCGGCGTCGGGTTGTTCGGGCTCCGCACCTTCAGCCATCCCCATCGCGCTTCCACTGTACTGGCATCCCACTCCGTCGGAAACTTGCAGATCAGCCGCTTCAAGAACGCCTGAATCTGCGGCGACCGTAGGCGCTCATGCGCTTCGTCTGCTGAGACACTGCCGTCGCGATTCATATCGACTGCGCGCAGGATGGTTGGTGCATTGCAAAGGCTGTTGCCGTCCTGAGTGTCTTCAATCAGAAACCAACCGCGCCAGTGCGGAAAATCTGCATCGCTGTACTTCGTTACGCCGGCGGCGTTGAGGTTCACCCAACCCGTACCAGCAGGCGTACGAATTTGGCGCCAGTGCGGTACGTCCTCAGGCGCCAAGGCGTCAGGTCCTATAACACGCCCGAAGCGAAGCAGCTCATATACCGCGCTCGGTGCCGGGCGAGCGTTGGCCGGATAGGCCTCGCTGATGGCATTGGCATCGCGATACAGATTGTATTCAGCGTCGCGTTCAGTGAGCGGGTCACCCAATGCCGTTCCGACCGGACGATAGGTTGTCACGTACGCATTGCCGCGCGCGTCTTGCGCGCCGTCTCCTTCGGCATAGCGTAGGCCAACAAAGACCTCTTCACCGAGTGGCGTGCCGCCTGCGGGCGCGGGTTGGTTCAGTGGCGGACGTTGTGCGTATACCGGTGTGTTGGCTGGCAGCCTGAAATAGAGCTCGCCGAACACCGCGTCGTCACGGCCATTCTGGGTTAGCGGGACATCGCCGCTCGTCCTGCCGATCAGTTGGCGCAGGTTGTCGTCGTCACAGATGATTTCGAAGTGAATCCGATTCGCCTGCCCGCGCACGTATCCTGCCTGTCCAAGTTCCGCCTTTCGATTGACTCGACTGCCGACCTGAACCGTGTTCCGGACCGTATGCAAGTGCATGTAGATCGAGAAGAACACTACACGGGTTGGTGCATTGCCCTGACGAGCGGCGCCAATCTCCGTCTCATGCCGAATAACGACCACGCCATCGCTAGTCCTACCACCGAAACTCAACGGGCTGTCAGCAGCAGGCGGAGGCGGCGGCTCGTGTGACCCGCGTCGATAAACCACAGTGCCGTCGGCAATGGCTCGCACCGGCTCGGTGCCATTGGTACCACGCGCAGGCGCGGTCAAGTGCAGGCCTCCGTGCCAACCGAGGTTGTAACTGACCGGATACGACCCGTCGCCCGGCTCACCGCCAGGCATTGCGGCGTCGATCCACTCGCTTTCGGTTTGGTTGGCGCCGCGCGGTGGGAGAAAGGGAGGACTGATCAGCATGGGACTTAGCCTGAGAACTCAGGTTCAGATAGAGAACGGGTAGTCGTTATCGAGGGAAATGCTGTTCTGCGGGAATAGCGGCAGATCACGATCCGTACGGACCGGCCCCTCAAACTTCCGCTGCGCACTCTTGTACGTAATCGCCCCCGGACACTCCACCGTAATATTCCCACCCTCGATCGTGATCGACGCCCCGCCCGCCGTCGCCACCCGAATCCGCTTG
>Ga0065721_10051730_pt1 | contig 13738 bp, 11 predicted proteins | sample Mesricmetagenome_FD_59108 | JGI IMG/M metagenome (GOLD analysis project Ga0065721, IMG submission 59108) | Mesophilic microbial community from rice straw/compost enrichment Sample: eDNA_1 v2 (version 2) | ecosystem: Engineered > Solid waste > Grass > Composting > Bioreactor | place: USA: Davis... | reverse complement strand
TTGTATATAAAAAAGTTTAGAAACATCATTTCCTCAATCCTATCAACATAATTGTTGGTTTGTATATAGAAAACTTTACAAACAGCATTTCCTCAATCCTATCAACATTCCTTTCACCAATCTTTTTTCTATATACAACTGTTACATTGTATATAGAAAAATTTATAAACAGCATATAACAATCTCTTCTATATACAACTGTTGGTTTGTATATATAAAAATTTATAAACAACATTATAACAATCTTTTTTCTATATACAACTGTTACATTGTATATAGAAAATTTTAGAAACAGCATTTCCTCAATCCTATCAACATAATTGTTGGTTTGTATATAGAAGAGATTATAAATACCATTTCCTCAATCCTATCAACATTCCTTTCACCAATCTCTTCTATATAATTGTTGGTTTGTATATAGAAAATGTTATAACAATCTCTTCTATATATAATCGTTGGTTTGTATATAGAAGAGATTATAAACAACGTTATAACAATCTTTTTTCTATATACAATGCAACAATTATATATAGAAAACTTTACAAATAACGTTATAACAATCTTTTATATATAATTGTTGGATTGTATATAGAAGAGAATATAATTAGCATAATAACAATCTCTTTTACATATAATTGTTGGTTTGTATATAGAAAACTTTACAAACAATGTTATAACAATCCTATCGTCAGTCTTTTCTTTTTCTATATATAATTGTTGGATTGTATATAGAAAACTTTACAAATAACGTTATGACAATCTCTTTTACATATAATTGTTGGATTGTATATAGAAAACTTTACAAACAACGTTATAAAAATCCTAACAACATTCCTTTACCATTCTTTTATATACAAATGTTGGATTGTTTATAGAAAAGAATATAAATAACATTATACCAATCTCTTCTATATATAATTGTTGGATTGTATATAGAAAACTTTATAAACAATGTTATAATATCTTCTATATACAACTGTTGGATTGTATATAGAAGATATTATAAACAGCTTTTCACCAATCTTTTCTATATATAATGTAACAGTTGTATATAGAAAACTTTATAAACAACATTTCCTCAATCCTATCAACATTCCTTTCACTGATCTCTTCTATATACAACTGTTGGATTGTATATAGAAAACTTTATAAATAGCATTATAACAATCTTTTTTCTATATACAATCCAACAATTTTATATAGAAAAATTTATAAATAGCATTATAACAATCTTATATATACAATCAAACAGTTGTATATAGAAAACTTTACAAATAGCATTATAACAATCTCTTGTATATATAATTGTTGGATTGTATATACAAGAGATTACAAATAGCTTTATAATAATCTTTTATATATAATTTTTGGATTGTATATAGAAAACTTTACAAACAACGTTATAACAATCTCTTCTATATACAACTGTTAGATTGTATATAGAAAAGTTTAGAAACAGCATTTCCTCATTCCTATCAACATAATTGTTTGTTTATATATAGAAAAGTTTAGAAACAACATTTCTTGAATCCTATCAACATTCCTTTCGCTAATCTTTTTTCTATATATAATTGTTGGATTGTATATAGAAGAGATTATAAACAACATTATAACAATCTTTTTTCTATATATAATTCTTGGATTGTATATAGAAGAGATTATAGAAATAATTTTTTGAGATGAATCATAGATAAATCAACAAAAGAAGTGAGAAGATGTACAAAGATTGGTATAATAAATTTTCTCATTTTATTTAACTACTTGCTTGTATGATCAATTTATCATAAGATTAAATACCTAGGTCCTTTTTTGTTTTCTCATGAATAAAATTGTCCAATTCTATACGCATGACATAATCACGTCCTTTTTTTTCGGGAACGTATTTAATATTAAAACATCCTGTCTTTTCGAATCTATTTATTTCTTTTGGTTTTTCTTTTATTTCTTTTGGCTCTTTGCTCTTCAACAATTTATCGAAAATTGTAAACTTCTTGACTATTTCACTTTCTAAAGTTATTGGAACATTTCTTCGAAAGAAACGATATGTTTCTTTTATTAAGTTATCCTTCTCCATTTCTCTAGTGATCAAATCAACAATTTCGTCACAACTTTGACTATTGATAACTATTGAAATATAAGACCAATAATGCATTTCATCTTCTTTCTTGATTCTTGAGAACAACTCTCTTAACCATTCAATGTCATTATTCTTAATTAGTTCTTCAATAAGTAAATCGTAAATAAAGTCTGTTTCTGCAATAATATAAGGAATACTATCTACAATGAAACAAAAAAGTTCTTTGTATTTACGTTTATATAGGTCAGACAAAAGTAAAGATCCTTTGAAATGGCGACGAAAACTAAGAAGCTTCTCAAAGAGAGATGAAAAAGATTTATAATGAGGATTCGAAGGATCTTCAACATAATTGAGTGAAGGAATAAGTGCAATACATTCCTCCAATTGAACAAGTAAAATTGCACATTCTTTGTAACCTAGGTCTATTTCTTGATTGATACCTTCCTCTTTTAAGATCTCTTTCCAAAACTCTTCTGTGTCGTTTTCAAGTTTTTCTTCTTTAGAAAGTTTAACAAGAGTTTTTAATGATAGTCTTGTTTCTTCCATTTTTCTTTGTGTTTCTTAATCTATTATTTTATGTTGTGTTTGTAATAATATTTAAGTATGCTATTTTACGTCTTTCTTTAATTAAAAAAAAATCATTCTATATTTTGTTGTGAATTATTTAATAAACTAAACCAAGAAAAGCTGTTGGAAGAAGAAAGATAACTTAATAAATTAATTCTGTATAACAATAGAAAATAAAATAACTTTCTCAGGGAAGACATAAAATCATCGTAGAATATAAATCATCTCTTCAAGTTTTAGAGAGTTTCCAGCCCCTTTGACTGAAATACTTTCTCTTTAGTTCAAGAAAATTTAGATGGAGATACATGAGTCACTAGAATTCTTAGTTGAAGAAGAGGAACAAAAAGAAAGAAACAATTTATATTTTGCAGATTACTCATCAACAGCTGATTACGAAAACGAAAGTAGAATAATCATTGACTTCAAATAGTTCGAAAATCGAACTTCCAAGAAAAATAGAAGGATTGTTTGGAATTGAATTGCTTACTAAAGGTAATTATTATGACGCCAAGAAGTATGTAATTTGTTATCATGTTAACATTGAAAGCACTTCCAATTCACTTTAACTTACAGAGATGTTTATTTTATGATAGAAAAATACTTAGAATAGAATAGAAGCGAAGTAAGATTTCCACATTGAGACATAGAACAGAATGCGAGAAGCTTGGTAAGCTTCATGGAAAACTATAAGTCTTTTCTTTATATGTTTACATTATGTAAACATATATGTTTTACCTGAATTACTTGAATAATTTGTCGTTCTAAAACTTTTCTATATATAATAACCATTTGTGTATAGAAAAGTTTTAGAACGACAAATTATTCCGTCTTATATAAATTATTAGAATGTATTAGATAATACATGCTTTATATTAATATACAAACGATGTGTGTATATTAAAGTTTATAATGTAGAATTATTAACGAAAACATGGTTCTGAGGAGAAGATCAATTCCATTACATCTTCAATCCAAATAAAATTTCCAACTGTCGTAATCATATGTTTCTTGTATTAATTTGAAACAGGTTTCTATATAAAACAAATATCCTTGCATTTCTATCGCATCATCAAACTCTTCTAAATCTATTAAACTATGTTCATATATGTGTTTTGACTTAACACAAACCGTTCTCTATCTTAATCTCTGATAATTTTGTTCTTAGACCATTTGTTTCAATCCATTTATTTCTTTTACTTCCAGGTATTACAAATACCTGATCCATTTGTGGTGCTTGAATGTATATATTTTATCTTTCTTCTTAGTTTAAGAATGTAGAAATAGAAAATATATACATAAAGATTGAGGAAATGCTGTTTATAAAGTTTTCTATATACAATCAACAATTATATATAGAAAAAAAAAGAAAGGATTGATGAAATGTTGTTTGTAAACTTTTCTATATACATTCCTTGAAGTAATTGATATACTTACATGTAGTTTATTTTCAACAATCATCAATGCTTGTCTAAACTTTTCTATATATTTTAAATCATTCTAATAGGAAAAAGTTTATTTAATTGAAGTAAACAAAAACTATATATCAATGAATGAAAGGTATTTTAGTCATAGTCCTCTACTTAAGACTTGTAATAAAGATAAATTATTATGTTTATAGATAAACATAATAGTCAATACATAACGATTAACTAAGAATCAACGTAAGAATTTAGATTACACTTACAATGGTCACTGTTTTGTTTCCATATCTCTTACCATAAGTCGAAATGTACTTGTTCATGGAACTAGTCGTGCGTCGGAAACACGACAATGAATAAGAAGTAACCAAACGAGAAGAGGAATAATTATAAGTTTCGATTTGTTTCCATATTTCGAACTGCAAGCGATTTTGGGACTTGATTTTTTGTTAATCTTTATGGGACCATTTTCCAATATCTACGTCAGTGAGTAACGCATCAAGATGTAAGTAAATATCGTATTCCTCATCCAACTTTATTTTGCCTCCAATGCAAATTGTTCCATCCCATGGTAAAAAAGGAAACAACCCAATGAGCTCAAGAACAATCCCTCGTTCATAATCGAAGAATTGCTCTTGTGTTTTCACACCAAACCAAGAAAGTATCTGTACTTGTGTTTCAAGCGTGAAATTTTCTAAAATTCCCTTGGTTACAAAGCCCTTAAGCAAAAGTGGTAAACTTTCCGTTTCTGGGTCAAAAAACCCAAAGTAGTTTCCAGCGAACTGAACGTATTTTAGTAGTTCTCTGGCAAGTAACTCACGTGCTTTATCGTATCCATACTTATTCGTGAGAAATTTGGTTATCCCATCTTCATCATAATTGTTTCGTAGAAATTCAACATCTTCTCTATCAAAGAGAGTTTCAAGTTCTTCGTTCTCAATAAGATCAAATAATATTGTATTATCATTGCTCAACAAAACAACAAGGTCCTCCAATTTAAAGAAGTTCAAATCGACAACCGTAAAAAAGCCATATTGTGGTGTTCCAAGTTTCTTCATAAGCATAGTCTCACTTCCAAGCTCGACAGATGATAAAATAATAAAAAGAAAAGCTGCCGCATCAGCACTCAAGGCTTCTTTTATCTTTCTTGCGTCTCTCTTTCTTCCCGTGATGAGAGAAACTGGATTCTCAAGGAACTTTGCGAACTCTTTTTGCTCTTGACAAAAGGCAATCCATGGATGTGCGCTTAAAAGTCTTTTGTATCTGTTCTTCAAATGCCATTCGGAAACAGAACCAGAGTATTTCGAAGTTTGTGAAAACCTTTGAAGGTCTCTCGTGTCTAAATGCGAAACAATTTCTTCAGCAATTTCATCAGGAAGCTCCATAAAGTGTTTGAAACCATCCATTTTTAATGATAGTCAAAAACTTTCATCTCTTTTTCAGTCCACGTCAGATGAGTCTAAATCCATTCTTGAAAATTCTTTCGATCGAACTCTTTGTTGGAGGCAATTTTAAACTTGGTTCAAGGACGTTTTTCGATCGTTTAGACAACAATAACGAGTCATGTTCTTCTTCGCTTATGAGTTCGTACTTGTGATTTGGATCAATGTATTGTTTGTAGAGTTCAAGGATACTCACATGGTCAATCGGTTCAGGGTTAACGAGGTTTATCGTCCCAGTTCTTTCGTTAATGATTTCTTCAACTAACGCTGGAATTGCATCATCTAAAACAGTCATCGAATTTAGAGTGTTGTAAATTTTTGGATAGCGTATTATTTTAGACACAAAGTTCTTCTTGCAATCATAACTCGCAATTGGCATCCGAATTCTAACGTTGAGTACATTACTAAAAAGTGTTGAAACTTGATCTGTGAAACCCTTCACAATCGAGTAGCTACTACCAAAAAAGTTTGGTTTGCTTTCGGTTGTAAATGGAGCGTCATTTGGTTCCTTGTACGAAAAAATACATCCAGTACCTAAATAGGTTAGATGCACATCAAAGTCTAAACAAAGCTTCATAAGAACGAGTGGTGAAAACAAATTGTCCCTTACGTTCTCAACAAGTTTTCCATCTTGCTCCAAGTAGTCGATAGAATTAAAGTGTTCTCCATTCGTTCGACCAATAAACGAGAGAACACGTTGTGGATTAAACCGACTAAGGTCGTCTTTGACACCTTCAATGTCATCTGCACGTGAATTTGGGTAAACTAACACGATTTCAGGGTGATATCGTCTAACGAATTCACAAAAGTAATTCCCAATCCAACCTTTGTAACCATAAACAAGCCACTTCATTTTCTCAAATGAAAATTGCCTTTAAGAATTCTCGTATTTCCTAAAAGAATGAGAAACTTGTTGGTCACTGGAGGCTATGGCTTTATTGGATCGCAAGTAGTTAACGTTGCCCTTAGTGATTACGAAGTTGACAAACTTGTAGTAATTGACATTCTTGACTACTGTTCACGAGAAGCCAACGTCAAATTTAAACATGATCCTAGGTTTGCTTTTGTTAAAGGAGACATTTGCAACGTTGATTTGGTACAAGAAGTTCTCGAACACTATAACATTGACACTGTTATTCACATGGCAGCTCAAAGTCATGTTGATCTTTCTTTCGTCAATCCATTACAATTTACTCAAGACAATATTCTTGGAACACATAACCTGCTTGAAGCGTGTAGGAAGTACAATAAGATAGAACGTTTTGTGTACATGTCAACGGATGAGGTGTATGGACAAGTACCACACAACGAGAAAGTTCCATGTGATGAGAACTCCTCGTTAAACCCAACAAATCCATACTCAGCAACTAAAGCAGCTGCGGAATTAATTGTAAGGTCTTATGGTTGTTCTTTTAAGTTACCATACATTATAATTAGAGGTAACAATGTTTATGGTAAAGGACAGTTTCCCGACAAACTTATTTCTAAGTTCATTATGTATCTACTCATGGGAAGGAAGGTTCCAATCCATGGTGATGGGTCATCGAAACGAACATTTGTTCATGTCAGTGACATGGCTAGAGGCATTTTAACGGTTGCACAGAAGGGTCGATTGAACGAAATCTACAATATTGGTTCTGATAATGAGTATTCTGTCATTGAAATAGCTAGGATTCTTTGTACCTTTCTAGATAAGAACTTTGAGAGCTTCGTTTCTTTCACTCGCGACAGACAATTCAACGACAAACGCTACTTCATTAATTACAATAAGATCTTAAGTTTAGAATGGAAAGAACAAATTTCGTTTCACGAAGGACTAAAATTAACAATAGATTGGTATAAAAAGCATTTCGATGAATTCAAGCAAAAAATATAGAATAAGTTATACTTCTCTTGAAAATATAACCATTTTTATGATTCAAGTAAAGAAATGGAAAATAAACGATTATATTTTTTTTCTATTAGAATGACATAACCATATAGAAAAGTATAATCGTTTATTTTCCATGAATTAAGCAAAATTAAAGTATACAACACACCTTACACAAGTAAATACGTGGAAGAAGTTTATCTATATTGCAACTTTGAAGTTTTCTGTGAATTCACTTGGTGTTTGGATACAAATTTCTTTATCTAAAAGAGCACACAAAGTAATATGGGTACGAACTTACAATGATGACTATTTTGTAGAATTGAATGTATGTATTTTCTTTGTTTTCAATGGGAGAGGAAGTTATTTTACATCTTGTTTAAACTTTATCTATAAATCTCTTTTACAACCATTAAATATTTAAGTATACTTAAATATCTACGCTATTTTGGTCTCTATTTTCAACAATCTTTTTAATTAAGTTTGTTTGTATTACCAACTTCTTGTGTCGTAATTATATTTATTTAATATCTCTTTTTGTAGTTTGTACCATAATTATATGGTGAGTTATGATGATAAGTTGAACCATATTTTCGTGGTGAATTAAGTTTATGCGTTGAACTATATTTATATGGTGAGTTGTGATGATAGGTTGAACCAAATGAACCATAAGCACCTAAACGAGGAGATGTTTGTTTATATGAACCATATTTAGTTTTGGGACTTGATTTCCTCTTGTATCCAATGTTATAATCACTTCCATATTCTTCCTCTTCTTCCTCTTTTACAAAGTAATCTTCAGAGCTAGGTAAATCTTCGTATGTCAAAAGCACTTCCAAAACATCTTGTCTTTTTTCTCTTTCCATTCTTTGTTTGAGTTCTTCTCCCAGTTCTGGATAATTCTCCAAAGATATAGAAGATTTACCAATTGCCTCAATGTTATTATCATCTATCATCTTTTCAAAAGCTCTTCTCACTACTCTTTCACCAAGTAATCTATCTTCATATATGTAATTGGTTAAGAAAGATAAAAGTTTAGGATCACGAGTAAGATCGAAGATTTTGTACATTTCATCTTCACTGAAAGCTTCAAAGAAATGTAAGAGATAGTTGTATTTTAATTTGTAATCTTGAACAATTGCTGCCATCGTTGCAATCAAGTATATATATCTCTCATCCTTATTAACTATGGCCTTTGAAACATTAATTATTTCTTTATGATCAGGTATTCTTCTCCTACGTGAACTTGTAGACACCAATTCCCTAAGTACCTCTTCTTTCAAATGAGGAAGTCTTTTGTTGATGTAGTTATTCAAGATTCTCAAATCCACATATTTAAGCAAATCAATGTCTGTCAAATGTAAAACGTTTTGAAGAGCATTTTCGACCTCATCGGCAGTTACTGCTTCATCTCCATCTCTTGCAATTAATGCATTACGAATGAGATCAAAGAGAAAATCATGAACCTCTTGTGAAAGTTCGATTTCCCTCCTTGGAACTTCAAATACAACTTCCTCTCTTTCTACAACTTCTTCCTCATCTAAAGGTATTACTGTTCTTGTTAAACTTTCATTTATGCTTCTTCGAGGACTTACATTTATTCTTGGAACATTTATCATTGATGGTTCCACATTTATTCTTGAAGCTCTAATTCTTGAACCCCTAACACTTGATTTCGAAGGACCAACATTTACTCTTCGACTTGGTTGAGAACCTCGAAAATTAACTACTATCTTTCTTTTGAGTTCTTCAGGAAGAGCATCTATGTGATCTCTACATCTTGTAAGCCAATTTAAATACACAGGCGAAGTTTTGGGAATAAAACGTTGTGAAATAGGATCTTTGTTAGGATTCTTAATAAATTCATCGCAAGGAGAAGCCATTTTTTTTCTAATAACAAAAAAAGTTCTAAGATAATTTTATGTAAACTTTGTGTGTTCTATTTATTTTTCGAGAATGAAAGAAGTTAATAACTTTATATTTATCTTTGTTCTCAGAGTTTCTCATTAAAAGATTTACATGATTTTTATGTATACAATGGAAAATTATACATAAAAGATTATACGGGCTCCCTCATTATCATTCCTTACTTAATTGTCCCATATCTCTCTATCTTTTTGAGCAGTTCAAATTGCAACTTTAAACTTTTCTATAAATTCACCAACATACTCATATCCAAGTTTCTTCATATAAAAAGGATAATCCAAATAATATGGATACGAATTTACATGAATATCGATTCTATACAATTCTGTGTATGCATTCGATTTCTTTCTATATTCAAGTCTAAGTAGTTGTCCTGGAAGTTTGTTTCTTATTAACGAAACAAAGTTAATTTCATTGAACTCATAGTTGTCAAGTCTAACAATGAGGTCAAAATGGTTTAACAAAGTGTTTATCTCGCTATCTTGAGTTGGTAGATATGGAGGCTCTGCTTTGCTATCTGGAACGTAAACATATTCAACTTCTTCCTCATTCTCATCTTCTATCCCTCCAGGCAATTGTTCAACAATGAGACCAGAAATTGTGTTGTGTTGCCTTAAAATGTTTTGGCTCTCATACTTTCCATTCAATGGATTCTTTTGTAAATACAAATACTTAGCGTCATCAGCCAAATAGACCAATCCTATGTAACCTTTTCTTGCAATCATAAAGTCTTCAACTTCTATTTGTCTTGTCATGTTTTCAATCAAGCAAGGCGTAATAACTTCTTTAATGAACTTTATTGGAATGCAAAACTTACCAAGAGACATCGCAACAACATATTCATCTCTATTTAGAATTGGAGCACCAAGTTCAGCCTTGAAACTTATCTCTATGATCTCATTGTGAATTTCTCCTTCTGGGTCAAAGTAATCTTCATTTACAATAACTCCTTCACACGCTGTTCGTGGAGTAATACAATAAATGAAGTCACCAGGTTCCAAATCATCGTCTGAGGGGTCAAAGAACTCCTTGCTTTGTACTTCAACAGAAAGGAGTGCAACATTCGCACTTCCATCTACAAATTTAAGTGTAGCATTTGTGACCTTTTCTTCGTTTCCTGTGAAGTAAGTGATTATAATGCTATCAACCTTTCTCGGGTATTGCTTGAAAGTCTTTTCCTTTTTAGTTTCTTGTTTCTTTGTCTGTGAAAGTGTTAAAAATGGAGAAACAAGTACAAGATACGCAGGACATAAAATTAAATGATGATGAATGAAAAACCCATAACCTTCAAGAACGACATTGCACTTTTCGATGAGTGAAGTTATTTTTACGACTTGTCCAGATTTCTTTCTATATATTTCTCTTGCTGCCATTATATATTTAAATAAATATATAATATATTTAAGCACTGACAATTTGCAACATTTACCAAATAGCATTCACGATTATTAACTATCTTTCATATGTTGATTATACAGCCATTTCAGCCTCTATCTTTTCACCATGTTTGTAGTTGAAAATCTTAAAATGTTTAAGACCAACCTTATCTATATCGTCAATATCTTCTATCTCTATTCGAGGAAAGGCATAAACCTCTCTCCCTAGTAAAGTTTTGACCTGTTCCTCGTGGTTTCTATAAATATGTACATCACCAAGCTGTATAGTTAATTCCTTGGCTTGCAAGCCAGTTAACTTTGCAATCAAGTGTGTGAGAATTGCGTAACTCGCAATGTTAAATGGCAAACCAAGAAACATGTCTGCACTACGTTGGTCTAGTCGTGCAGACAAGAACTTTCCATCACCGGAAACAGTTAACTGAAACAAAACATGACACGGTGGAAGTGCCATTTCATCGATTTGTTCCACATTCCAAGAACACAAAATGTGTCTTCGACTTTGTGGTTTCTCAATAATCCCTCTAATGAGTCTTTGAATTTGATCAACGCCTTCACCTGTGTAGTCTGCATCTGCGCCTCTATATTTTGCACCAAAATGACGCCATTGAAATCCATAAATCGGTCCAAGGTCACCTTCTCTGTACGGAAGTCCTTGTGATCTCAAAAACGAAAGCTCACCATTTTTCTTCCAAATTTTTACACCTTGTTCTTCAAGTTTCTTGGAGTCTGTCGAACCACTAAGCATCCATAAAAGTTCACGAATGACTGTTTTTATTCCAACAAACTTTGAAGTCATGAGTGGAAGCACGTTTGGATACAAGTTGAATTTGAGCATTGCACCAAAAATGGAATGTGTACCAATGCCTGTTCTGTCTTCTTTAAGTTCACCATTGTTTAAAACATGAGAATAAAGATTGAGTAGTGTTCTCTCATCTTTATTTTGAAACCAAACAAGGTGTTTGAACTTGACTTTAATTCCATCTTGGGTTAGTATCTCGTTAGATGTTTCTTTGTAAGAACCAAGATTTATCAAATTGCAGGGGAAGAAAGTATCACAATCACATTCAACGTCAATCTCTGTTAAATAAATATTCTCTGGTGTGTACTTCATTAAAAATTCTCTATAGATCTTCTCGCCACCAACAATAAATATCTTTCTTTTTTCCTTTGATTCTTTTTCTTTCTTTAGATTCCCTAAATAAGTATCAAGTGAAGATACAAAGATGAGTTCCTTTCTATCTTTTTCTTCAACTTTCTCATTGTCTTCTTCATAAGTTCTTGAAATAACAACATTGACACGTCTCGTTAATTTCCTTCCGATACTTAACCAAGTGTTGTAACCCATGACTATCGTTGTGTCTCTCGTTTTTTCTTGAAAATGTTTCATATCTTCCTTAACTTTCCATGGAATTCCATTGTTTTTACCAATTCCAAACTTATTATCATAAGCAACAATCAAGTTTAACTCACAATTTAACTCACAATTCATTTTTTACATTATTCTGATGAATAATGTAAAGTCATTCTTTACTTACATTCAATGATTATTTAGTTCGTGAGTAATTTTCTCAGTCTATCAAGACCGTTTTTGTCATATTCAAGTTGAAGTTCTTTGAGTTTCTCGACGTCTTCTTCTGTAAGTTCTTCGAAGTCTTGTGTTGAAGGATCTTCGAGGTGTGCCAAAAACACAGAAGTGTTCTCATCTATTTCATCTTCGTCACTAACTTCTGCATGCATGACAAGTTTGAGTGTTGGAATGTAGAATAGATGCAAACTCTTTTCACCATATTGAACAATTGTAAATTGTTGTTCGTTTTCATTTGTGTCTGTACTTACAAAACCTTCAACAATCTCATTGTTTGCTACTCCAGGTTTTGCTTTCTTTTTTGTTGAACTTTGTTTTAGTGCTTTGTTTCCTTCTACGTTACCTTGCGCGTTTTTCTTGTTTTTACACATTTTACAATACTTGGAATTAATATCTGTTTTATTACCACAAACCATACCCGCTCTTGAACCACGTGTAAAAATGTAAATGCATTTCTGATCCTCATTTAAAATTTCTTTATCTCTTCGTGTTCTACATTTCCTTGGTTTCGTATTTTCGAGAGACCTTCCATAAAAAGAAGATGGTGTTCGAGAAACTGGTAATTCTAAAGCATCAATAAGTTCATTGACAGTAACTTGAACTTCCTTTTCCTTTTCGAGGAATTGAACAACACACGGTAAAACCCACTCTTGTAAAAGAGCAGATACTCCATTTATAAACATTTCTTTTCCGTTTGACATCTTCTTTTTCTTTGTTTTTTCTCGCTTTGAGCTGTTTTCTTTCTCTTCTTTTCAAACTCTTTTTAAGTTTTTTATTCTTTATTTATTTAGATCAAATGGCTTTTAAGATAATTTCTATAACTCAAAAAATATGTAATGAATGAACAATTCTTCATTCAAGATCCAAGATCACTATTTTATTCGTGGGAGATTATTCCTTCAGCATCAATGACAGATGCCGAAAAATATAATGCTCTTGTTCGTCTTCTATTGATTGTTGTACTCATACTTTTCATCGTTGGAGTTGTTTTTTGGTGGCAAATTTTAGTTATTGGTTTAATTCTTATTATCGTTTTGTGGTATTTAAGTTCTCAACAAGGTCAAAATGTACAAGTAAATGTAAAACGTGAAAATCTTAGAGATCAAAAAGAAAGACCAATAGAAAAAGAGCTTGCAAAGTTTAGAATTTTTAAAGATAACAGGACAGAGAAAGTTAACGAAATTCTTAAAAGAAGAAAGAAAGAGATTGGAAATAATATAAAGTTTAAACTTAGACCAAGAAACCGTAACTAAAGAAACAAAGAAGGAAAAGGAACAAAAATAAACAAATCATCAAATTGAAAAGGCGATTTGAAGGACTTATTTTTAGTTTCAAGATTTTAAACCACTAGAATCTAAACTCCAAGAATCTAAACTCCAAGAATTTAAAACAAAGAATTAAAACGTATTTATATATAAATATAAGTATAATATATAAATATGGACAAGTTTGAACT
>Ga0065721_10005705_pt1 | contig 13738 bp, 11 predicted proteins | sample Mesricmetagenome_FD_59108 | JGI IMG/M metagenome (GOLD analysis project Ga0065721, IMG submission 59108) | Mesophilic microbial community from rice straw/compost enrichment Sample: eDNA_1 v2 (version 2) | ecosystem: Engineered > Solid waste > Grass > Composting > Bioreactor | place: USA: Davis... | reverse complement strand
CGGACGAGGGCAGGGCCGAGCGCCGGCCCGGCCTCAAGGTCGGCTACGTGCCGCAGAAAGTGGCGGTCGACTGGACGCTGCCGCTGACCGTCGAGCGCTTCATGAGCCTGACGGCTCCGGTAGCCCGCGGCGAGATGGAGCGGGCGCTCGAGGCGACCGGCATTCCCGCTCTTCTCCATGCCGAGGTGCGCAACCTCTCCGGTGGCGAGTTCCAGCGCGCCCTGCTTGCGCGCGCCATCGCGCGCCGGCCCGATCTCCTCGTCCTCGACGAGCCGGTACAGGGCGTCGACTATTCCGGAGAGATCGCGCTCTACGAACTGATCGGCCGCATTCGCGACGAGCTCGGCTGCGGAGTCTTGATGATCTCGCACGATCTGCACGTGGTGATGGCCGCGACCGATCACGTGATCTGCCTCAACGGCCACGTCTGCTGCCACGGCACGCCGACCGCCGTCGCCGGCAGCAAGGAATACCGCGACCTGTTCGGCGTCCGCGGCGCGCCGACGCTCGCCGTCTATCGCCACCACCACGACCATACCCATCTCGATGATGGCCGGGTGCGCCATGCCGACGGCACCATCACAGACTACTGCCATCCCGGCGATGGCCACCATCACGATCACGACCATCACAACCACGATCACGATGGGGGCCACCACGATCACCATGGCGGCGACCATCCGGCGCGTGGCGCGGCGGGCGCGGGAAAGGGAACCGACGATGCTCGATGATTTCTTCGTCCGCGCCGTCATCGCCGGCATCGGCATGGCGCTCGTCGCCGGGCCGTTCGGCTGCTTCATCGTCTGGCGGCGGCTCGCCTATTTCGGCGACACGCTGGCGCATGCCGCCCTTCTCGGCGTGGCGCTGGCCTTCCTGTTCGAGATCGACGTTACCCTTGCCGTCTTCGCCGTCGCCGCCTTCGTCTCGCTGGCACTGATCGCGCTCGAGAAGCGGGCGAGCGTATCGGCCGACACGTTGCTCGGCCTCCTCTCCCATTCCTCGCTTGCACTCGGCCTCGTCGTCATCGCCGCCATGTCGTTCCTGCGGATCGACCTGATGGGCCTCCTCTTCGGCGACATCCTTTCGGTTTCGAAGACAGATATCGCCGTCGTCTGGGGCGGGGGGCTCGCCGTCCTCGCGGTGCTCGCGCGGATCTGGCGTCCGCTCTTCGCGGTCACCGTCAGCCGCGAACTCGCCGAGGCGGAAGGCATCGACGCCGACCGCGCCAATCTCGTCTTCATGCTCTTGATGGCGGTCGTCGTCGCCATCTCGATGAAGATCGTCGGCGTGCTCCTGATCACCGCCATGCTCATCATCCCCGCGGCGACAGCAAGGAGTTTCGCGCGCGGGCCGGAGCAGATGGCAGCCTTCGCCGTCCTCGCCGGCATCCTCGCGGTCGGCCTCGGCCTTGCCGGCTCGCGCCTGTGGGACCTCCAGTCCGGCCCGGCCATCGTCGTCGCCGCGCTCGGACTTTTCGTGCTAAGCCTGTCGCCGCTCGCCCGGCTCGTCGCCCGCCCCGGATTCGCCGCCGGCGGGAAAGGAAATGGATCATGACCACGCATCACCGTCACGACCTGCCTGCGCTGACGAAGAACCAGGCGCTGGTCATGGCCGAGCTTTCCGGCGCCGACGGGCCCCTCAGCGCGTATACGATCCTCGACCAGCTGCGCGGCCACGGCTTCCGCGCGCCGCTGCAGGTCTACCGCGCGCTCGACAAGCTGGTCGAGTTCGGTCTGGTGCACCGTCTGGAAAGCCTCAACGCCTTTGTCGCCTGCCGCCATTCCGACTGCGACCGGCACGAGGCCGTCGCCTTCGCCATCTGCGAGGCCTGCGGCCAGGTGACCGAGATTTCCGACGACGCGCTCGATGCGCGCCTGAAGCACCTCGCCGCCGCGACAGGCTTCACGCTGACCAAGTCCACGGTCGAGCTCCGCGGCCGCTGCGCCCGCTGCGGCACCGCCTGAGACGGGCACTCTTCTGGTCCGGACGATCTGCCGATCTGCCGGATCGTCCACTTCCTGCTCGCCCTGTTTCGTCTTTCTTTCCCTGACACGCCCCCGAAGCGGCAGGGCGCGGGACAATTCGTTCCCAAGGTGACATTGAAGGCCTGGACGCCAAGCCGACTCGCGTGTGTACCACGCTCACGAAAATTTAATCAATCGATTGATTAAATTTTCGGTCACTGCTATCGTGGGTTGGTCATTCAGGGAGCATGCATGGAAAAGCAGGCAAAGGGGGCAGGCGAGGGCCGGGCGGGTGAGGAGACCCGCGCGGCTCTCGTCGCCCAGGCCCTCATCCTATTCGGCGCGAAGGGCTACGAGGCGACCTCGACGCGGGAGATCGCCGCGGCCGCCGGCACCAACATCGCCTCGATCGCCTATCATTTCGGCGGCAAGGAGGGGCTTCGCGTCGCCTGCGCCGAACTCGTGGCGCAGCGGCTGATGGCCGTGGCCGGGAAGGCGGTCCTCATGGCCGATCCCGGCGGCGACCCCGCCCGCGCGCTCGCCATGGTGGAGATGGCGGCGTCCGCCTTCGTCGGCTTTCTCCTCGGCCAGCCGCAGGCGCGCGACATCGCCATCTTCGTCGTGCGCGAGCTGTCGCGCCCCGGCACCGTCTTCGAGACGATCTATCCCACGGCCTTCGAGCCGATGCACCGCAAGCTCTGCGCGCTTCTCGGGCTTGCGGCAGGCTGCGATCCGGAGAGCGACGACATCCGCCTCGGCGCCTTCACGCTCATCGGCCAGGCCATCTACTTCCGCATCGGCTATTTCATCGTCATGCGCCGGATGGAGTGGGAGGAAATCGGGCCGCCGGAGATCGAGGCCGTGCGCGCGACCATCATCGGCAACATTCGCGCCTTCGTCGCCGCGCGGAGAGGGAGAGAACAATGAGCGCGTTCCTGTGCGCGATCCCGCTTCTCGCAACGCTCGCGTCCGGGTGCGAAGGCCCTCCGCTCGCCGTCGGCTATGTCGAGGGCGAGTACGTGCTGGTGGCGCCGATCGAGACGGCCCAGATCGTCTCGACCGCCGTCAAGCGCGGCGACCGCGTCGCGCCGGGTGTTCCGCTTGCCGAACTCGAGAAGCGTGATGCGGAGATCGCCNTGGCGCAGGCGCGCGCCGCGCTCGCCCAGTCGGAAAGCGTGCTCGCCAACCTGCGCCTCGGCCGGCGNCCGGAGGAGATCGCCGCAATCCAGGCCTCGCTCGCCTCGGCCAAGGCCCAGGCGGAGGAGGCGGGCCGCGTGTTTCAGCGCCAGTCCGACCTGCGCGACCGCGGCATCGCCACGCAGGCCAATTACGACGCGGCGCAGACGAACCTGGAACTCAGCCGTGGCAAGGTGGTCGAACTCGAGGCAAATCTCGCCGCCGCCCGGCTTCCCGCCCGCGCAGACGAGATCAAGGCGGCCGAAGCCGCCGTGGCGCAGGCGCGTGCCGTGCTCGACCAGGCCGAATGGCGTCTCTCGCGGCGCTCGCTCACAGTGCCGGTCGAAGGCATCGTCTCCGACATCCTGCGCACGGCCGGCGAGGTTGCGGGGCCGCAGGCGCCCGTCCTTTCGGTGCTCCCGGAGGGCGCGACGAAACTGAAGCTCTATGTGCCCGAGCCGGCGCTTGCCTCGGTCGCAGTTGGCAACAGGCTGAAGGTCTCCTGCGACGGCTGCGGCGACGATGCCTTCGCCACCGTCTCCTATGTCTCGCCCGATCCGGAATTTACCCCGCCGGTCATCTACTCGCTGGATGCGCGCCAGAAGCTCGTCTATCTCGTCGAGGCGCGACCCGACGCGGGCGTGCCGGCGCTGAAGCCGGGCCAGATCGTCGACGTCACGCTCGAGCCCGCGGATGCCGGACGATGAACGCGATCGAGGTCATCAATCTCGTCAAGCGCTTCAACGGCCGAGCCGTCGTCGACCACGTCTCGATGCAGGTGGCGGCGGGCGAGATTTCCGGCTTCCTCGGTCCGAACGGCTCCGGCAAGACCACGACGATCCGCGTCATGTGCGGGCTTCTCACCCCCGACGAGGGGGAGGGGCGCGTTCTCGGCTACGACATTCTCACCGAGGGGCTGAAGATCAAGCGCGAGGTCGGCTACATGACGCAGCGCTTCTCCTTCTACGAGGACCTCTCGATCGAGGAGAACCTCGCCTTCGTCGCCCGGCTCTACCAGCTCGATCCCGTCGATGCGCATGTGCGCGACACGCTCGAGGACCTCGGCCTGACCTCGCGGCGCCGACAGCTCGCCGGCACTCTGTCGGGCGGCTGGAAGCAGCGCCTTGCGCTCGCCGCATGCATCATGCACCGACCGAAGCTGCTTCTTCTCGACGAGCCGACCGCCGGCGTCGATCCGAAGGCGCGGCGCGAATTCTGGGACGAGATCCATGCGCGCGCCGCCGAGGGACTGACCGTGCTCGTCTCCACCCACTACATGGACGAGGCGGAACGTTGCCACCGCATCCATTACATTTCCTACGGCCGGCTTATTGCCTCAGGGACGGTCGACGAGGTCGTGCGCGATGCCGGACTGTTCACCTACGTGCTCGAGGGCGGCAACACGCTCGCCGCGCAGAAGAAGCTGATGGCGATGGAAGGCGTCGACCAGGTCGCGCCCTTCGGCACGACGCTGCACGTGGTCGGCACCGACCGCGACAGCCTCGCCGCCGCCGTCGCCCGAGTCGGCGCGGAGACGGGTGCCTCCTGGCAGGAAGGCGAGACGAGCCTACGAGGACGTCTTCATCCAGTTCATGGCGCGCTCGACCGACAACATGACCGCACCGGACAAGCCGGCATGAGCCACCTGTTCTCCTTCCGCAGGCTGTGGGCGATCATCGTCAAGGAGGTGATCCAGATGCGGCGCGACCGCATCACCTTCGCGATGATGCTCGGCGTGCCGCTGCTCCAGCTCGTGCTCTTCGGATACGCGATCAACGCCGACCCGCGAGACTTGCCGGCGGCCCTCGTCGTCGTCGGTCAGGATCGCTATTCGCGCGCCATGGTCTCGGCCATGGAGAATACCGGTTATTACCGCTTCACCCACGTGGTCGACAGCGCCGCCGAGGCCGACCGGCTCCTCTCCGCCGGCGATGTCTCCTTCGTGGTGACAATCCCGTCGGACTTCGCCCGCCGTGTCGCGCGCGGCGACCATCCGCAGATCCTGATCGAGGCGGACGCGACCGACCCCTCGGTCGCCTCGGGGGCGATCTCGACGCTCTCGACTGTCGCCGCCGAGGCGCTCTTGCGGGAGCAGTCGGCCGAGGCTCAGGCGGCGCAGGAGGCGGCGGGACGGCTCAGCGTCGTCGTCCACCGCCGCTACAATCCGGAAGGCATCACCCAGTACAACATCGTCCCCGGCCTCCTCGGCGTCATCCTGCAATTGACCATGGTGATGATGACGGCGATGGCGCTGACCCGGGAGGTCGAGCGCGGGACGATGGAGAACCTCCTCGCCATGCCGACGAGCCCCCTGGAGATCATGCTCGGCAAGGTCCTGCCCTATCTCGCCGTCGGCGCGGTGCAGGTGATCGTCGTGCTCGGCGCGGCGCGCTTCCTCTTCTCCGTGCCGTTCGTCGGGTCGCTATCGCTGCTTGTCTCCGGCATCCTCGTCTTCGTCCTGGCGCTGGTGCTCCTCGGCTACACCTTCTCGACGCTCGCGCGCTCGCAGATGCAGGCGATGCAGCTCACCTTCTTCTTTTTCCTGCCCTCGATCCTGCTTTCGGGCTTCATGTTCCCGTTCCGGGGCATGCCGGCTTGGGCGCAGTGGATCGGCGAGGTCCTGCCGCTCACCCATTTCCTGCGGGTCATCCGCGCGGTGATGCTGAAGGGCGCCGATCTCGGCAGCGTCGCCGGGGAGCTCTCGACCCTTCTCCTGTTCGTCTTCATCTACGCCGGCCTGGCCCTCCTGCGCTTCCGCCGTACCTTAGATTGATCCCCCAATTTTTGGCCTAGCGCTTTTAGATGCGATTCACGCCGTCTGCCTAAGGTCGGGGAACGGACCCCAGCCTGGCATGATGCCTCGAGTGCCCCTCCGTGCCGATTTTCGGTGATGATCGTCTCGTCCTGCCTCGAGGTTTTGGTGCTCAGACCCGTTTCCCTGTCGGATGGCCGCAGGCGGCAGATCTCGGTGGTCCTCGTCGTCGCCTCGTTCATCAGCGTAGCAGCGCTGATTTCCATCATGGTGTTGAGTTCGATCAACTCCATCGTCGCCACTGCCGACCGCCTCGACGATACCCGTGCGATGCAGGCGACCCACGGCGCGGTCTCGGTGCTGCGCAGCCAGCTTGCCGGCATCCTGCGCGACAACGCCTATTGGGACGACGCCTTCGAAAAGACGCGGCGGCCGAATGGCGGCGCCTGGAGCGGCGCGACCTGGGGCATGACCACGGCCGATTACCCGCTCTACGACACTTTCGTCGTCGTCGCTCCCGACGGCGCGATCGTTTCGGCCTGGCAGGACGGCCGCGACATCGGTGAGCGCGCTCGGGACTATTTCGGCGAGAGCCTCGTTCGCCTCGCAGCCATGGCGCGGTCGCGCATCTTCGGCGCCACCGAGGTGCCGGTCCATTTCATCCCGACGCCGGACGGCATCGCGCTCGCCGGCGCGGCCATGATCCAGCCCTTCCAGCCGAACCTCACCGAGGACCCGGCGAAGACGCTGGTGTTCCTCATCTCCAAGCGCTTCTCATCCGAAGTCGTCGCCGAGATGTCGCAGACCTTCAACATCAAGGGCCTGACGCTCGATGCGGAACAGAAGCCTGAAGGCCTTAGCTTCTCGCTGCGCGACACCCGTGGGGCGCGGATCGGCTGGCTGAACTGGCCGGCCGTGGCGCCGGGCGCCAAGAGCTATTCCGTCGTCAAGCCCTACCTGCATGCCGCGGCGATCATCATGGGCCTGTTCCTGGTCGCGATGGGACTTGCCGGCGGCTGGACGATACGGGACCTCCGCCGGTCCGAGGCACAGGCGCGCTACCGCGCGCTGCATGACCCGGTCACCGGGCTTCTCAACCGCGCCGGCCTGATCGAGAGTCTCGATGCCCTCAACACCGAGGCGGCCGCCGAGGACGACCTCGTCGCGCTGCATCTCCTCGATCTCGACGGCTTCAAGATGGTCAATGACGCGTGGGGCCATCCCGTCGGCGACCAGCTCCTCGTCGCCGTTGCCGAGCGACTTTCGAGGCAATTGCCCGAGGGCATGCTGATCGCCCGCCTCGGCGGCGACGATTTCGCTGTCGTCGCCACCGGCTCGGCGCGCGGCAGCTCGATCTTCGCGCTCGGCGACCGCATCCGCGAGGTGGTCCGCCCGGTCTTCGACATTGGTGGGCGCAGCGTCGAGATCGGATCCTCGATCGGCGTCTCGCTCTTTCCCGTTCGCGCGGCGACCTCCCGCGAGCTCCTGCGCCAGGCCGACATCGCGCTCAACCGCGCCAAGGACCAGGGACGCGACCGCACCGTCTATTTCCAACCCGCCTTCGATATCGAGAACCATGAGCAGCTCGACCTCGAGACCGACCTCAGGACTGCGATCGAGACCGGCGGCATCAGCGTCGTCTTCCAGCCGCAGGTCTGCGCCCGCGAGGGCGTGATCTGCGGCGTCGAGGCGCTGGCGCGCTGGCCGCGCCCGAATGGCCGTCCGATCGGTCCAGACCGCTTCATCCCGATCGCCGAGCGCTCCGGCCTGATCGACCGCCTCGGCATGGTGATCCTCGACAAGGCGCTCGATGCGGCGCGCGACTGGCCGGACACGATGCTGTCGGTCAACGTCTCGCCGATGCAGCTGCAGAATCCGCGCCTCGTCGCCGACGTCGTCGCCGCGCTGGAACGCTGGGATTTTCCGGCCGAGAGGTTGACGCTGGAAGTGACCGAGGGCGTGCTCATCTCGCATCCCGAGCAGGCGAGCCGTGCGATCGACGGCTTCCGCAAGGTCGGCATCAAGGTGGCGCTCGACGATTTCGGTTCGGGCTTCGCCTCGATCGGCACGCTGCGCCGCTTCGGCTTCGACCGCATGAAGATCGACCGCTCGCTGGTCGAGGCTTTGCGCAAGGATACGAACGGCCTCGCCGTGCTGCAGGCGACGGTGGCGCTTGCCAGCGCGCTCGGCATACCGGTCACCGCCGAGGGCGTCGAGACCGAGGAGCAGGCGCTTCTCCTGCGCATGTCGGGCTGTCAGGAGCTGCAGGGCTATCTCTTCTCGCGGCCGCTCAGCGCCAGCGACATCACCGACCGATACTATTCGATCGCAGCCCCCGAATTCCTCGCCCAGACCGCCTGACCAACGCCCGTCGGCGAAGTCTCGCTCGACCGGGACCCGCCGGCCACGAAAAAAGGGAGGCGGAAACCGCCTCCCTTCGAGTCGGAGGGTGGGTTTGGCGGGCTTACTGCCAGCTCTTTACGAGCTCGTCGTAGTTGACCGTGATCGGCGTTTCCTTCTCGTTCTCGATCTTTAGCTGCGGCGCGAGGTTGCCCTTGGCCACCGCATCGGCGTTCCACTCCTCGAGGGTCTTTTCCTCGGCGAGCTTCGGGCCCATGTCGCCCATGACGCCGGCGCGCTCGAGGCGCTCCAGCACCTTTTCCTGCTCGGCGCAGAGCGAGTCCATCGCCTCCTGCGCGGTCTTGGCGCCGGACGATGCGTCGCCGATCGCCTGCCACCAGAGCTGCGCCAGCTTCGGGTAGTCCGGGATGTTCGTGCCGGTCGGCGACCACTGCACGCGGGCCGGCGAGCGGTAGAACTCGATCAGGCCGCCGAGCTTCGGAGCGCGCTCGGTGAAGGAGTCGTGGCGGATCGACGACTCGCGGATGAGCGTCAGGCCGACATGGCTCTTCTTGACGTCCACGGTCTTGGAGACGACGAACTGCGCGTAGAGCCAGGCGGCCTTGGCGCGGTCCTCGGGCGTCGACTTGAGGATCGTCCAGGAACCCACGTCCTGGTAGCCGAGCTTCATGCCTTCCTTCCAGTAGACGCCGTGCGGCGACGGAGCGAAGCGCCACTTCGGCGTCCCGTCCTCGTTCACCACCGGCAGGCCTTCCTTCACGAAGTCTGCCGTGAAGGCGGTGTAGGTGAACATCTGCTGGGCGACTTCGCCCTGCGACGGGACCGGACCCGATTCGGAGAAGGTCATGCCCTGCGCCGCGGCCGGCGCGTACGCCTTCAGCCACTCCAGGTACTTCTCGATCGAATAGACGGCCGCCGGGCCGTTGGTGTCGCCGCCGCGGGCAACGCACGAGCCGACAGGCCGCGAGTTCTCGTCGACCTTGATGCCCCATTCGTCGACCGGCTTGCCGTTCGGGATGCCCTTGTCGCCGTTGCCGGCCATGGAGAGCCATGCGTCGGTGAAGCGCCAGCCGAGCGACGGGTCCTTCTTGCCGTAGTCCATGTGGCCATAGACCTTCTTGCCGTCGATCTCGCGGCCGGTGAAGAACTCGGCGATGTCCTCATAGGCCGACCAGTTGACCGGCACGCCGAGGTCGTAGCCGTACTTGGCCTTGAAGTCGGCCTTGTTCTTCTCGTCGTTGAACCAGTCGTAGCGGAACCAGTAGAGGTTCGCGAACTGCTGGTCGGGCAGCTGGTAGAGCTTGCCGTCGGGCGCCGTGGTGAACGACGTGCCGATGAAGTCGTCGAGGTCGAGGTTCGGGTTGGTGACGTCCTTGCCCTCGTTGGCCATCCAGTCCGTCAGCGAGCGGGCCTGCTGGTAGCGCCAGTGGGTGCCGATCAGGTCCGAGTCGTTGACGTAGGCGTCGTAGATGTTCTCGCCCGACTGCATCTGCGTCTGGAGCTTCTCGATCACGTCGCCCTCGCCGATCAGGTCGTGGGTGACCTTGATCCCGGTGATGGCGGTGAAAGCCGGAGCCAGAACCTTCGATTCGTATTCGTGCGTGGTGATCGTCTCCGAAACGACCTTGATTTCCATGCCTGCAAAGGGCTTGGCGGCGTCGATGAACCACTGCATCTCGGCTTCCTGTGCGGCGCGGTCGAGCGTCGAGAGGTCACCGATTTCAGCGTCGAGGAAGGCTTTCGCCTCGTCCATGCCGGCAAAGGCCTGGCTGGACCCGATCAGTAGCGCGAGAAGACTGGTGGATGCTAGAATTTGCCGTCGCATGTTGTTTCCTCCACTTTGGTTGCACTTGCGATTGGGGCGGTCGCCGGCACGCGGCCGCTCCAACTTGGTTTCGCTAGACGAACCTGAACACCGCAATGGCGTAGAGGATCGAAAGCGCGAGAGCCCACCACAGGTTCGGGCCGACGAGGCCGAGCCAGGCGAGATTGATGAAAGCCGAACCGAGCAGCGAGACGAACAGTCGGTCGCCGCGCGTCGTCTCGAAACGCAGCACACCGACGCGCGGCGCACCGCCCGGGGAGAACCGCTCCCAAACCGCCATGCCCAGGATCAGGCAGGCGATGACGATGAAGAAGATCGCCGTCGTGGTGGTCCAGGCCATCCAGGAGAAGTTCACGGCAGCACCTCCTCAGACCCGGCCAAGGGCAAAGCCCTTGGCGATGTAGTTGCGGACGAACCAGATCACGAGCGCGCCCGGGATGATGGTGAGCACGCCCGCGGCCGCCAGCACGCCCCAGTCGAGGCCCGAGGCCGACACCGTGCGCGTCATGATCGCGGCGATCGGCTTGGCATTGGTCGTGGTCAGCGTGCGCGCGATCAGCAGTTCCACCCACGAGAACATGAAGCAGAAGAAGGCGGCGACGCCGATCCCGCTCGCGATCAGCGGCATGAAGATCTTCACGAAGAATCGCGGGAACGAGTAGCCGTCGATATAGGCGGTCTCGTCGATCTCCTTCGGCACGCCGGACATGAACCCTTCCAGGATCCACACCGCCAGCGGCACGTTGAAAAGGCAGTGGGCGAGCGCCACCGCGATGTGTGTGTCGATGAGGCCGAAGGCGGAATAGAGCTGGAAGAACGGCAGCGCGAACACCGCCGGCGGGGCCATGCGGTTCGTCAGGAGCCAGAAGAACATGTGCTTGTCGCCGAGNAAGCGGTAGCGNGAGAATGCGTAGGCCGCCGGCAAGGCCACGCAGATCGAGATGACCGTGTTCAGGACGACGTAGATGATCGAGTTGATGTAGCCGTTGTACCAGGACGGNTCGGTGAAAATGACCCGGTAATTGTGGAGCGTCGGATTGTGCGGCCAGAAGGTGATCGGCCCNAGGATCTCCTGGTTGGTCTTGAAGCTCATGTTGACCAGCCAGTAGATCGGCAGCAGCAGGAACACGATGTAGAGCGTCGGCACCAGCCACCAGAAGCGCGACTCGGTGCCCCGGCGGCGCATCGCGCGCCCGACATCCGTCGTGGAAGCTCCCGCCGGAAGGCCGCCGACGTCCTCGCCCGAACGGGCTGTGGCGACGATGTTCTTCGCCTCCGCCATCTCAGCGCTCCGCCCCGTAGTTGGTCATGATCGTGTAGAACACCCATGACAACAGCAGGATGATCAGGAAGTAGATGATCGACATCGCCGCGGCCGGGCCGAGGTCGAACTGGCCGACCGCCATCTTGACGAGGTCGATCGACAGGAAGGTCGTCGAGTTGCCCGGGCCGCCGCCCGTCACGACGAAGGGCTCCGTATAGATCATGAAGGAGTCCATGAAGCGCAGCAGCACCGCGATCAGCAGCACGCGGTTCATCTTGGGAAGCTGGATGTAGCGGAACACGGCCCAGCGCGACGCGCCGTCGATCTTGGCCGCCTGATAATAGGCGTCGGGGATCGAGACCAGGCCGGCATAGCAGAGCAGCACCACCAGGCTGGTCCAGTGCCACACGTCCATGACGACGACGGTCACCCAGGCGTCGACCGGGTCGTTGACATAGTTGTAGTCGATNCCCAGCGCGTTCACNACGTAGCCGAGCAGGCCGATGTCGACGCGGCCGAAGACCTGCCAGATCGTACCGACGACGTTCCAGGGGATCAGCAGCGGCAGCGCCATCAGCACAAGACAGACCGGCACGCCCCAGCCCGACTTAGGCATGTTCAGCGCGATGAAGATGCCGAGCGGGATCTCGATCGCCAGGATGATGGCCGAGAAGATCAGGTTGCGGCCCATCGCCTGCCAGAAACGGTCCGAGCCCAGCATGTCCTCGAACCACTCGGTGCCGGCCCAGAAGAACTGGTTGTTCCCGAACGTGTCCTGGACCGAGTAGTTCACCACCGTCATCAGCGGGATGACGGCGGAGAAGGCCACCAGCAACAGCACCGGCAGCACCATGAACCAGGCCTTGTTGTTCCAGGTCTTGTCCATCACGACATCCCGAGCTTTACGCGCCAGTCGTCGGCGTAGAGGTTGATGCCGCCCGGCTCGAAGGCGACGCTGGGTTCGGCGGGAACGGTCTCGTCCTCGCCGAGCACGATGGCGAGGGGGTGTCCCTCGAGTTCGGCGCGCACGATCTTCTGCCGCCCGATATCCTCGACGGCGCGGACCGTGACCGGCATGCCGGCGGGGGCGAAGCGGATATATTCGGGTCGGATGCCGAGTTCGACGCGTCTTCCGGCGACATCCTTCGGCGCGTCCGGGAGGGCGATCGCTTGACTGCCGAGGCGGGCGGTGGCGCCGTCGAGAGAGACCGGCAGCACGTTCATCCCCGGCGAGCCGATGAAGTAGCCGACGAAGGTGTGACTCGGCCGCTCGAACAATTCCTCCGGCGTGCCGATCTGGACGATCTCGCCGCCATACATGACGACGACCTTGTCGGCGAAGGTCAGGGCCTCGGTCTGGTCGTGGGTGACGTAGACCATGGTGTGGCCAAAGCGCTTGTGGAGCAGCTTGATCTGCGAGCGCAGCTGCCACTTCATGTGCGGGTCGATGACGGTGAGCGGCTCGTCGAAGAGCACGGCGTTGACGTCCGAGCGCACGAGGCCGCGGCCGAGCGAGATCTTCTGCTTCTGGTCGGCGGTCAGCCCGCGCGCCTTTCGGCCCGACCAGCCGGACATGTCGAGCATGTCGAGCGTCTCGCGCACCTTGCGGTCGACCTCGCTCTCGGGAACGCCGCGATTGCGCAGCGGGAAGGCGAGATTGTCGTAGACCGTCATCGTGTCGTAGACGACCGGGAACTGGAACACCTGGGCGATGTTGCGCTCCTCCGGCTGCAGCCGGGTGACGTCCCGGCCATCGAAGAGGATGCGTCCTTCGGACGGCGTGAGCAGGCCGGAGATGATGTTGAGGAGCGTGGTCTTGCCGCAGCCCGACGGCCCGAGCAGCGCGTAGGCGCCGCCGTCGTCCCAGGAATGGTCGACCTCACGCAGCGCGTAGTCTTCCGGGGACGATGGGTTCGGGTAGTAGGAATGGCGGATGTGGTCGAGGTCGATGCGGGCCATGGCGGTCAGGCTCCCGTGCCGGACGGGCGGATGCTGCGCCGCGCCATGTCGAAGACCATGAGGTGGCGCGTGTCGAGATGGACCGTCAGGTCCTGTCCCGCATCGAGGTCGAGAATGCCCGGGGCGAGCATCACCCAACGCTCGCCGGCATAGGAGAGGTGGACGAAGCTTTCCGAGCCGGTGATCTCCGTAACGCTGACCCGCGCGGACAGGGCGACGGAGCCCGCGACCGGCCCAAGCGAGAGGTGGTGCGGCCGGAAGCCGAGCGTGATCGGTCCGTCTGGCGCATGCGCGAGCGGGGCGGGAACCGGAAGGTCGGCGCCGCCGGCAAGGATGAAGTGGCCGCCCTTCTTTTCCATGGCGATCGTGTTCATCGGCGGATCGGAGAAGGTCTGCGCGGTGATGAGGTCGACCGGCCACCGATAGACGTCGACGGT
>Ga0065721_10051729_pt1 | contig 13739 bp, 10 predicted proteins | sample Mesricmetagenome_FD_59108 | JGI IMG/M metagenome (GOLD analysis project Ga0065721, IMG submission 59108) | Mesophilic microbial community from rice straw/compost enrichment Sample: eDNA_1 v2 (version 2) | ecosystem: Engineered > Solid waste > Grass > Composting > Bioreactor | place: USA: Davis... | reverse complement strand
CCCTCCCCGGGGCAGACCGGCGAGGCCAGCAAGCCGGTCGCAGGGTCGATGTACGCGCTGACGACGCCCTCGGGCATGGGGAAATCGAGCGGCGGAGAATCGGCCAGCGCCGTTTCCGTGAACTGCGCGAAGATCGGCGCCGCGCGATGGGCTTCGCCGGGCGAAATCGAGCGCCCGCGGTCGTAGCCGACCCATACGGCCGTCGCCAGCTCGGGCGTGTAGCCGACGAACCAGGCGTCCGAACGGGTCGTCCCCGTCTTGCCGGCGACGGGCCGCTTGATCAGGTTCGCGACGCGCCGTGCCGTCCCGCCCTTCTCGAAGACGCTCTTCATCAGGTCCGTCGTGACATATGCCAAAGCGGGCGAGAGCACCTGTCTCTGCCGCGGATGGCTTTCGTAGAGGACGTTGCCGCTTCGGTCCTGGATTCGGGTAATCGCGATCGGCTCGGGCCTGTTGCCTCCTCCGGCGAAAACGGAGAAGGCGTACGCCATCTCGTAGGGGCTTACGGGGAACGTCCCCAAGGCCAAGGAAGGAACGGCCTTGAGCGGAGAAGTGATGCCCATCCTGCGCGCCATCCCGATCACCGCCTCCGGGCCGACCTGCATGATCGTATGGACGGCGTAGATGTTGTCGGACGCCGCGATCGCCTGCCGCAGGCCGATATCCGCGCGGAAGTAATGGCCGTTATAGTTGTTGGGCCGATAGATTTGACGGTCGTGATCGAAATAAAACAACGTCGGCTCGCTGCGAAACCGCGTGGCCGGCGTGATCGAAAGCCGTTCCAAGGCCGACGCGTACACGATCGGCTTGAAGGACGAGCCGGGCTGGCGGGTCGCGGCGAAGACGCGGTTGAATTGGTTGGTCCGGTAGTTGCGGCCGCCGACCATCGCCTTGATGTAGCCGTTACGGGGGTCTACGGCGATCAAAGCCGTCTGAAGCTCTTCGTTCCCGCCTTGCAACCCTTTCTTGACGGCCGCTTCGGCCATCTGCTGCATGCGCAGGTCGAGCGTCGTCCGGATGATCAGGCCGCCTTCGTTCATCAGCCGCTCGTCGATGCCGATCCGTTCGATGGCGATCTTCTTGACGTAATCGGCGAAGTAGGGAGCGGCCCGCTCTTCTTCCCGCGGCAACGGCCGGACGGCGACCGCCTCGCGCTCGGCCCGCTCCGCCTGCCGCTTCGAGATTTGCCCGGTCTCTTCCATCGCGCGAAGCACTTTGCGCTGCCTGGCTCGCGAGCCGGCGAGATTCAGGTGCGGGGAATAGTATCTGGGGCCTTTGGGAATGCCGGCGAGCAGGGCGCTCTCCGCGATCGACAGGTCTTTGGCCGACTTGCCGTAGTATAGCCGGGCGGCCGCTTCGGCCCCGTAAGCTCCATGGCCGTAATAGATTCGGTTCAGGTACAGCTCGAGGATTTCGTCTTTGGAATAGGTTTGCTCCAATCGGGCGGCGTACCAGGCTTCCTTGAGCTTGCGTTTCCAGGTCCGTTCGTGCGACAGGTATAGATTGCGCGCGAGCTGCTGGGTCAGCGTGCTGGCGCCTTGTTCTCTGGACATGTGGCGCAGATCGACCCAGGCCGCGCGGGCGAGCCCGCGCCAATCGACGCCGGCATGGTCGTAGAATCGCCGGTCCTCGACGGCGAGCGTCGCTTTGACGAGCCAAGGCGACAGGTCGGCGAGCTTGGCGACCGGGCGATTCGCCCCGCGCTGCAGCGTGGCGATCGTCTGTCCGCCGGCGTCGACGATCAGCGTCGACTGCATCGTCGCCCCCGCGGGAAGAGGGGCGTACCGCAGCAGCAGGAATCCCGTCGCGGCCAAGACGAGCATCGCCGACAGCGTCATCCAGCCGATTCTGCGGCGCAGCGCGCTCCAACCGCGGCGAGGACGCCGGGCGTCCGGCTTCTCCTTCGGCGTTCGGTCCATCTTGCCGCCCCCTTTTTCGGTCGAGTCGGAATTTCGTGTCTCCCTAGTATGGAAAAGGACGGAAGCGGCTATTCCCCGAAGGCCTCCGGGTTTGTTAAACGATACAGAATCGATAAGCTGCACGCTTATCATTACCTGTATCGTCTCCGCAAAAGCTTTTCCGGCGTCCAAGGATGCCGAAGGCGTTTTTGCTTGCGGCGGATGAAATTCCCGGCGGAGCGATTGCTTTTTGGCGTTGATTTAATATAATACATCTAGTTTGATACAATAAGCGGTAGCTTTCAGCTTATGCAGAAGGAAGGGATCGCCCGTGTCCTCCATGGAACTGTGGTTTACGGAGAAGCAGACCGAAAACTTCGGGATTACGATGAAGATCAAACGGACGACGGTGCACGAGAAGACGGAGTTTCAAGAGCTGGCGATGATCGAAACCGAGGAATTCGGCCACATGCTCGTGCTCGACGGCATGGTCATGACGACCGAGAAGGACGAGTTCGTTTACCACGAGATGGTGGCGCACCCGGCGCTGTTCACGCATCCGAATCCGGATAACGTGCTTATCGTGGGAGGCGGAGACGGCGGCGTCGTCCGCGAAGTGCTGAAGCACCCGAACGTGAAAAAAGCGGTGCTCGTCGATATCGACGGCAAGGTCATCGAGTATTCGAAGAAATATCTGCCTTCCATCGCCGGCAAGCTGGAGGATCCTCGCGTCGAGGTGATCGTCAACGACGGTTACATGCACATCCATGACCACAAGAAAACTTACGACGTCATCATGGTCGATTCCACGGAGCCGGTCGGCCCGGCCGTGAACCTGTTCACGAAAGGCTTCTACCAAGGCATTCACGACGCGCTGAAGGAAGACGGGATTTTCGTGGCGCAGACGGACAATCCGTGGTTCAAAGCGGATCTGATCCGGAGCGTCAACCGCGACGTCAAGGAAGTGTTCGGCATCGTCCGCGTATACGCGGCGAACATCCCGACGTATCCCAGCGGTCTGTGGACGTTCACGATGGGCAGCAAGAAGTACGATCCGCTCGCCGTGGACGAGAGCAAGATCCCCGAGCTAGACACCCGATATTATTCGCCTCGCCTGCACAAAGCCGCGTTCGCGCTGCCGAAGTTCGTCGAGGATCTGACGAAGTAAGTTCGACAACCGCGCGCCGCCGGCGCGGCCGCGGTTTGCCGCAACGAGACAAAGGAGACCCGCTAACCTTATGCGCTTAAACCAAGCTTATTCCGGCAACGTATTCATCTGCAGCTCCGACGATTATGCCGCATCGAAAGCCGTCATCTACGGCATGCCGATGGACTATACCGTATCCTTCCGTCCGGGCTCGCGTTTCGGCCCGGGACGAATCCGCGAGGCTTCGGTCGGTTTGGAAGAGTACAGCCCTTATCTGGATAGGAGCCTATACGATCTGGCTTATTTCGACGCGGGGGATCTGTTGCTTCCGTTCGGCAACGCGGCGAAGAGCCTCGACATCATCGGGGAATACGTGCGCGGGGTGCTGGCGGACGGCAAAATCCCGGTCGGGCTCGGCGGCGAGCATCTCGTCTCCTGGCCGGTCATCCGGGAGGTCTACAAGAAATATCCGGATCTCGCGATTCTCCACTTCGACGCGCATACCGACCTGCGCGAAGAGTACGAGGGCGAGCCGTTGTCCCATTCCACGCCGATCCGCAAAGCGGCCGAACTGATGGGACCGTCCAACATTTATCAATTCGGCATCCGCTCGGGCTCCAAGGAAGATTGGACGTACGCGCTGGAATCCGGCATCCGCTTCCACCCGTTCGACGTGGCCGAGCCGCTTAAGAAGGAATTGCCGTCTTTGGCCGGCCGTCCCGTCTACGTGACGATCGACATCGACGTTCTGGATCCGTCCGCGGCTCCCGGCACGGGAACGACGGAAGCGGGCGGCATTACGTCGAAGGAGCTGCTCGAGGCGATCCATGCGATCGCGCGCTCCGGCGTGAACGTCGTCGGCTTCGACCTCGTCGAGGTCGCTCCGATCTACGATCCGACGGAGATGACGCCGATCGTCGCTTCGAAGATGATCCGCGAGATGCTGCTCGGCTTCGTGAAGTAAGCGGCGGAAGAGGCCGTATGCCGTCGAAAGCCCCCGATGTCGCCTTGGCGCGAGCATCGGGGGCTTTTTATTTGCCGGGTTGGTTGGCCGGTTGCGTCAACCTTGCGATCGGAATTCCGACGGGGTCATGCCGACCCGTTTCTTGAAAATGCGCGCGAAATACTTGTCGTCCTGGTAACCGACGAGTCCGGCGATTTCGTAGGTTTTGCCGTTCGTCGTCAACAGCAGCGCCTTGGCCCGGTCTATGCGCACCTGCGTGATGTAGTCCGTGATATTCATCGCTTCGACCTGCTTGAACAAGAAGCTGAGATAGACCGGGGAAAGGAACACCTCGGCGGCGATCGTCTCCAGCGTCAGGTTGCGGGCGAAGTTGTCCTGTATATAGGCTTTGGTTTTCTCGATGACGGAGTTTTTCCCGGATTTGCGCAAGCTTTGCGTCGTCGCGAGCAATCCGTACAGGAATTCCCGCAGCAAGCCGGAGAGCTCCTCGATCGTGCCCGCCCGGAAGATCCTCGCGATGTCGTCGGTCGACAGAAGCTCGTCCAGCTGCAGCTGCGGGTGCATCTCCGCGAGAACGCGGGTCGCCGCGATCATCTGTTGAAGGCTTAACGTCTTCGTCTCTTGCTGGTTGAACGATCGGCATTTCAGGAACGAGATGAACGAAGACAGCCAAGCATCCAGGCCGTTCTCGTCGCAAACCCGCAGCGACATGAGAAGGTCCTCCTCGCTCATGGCGGAACGATCCCCGCTTCCCGCGTCCGCCTGACCCAAGCCGCTCTCGAGGTCGTCCATGAAGATCGCTTGATTCGGGCCCGTGTAATACTTGTAGCGAAGGGCGGTCTTGGCGTTCTCGTAGGCGCTTCTGCAATCGTTCAACAGGAGGGGATAACGTTTCGAGACGCCGGCGGTCGCGCCCAGCTTCAAAGTCGTCCGCAGGTTGCCGATCAACTGCTTCAGCAGCGAGCGGAGGACGGCCGGACGTTCCGGATCCCCGTCTTCTTCGTTCAACAGCAGGATGAACCTGCGGGACTGTTCCTGGAGCAGCGCTTTGGCGCGCCATTCCCCGAACGTCTCCTCGATGACGTTGGCGACGGCGAAGTGGATCAGGTGATGATCTTCCACGGAGTATCGGTCCAGCCTTCCGGTCTCGTCCTCGATCTCCAGCAGGCAGGCGCGGAAAGGCCCGGGATGGATCGGAAGGCGCAAGTATTTCGTTTTCTCCAGGAATACGTCTTCCTTCTGCCGCGTCCCGTCGACGAGGCTGTGAAGGAACCGCTCCACCATGACCGGGAAGTTATCCTTCATCTGCTGCTTAAGCGCCTTCTCGGTTTCCCATTCCTTCTTCACGCGCAGAATGACCTCCAGAAGCCGGTCGAGGTCGGGCGGCTTCAGCAAGTAGTCCGAGGCCCCGAGCTGGAGCGCCTGCTGCGCGTACATAAACTCGTCGTGGCTGCTGAGGATGACGGACTTGACCGGGATTTGGCGGGAAGCGATTTCCCTCAGCAGCTGGAGGCCGTCCATGACGGGCATCCGGCAATCGACGACGATCAGATCCGGCGGTTTGGACTCGATCATGCGCAGGGCTTCCATGCCGTTCTCCGCGGCGCCCAGCCATTCGAAGCCGTGTTCCTCCCAAGGGACCAGCTTGCGCAGTCCGACGCTGACGATGGGCTCGTCATCGATGACCATGACTTTCATATAAGCTCACCCATTCCTCTTCGTTGCGAATGATCGGCAACCGGATCGCGACGGTCGTTCCCTTGCCGATCTCGCTCGCGATGCGAAGCCGGTATTCCTCCCCGAACAGCATCGTCAGCCGTTCGTTGACGTTCTTGATGCCGTAGCCCCCGCTGCCGTGCGGAGACACTTGCAGGAGCGCGGCGACCTGCTCCTCCGTCATGCCTTTGCCGTTGTCTTCGACGGCGAAAACGATGCCCTCCTCCGATAGGCTTCCGGAGATGCGCAGCGCGCCTTCGCCTTTCTCCTTGTGATCGAACGAGTGAATGATCGCGTTTTCGACGATGGGCTGCAGGAGCAGCTTGGAAGTCAGGTACGGCTCCACCCGAGGGTCGATCGCGTACTCGACCTTGAAGCGTCCGGGGAACCGGGCTTGCTGGATGTTGACGTAGGCTTTGATCTGATTGATCTCGTTCTCGAGACTGTAATAATCGCTTCCCCGGTTCAGCGAGATGCGGAACAGCTGGCTGAGCGACCGGACGACCTCCGCCGTCTCGTCGTCCCCGTTGATCTTGGAATTCAGGAAGATGTAATCGAGCGTATTGTAGAGAAAATGCGGTTCGATCTGCGCCTGAAGCGTCTTTAACTCGATCATCTTCTGATTGGTCTGGCTAATGTACACTTTCTGGATCAACTCGTTAAGCTCGGCGACCATCTGATTGTATTTTTGCGTCAGCAGGCCGACTTCGTCTTTGGATTCGACCGCGACCTTCTGGTTGAAGTCGCCCCGCTTGAAGTCGTTCATCGATCTCAGCAGCTTCCGGATCGGCGAAGTGACGTGGCGAGACAGGAAAATGGACAGCAAAGCGACGATCAGCAGAAGGGACACCGAAGCGATCAACGTGAATTTCAGCAGCACTTGATGCTGCTCGCGGATTTCCTTAAGCGGTGTCAGGCCGACGACCATCCATTCGTAGGGTTCCACCCGGGCGGTAGAGATAGAGTAATCTTGGCCGTTCACGCGAATGACGGGATCGCCGTCGGGATGGATCAGCCTCTTTTTGAAATCGAGGTCGCTTTCCCGGTAGTAATCGACGTCCCGGCTTTTTTGATTGCTGGCCACGAGATTGTAATTGTCGTCCACGAGCAGAAGTTGGGTGGAGTCGCTGAGCTCGACGTCCTGAATGGAGGCGAGGAACGCTTCGCGGCGGATGCCCATGAACAGCATGCCCAACTTTTCCTCCGAGTCGTAGATGTTCGTAACCCGCCGGCCCACCATCACTTCGTTGTACTGCTGCAAATACGGGAAAAGAGGATCGCTGGAGAACATCCAATTGGCTTCCCCTTCTTTGGCCGCCGTGGAAATGTACGTCGGAGACTCGATAAGCTGCTGATAGGGGACCACTTCCCGGTAGAAATCCTTGAAGTCCCGAAAGACGAACCCGTTCTCTCCGTAGACGATGATGAAGGAGATATAGCTCTTCGCCGTCTTCAGATTGGACAAGTAGCTGAGCATCGTCTGCTGCGCGCGATTGTACTCTTCCGGTTTCGGCTGGCTCAGCAGGTTCTGGAAGGTCTCGTTGTTCATGATATAGGAGGAGATGTCCTGGGCGTCGTCCAGCATCATCTTGATATTGTTCTCGATCAGGCCGATCGTCTGGCTCTGATGGCCGATGACCTGCTTTTCCAACAGGCTCGTGGAATTGAAGTAGGAGAAGATACCCAGGCTAAGCAGAGGGATGAGAACGACCAGAATAAAGTAGAGGAAAATTTTCGTTTGCAGCTTCCGGAACAGCTTCATGCTCGGTCCAACTCCCCAGGATGTCATGCGCGGATGGTTATGGTGGCAAGCTTATCAGAAAAAAAATAAGGTGACAATCGACCGGGCGCTTTCGGGTCGAGACTTCTAGATTCAGTCCACCAAATCTTGAAGTCGTCTCATTGTGAGGCGGCCGCGGAAGAGACTATGATGAATGGGCAAGCAATGAAATCCACCGACTACAGGGGGCGGAAGCATGACGATTCGAAAGAAGAAAGCGGCAAGTTTGATAGGTTTCCTCGTGGCGATCAGCCTGATCTTCGCGGGCTGTTCCAACGGGAATAACGAGGGGGCTTCTCCGGCAAGCTCTCCGGCGGCTTCGCCGGCAAGCAGCCAAGCGAACGGGGACGGCGGCTCGTCCGGGGAAGAGATCGATTGGAAAACGGTGAAGGCGGACATTCGCTTCGTTTACCCGGGCACGTCCGAATCCGAGAAGCTGTTCGCCGAAAATTTCAAGACGGCCATGAAAGAAAAGTACCCGAACGTCAACATAGAATTCATGTATCTTTCCTGGGCGGACATGGAAAAGAAAATATCCGTCATGATCAGCACCGGCGACGTTCCCGACATCGCCACGACCCAGGACGTCACGAACTTCGTGCAGATGGACGGTCTGGAGGATCTGACGCCTTACATGCAGCGCGAGGATTCCACCGTCAAGCCGGACAATTTCCTTCCGGGCACGCTCGATTATTCGACGATCGACGGCAAAATCTACGCGGCGCCCGCCACCGCGAACGCATTTAACCTGATGGTCAACGAGAAAATGCTGAACGACGCCGGAATGAAGCTGGAAGAGCTGCAAACGTGGGAGGACGTGGAGAAAGCGGCCGAACGGATGACCAAAGACGGCAAGTACGGCTTCGGCTATCCGCTGGGCGTGGCGCGTTTCGCGTTCCGCGTGCCGTTCACGGCAGGCTACAGCAACGATCTGCTCCTATCGGACACGTCCGAGGCGAGCAAAGCGAAGTATATCGAACTGCTGAACCACTTCAAGAAGCTGGAAGCGTTCCAGCCTAAAGCGCATCTGACCTGGGGATATCCGGAAATGTTCCGGGCGTACAGCAACGGCGAAGTCGGCATCATCCCGGCGGGCACGTTCTTCTCTTCGAACGTGTACAGCATCAATCCGGACATCATCAACGTTTCCCGCGCGATTCCTTATCCGAAGGGGCCGTCGGGCACCGCGGCCAAGACGCCGGTCGCGAACTCCGGCTTCGGCATCTACAAGGGAAGCAAGAACAAGGAAGTCGCCTGGAGACTGATAGAGGAATTGCTGTCGCCGGAATTCAACAGCACGCAAGCGGCCATTCTGAACATCTCGGCGGAGAAGGCGACGAGCTTGGACGAAGTCATCAAAAAAGCGGAGGACGTGTATCCCAAGGCGATCGACGGGCATAAGCGCGTCATCGAGGATTTCCTCGCCATGGTCGACAAGTCCGGCGTGCCGATGGATACGATCGTCGGTCAACCGGAGATGGAGACGGTCGTTCAGGACGTGATGGTGAAATTCCTGACGAACAAGCTTGACGCCGAAGAAGCGTACGGCGAAATCAAGAAAGGCATCGACGCCGTCGCCGCCAAATACGCCAAATAGAGAAACGCAGCAGTCTGGGGGCTCCGAGGGCCGATCGTCCGGGGTCCCCTTTCTTGTTCGCGCCAAAGGGGACGGGAGAGGAGAAGACGCCATGTTAACCCGCAAGTTTATCAAGTCCTACGGCTTCGGCTATCTGCTGCTGGCGCCCGCCGTGCTTTATTTGGTCGCTTTTCAGTTTTATCCTCTGTTCGAGACGGTCCGGTTGAGCTTGTTCGATTATTCCTTGATCTCGAGCCGGGCGATGTCGTTCATCGGGTTCGACCATTACGTTTATTTCCTGACGGAAGACGATAAATTTTGGAAAATCATGCGGAACAGCCTCGTCTGGGTCATCGGCTCGACGGCGTTCCAATTCGCGGTCGCCATTCCGGCGGCTCTGATATTAAACGCGAAGATCCGTTCCCGGGGCTTGTGGCGGGGATTGATGATGGTGCCGTGGGTGTCCCCCGTCGTCATCATCGGCATCGTGTGGAAGTGGATTTACGACGGGCACAACGGAATCGCCAACCATTACTTGACCGAGTGGCACGTCATTCGGGAGAGCATCGTCTGGCTCGGCGACGAATTCTGGGTATGGCCGGCCTTGCTGCTGACTTCCGTGTGGAAAGGCTTCCCCTACATTGCGTTGATGCTCTTGTCCGGCTTGACGGGCATCTCCAAGGAAATGATGGAAGCCGCGGAGGTGGACGGAGCGACGGGATGGCAGCGGCTGATCCGCATCGTGCTGCCGCTCTTGAAGCCGATCATGTACGTGACGGGCATGGTCTCGATCGTCTCTTCCTGGACGAAGTTCGAGATGATCTGGGCGCTGACCAACGGAGGACCGGGCTTCGAGACGAGCATTCTGCCGACGTACGTCTACACGAACGCGTTCGTCTATTACGATCTGGGACGCGGGTCGGCCATCGCGGCGCTGTCGATGGTATTCGTGCTCGTCCTCGTGGGGATCTACGCGAAGCTGTTCGGCAGGGATAACGATTAGAGGGGGTGGAGACATGAGAGAGACGCTTTCGTTCCGTACGTTCAAATACGCCAGCCTGGCGATTCTGATGCTGTTCACCCTCTTTCCTTTCCTGTGGCTGGTGGATACGACGTTCAAGAGCACCGAAGAGATGTTCGCTTCGACGCCCACCTGGCTGATCTCGAACTTCACGTTCGAGCACTATGCGTGGGCCACCGGCGAGCACGGCATGAATATCGGCAAGCTGTTGTCCAACTCCATTATCGTGTGCGCGCTTACGGCGCTCTGCACCGGGCTAATCGCCTGCGTCAGCGGATACGGCCTGGCCAGGTTCAAGGTGCCGGGAATCGGACTGGTCATCGTGCTGTTCGTGCTGGCCCAGATGATCCAAGGTCCGCTCATTATGATTCCGTGGTACAAGCTGGCTTCCGCCTTCTCGATCCTGAACACGAAGACGGTGCTGGTGCTCATCTACAACACGATGACGATCCCGGTGGCCGTATGGATCATGAGCGGATTTTTCAAGAGCGTGCCCAAGGAGCTGGAAGAGGCGGCTTACATGGACGGCTCCGGCAAGCTGAAGACGCTGTTCAAGATCATGGTTCCGATGGCCTTGCCGGGGTTGGTATCGGTCAGCTTGTATTCGTTCATCCTCGGATGGAACGATTACCAATATTCGCTGATCCTGACCAACTCCCTGGCCGCCAAGACCGTTCAGGTCGGCATCGCGGAAGTGATGGAGAGCATGGGAGCCGCGAACTGGGGAGGCATTCTCGCCAGCGGCGTCATCGTCATCCTGCCGATCATCCTGATTTTCTCGCTGATTCAGAAATTGCTGATCGAAGGCTTGACCGCCGGAGGAATCAAAGGTTAACGGGGTTAACGGGCTAAATCCAATCCACTAGAGACAGGAGCAAACACTCATGAGATCGAACCGGAAAAAGTACGCGCAGCTGCAAGGAATCATTCCCGCTCTTATTACGCCCTACGAGGACGACGGCCGGATCAGCGACAAGAGGACGCGCGAGTTAGTTCGTCATTTGATCTCCCAGGGGGTCGCCGGGTTTTACTTGAGCGGCAGCACGGGCGAAGGCTTCCTGCAGACGGTCGAGGAAAGGCAAAGCTTCCTGGAAATCGTCATGGACGAGGCGAAGAAGGAAGTGCCCGTCATCGCCCACGTCGGCGCCATGGATACGGCGACCGCCGTCGCTCTGACGAAGCATGCCTGCGGAGCGGGAGCGACGGCGGTGTCGGCGGTTACGCCGTTTTATTACAAGCACGGCTCGGAGCAAATCAAGCGGCATTATATCGATATCGCGGAAGCCGCCGATATTCCGCTCATCGCGTATCATTTCCCGGACATGACGGGATCGAAGCAGTCGGCGGATTTCTATCGGGAGCTGTCGAGCGTCGACGGCATCATCGGGTTGAAGTTCACGTCGATGAACACTTACGAGATGCAGCAGATCATGGACGTCTGCGGCGAGGATTTCCTCGTCTTCAACGGCCCTGACGAAAGCTGCCTGGCGGGTCTGGCCATGGGCGCGTTCGGGGCGATCGGCTCGACCTACAATATTATGCCGGCCAAGTTCGTGGAGCTGCATCGACTGTTCCGGCAAGGCCGGATCGACGAAGCAAGAGCCGTCCAATACGAGGTTAACAAGGTAATCAACGAGCTGCTGAAGTACGATTTCATCGCTTTCGAACGCGAGATTCTCAGGCTGCAGGGCTTCGATACCGGGCTTCCGCGCAAGCCGATCCAACAGCTGAGCGACGCCCAGCGAGCGGATATCCGCGAGACGGCTTCTAGGTTCCCATTCTTGAATATCCGTTAAGATAGCGCAGGCGAAGGAGGCGGTGAAACGATGAACGAGAGAGTGAACGTGAAGACGCTGTTCGATCTGACCGGCAAGGTCGCGTTGGTAACGGGAGGCAGCAACTTGGGCTACGACGCGGCCGAAGCGTTGGCGGAGCTCGGGGCGACCGTGGCGGTCACCCGGAGGCGGCAAGCGGAGGCGGACGCTACGGCGGCGCGCCTCGCCGCGGAGACGGGCGCGGAAGTCGTCGGAATCGAGCTCGAGGTCACCGACGAGGCGAGTTGGAAAAAGGCGGTGGACGAGCTCGTCGGCCGGTACGGCAAGATCGACATTCTCGTGAACAACGCCGGAGGCCGCCGGGTGTCCGTCGTGCCCGAGACGATCGAGGACGATCCTTCGTTCGAATTTCTGGAGACGCGGCTGCTGGAAGACTGGAAGTATACGATGGACGCGAATCTGACCAGCGTATTCCTGGGCTGCCGTTCCGTCGCTCCCTATATGAAGAAAGCCCGGTCGGGGAAGATCATCAACATGGCGTCCATCGACGGGATCGTCGGGCGCGATCTTCGGATTTACCCGGGCTCGGGACTGTCTCCGACCGTGCCGGATTATCTCGCCAGCAAAGCCGGCGTCATCAATCTGACGAAGGGGATCGGCGTATCGCTCGCGCCGTTCGGCATCTACGTGAACGCCATATCTCCCGGGGGATTTTACCGTCGGCAGCCGGACCGGTTCGTCGAAAACTACGCGAAGCTGGTTCCGCTCGGACGAATGGGCCGGGACCGGATCGACCTGAAAGGCTCGATCGCCTACCTGGCATCCGGCGCTTCCGATTACACCGTGGGACACAACTTGGTCATTGACGGCGGCTTGACCTCGTGGTAGAACGGAGTGGGGCTCGGAAGCCCGCGCATAAGGGACATGAGGAAACGGAGAGACGGCGATGATATTCGGAGACATCGGGATGACGAAGACGGAAGAGTTCGGCGCGCTTCATCCCGTCTTGCGCGAAGCTTTGTTGCGATTGGAGAGAACGGATCTTAAAGGGATGGAAGCGGGGAAATACGAGTGGGACGGCGACCGCCTGTTCCTGCTCGTGCAGGAGCCCGACACGGCGCCGAAGACGGCCAAGAGGCCGGAATCCCATCGCAGATACGTCGATATTCAGCTTCTGATCGAGGGAGAGGAATGGATCGGGTACGCCCGCAAGACGGAGAGCCACGTCGTCCGCGAGGACGAGCTGGACGCGAAAGATTACGCGTTATACGAGGATCCGGAAGACGAAATCGGCTTGATTCTGAAGCCGGGCAAGTTCGCGGTGTTCTTCCCGGACGACCTGCATCGCCCGTGCGTCTGCCTTGATGCTCCGCTTCGGATCAAAAAGGCGGTCGTCAAGATCGATCTCTCCTTGCTAGGCAAGGAATAAAGCCCGAGGATAGGGGCGGCGAGGGGCTGGCTCGAAGGCTGCTAGGTCGCTTGCCCGTTTTCGGTTAGGGGATCAAGGATTGAAAAATAGCGGGCAGGGGAATTATCCTGCACCGCTATTTTTCGGTATCCGAGAGAAAAGCGGCGCTGCCTATAAGTTCGCTTGCGGGATAGCTCCCCGCGCTGCCCTGCACGGGCTCGATCGGTAAATACTTGAAGAAAACCGACTAAACCTACGAGGTAAGTATTTATGCCTGTTCGCAAAGAAAACCTAAATCAATCCATTGGGATTAGCCCGAAATGTCGTATTAACACGAAAAAGATGTGATTTTTCAGACAAGTCCGCCTCCCATATGTCATAATTTGGCTTCCATATCGTCGAGTTTGTGTTACAATAGCTGCCATAGATATAAGACTTTAGACATGGGGTGGGG
>Ga0065721_10006386_pt1 | contig 13740 bp, 16 predicted proteins | sample Mesricmetagenome_FD_59108 | JGI IMG/M metagenome (GOLD analysis project Ga0065721, IMG submission 59108) | Mesophilic microbial community from rice straw/compost enrichment Sample: eDNA_1 v2 (version 2) | ecosystem: Engineered > Solid waste > Grass > Composting > Bioreactor | place: USA: Davis... | reverse complement strand
CCATCGCCTACCGCGTGCGCAAAAACTCCGACGCCACCTGGCTTTATGTCACGCCGACGTCGGGCACGTTGTCGAACAACTCCACGACGGTTCTCACCTTCGGCGTGAACACCGCCGGTCTGAGCGCCGGACAACGCGAAGCGGTCGTTCTGGTGCGCCTTGCCAACGGCCTCTCCGTTCCGATCTCCATCACGGCGGAGGTGAATTGACGGGGAGCGGAACCCGACCCCGCGAAACGCCCCCGCGCGGCCGGAAACCCTGAAGAGAGCTTCTTGGGGAAGGCGGGCACCGATCGGCTCGCGCCTTCCTCAGCGCCGGTTCCGGCGCTTGGTCATGACCAACACGGAGGCCGGTCCAAGCATCGCACCCGTTCCGGCCCGGGCACGGGTGTGAATGGTGAGGGTCCCTGTTTCGTAGTCCATCTCGCCGACATCGTCGGCCACATTGAAGACAATGGCCGAGAACCCCGATGCGGGCGCGAATGAGGCCTCGTCAAACAAGCGGTCCGAAGGAACGCGACAGAGGGGGGTGTCGCAGCTTTCGGGCGGCATTCCATCCCCCTCCCCCGGCCCTTCGAGCCGGGCTATGGGATTGGCGCGCCTTGGCGCTTTGCCGGGATGTCCCGTTGACGCGACGGGGCCCGGGGGCACATCGACCCCGACCTTGTGGAAAGGGCTTCAGCGTTTGGCCGCTTCGTTCCGATACTGGAAATACCCGGTGCGCATGGCGACATAGGGGTCCACCGCGTTTTCGGTGGCGGTGTCATAGAGGTCGAATTTTTCCGGCATCACGGCGAGGGTGTTGCCGGCGGAGACCGGAATGGTCCAGGCCCAGGTGCCGTAGAAAAAGCCCACCCAGGTGAGCGGATGGAGCGCCCAGTCTCCCGCCAGGCCGACGGTGTCGCGGGCGCTGCGGGGACCAATGACGGGAATCATAAGATAACAACCGTGGCCGATGCCCCATTTGGCAAAGGTCAGACCGGTGTCGGTGGGAGGTACATTGGCAAGGAGCGGAAACTTTTCCGCGGGCGTCATGAGACCGCCGACGCCGAGCACGGTGTTGACACAAAACTTGCCGGTTTCCTGGCCGGCACGGGCAAAGTTGCCCTGCAGGGTGTAATTCACAAACCGCACGGGAAACTCGACGTTTCGGAAAACATTGCGGATCCCCTGGCGGGCCGGGCGCGGTACCACTTTTTCGTAGGTCTTCGAAATCGGACGCAGCGCATAGCGGTACAACTGGTGGTTGAACCAGAAGGTGCCCCGGTTGATCGGCTCGATCGGATCGGGGATCCTCACCAGCTCATATTCACCCAGATCATCATCCGCAGACACCGCCGTCTTGCCATCCCTCGTTCCGGAAACGGCGACGGAATCCGGGCCCGGCGGACTTTTCCGCGGCTTGCCGGCGGCACAGCCCGAAAACGTCAGGACGGACAAACACAGCGCGGTCGTCAGAAGGGAGAGGGGCGAATTCATTTGGAGGAAGCCACGGCTTGGGAAAGGGAGTTCAGGACGGCTTCGGCTCCGCCTTTTTTGAACAGGGCATCAAACTGGGCACGGTAATTGGCAATGAGACTGACTCCCTCCACCTGCACATCGGTGATGCGCCAGCCCTCGGATGCTTCCAGGCGGTAATTCACCGCATAATGGCTGCCCTTGTAGAGAATGGTGGTCGGCACTTCCACGCGGCCGGGCGCGGGTTCGACGCCCGGTTTGTATTTGACCACGGGACGCTCCCCGAGGGTGAACTTGCCGCAGTAATTGCGAATGATCAGGGTCGTAAACAGAGCGGTGGCCTTTTTCCGCTGCGCGTCGGTGAATTGTCTCCATCCGGGTCCCACCGCCCGCCGCGTCATGGCTTCAAAGCTGATGGCCCGAATCAACACCGGACGCAGCTCCTCCGCCAGAGCCGCATGGGAGGGCGCGCGGCTGGCAATGGCAATGGCCTCGTCGACCGCCTCCTTCAGGCGTTTCTCCGCCTGGTCCGTCGCCCCGGCGGGCGCAAGGGCCGGACCCAGCAGGAGGGCAAACAGAACGGCAACAATGGGGCGAATGTTCATGGCGCGGGCTGTTCGCCGGTTTCCTTGTCCACGCTGCCGAAGGCCATCCGGCCGATGAGGGACTCCAGATCGACGGCGGATTCCGTCAGGATGATTCGTGTCCCGGGCTCCATGGTGGTTTCGTCCGCGCCGGGGGACAGGCTTACGTATTTGTCTCCGATCAGTCCAGACGTTTTGATGGACGCCATGGTGTCGGTGGGCAGGCGCACCGACGAAATGATCCGCAGCGTGGCAATGGCGCTGAAGTCGGCGGGATCCATGCGCACGGATTCCACGCGGCCCACCGTCACTCCCGCGACCTGGACATTGCTGCCCGCGCGAATGCCGCCGGCATTGGCAAAACGCGCTTCGATCAAATAGGTGTCGCCACCCAGCAGGGATCCGGATCCGAGTTTGATGGTCAGGTAGGCCACGGCGGCCAGACCCAGCAAAACAAAGAGGCCGACAAGAAGCTCGAGATTGGTCTTTTTCATGACTGGTCAAACGGGGGGGGACGGCGAATGGCGGCGATGGCCAGGCCCAGCGCTTCGGCGCTGTCCCGGAAGCTTCGCACCACGGGGTGGGAGGAGGCGGAAAATTCCGACGGCGTTCCCTCAAAACAAATCCGCCCCTGGTCCAGCAGCGCCACCCGATCACTGGCCACCAGGGCCTCGGCCACGTCGTGGGTCACCACCAGGGCCGTGAAGCCGAACTGCCGCTGGTAGCGGGCGATCATGGTGAACACCGCATTGCGCCGCAGCGGGTCAAGGCCGGCGGTCGGCTCGTCGAAGAAGACCAGTTCCGGACGCGTGACGATGGCCCGCGCCAGCGCGAGCCGTTTTTGCATGCCCCCGGAAAGCTGGCTGGGATAAAGCGCCGCCGAGTCCTCGATCTCCAGCTGACGCAGGGCTTCCAGGCTTCGCTCGCGGATCTCGCGATCGGACAGGCGCGTCGTCTGCTCAAGCGGGAGGGCCACATTTTCGAGGGCGGTCAGCGAATCAAAGAGGGCGTTGTTTTGAAAAAGAAAGCTGCTCCGCCGTTGGAAATCCCTCCGTGCGGCGGCCTGTTCCTCACCCAGCTCGCGCCCGGCGAACCGGATGGTACCCGCGTCGGGCGAAAGCACCTGCGCGATGCATTTGAGAAGAACGGATTTTCCGGCACCGCTGGGACCGAGCACGGTGAAGAGGCTCCCCCGCGGCACCTCGAAATTCACCCCCTTGAGCACCCGGCGGTCTTCGAAGCTCTTGTGCAAATCCTCGACCTGAAGAAGGAGATCGGTGGCGACGGCTTCCATGGTTCAGACGAGAAACGAAGTGATGACGTAATCGGCCACCAACACCATGATGCAGGAATGGACCACCGCCCGGGTGGTGGCGGCGCTGACCGCCCGTGCGCCGGTGGCGGATCGACAGCGGTCCGCATGAAAGCCGTGATAGGCGCAGATGCTGATGGCAAGCAGCCCGAACGTCGCCGCCTTCAGAAAACATTCCCTCACGTCACGGGACCGCACGGCTTCCTCCACCGACGACCAATAAAGCCCCGACTCGACGCCCAGCAGTAGGGATCCGGAGAGGCTGCCCCCCCACAAACCGACCGCCACAAACAGCGCCGTCTGCAGGGGAAACGCCACCAGAGCGGCCAGCAGGCGGGGTGCGACCAGATAGCCGTGACTGCTCACGCCCATGGTTTCCAGGGCGACGATCTGCTCGCTGTTTCGCTGGATGCCCAGCTCCGCCGCAAGCGCCGATCCCGCCTGACCGATCAGCATCAGCGCGGCCAAAACCGGCGCCATTTCCCGCACGAGGCAAAGCGAAACCAGCGCGCCCAGCAGCCCTTCGGAACCGAATCGGTTGAGAACATAATACCCCTGCAGACCCAAAACGAGTCCGGTGAAAAGCCCGACGATCAGAATAACCGGCAGGCAAAGCGTCCCCTGTTCATAAATCGCCCGGCAGACCCGCCGGATCAGACGGCGGGAATGGGCGGCGGCGCGAAAAGACCTTCCGGTAAACAACGCAAAGTCGCCAAAACCCATGACGATGCGAAGAGTTTGCCGGCCGAGCAGGTGGAGCATCGGGCGCATTCATGGCAGGAAGCCCCGCCTTGTGCAATGCTCTGTCGGTTGGGACCAATCAACCGGTCCGCCTCCCGGAAAAAGCCCGGTCGCCCGGCCGGGTGGAAGGGCGGATCCGACCGGCCCCGGACAACCACCCCGAAGGGCGGGAACCCACAACCTTGTATTTGGCTATCTAACTCTCTTTCTGAGACTTACATTCAGAAAAGCAGGAGACAAGTTTCAGCACGCCCAAAACGATCAAGGCCGGTTTCACCAAATAGAGCAGCGCGCGAACAAACGCGCCGACCATCCGGCCCACCGGCAGGAAATTCAGCAAATACCCGATGGCGCCGGCAATCAGGACGCTCGTCCAGGGTTCCTGACGGATCCGCTCCTCACAGTCTTCCAGACAAACACAGCAACTTTCGGACAGGTTCTCCACACCGGAGGCGAAGGATTCGAAGGGAGTCTTGCTCATGCCTTTCCAGTCTAAGCCGGGTCCGTCGGCGTGGCAACCCGCGAACATGTTTCCTTCGTCGATGGGCTCAAACTCAGGGCCCGGGCCAACGGCGGGCAATGCGCGCGGAGGGCAGGCCCTCCGCTGGCAGCCCCAGGCTGTCGCCAACCGCCGTTCCAAGGAGAACGCTTTCGCCGAACTCACGGCCGATTCGCAAAATAAAGCGCCGAATACACCTTGCAGTCGACCAGACGTCCGGCCGCGCGCCGTTCGGCGATCCAGTCATCAAGCGAGTCGAGCGGCACTTCGTGCACGGTGAGGTTTTCCGAAGGATCTCCCCCGCCCTCCGCCACGCGGGTCAGGCCCCGCGCACGAAAGAAACTCACGAACTCCGTTGAAAGCCCCGAAGAGGACGGGCCATCGATGAGAAACTCCATCTCTCGCGCCTCGTAGCCGGTTTCTTCCAGGAGTTCGCGCCGCGCGGCCTCCGCCAGCGCTTCGTTTTCCGCCCCCGCGATGTCCCCGGCCAGACCGGCGGGAATCTCGACGACCACGCGCCCCATGGACGGACGGAACTGCTCGACAAAAAGAACCTTCCTCTCGTCCGTGATCGCCAGGATGGCCACCACCCCGCTGGACCTCTTCCGTTCGACGTACTCCCAGGTGTTGTTGCTGACCAGCCGCAGGAACCGGCCTTCGTGGAGGATGAGAATTTTATTGTCCATGATCTGTTTTCCGGGGACCTTCGAATTTCCGGCCGAGAATTTCCTCCGAGCGTGTGATGACCACGCCCGCTCCCTGCATTTCCTCGATGGCCCGTTCCCCGTCACCGGGTTTGAGATTCACCGCCCGGCAGGCGTCGGCGATGAGGTGCGTGCGGAATCCGAGCGAAACCGCGTCCAACGCGGTGTATTTCACACAATAGTCCGTGGCGAGACCGACGAGGTAAACATCCGTCACGCCGCGCTCCCCGAGGTATTTCGCCAGGCCGGTGTCGTGCTCCCTCCCGTTGTCGAAAAAGCCGCTGTAACTGTCCACGTGCCGCACCACGCCCTTCTGAAACACCCCATCCCAGCGGCTCCGATCGAGTCCGGGCACAAAATCCGCGCCCGGCGTGTCCTGCACGCAATGGGCCGGCCAGAGAATCTGCGGACGCCCGGCGAGTTCGACGATGTCGCCGGGACGGGCGTTCGGGTGATTGTTGGCATGACTGCCGTGGTCCGGCGGATGCCAGTCCTGTGTGGCCAGAATGAGGTCGAAATGTTTTTGCAGTTCGTTGACCAGCGGAACGATCCCCTCCCCGCCCGGAACGGCCAGTGCGCCGCCGGCCACGAAGTCGTTCTGCAGATCCACAATGATGAGCGCTTTCATAATTCGAAAAGGAAGCCCTTTTTCCTGAGCTGACGGTATCCGGCCTCGTCGAACCGATAAAGCCGCGCGGCCCGATGGGCCACATTCTTCTCGATCTCATCGGTCTCGATCAGCAGGTCCATGGAAAGAATCTTCCGGCGGAAATTGCGCTTGTCCAAAGGCGTTTCCAGGATGGTCTCGTAGAGGTGCTGCAGCTGGGTCAGGGTGAACTTCGGCGGCAGCAGCTCGAAGCCCACCGGCTCATGACGCGCCTTGTTTTTCAGGCGCTGCAGGGCGACCTCGACAATCTCCCCGTGATCGAAGGCCAGGCGGGGAAGGTCGTTCACCGCAAACCAGGCGGCATTGCGGGCGTCGGTCGCCGCCTTCACGCCGTGCAGGCTCAGCTTCACCAGCGCGTAATAGGCCACGCTGACCACACGTTCACGCGGATCGCGGTCCGGACGGCCAAAGGTGTGAAGCTGCTCCAGAAACACCCGGTTCACCCCGGTCTCCTCCCGCAACTTCCGGAGCGCCGCGTCATCCAGCGATTCGTCCACCTGGACAAATCCGCCGGGCAGCGCCCACCGGCCGGCAAACGGCTCCAGATCCCGCTCGATCAGCAGCACCTTGAGATCCCCCTCGTCAAAACCAAACACCACGCAGTCCACAGTGAGGGCCGGACGGGGATATTTGCAGGTGGGTTTCATGCCGCCCTCCGCGCCTTGAGGATGAGATCGGTCTTCAACCGATGCAGCGAGGGCTCGAGTCCCACGGGATACCGGTGCGGATTCAGGAAGCGCTTCACTCCGGCATGAAAGCCGGCCAGTTGGTCCCTCGTCCGCTGGCGGATCACATCGATGGGCGGAGTCTCGTAAACCCGCCGGCCCTGACGGAAAACCGGCACCAGCAACTCCTCCGGCACCGCGTCGGCCGGCATTTTCTTGGTCCGAGTGCTGTCCAACGGATCCACAATCAGGTCCGCACCGTCCACCTCCCCGCCTTCGTTGAACACCATGTCGCCGATAAATTCGCCCCGGGCGCGAAACCGGCGCACCTGCAGGATGCCGGGATTGGAAATTTTTTCCGCCTGTTCCGAAAGTTTGAGGCAATACCGCCAGGCCTCTTCGGGATCGCGCACCGCGCCGAGTTTATACACCCCGCCCATCGCCGGCTGATCGTAGGCCGTGACGAGTTTGGTGCCCACGCCCCACACGCCGATGCGGGCGCCCTGTTGTTTCAGGCTGTTGATGATGTGTTCGTCGAGGTCGTTGCTGGCCACGATCACCGCGTTCGGGAATCCGCCTTCGTCGAGAATTTTGCGCGCCTCAATGCTGAGGTAGGCCAGGTCGCCCGAGTCGAGCCGGATGCCCGCCATTTCATGGCCCAGTTCGCGCAGACGACGGCCGACCCGCACCGCCGTGTGCACGCCTTCCAGGGAATCATAGGTGTCCACGAGGAACACGCAGTTGTTCGGCAGGGCCTCCGCGTAGGCCAGAAAAGCCTCCTCCTCGGTGTCGAACGCCATCACCCAGCTGTGCGCATGCGTGCCCTTCACCGGAATGCCGTAGCGCAAACCCGCAAGCACGTTCGACGTGGCCGCACACCCGCCAATGTACGCCGCCCGGCTGGCCGCCTCGGCGCCGTCGATGCCCTGCGCCCGCCGGAGGCCGAATTCCAGCACCGGATCGTCGCCCGCCGCATGACAAACCCGTGCGGCTTTGGTCGCAATCAGCGTCTGGAAGTTGATGATGTTGAGCAGAGCCGTTTCCAGAATCTGCCCCTGCAGGATCGGGCCGCGCACGCGCAGCAACGGTTCATGCGGAAAAACCACGGTCCCCTCCGGAATGGCATCGACGTCGCAGGAAAACCGCAGGTCGCGAAGATAATCCAAAAACCCCCGCTCAAAAAGCGCCGCGCCGTCGTTGCCCTTCAGCGTACCCAGATAGGCCAGTTCGTCGTCGTCAAAACGAAACGCCTCCATGAAGCCGATCGCATCGGCCAGCCCGCAGCCGACGCTGTATCCGCTCTGAAACGGATTCTTGCGAAACGACAGATGAAACACCGCCTCGCGCTCCTGCGTCCCACTCTTCCAATACCCGTAAGCCATGGTGAGCTGGTAAAGATCCGTCAGCAGGGGGGAATATTTTTCGGCCATTGAGATAGTGTGCAATTGACACTATTTGGAGACAAGGAAATTCGGGTCCGGATTGACCCGTGCTCGACGGAGGGAACATGCCTCCAGTTGGTCTCAAGAAGCCAACCGACCGTCGAAGGGCTTGGGCCGCAACGGATAAAAGGATGGGGCACTTCCCTTGGGGAAGGCCGGGGGCGCCCGGCCCGGATCCAAAAAAATTTCCGACAATCCCTCCCGTTTCGGAGAAAGCGGGCGGGTTTACGGACCGGGCGGACGATTTCGAAAAACTGGACTCGCGGGGGGGTTTGACGGAAACATCCCGGCATGCCCGCCGCGAAAACCAAAACCTCCCCGATTTATTTCGTCACCGGTTCGGATGAAGCCGCGGTGAAAAAGGCGGCCCGTGCCCTCGCGGAAAAACTGGCTCCGGGGGCGGACGCCTTCGGGCTCGAAACGATCGACGGCGCGGTCGACACGGTCGAGGCCTGCGTCCGCGCGGTGGAGGACACGGTGCAGGCCCTGTTGACCCTTCCCTTCCTCGGCGGCTCCAAACTTGTCTGGCTGAAAAGCGCGACGTTTCTTTCGGACAACGTGACGGGGCGTTCCGACAGCGTCCTCGAGGCGCTCGAAAAACTTTGCAACGTGCTCAAGGAAGGACTGCCGGACGGCGTCACCTTCCTGCTCAGCGCCACCCAGCCGGACAAGCGCCGGACGACCTACAAGACCCTCACCAAGCTGGCGCAGACCGAGATCCACGACATGCCGGACCTGGGTTTTCGCGCCGGTGAGGAGGAGATCATCGAATGGACCACCGCGCGCGTCCGCCATCGGGACCTCCAGCTTTCGCCGGAAGCCGTCGAGACCCTTGCCGCCCGCGTGGGACTCGACACCGGTCAGCTCGACACCGAACTCGAAAAACTCGAAACCGCCTTCGGCAAGTCGCGTCCGATCAGCGCGGACGACGTGCGTTTTCTTGTGCCCCAGACCCGGGAGGGGGGCATTTTTGATTTGAGCGATGCGGTGGCGCGGCGAAACCTGCCCCTCGCCCTCGACACCTTGCAGCAACTGATGCGGCAGGGCGAGAAGGGAGTGGGCATCCTGCTGGCCGCCATTGTGCCCACGATACGGAATCTGCTCCTCGTNAAGGATCTTCTCGTTCGCCACAAAATCTCCCCGCCCACCCAGGCCAANTATTTCGCCAACTCGCTGAAGCGCCTGCCGGAAAGCGCCGTCTCCCACCTGCCGCGGAAAAAGGACGGCTCCCTCAATACGTATCCGCTGGGCATCGCCGCCATGAATTCCACGCACTACACCCTGCCGGAGTTGGATGCGGCTTTCGCCGAATGCGCCGCCGCCAATCAGGAACTGCTCAGCGGACGGATGTCCGACGATGTGATCCTGGCCCGTCTGCTCATCGGAATCCTTTCGCGAAAAACTGCACAATCGCGTTGACATCCCAACATATTGTGGTGAATTGGCGGAAATCCACGCGCACGCCACAATGCGTTGTCCAAAGTGCGGCTCTCTAGAAGATAAGGTCATCGACTCCCGTCTCTCCAAGGATGGCGCCAGCATTCGTCGTCGTCGCGAATGCCTCAGCTGCGAGACCCGCTACACCACCTACGAGGAAATCGAGCTGATCGAAATGCGCGCCATCAAACGCGACGGCCGTCACGAGCCCTTCGACCGTCACAAGTTGGTCACCAGCATCTCAAAGGCCTGCGAAAAGCGTCCGGTCAGCGTCGAGCAGATCGAGCGTGCGGTCGAGGAGATCATGCAGGAGATGGAGGCGGCGCAGAAACGCGAGATTGCCACGCGGGAAATCGGCGCGATGGTGATGGAAAAACTGCACGCCATCGATCCGATCGCCTACGTCCGCTACGCCTCCGTGTACCGTCAGTTCCAGGAGATCGGCGATTTCATCGAAGAAATCCAAACCTACGAAAAACGCACGGCCCGATCCGCCGCGCAACCCGAACTCTTCAAGACATGATCGGCTTCCGAAACAACCTCCCCCTGGTGCGTTTTGCGGACGGACAGGTTCTCCCCTTCGAACGCAACTGGCTGGCCGGCGCCCTCACCCGGGCGGCGGAACGCGCCGGATACAAAAAGTGGTGGCTGACCCCGCACGTCACGGAAAGCGTCACCAATTATCTCGAGCAGGATTTCGAGGACAGCGTCGTCACCATCAAGCGCCTGGAACAGGCGGTGCAGTCCGTCCTGCAGGTGATCGGTTATGCGGATGTGGCGGGTCATTTTCACGCCTCCCGTCCCCCCGCCCGGATCTCGCTGGTGGAACTCGCCCGGGACGCCGGGCACGGATACGAACTCGTCTTTTTTGATCTTCTCCGCGCCAGACTGCGTGAAGCGCTCGATGCCAAACCGGAGCGCCTGGAAATCTGCGACGCCCACAACGGCGTGAAAATGCTGCGCTCGGCAAAAAACTGGCGCCGTGACTGCAGCGGACTCCTCGACGAAATCGTGGGTTTTGTCCGCAAGGAAGTCTGCTCGCGGGAAGCCGAACTTCAGCTTCAGTTGTCGTGACCATCTTCGAACGCATCATCGCGCGCGAAATCCCCGCGCAAATTCTCCACGAGGACGACCAGTGTGTGGCCTTCCGGGACATCAATCCGCAGGCCCCCACGCACTTCCTGGTGGTTCCCAAAACGGTCATTCCGCGCATCGGTGAAGTCCGGCCGGAACAGGCCGCCCTTCTGGGACACCTTCTCCTTACCGCCGCCGCCGTGGCGCGCCAGGAAGGCCTCGCCGATTCGGGATACCGTGTGGTGCTCAACAACGGCCCCCACGGAGGCGAAACGGTTCCGCACCTGCACGTGCACGTGCTGGGCGGCCGGCCGCTGACCTGGCCGCCGGGCTAGTCGAAAAGAGCTGTCTGTTCAGACAGATCGGTCCGATCCTTTCTTCTTTTGGCCCGGCTTCCCGTATGGCGCCCCGGGCTTGGGCATTGTCGCGTCCGGTTTTTCTCCAGTAGGCGTCTCCGCCACGCCGACGCTCTCGCCGAAGACATCCTCGTAGTCGCAGTGCAGCGCCCGGAGGATCTGACCCAGCGCCCGCAAAGTGACGCTCTGCTGGCCGTTTTCAATCCGGTGCAGGGTCGACTCGCCCACGCCAAGCTTCCGCGCAAACTGCGCAAAAGTCTGCGTTCCCCGCTGCTGGCGGAGAAATCGGGCGAGCTTCTGATCCAGGGACTCCGGAGGCACGCCCAAAGCCTGCGGGGAATTTCATTCCGTATGCGGAATATTTACTGGCGTTCCGTATCCGGAATAATCTGTAATCCCGCCCCGTGGAACCCCGCGCAACCGGAAGCTGACCCTCCCCCTCCTCCATGTCTTCCAACCAAAGTCCCGAGCAGATCGCCCGTGATGCCATCGATGAACAGCTCCGCGCCTCCGGCTGGGCTGTTCAAGCGAAGAACGCCATCGACTTCAACGAGCGTCGCGGCCAAGCCGTTCGGGAATACCTCACCGACAGCGGACCCGCCGATTACGTCCTCTTCGTCAACGGCCAGCCCGTCGGGGTCATCGAGGCCAAAAAGGAAACGCTCGGGCAGAAAATCACCTCGGTCGAGGACCAGACGGCGCAGTACGCCTCAGCGAAACTCCGCTACATCCAGAAGTCCGGTGAACCGCTGCCTTTTCTGTATGAGGCCACCGGCGTCATCGTGCGGTTCACCGACCAACGGGATCCCAAACCGCGCTCCCGGGAGATCTTTTCCTTCCACCGCCCGGAGACGCTGATCGAATGGATCTTCAAGAAACGCTCGCTGCGCTCGCGCCTCCAGGATCTGCCCGCGCTCGACCCCACCGGCCTCCGCGCTTGCCAGATCGAGGCCATTACGAATCTCGAGAAATCCCTCAAGGCCGCCCGGCCACGCGCCCTCGTCCAGATGGCCACCGGCTCGGGCAAGACCTTCACCGCGATCACGTCGATCTACCGCCTGCTCAAACACGCCCGCATCGGCCGCGTGCTCTTCCTTGTCGACACGCGCAATCTCGGCGAGCAGGCCGAGCAGGAGTTCCTCGCCTACAAACCGAACGACGACAACCGCAAGTTCACCGAGCTCTACACCGTCACCCGTCTCGCGTCATCCCATCTGCCGACCGACGCCCAAGTCTATATCTCCACCATCCAGCGGATGTATTCGATCCTCAAGGGCGAGCCGCTCGACGAGTCCGCCGAGGACGAAAACCCCGCCGAACGCACCGAACGCCGCCGCGAGCCGATGCCGGTCGTCTACTCCGCCACGGTCCCACCGGAGTTCTTCGACCTCATCATCATCGATGAGTGCCACCGCTCGATCTACAACCTCTGGCGCCAGGTGCTCGACTACTTCGACGCCTTCCTCGTCGGCCTCACCGCCACGCCCGACGCGCGCACCTACGGCTTCTTCCGCCAAAACGTCGTCTCCGAATACACCCACGAGCGTGCCGTCGCCGACGGCGTGAACGTCCAGGGCGAGATCTACGTCATCGAGACCGACGTCACCAAAAACGGCGGCAGGATTCTCAAAGGGCTGGTCGAAAAACGCGAAAAACTCACCCGCGCGCGCCGCTGGCAGCAGCAGGACGAGGACGAGGAATACTCCGCCAGACAGCTCGACCGCGACGTCGTCAACCCCTCGCAGATCCGCACCATCATCCGCACGTTCCGCGAAAAACTCCCCGAAATCTTCCCCGACCGCTTCGACGACCACGGCAGGTTCGAAGTCCCGAAGACCCTCATCTTCGCCAAGACCGACTCCCACGCCGACGACATCATCAACATCGTCCGCGAGGAGTTCGACGAGGAGAACCGCTTCTGCAAAAAAGTCACCTTCGGCTCCACCCGCGGGGTGAAGCGCATCACCTTCAAGCCGGGCTCCGACGAGCGTCAAATCGAGGACGACTACGTGATGCCGCCGGAGGACCCGAAGTCCGTCCTCTCCCAGTTCCGCAACGAATACTACCCGCGCATCGCCGTCACCGTGGACATGATCGCCACCGGCACCGACGTGCGCCCGCTCGAGTGCCTGCTCTTCCTCCGCGACGTGAAATCCCGCGGCTACTTCGAGCAGATGAAGGGCCGCGGCACACGCACCATCGACCTCGACGGTCTGCGCAAGACCACCCCGACCGCCAAATCCGCCAAAACCCACTACGTCATCGTCGACGCCATCGGCGTCACCCAGTCGCTCAAAACCGACAGCCGACCGCTCATCACCCGCCCGTCCGTGCCGTTCAAAGACCTCGCCATGGAGGTCGTCATGGGCGCGACCGACGCCGACACCGTCTCCTCCCTCGCCGGCCGCCTCGCACGCATCGACCGCCAGCTCACGCCGCCACAAAAGCAGGAGCTCAAAGAAAAGATGGGCGGCGTGTCGCTCTCGCAGCTCGTCGGCAACCTCCTCCGCGCCATCGACGGCGACGCCATTGAGGAAAAAGCCCGCGAAATCGCCGGCGTGCCGCCCGGTGCCGATCCCGGCGACTCCGCCCGCGAAAAGGCCCAGCAACAACTCGTCGCCGCCGCCCGCGCCCCGCTCACCGGCGCCATCGTCACGCAGATCGTCACCTTCTGCACGGAGAACCTGCAGACGATCGACCACGACACACAGGACAAGCTCCTTCGTGCCGAATGGGACGCCGACGCGCAGACCCGCGCCGCCGCCTTCGTCTCCGATTTCGAAACCTTCTGTCGCGACCACC
>Ga0065721_10051727_pt1 | contig 13743 bp, 10 predicted proteins | sample Mesricmetagenome_FD_59108 | JGI IMG/M metagenome (GOLD analysis project Ga0065721, IMG submission 59108) | Mesophilic microbial community from rice straw/compost enrichment Sample: eDNA_1 v2 (version 2) | ecosystem: Engineered > Solid waste > Grass > Composting > Bioreactor | place: USA: Davis... | reverse complement strand
ACCCCTCCCCAGCCGATCGCCCGCATGTCCCTGCTCCATCCCGCCCGATTGCCCGATAGCGACCATGCCGGTGTGGCACGGCGCGGACGGCGGCTGACCGCGATCCATCCGCTGTCCTTCGCGGCCGGCCTGGTGGCCCTGCTGATCGCGGTGCCGATCCTCGTGGTGGCGGCCAGCCTGCTGACGCCCAGCACCGAGACCTGGCATCACCTGGCCGACACCGTGCTGGGCGAATACATCGCCAACACGCTGTGGCTGCTGGCCGGCGTCACCGTCGGCGTGCTTCTGCTGGGCGTGCCGACCGCGTGGCTCGTCTGCACGTACCGCTTTCCCGGCCGCGGCCTGATGGAATGGGCGCTGGTGCTGCCGCTGGCGATGCCGGCCTACGTGATCGCCTACGCCTATACCGACGCGCTGCAGTTCGCCGGGCCGGTGCAGACCTGGCTGCGCGCGCTGACCGGCTGGGGCGCGCGCGACTACTGGTTTCCGGACGTGCGGACGCTGGGCGGCGCCATCGCGCTGTTCTCGCTGGTGCTCTATCCCTACGTCTACCTGACCGCGCGCGCCGCCTTCCTGCAGCAGACGCTGAATACGCTGGAGGCGGCCCGCCTGCTCGGCCATGGCCCCTGGCGCAGCGTGCTGCGCGTGATGCTGCCGCTGGCGCGCCCGGGCATCGCGGCCGGCACCGCGCTGGCGCTGATGGAGACGCTGGCGGACTTCGGCACCGTCGCCTATTTCGCGATCCCGACCTTCTCGACGGGGATCTACCGCGCGTGGTTCTCGCTCGGCGACAAGAGCGCCGCCGCGCAGCTGTCGGCGTGCATGCTGGCCTTCGTGATCGCCATCCTGGTGGCCGAGCGCATCTCGCGCGGACGGGCCCGCGTACATGGCGGCCAGCGCCGCCTGCCGGCGTATCGGCTGACCCGCTGGCGCGGCGCGGCCGCGCTCGGCGCGTGCGCGCTGCCGGTGCTGCTGGGCTTCCTGGTGCCGGCGCTGATGCTGTTCGAGATGGCGTTCACCGACGGCGACGCGCAGTTCGGCCCGCGCTTTTTCGGGCTGGTGCGCAACAGCTTCGTGCTGGCCAGCGTCACCGCGCTGGCCGCGGTGCTGATCGCGCTGGCGATCGGCTATGCCGGCCGGCTCGGCCGCGGCTGGCCGATGCGGGCACTGCTGCGGCTCTGCGGCATGGGCTATGCGCTGCCGGGCTCGGTGATCGCGGTGGGCGTGCTGGTGCCGGTGGCGCGGCTCGACAATGCGATCGCCGGCTGGGTCGAGCAGCTGACCGGCGTGTCGCCGGGACTGCTGCTGACCGGGGGCATCGCCGCGCTGGTCTACGCCTATCTGGTGCGCTTTCTCGGCGTCGCGCTGCAGACCGTCAATGCCGGGCTGGCCAAGATCACGCCCAGCATGGACACCGCGGCCCGCAGCCTCGGCCACGGGCCGGCCGCGACGCTGCGCCGCGTGCATCTGCCGATGCTGCGCGGCAGCCTGCTGACGGCGGCGCTGATCGTCTTCGTCGACGTGATGAAGGAATTGCCGGCGACGTTCGTGATGCGCCCCTTCAATTTCGACACGCTGGCCGTGCAGGCCTACAACCTCGCCGCCGACGAGCGGCTGGCCGAGGCCGCGACGGCCTCGCTGGTGATCGTGCTGGTCGGGCTGATCCCGGTGATCGTGCTGTCGCGCCAGATCCGCCGCAGCGCGCAGGACTGAGCAACCGCGCGCAGTCCGTTGGGCGCAGTCCGTCGGTAGCGTACCTGCATCGGTGCAGGTGGGCTGACCTCCTCTCGATGCCGAATTAAAGACCGCCGCCATTTCCGCCGATATCCCGTGAATGCCAAGCTGGGCCGCGCAGGCGGCCCGCTTTCCTCGAACACGAAGGGCGGGAGTCGTATGCAAATTCGTTACCGGATGCTGGTCTTCAAGATGTCGCGCCTGGCCAGCCAGAACAAGCTGACCGCAGTGCAGGAGATCGGCTTCGCCACCGAGCTCGCCGAACTGGTGGTCAAGGAAGGCATCGCCGAGCGCGTGGTGCAGGAACTGTTCGACGATGAACATCCGCAACTGCGCCGCATCGCCATCAATGCGATCCGCCGCACCGGCCGCTTCGACGTGCCGGGATTGCAGTCGGCGCTGCTGCGCAGGTTGTCCGATGCCGAGCCGTGGCTGCGCCACGATGCGGTCTGGGTCATGCAGGAAGCAGCGATGGATGGCGGCCTGGTGCGCGCAGGGCTGCGCCGGCTGGCCGGCACCGTGCAATTGCCGCAGGACGCGGTACGCGCCAAGTCGAACCCCGGGGATGCGCTGTTGCAGGCCCAGGTGCGCGCCCGGCAGGCGCTCGATGCCTTGCTGAAGAAGGATGCGCAGGCCGCGCTGGCGGCGTTGCGGGCCACGCTGGCGACGTTCGCCGCGCTGAATCAGGAGCCGTATGGCAGCGGCACGGTGGGCCAGATGAACCTGGCGCGGCGGGAACTGCAGCGCCGCATGGCCAGGCGGGCGCTGTCGAGCAGCACGCGGCTGACGTTCCGCCGCGTCGAGGGGCCGGACGGCAAGACGGGCTTCGCGGAGAGCGCCAGCACCGCCGGCTCCGTTGAAGGCGGCGGGGCGAGCGACGACGCGGCCGGCGGCGATCCGTCGTGAGGACCGGCACCGGCCGCGCCCTTGCGCCGGCGCTTACTTGAAGCCGGCCTTGTCCGCCAGCTTCTGCGCAACCGGCTGATACTTGCCGAGCTCGGCCACGTTGATGCGGTCCGCCTTGAAGCTGCCCAGCGCTTCCAGCGCCGGGTTGGCGACCTTGACGCTCGGCACCACCGGCCATTCGTTGTTGCCGTTGGCGAAGTAGGCCTGAGCCTCGTCGCTGGCCAGGTACTCCAGGAACTTGACCGCCGACTCCTTGTTCGGCGCGTGCTTGAGCATGCCGCCGCCCGAGATGTTCATGTGCACGCCCTGGCTGTCCTGGTTCGGCCAGACCACGCCGAGCTTGTCGGCCACGGCCTTGTCCTCGGGCTTGGTCGACTTCAGCAGGCGCGCGATGTAGTAGGTGTTCGAGATCGCCAGATCGCATTCGCCGGCGGCCACGGCCTTGAGCTGGTCGGTGTCGCCGCCCTTGGGCGTGCGCGCCAGATTGGCCACCACGCCCTGCGCCCAGCGCTCGGTCTTCGCTTCGCCGTCATGCGCGATCAGGCTGGAGATCAGCGACAGGTTGTAGACGTGGCCGCTGGAGCGCGTGCACAGCTTGCCCTTCCACTTCGGGTCGGCCAGGTCCTCGTAGGTCTTGATGTCGCCCGGCTTGACGGTGTCCTTGTTGTAGGCGATCACGCGGGCGCGCGCCGAGAAGCCGAACCATTCGCCGTTGGGATCGCGGAAGTTGGCGGGGATGCGCGACTCGAGCACCTTCGACTTGACCGGCGCGAACACGCCGGCCTGCTGGGCACGCCACAGGCGGCCGATATCGACGGTGATGAAGACGTCGGCGGGGCTGTTGGCGCCCTCGCTCTTGATCCGCTCGAGCAGGGGGTCTTCCTGCCCCTCGATGCGATTGATCTTGATGCCGGTCTGTTTGGTGAAGTTGCTGTACAGCGCCTCGTCGGTCTGGTAGTGCCGGGCCGTATAGAGGTTCAGCACCTTTTCCTGGGAGCCCTGGGCCATCGCGGCCAGGGGAATCGACGCGGCGCTGGCCGCCATGGTGAGAGCTGCCGCCGCGGGCAGCAGACGACGAAACACGTACATGGACTCCTCCGGGCTTTGCGGTTGCGCCGCTGGCCGAATGCCGGCGGGCGAGCGCAAACAATAATGATTCCCGTTTTCGGCGTCAATGTCGGTTTCCCCGCGTGGAACGGCCGCGACAGGGGCGTCCACGGGCGGGAATATCACCAGGCGGGAATGGTCCGCCCCGGCATGGTCACGGCTCAGCCGCTGGCGCGAGATACCAACGCGCCGACCGCATCGGCCGGCAGCGGACCGTGGCAGCCACGTTCCCCGCCGCGCCGCTGGGTCACCAGCCAGACCCGGCCCGGCTGGCCGGTCGGCCGCAGCAGCCAGGCGTCGCCGCGCGCCGCGCCCGGCAACTCCTCCAGCACGCCGCTGCGCTCGGACTGCAGCATGGTCGCGCAGTCGCGCGCGGAGGCGGCCGTGGCGGCGAGGAAATCCGGGTTGGTCAGCACCTCGGCCAGCGTGGTGTCGGGGGCGCGCAGAAAGGCGTCGATATCGAACTGCCGGCTGGCGGCCGCGGTCTTGCCGCCGGCGCAGGCGCCCAGCGTCAGCAGCGCGACCAGCGCCGGCACCAGGGCCGCGCGTCTCAAGGTGGCGGGCCTCATTGGCGGATCACGTCGGCGCCCTTGGGGACGCTGAAGCGGAAGGTGTCGGCCGGCAGCGACGGGTTCTTCTGCATCGCCGAGAAGGTCAGCAGCGTGGTGTTGCCGAAGGCGTCGCGCAATTCCATCGCTTCGAGATTGCCGGCCTTGAAGCCGATGCCGATCCGCTCGAACTGCGTGTCCTTGGCCTTGGGCGTCAGCTCCAGCCATTCGATGCCGTCGCGGGTGGGGCCGTCCTTGACGACGAAGCTCTTCTCCAGGTCGTTGCTGCCGAACAGGATCGCCGCCGGGCTCGAGCCCAGCGCGGCGTCGAGCTTGCGCTCGGTGACCTGGTTCAGGTCCTTGTCGTAGATGTAGAGCGTCTGGCCGTCGGCCTGCAGCAGTTGCTCGTAGGGCTTGGTATAGCGCCAGGCGAACTTGCCGGGGCGGGAGAAGACGAAGGTGCCGCTCGAGGTGCCGGTGACGCGCATCGCCTCGCCGGTGCCCTTGACCTGGCGCTGCGTGAATTCGCCGCGGGCGCTCTTGACGGTGGTGACGAAGGTCTTCAACTGATCGGTGGCGGCGGCTTGCGCGGTGGCCGGGGCCAGCGTGGCCCATGCCAGGGTGGCGGCGGTGCCGATGGTGGCAAGGGCGGACGCCAGTACGCGATTTGGCATGCAATCGATCCTTGTGTTGGTGAATCGCGACGATTCGCTTTGATTCGCGTTGATGCGGGACGACTTGCGACTTCCGACCTACGGTTCACCGGCGCGAAAGCGTCGCGTGCGCCGTGGCCTGTCCGCATGATGTGTCGGTTAGAGCGAGGGACCGGCGGTGGATTCCGTCCGCGGCCGTCAGCAAGCGTGACAGGCGTAACGGCATATTACCCGCCGGCCGGCGCGCTACTCCTCGCGCGCGGCGGCGCCGCCGCCGGGTGCCAGGATGTCGCGGTTGCCGTTGCCGGACATCGCCGACACCAGGCCGGCCTTCTCCATGTCCTCGAGCAGGCGCGCGGCCCGGTTGTAGCCGATGCGCAGATGGCGCTGCACCAGCGAAATCGACGCGCGGCGATTCTTCAGCACGACCTCGACCGCCTGGTCGTACAGCGGGTCGGCCTCGCCGCCACCGCCGATGCCGGCACCGCCGCCCAGCCCGTCGACACCAATCTCGCCGTCGACCAGGCCGCCCTCGAGAATGCCCTCGATATAGTTCGGCTCGCCGGCTTCCTTCAGCTTGTCGACCACGCGGTGCACCTCGTCGTCCGAGACGAAGGCGCCGTGCACGCGCACCGGCAGGCCGGTGCCCGGCGCGAGGTACAGCATGTCTCCCATGCCGAGCAGCGCCTCGGCGCCCTGCTGGTCCAGGATCGTGCGCGAGTCGATCTTGCTGCTGACCTGGAACGAGATCCGGGTCGGCACGTTGGCCTTGATCAGGCCGGTGATCACGTCGACCGAGGGACGCTGCGTCGCCAGCACCAGATGGATGCCGGCCGCGCGCGCCTTCTGCGCGATCCGCGCGATCAGCTCCTCGACCTTCTTGCCGACCACCATCATCAGGTCGGCCAGCTCGTCGATCACGATCACGATCATCGGCAGCTTGTCCAGCGGTTCCGGCGCATCCGGCGTCAGGCTGAACGGGTTCGGGATCTTTTCCTCGCGCGCCGCGGCCTCGTCGATCTTCTTGTTGTAGCCGGCCAGATTGCGCACGCCCATCTTGCTCATCAGCTTGTAGCGGCGCTCCATTTCGCCGACCGCCCAGTTCAGCGCATTGCCGGCCTGGCGCATGTCGGTGACCACCGGACACAGCAGATGGGGGATGCCCTCGTAGATGCTCATTTCCAGCATCTTCGGGTCGATCAGGATCAGCCGCACGCTGTCGGCCTTGGCCTTGTACAGCAGCGACAGGATCATCGCGTTGATGCCGACCGACTTGCCCGAGCCCGTGGTACCGGCGACCAGGCAGTGCGGCATGCGTGCCAGGTCGGCGACCACCGGCTTGCCGGCGATGTCCTTGCCGAGCGCCAGCGTCAGCTGCGAGGCGCTCTCGTTGTAGACCTGCGAGCCCAGGATCTCGCCCAGGCGCACCGCCTGGCGCTTCGGATTCGGCAGTTCCAGGCCCATGTAGTTCTTGCCCGGGATGGTCTCGACCACGCGGATCGACACCAGCGACAGCGAGCGCGCCAGGTCCTTGGCCAGGTTGACGATCTGGCTGCCCTTGACGCCGGTGGCCGGCTCGATCTCGTAGCGGGTGATCACCGGGCCCGGATAGGCGGCCACGACCTTGACCTCGACGCCGAAGTCCTTGAGCTTCTTCTCGATCAGGCGGGAGGTGAATTCCAGCGTCTCGGCGCTGACGGTCTCCTGCGACACCGGCACCGGGTCCAGCAACGACAGCGGCGGCAGGTCGGCATCCTGCAGGTCGGCGAACAGCGGCTGCTGCTTCTCGCGCTCGACCCGTTCGTGCTTGGGCACCGCCTGCGGGCGCACGATCTGCACCGGCGCCGCCTCCTCGATGCGCACGCGCTGGACCTCGACGGTCTCGGTGCGCTCGACCTTGGCGGCCTCGCCGATGATGCGGTCCTGCTTGCTTTCGCGGCGCGCCTTGAAGCCGAGGAAGGCGGTCTCGACGAAGCCGCCGACCTTCTCGCAGACCGACAGCCACGAGAAATGGAAGAACAGCGACAGGCCGATCGCGAGCATCAACAGCAACAGCAGCGTGGCGCCGGTAAAGCCCAGCGCGGTCTGCAGCCAGCCGCCCAGCAGATCGCCCAGCACGCCGCCGGGCGCGCGCGGCAGCGCCTCGCGCAGCGGATACATGCGCACCGCCTCCAGACCCATGCTGGCGGCCAGCGTCAGGCCGAAGCCGATCCAGCTGACCACCACGCCCTGGCGTGCCTCGCCGACCTGGTCGGGGAACTCGGCGGTCAGCACGCGCCAGCCGCGCCAGCAGCGGCGCACCAGCAGCACGCCGAGCCAGTAGGCCGAGAAGCCGAAGATGAAGAACAGCACGTCGGCCATCCAGGCGCCGACGCGGCCGCCCAGGTTATGGATCTGCGCCACCTGATTGGCGTGCGACCAGCCCGGATCGGCCTTGCTGTAGCTGGCCAGGATGCACAGGAAGGCCAGCGTCGCGGCCAGCAGCAGGAACCAGCGCACTTCTCCCAACAGCTTGCCGATGCGGGAAGGCAGGACGGAGGGATCGGTGCGGGTGGTCGTGGTGGTTCTGGCCATGCGTGGGTACGGATCGCGGCGCGGCACGGCGCCGTACGGAATTGCGGTGGCGGCATTTTACCTCCCCCGCAGGCTATCGCCGCCATTGGAATTTGCAACAATGCGCCCACGCCGGTCCACTTATAATGCGGGTTTTCGATTACCCATGCCGGCGCGCCGCGCACGCCGGCCACAGGAACGCATCATGGCCAAACACGCGAAAGTGCTGATTCTCGGTTCCGGTCCCGCCGGCTACACCGCCGCCGTCTACGCGGCGCGCGCCAACCTGGAGCCGGTGCTGATCACCGGCCTGGCCCAGGGCGGCCAGCTGATGACGACCACCGACGTGGAGAACTGGCCCGCCGATCCGAACGGCGTGCAGGGCCCCGAGCTGATGCAGCGCTTTCTGGAGCATGCCGAGCGCTTCAACACCGAAATCGTGTTCGACCACATCCATACGGCCAAGCTGACCGAGCGTCCGATCCGCCTGATCGGCGACGCCGGCGAGTACACCTGCGACGCGCTGATCATCGCCACCGGCGCCTCGGCGCAGTATCTGGGCCTGCCGTCCGAAGAGAATTTCATGGGCCGCGGCGTGTCGGCCTGCGCGACCTGCGACGGCTTCTTCTACAAGAACCAGGAAGTGGCGGTGATCGGCGGCGGCAATACCGCGGTCGAAGAGGCCCTGTACCTGTCGCATATCGCCAGCAAGGTCACCGTGATCCATCGCCGCGACAAGTTCCGCGCCGAGCCGATCCTGGTCGACCGCCTGCTGGCGCGCGAGAAGGAAGGCCGCGTCGAGATCGTGTGGAACACCGTGCTGGACGAGGTGCTGGGCGACGAATCGGGCGTGACCGGCGTGCGCATCCGCAATGTGCAGAGCGGCGCCACCGAGGACCGCAAGCTCGCGGGCGTGTTCGTCGCGATCGGCCACAAGCCGAACACCGACCTGTTCGTCGGCCAGCTCGAGATGAACAACGGCTATATCGTGACCAAGAGCGGCCTGTCGGGCGACGCCACGGCCACCAACATCCCGGGCGTGTTCGCCGCCGGCGACGTCCAGGACCACGTCTATCGCCAGGCCATCACCAGCGCCGGCACCGGCTGCATGGCCGCGCTCGACGCGCAGCGCTACGTCGAAGCGCTGAAGTAAGGTCGTTCCGGCTCGCCGCCAGGCGAGCCACCGGCGGCGCCGGATCGTGTTACCTTGCCGGTTTCACGGTCCTGCCCGCCGCCCCGCGGCGGTGCCGCTTTTCCATCATGAAGCACGGTGCCAGCAAATCCGGCCGCCCTGCCGGTTCTTCCCCCATTCCCGCCCGTACCCGCCTTGGCCTCGACGATCTGGCACGCCTGCGCGACCAGATGAAGGCCGATGCCGAGCGCCGCGAGGCCGAGCGCCTCGCCGCCGAGGAAGCCGCGCGCCAGGCGGCCGCCGAAGCCAATGTGTTCCGCAACAGCATCGGCAATGTCCAGACATTGCGCGATCGCAACCGCGTGACGCCGCCGGCCAGGCGGCCCGAGCCGGTACCGGTGCAAAGCCAGCTCGACGACCAGGCGGTGCTGGCGGCCTCGCTGTCGGATCAGTTCGATGTGGAAAACCTGCTGGAGACCGACGACACGCTGTCGTTCCGCCGTCCCGGCATCGGCAACGACGTGATTCGCAAGCTGCGGCGCGGCGAATGGGTGCCGCAGGACCGGATCGATCTGCACGGACTGCGCCGCGACGAGGCGCGCGAGGCGCTGGCCGAATTCCTGCGGCGGTGCGTGCGGCGCGGCGTGCGTTGCGTGCGCGTGATCCACGGCAAGGGCAACGGCTCGCCCGACAAGCAACCGGTGCTCAAGGGAAAGGTGCGCAGCTGGCTGGTGCAGAAGGAGGAAGTGCTGGCCTTCGTGGAGGCGCGTGGCGCCGAGGGCGGCTCGGGGGCCTTGATGGTGCTGCTGCGCCAGCCGTATGCGTGATGGCCGACTGGGGCGCCTGATCGAACGCTGACCTCGCTGCCCTGTCCCGGACCTCTCTTCCGGACCCCTCTGCCGGGTCTCTCTTCCGGACCCTCTTCCCACCCCTCCCGCCAGCGGGAGAGGGAGAAGCCCATCGAGGCAGCGAGTCTTCCCGCCTTACACCGCCGCTTCGTCCTGCTCGCCGGTCCGGATCCGGATCACGCGTTCGATCTCGGTGACGAAGATCTTGCCGTCGCCGATCTTGCCGGTGTGGGCCGCCTTGACGATCGCGTCCAGCACGGTATCGAGCTGGCTCTCGGCCACGACCACCTCGATCTTGATCTTCGGCAGGAAGTCGACCACATACTCGGCGCCGCGATACAGCTCGGTGTGGCCCTTCTGCCGGCCGAAACCCTTGACTTCGGTGACCGTCAGGCCGGTCACGCCCACGTCGGCCAGCGCCTCACGCACTTCGTCCAGCTTGAACGGTTTGATGATGGCGGTAATTTGCTTCATGTCGGCCCCCTTTCTGTCGTGATTGATTGATGCAAGATTCTAGCCCGCGCGGCGCGATGGCGCGCCAAAGCGGGCTGGGGATCACCCCTTGTCGTGTCGATTGCCGGCCTTCGCGGCCGCCTTGCCGTTGCGGTTGCCGTTGCTGCCGTTGCTGCTGCTGTTGCCGACGCCGTTGCGCGCAGGCGCGCTGTCCGGAATGTGGTCCAGTTCGGCCAGCCACGCGGTCGACTCGCTGTCGCTGGGCGCGCGCCAGTCGCCGCGCGGCGACAGCGAACCGCCCGAGCCCACCTTCGGCGCGTTCGGAACGCACGAGCGCTTGAACTGGCTGGTGCGGAAGAAGCGATCCAGGAAGATGCGCAGGTTGCGCTTGATGTCGGCCAGTTCGTACTGGTTGCGCGCGACATGGGCCTCCTCGGGCCACTGCCCTGCCTCGCGGTCGCCCCAGGCGTGCAGCGCCAGGTAGGCCACCTTCGACGGCGTGAAGCCGAAGCGCAGCGTGTAGTACAGGTTGAAATCCTGCAGCTCGTAGGGCCCGATCACGCTCTCGGTCTTCTGGCCCGGCTTGTCGTTCGAATCGCCCGGCACCAGTTCGGGGCTGATATCGGTGCCCAGCACGTCGAGCAGCACCTCGGTGCCGCCCGCACCGATCTGGCCCGTTTCGGCGACCCAGCGCACCAGATGCGAGATCAGCGTCTTCGGCACGCTGGCATTGACGTTGTAATGCGACATGTGGTCGCCGACGCCATAGGTGCACCAGCCCAGCGCCAGCTCGCTGAGGTCGCCGGTGCCGATCACGATGCCGTTGTGGTGGTTGGCCAGCCGGAACAGATGGTTGGTGCGCTCGCCGGCCTGCACGTTCTCGAAGGTCACGTCGTAGACCGGCTTGCCGTCGGCGAACGGGTGGCCGAGGTCCTTGAGCATCGCCAGGCAGCTCGGCCGGATGTCGATCTCGCGCGCGGTGCAGCCGACCACTTCCATCAGCCGCCTGGCCTGCTGCAGCGTGCGGTCGCTGGTGGCAAAGCCAGGCATCGTGAAGCCGAGGATATTGGCGCGCGGCAGGCCCAGCCGGTCCATCGCCTTGGCGCAGACCAGCAGCGCATGCGTCGAATCGAGACCGCCGGACACGCCGATCACCACCTTGGAGATGCCGGTGGCCGACAGCCGCTGCACCAGCGCCTGCACCTGGATCTGGTAGACCTCGTTGCAGCGTTCGTCGCGCCGCCTGCGGTCGGCCGGCACATAGGGGAAGCGCTCGACGCGGCGTTGCAGCGGCAGATTGCGGTCCTCGTCGACGCCGAGAACGAAGCCGACCGTGCGGAACTTCGCCACCTCGCCGGCATGGCGGCGCACCGAGTCGCCGAACGTGGTCATGTGCATGCGCTCGCGCGAGAGCCGCTCCAGATCGACGTCGGCGAAGATCATGTGCGAGTCGTCGGCGAAGCGCTCCGATTCGGCCAGCAGTTCGCCGTTCTCGTAGACCAGCGCCTGGCCGTCCCAGGCCAGGTCGGTGGTCGATTCGCCCTTGCCGGCCGAGCTGTACAGATAGGCCGCCAGGCAACGGGCCGATTGCTGCGACACCAGCTGATGGCGGTAGCCGGACTTGCCGATCACGATATTCGATGCCGACAGATTGACCAGCACCGTGGCGCCGGCCAGCGCGGCGAACGACGACGGGGGGATCGGTACCCAGACGTCCTCGCAGATCTCGACATGGAAACGAAACAGCGGGATGTTCTCGATCTCGAACAGCAGCCCGGCGCCGAACGGCACGCTCTGCCCGAGCAGGTCGATCTGCTCGACCGTGGCGCAGTCGGCCGCGCTGAACTGGCGCGCCTCGTAGAACTCCCAGTAGTTCGGCAGAAAGCTCTTGGGCACCACGCCGCGCAGCTGGCCGCCGGCGACCACGACCGCGCAGTTGAACAGCAGATGCTGGACGCGCAGCGGCATGCCGACCACCAGCGCGCACGGCAGCGTGCGCGAGGCCTCGACGATCTCGCCGAGGGCGCGCTCGCAGGCGTCGAGCAGGGTCTTCTGGTGGAACAGGTCGTCGCAACTGTAGGCCGACAAACCCAGCTCCGGGAAGGCCACCAGCGCGGCCCCGGCGTCGGCCGCCTCGCGGGCCAGCGCGATCGTCTGCTGTGCGTTGAAGTCGGGATCGGCGACCTTGCAGCGCGGCACGCCGACCGCCACGCGCACGAAGCCATGGGAATACAGATTGAAGAATCGGCTCATCTCGAACACCCTTGTTGTGCGCAGGGCCGGCATGGCGCCGGACAGGCCGGACAGGCCGGACAGATGCAATTCGCGGCCACGGGCGATAATGCGACGTCGGCATCCGCCCCGCATCCACCCGCATCTACTTTCCAGCCGCCGGTCCCGCGGACCTCGGCAAGGCACACCGTGAAAGCAAGCAAGTCCATGCCATCCCACGCAGGCAGCGCCGCCATGCAGGCGGAGCGACCCGAGAATTATCGCACGCGTATCGTCGAGAACCTGGCCGACATCGCGCCGGCCGAATGGGACGGCCTGCTGGCGCGGCAGCCCGGCCGCACGCCTTTCCTGCGCCATGCCTTCCTGCATGCGCTGCATGCGAGCGGCAGCGCCAGCGACGACACCGGCTGGAGCCCGCGCTATCTGACCTTGTGGAAGGACGGCGGGAACGTCGCCCATGGCGAGCGCCTGGCCGCCGCGATGCCGCTCTACGCCAAGGCGCACTCGTACGGCGAGTATGTGTTCGACTGGGCCTGGGCCGATGCCTATGCGCAGAACGGCCTGGAGTACTACCCCAAGTGGCTGTCGGCGATTCCCTTCACGCCGGTGCAGGGCACGCGTCTGCTGGCCGAGAACGCGGTGTCGCGCGAGCTGTTGCTGCAGGTCGCGCTGATGCTGGCCGAGCAGAGCCAGCTGTCCTCATTGCATGTGCTGTTCCCCGACGAGGCCGAGGCCGCGCTGATGCAGCAAGCCGGCATGATGATGCGCCACGGCGTGCAGTTCCACTGGACCAATCCCGGCTATCCGGACTTCGACGCGTTTCTCGCCACGCTGTCGCAGAAGAAGCGCAAGAACATCCGCGCCGAACGGCGCCGCGTCGCCGAGGCCGGCATCGCGTTCCGCCATCTGCGCGGCACGGAGATCGGCCCCGACGACTGGCGGCTGTTCCATCGCTGCTATCGGCAGACCTATCGCGAGCATCGATCGACGCCGTATCTGAACCTGGACTTCTTCGAGCGCATCGGCGCGGCGATGCCCGAGCATCTGCTGCTGGTGATCGCGCGGCGCGACGGGCGCGACATCGCCGCCTCGCTGCTCGTCTATGACGACGATCCCGCGGTCAGCACGCTGTACGGCCGCTATTGGGGCGCGCTCGAACACCATCCCTGCCTGCATTTCGAGACCGCGTACTACCAGCCGCTGGCCTTCTGCATCGAACACGGGATCCGCACCTTCGAGGGCGGCGCGCAAGGCGAACACAAGATGGCGCGCGGCTTCCTGCCGGTCACCACGCGCTCGGCCCACTGGCTCGCGCACCCGGCCTTCGCCGATGCGGTCGAACGCTTTCTCGCACGCGAGCGCGCGGGCATCGATGCGTATCTGGATGAATTGAACGACAGGACGCCGTATGCAAAGACGGCGGAAGGTGGCGGGGCTGGCTAGCCAGGTGTTCCCCTTCTCCCGTGTGCGGGACAGGATCGGGGGAGAGGGAAAGGCAAGCTGTTCTGCCCAACGCCGTCAGCGCTTGCCGACGCCCTATACCTATACCCTCTCCCCCAGCCCCTCTCCCTCAGGTG
>Ga0065721_10051726_pt1 | contig 13744 bp, 22 predicted proteins | sample Mesricmetagenome_FD_59108 | JGI IMG/M metagenome (GOLD analysis project Ga0065721, IMG submission 59108) | Mesophilic microbial community from rice straw/compost enrichment Sample: eDNA_1 v2 (version 2) | ecosystem: Engineered > Solid waste > Grass > Composting > Bioreactor | place: USA: Davis... | reverse complement strand
TGGGTGGGGGTCCAGACTTTTCAAAGGCCCACACGTACGTTTCTAGGCCTCTCGTAGTGCGAAATGACTTTCTCGTGGTAATGCCGAGCGGCGATGGGCCGCGCGACGGCACGAGAAACAGAGGGACGGGCAGCAGTGCGGAGAGAACCAGAGATGACTGAACGGAACATGACGGTGAGTGGCAAAGAGAGCTGCGCTCCAGCGACGAAACTGGGAGCCGTTTAGTCAGGCCCGAAGTCACATGATATTCTCGTCCGATCATCTCCGCCAATCAGGAGCAGCGACTGCCCTTGAACCAACCATGAGCGCCAACGCGACACGCCCAGACACTCTGCCTTCAACCGCCAGGGCTATCGCAGTTCTCCTCTCCTCCACTCCAGGCGTCCAGGATGCACAACCAGGCGTCATACACCAGCTGCTCGAATTCTCCCATCGTTATGCCTTGCAGGTCCTCACAGACGCGAGCGTCTACGCAGAACACGCTGGTCGCAGTGGCAAGCTAGAGATGGACGACATCGTGCTCGCAGTGCAGGCCAGGGTAGGCTGGGAATTCGGTGGACGCGTCCCGAAAGAGGTGGGCACTCTCCCATGTCCCTATGTCTCAATCTAATTCGGTCACCAGTACCTCCTCTCCCTCGCGACTGAGGTCAATGCTGCACCCCTCCCCTCTGTCCCAGAAGTCTTTGGGGTCCGTCTCCCGCCAGCTTCAGAGTGCCTAACCTCAGTCGACTTTGATCTTATCCCCAACAAACCACCGCCTGGTGTCAAAATTTATGATGAGGAGATTGAGGAGATTGAGGAATCCGAGTCAGAGGAAGAGCCTGAGCCTGAACCACAGCCAATAAATCAACGGGCCAGTGGCACACCATCATCGGTCACACAAGACCATGTCATGGATGCTCCCTTCCCCATCAGCGCTATCGCAACTCAAGCGGATGTCGACATGCTTGCCCCTACCCCTGCGGCCCAGGCAGAGGAAGGCAGCGATATCGATGAAGAGCTGTTTGGCGGTGCCGGCGGGGACGACGAAGAAGAGGAGAGTGATGGTATGGAAGAGGTCCAGACAACATTGGGTTCCGCGCCTCCAAACGGTGTCAAACGAAAGCTCGTCGAAGAAGACGATTACGATTAACATGTGTTGGTCTCACACTTTGTACCGTCATGGAAGAGCATTTCCAGGTGTATATTAGTCTAGAGCAACTGTACATACAAAAAATAATGCCCGGACACTGTCCCGACGTGAGCCTGAACTCTAAGACCGAGAGACCTGTACAAGAATGGCGAGAATGATCATAATGATAGCAAGAAGGATGAAGAGCGTCCCTGTAGCTGGCCCAAGTCAGCAAATCGCCAAAAGACGGCGTCGCAGTCACTCACCAGAGCCGTCGGACTTGTCTGGAACAGTAATCACCCTCAAGGAATTGTCCGGGCTCCCAGATATGAGGAGTGTGTTAGTGGGATTGAATTTCAGAATGGTCGGTGGGAATTCGTGCGCCTTGAGGATCGCAGCACAGGGCTAGATGGAACATATTAGCTGCGAAATATGAAACACATCTATTGCTTACCGCGAGTGTTGTCGCATCCAACATCCCTACGCTGAGTTCGGAGGACCCAAATGCAAGGAAGCGACCATCCGCACTGAGATCGATGCAGGTGATTCCCTTCTCGCCGACCTTCTTGTACTTTTCCAAACTCCAAGATCCTGTATTCCACTTGGTAATGAAGCCTTGCCGAGGCGCAGCCTTGTTCTGTCGCGACCGTGGGGGATTGGTATTAATGACCACGTATGCAGTGTTAGCGTGCAGAGGATGCAGTCTGAGCACGTAACAAGGTTAGTCTCACTCCCTCGCAGAAACTGACTATACGCACTTGATTTGGCGGAAGGTACTGCCCTCTCCGATTGTTGCTGTCGGGACATCAACTGTCTTGGCGAGCGAGAGGACCTGCTCTTTATTTTTTCCCTTCTCATTGGTAGGTGACGAGGGGTCCAAAGGAAGGGAATACACAAGAAGACTGTGCGTTGTCGCAACAATGAGCTGAGAGGTCATATTGTTAGTCTTTGAGTATAGAGACAATGGTCAGCGCACGCACAGAATCAGAGGAGAACGCTGCGTCGTAGATCTCCTTGTCGGTTTCTATCGTCTCGGCGACGGGTACAAGGGAGGGGTATGAGAGCAGGTGAAGCTGTGTTCGCGGTTGATTAGCATTAGAAACATGTGGAAGAGGTTGCGAACGCACATGATGAGGTCCAGCAACAGCCAGGAGTTTGCCATCCGCGGAGAGAACAGTCACTTTCTAAGGAAATGTTGAGTACGCAGTGTCGCGTGCAGAGACTCGATGTAACTGACCTGGTATTCTTCCACATTCCGCGAGGAAAGGGTTCCTTTGGTCTGAAGGGGTGTGATCCTGTGGCTTGGATGAATACACTGCATAAATCAGAGCGATTGTGCCCCTACTTGTTATCTTTGACACTGTAGACGCGACAATTCTCGTTGAGTCCCTTCACAAGGAGCTCTTCGGGACTGTTGACTCCGCAGATTATTGTACTCGTCTGGTCATTGGTTAGCAATGACGTGCAACCCGCTGAAACGACTCCTTACCTCGGGGTGAGCGGCCATGCTCATTGGCGCATCCTCCCCCTTATCCAATTCGAATTCATCTTGCTGCTGAATCTGTCTATCCGCCCCAACATTGTACAGTCTCTAAAGTGAGGTAAGTGGTTGAGCTTCGCGCCAAGCTTACGGGCAAGCAAATGGACATACCAGCTTGTTTTTGATTCCGCTCCGGGCAGCGCCCCCACCTCCGCCAACGACGAAGGTCTTCTCGTCCAGAAAGGCGCAGGCATATACCGGAAATGCAGAGATAACGTGCTGCGTGTGCTTTGGACGCATGCTGCTGGGAAGGGCGGAGCAGTCGCCTGAATTGAAGGATGAGAGAGAAGAGGACCACGACGGTGCTACGTCGCTGGGCTTGGCACATGATTCCGGGCCGGTACTTGCATCACCAATCGTCCTTCCCAATTGGGAGCTGTTTGCGATCTCAGGTCTGCGAATGTCGTCGCTCTTGCCTCAACCGCCATTTCGTCCCCCACTCTCTTCTTCTCTCCTTTCTATTCCCAAAGTAGATGGGTTCATTGAGCCTCTTCTACTGACTCGTTTCACCCAGCTCATCTAGCCGCCTTCCGCTTCTCCTAACCATCCCTCATACCTCCCCTGGACACTATGGCACCCGGCGGCATTCTACAGCATCTATTCCTTGAAACATTATCGTCAAAGGTCACAGAAGGCCCTATTATATCTACCCAAACACTCGTTGGAATCGTGGTCTCGATATCAGGGAATGTCTTGATCTCCTTTGCTCTCAACCTCCAGAAACTCGCTCACAAGCGAACCGCGCACAAGAAGCGACTCGAAGCCAATGGCGCCGCTCCCAAGCAGAATGTAAATCCCAAAGTCACTGTTCACGAACACCCTCATGAAAATGATGGTGGTAGCTCAAGCCCCGAGGCCCGAGGCTCAACGGGTGTGGACGGACAACCCCCCAGGTCCGCAGCATCCGAAACCCAGGCCCTGGTGGTGTCCCCAACAGTTCAAGTCAGAGACTATGGTGCTGCCTCTCCACTGCCAGGAAGGCTCGCCCCTCCATCACCGAGTGACCAGTCGAAGCAGAGGAAGACACTTGCACGATTGTTCCCTTTCAAAAAACGCGCTCCCAGGGAAACCTCTTTGCCCGTGGAGATCGTCACTGAAGATGAGGCTCTACGCGCTCTACCTACGAACATTCGTAAACAACGCCAAGAGGAGGACACGGAGGTTGAGGACAATGAGGGCGAATATTTAAAATCGAAAATATGGTCTGTCTTGATCCAACATTTCTCTTCCTCCTTCTGACGACCATGCCTCCAGGTGGCTAGGTTTCGTCCTCATGAACGTTGGGGAGATGGGAAACTTTATCTCCTACGCGTTCGCTCCCGCTTCTGTAGTTGCGCCTCTTGGAACAGTACGCATGTCCCTTTGATTCCAGTCAAAAGTGTCCTGATGTGAACTCATCCTTACAGTTTGCACTGATAGCAAATTGTTTCTTCGCGCCGCTAATGCTTAACGAACGCTTTCGAAAAGTATGTATCTTCAACCGCCCTACTCTCAAAATATCACATATTGACATGCAATCGTCAGCGGGATCTTGCCGGTGTCCTCCTCGCCGTAATTGGTGCTGTGACGGTCGTATTATCATCCAATTCCTCCGACACGCGGTTGGACCCGAAGGCTTTGCTCCAGGCAATTACCCAGCTCCCATTTATTGTATTTTCAGCGACCTATGTCGCAGGTGCCGTTTGCCTGGCTTTGCTCTCGGAAACTGGTTACGGAAGACGATTTGTCGTGATCGATGTCGGCCTGTGTGCCCTTTTCGGTCAGTCTCAGCATAATCTCTATCAATAAGACGTGAACTGACTGCTTCTAGGTGGTTTCACTGTTTTATCCACCAAGGCTATCTCTACGCTCTTGACCCGGGAATGGTTTGAAGTCTTCGCTGAATGGATTACATATCCTCTTCTCATTGTAAGCCTCATCCTTCTCCGTTTGAACAGCGGAAACCGACAGTATTATAGACTCTCATAGGAACGGGAGTGGGTCAAATCAAATATCTAAACCGCGCTCTCATGCGTTTCGACAGCAAGGTAAGACATTTGTCCCCATTCCGCGCCTGTTAGAATTCATCCGTTGTAACAGATGGTCATTCCCATTCAATTTGTTCTCTTCACCCTCTCCGCGATCATTGGTTCAGCTATCCTTTATGGCGACTTCAGGAAAGCACAGTTCCACCAGATTGTGACTTTCTTGTATGGATGCGCAGCGACCTTCGCCGGTGTGTTCGTTATCGCATGGGCACCTCGCGACACTGGCTACGACACCGAGGAACTCACCAACGAGGAAGAGCCTACCTCCAGTGTTCCCGGTAGCCCTGAACAGACTCGCATCGGCTCTGGTACCATCGGGCGTCGACGACGCGCCACTCTCGTTTTGCCGAGTGGCGTGAATGCAGTCACATCAGGCAGCATTGGCCGCAAGCGTAGTGCCATTAGTATGGGCATTTCCCCTGCACAGGTACGCCACCCCTCCTTCCTGACTTCTCCCCTTCGGCTGAACAACATCAGCATCTGCTCTTGGTCCATACTCCCCCAGATCATGAGCCGCTCTTGGTCAATAGCGAGGAAGACTGGGGCGACGCAGATACGGAATTGGGTGTTTCTTCACCTGACTCGTATCGAAGGCGGCGGCTGAGTTGGTCCAGGTATGGAATCGAAGGCGGACCTGGCTCGAGGACGCGAGACAGCAGTCTTACAGGACGCAGCCATGCTTATGGGCGTGTTGGGAGCTTGGAATGTGGCACGGGACATAGATGATGCCTCAGAAGCTTGAACATGGCTGCACTGATGTACAGGTGGCTGGGAATATGGAGCCGTATGCATGTTTTACCAGCTCTGGCGAGTGAAGTGGTCTTTGTGGAGTTTGGAATCAGGATCGTTTCCTCTACATGTTCTTCAGAGTCCTCTAGATCCCCCAGTTTCAGCGATTGAGACGGCTGGCTGGGGCTCCACGCCAAGGCTTCCTGGGATTCTTCTTGCAGGAGTGGTGCTTCATCGAGATCACTTCCCTTCATCATCCTGTTCGTGTCACAGGGTTGGATCGTATTTCCTCTTGCCGACAAGGTTGACACACTCCCCCTAGCTTCGAAGCTAAGAGACCTCCTCTTCGTGGTTCTTTGGCCAATGGAGAAGAAGTAATCACAATGAGAAGTTGCTTCGGTACCAGGTAAGGTGGTTCGGGCGCTAACGCAGTGTTTGCCTACACCGTTCTCCCTCTCCCCGACTGAGGAGGTTCGTGCCTTCAGGGTGCCTGGTCTGCCTGGTTGCCTCCCTGGACAATCATATTAGCCACGACATATACCACATATTATTCGCGAAGCCCTGGTGTGTCCCGCTTTTTCAAGGCAATGCACCATACTGCCATTTGACTTGGGGTCGTATTGGCTTTCACTCGGAATGCTTTCCAATCGCAACGCCCCTCATTTCCTCTAAGCCAAACACAGAAGATTGGAGACGCGTACCGCTTGGTCGTCCGAACTGACTTATCATAGGTGCTTTCACGGTTGAGACGTCCCGGATGGACGATTTCGCCTGGAAGCACGACCCGCTGTTCCATCTCATACGCCGTTCATTCCTGGGTAAAATCGACCAATCAGCCAAAGATTAAACTCTCCGGGGAAGAAAGAACAGCGTCTTAAACGGGAGGAAGCTTAGTTGACCGAGCCATGCTGCACACCCATTGTTGGACTGGATATCGCTTTCGACCTCGGAGGTTGATGATTCTGGCAGCAAATCATGTAACCGACATATGTGGGCCAAGTGAACCAGCTGGAACTGTCAAGATTCAACGCAACCATTGCACCAATTGCAACGCTCCCTTCAAAGAACTGTCACGAAGTCTCAGTAGTTCGAGTCCTTCTCAGATCCTTACGACCCGTTTTGATTGGTTGGGCGATAGCCTAAACGCCTTTAAAGCCCATGCCCCCATCGGTTTGGATTATGCTGGTTCTCAACAACTTCGATCCCCATTTCAGCATGGCACTCGCCGCGAATTGGCCACTCGTCGTCTGCCTCCTTGCTACGACTGCAGCCCTCGTTGCATTTGAGCGCATGGTCCTTCATCCCCTTTCCAGTTTCCCTGGACCATGGTTAGCCGCCTTGACGCCATGGTACAAGGCGTATTTTTGAGGTCATTGCGGGAGGAGTATGGCTGAGCCATCTCGAGAACCTGCATGGAATTTATGGTGAGATCGTTGTTTGAGTCTCACTCTCAGCAAACTCATGGCGAATTGATCATGAGGGGAGGTTGTCAGAGTTGGACCAAACGAAGTCAGTTCCACCCTCGCGCCCCCCCCCTTCTTCTGATATACCAATTGCCATTGCATGGACGTACAGCTGCATTTCAATGACTACCGCGTGTACAGCAAGATTTTTTCACTCAATGGGGATTTTACGAAGGATCCCCAGTTTTACTCTTGCTTCGGGGTGGATACGTCAACGTGTGCTCTCCTCGACCCAGATAAAGCACGCCTCTCAAAGGATGTTCTATCTTTTTATTTCAGCAGGAGGGCCATCCTCTCCATCGCGGACACCATACATAACAAGGTTGCTATATGTCCTCGTGTCATCCGACTCATACCTAACGTCGGATTTATCAAGGTGAACAAGCTGGTACACCTCTTGGCATCGCGCAAGAAGCCCACCGACATGTTCTATGCCCTGAGATGCACAACAATGGATATAATCACCTCCTACGCGTTCGACTCCCCGAATTCTTATCTAGACTGCCCGGAGTTCTCCTCGCCGCTTTTACGCGACATCCACACAGCAATCAAACTCATATGGGTCGTGAAATCGTTCCCTTGGATCCTTCATGTCATCCCATATCTGCCTCGCTTCCTTGGAAGAGGATTACACACACAGTGCGAGGCATTCAGCCGTGTACAGTGTTTTGTGTCTCAACAAATTGTATTTGTGGAAGCGACCCTGCCTGCGTGCAAAAATTCGACTCGGACGGTTTCCCCGAGCATCTATAGCGACCCCTCCTTCTGCGCCAAGGCGATTCCTTTGCCCGCACAAAGCTTTTGCACGAGGGCATGTCCCTCATCCAGGCAGCGAGTGACACAGTTGCGAATGCCTGGATGGTCGGCGTCTTTCACATTTTAAACGACCCTCATATTCACTCGGGATTGATGGACGAGTTGCACATGGCATGGCCCGACCCTTCTCTGAGCCTAGGTTGGACGCAGCTAGAGCGAATACAGTACCTAGTGAGTACATTGAAATAGGCTGAAAATTGGCTTATATATCGAAGGGCGTAGACCGCAGTAATCAAGGAGTCTCTTCGATTGTCTCATGGTTTTGTTTCTCCCCTCCCGCGGGTAGTAGGCTCAAGAGGAGCCGAGCTAGGAGGCCACCAGATACCGCCAAAGGTGAGCCTTCCTCATCAAAAATTCGCGCCATTGCTGAGCAGAAGGCCAGACGGTCGTGGGCATCAGTGTCACATCTTCACATTGGAACTCTACCTTCTTTCCCCAACGTCGAGAATTTCGCCCCGAGCGATGGCTCGAAGGTAAACAAGACCTGAATCAACATCTTCTCGCATTCTCAAAAGGGCCACGCATGTGCTTAGGCATAAAGTAAGGCGCTTGCCTCGTTAAAATACATGTCGAACTCATCGAACGGCAGTATGGCATGGGCAGAGCTGTACATCATTATGGGAACACTGTTTCGCAGACTGGATATGAAGTTGATCGACACGACTTGGGCGACGCTTTCCTACCTTCGTTGAGTTGTCATTTTTGACGATGCCCTAGCTCCGACGATTTCACCAACTTTTACGATTACTTTATTCCCGTTCATCAAGGCGGGTATCTTCAGGTTGAGGCAAAGGCATCAAGCAATTAGTATCGCACTTTTGACTCGGAGGTACGCTGCCTCTGATGATAATTGGAAATCAGAGCAGATTATGTGCCATTACTTGAACACAGGACACAGAGTGAAGCGCCAAATCTCGCTACTGAATTTGAGGGAGACGCGGTAGATTGAGATCGAGCTTGGCCGCTAACCGCACGAGATCGTCTTCAATTTTTGATATCCGCTTTGCACTAAGGGTGTCGGAATGACCGAGATCAGTTCAAATTGTGGACAGTAGTAGTGGCGGACGTACTCTTCGTTAGAACGCTTTCCGTATTCGAATGCTTGCGAGAAGCCCAGAGTTCGGTTGAGATTTGCACTGTTATCGTGCTTGGCCTTTTCCTTCTCGACGAGGGCTTTGAGTGAAGGCAACAATCTCGAATACTCGCGCTCCAACTAACAGTTCACATTAATGAAAAGCAGGAGGAAAGGAGTTCTGACGACATACCAGCTTGACACGGGCGACAATTGAACCTTCATCATACTTGCCGTGACCCATAACCTCTTCCTTCATTCTCTTCAATTCTTCAAACCACTTCGTTTCGTGGTCACTGAGTTCAGGCGACACCTTCGCCATCAGGGCTTGCAGAAGCCTATCCAGTCGTTTCATCAGGTCTTTTTGCGTTGCCTCCACCTTTTCCAGCCGTGCATCTATGGAGGGAACCCCGGTCTGCTTGACCTTTGCCAGTGTCCTTTCCATGACACGGCAAATCTCTACTTGGCGGCTGAGTTCTTCATGCTGCAGCTTCACTCGGGCTTCTGCGGCGCGCTGGGCGATGTGTAGCTCGTGTATCTGTCCAGTAATCTGGGCTGATATCTTGACGAGATATCGCAATGTATCAGGAGTGAGGGTGAATTCTTTGTGGGCAGAGACGCCGGTGGGTAAGGATAGTTTGGGGATGGGAGGGAGACCCGAGCGGAGGATAGGAGGGGGGCAGAAAGGTTCTCCGAGAAGGGAAACGTAGACTGGTGGGCCCTCCACTGGTTCAAGCCACAGCGTTTTCTCTGGCTGTGCGACGGATTTACTGAGCACCGATTCGTTGAGGATAGCCTTGGGCGCCGCATTCGCCAGCTCGGTCTGAAGGTGCAAGGGGAATATAGAGACACGAAGAGTCGAAGTGAGGATGAAAATGCTGTATGTGAGGTAAACATCGTTGGGAACGGCCACTCCGACGATGGGGTTACAACCTCTGCAGTTCCAGAGTCAGCGGAATCACAAGGCAATGTTCACGTCCCACACACTTTCTTTCGATTGAAAAGGTGGCGAGGATAGGTCGCACGGAGGTTTGGGCCCCTTGCTCGAGAGTTGATGTAACAGCGGAGTCGTCTTCGTCATCACCGCTACGGAGTGCTTGGGATAAGCTGGTGAGGATGGGAGCGAGGTCCAGGGAGTGGACACCAAACGCATGATAAACGTATATCACATCACTGTGAATCGGGTCGGAGAGAAAGACGGGGTGGTTCGCTTGAAGGAGTGCCAGGAGGGAGGAATCACCAGGGCTATTTGCAACTTGCTTGAGGGATGCAACCAGGCCAAGGTCGATTGACTCGTAGACCGCCAACATGGGATACTCGTTTCTGCGCGACTGAAAAAAATGTGGTCAGCAACGAGGAGTGGAAACTTTCCACCCAAGACGTACATCGTGCTTTGTTTCCCATTTCGCTTCCACCTTGTCCACATCCAGGTACACGTCAACCTTTCCGTCTTTGAATGACACCAGAATGACGCCGAGATGCTCAGTTTCACGGCCTTCTCCTGCCTCCTCCTCTTCGGCTGGAGCAAAGGCGAGGTAAGTGATGTCCGTGGCGTCACCTCCTTCGCTGCCTTCAAGTAATCTCGGGTCGGGTTGCAAGAGGAAGGGCCCTTGTCGCGCTGGATGGTTTGATATTGTCTTAGGTGGGTGTACGGACACGGAGCGTGCTGAGGTAGGGAATGCCGTTCCTGGGGGAAGCTGCTTCATTAGCGCGCTGACGTACTTGCTCTGGTAGTCATAGACCGTGGAAAGCTGGGCGCTGGCCGACGACGCGTCCTGTGTCAGAAATTCTTGTTTTGCAGATATGAAACACTCCAGCGAGTGAATGTAAGCTGTCGGGATTGAGCTTATCTCAAGGTCAATTTAGCAGGTGAGAAATAGAGAGAGGCAAACGCACGCGTTCTGTGGCAAGTACGGGCATATAGCATAAATATCACCAGATCTCATCACGGCATAGACCGTCAGAGGTCCCCAGTCTGCCACGCCTTTCCCAAGTGTGAAGGAAGCCACCTCTCTCTCAGAGCCGTCCTCAGCTATGTACGCTTTGGACTTTCGTTCTGGGACGAAGGAAAGGGTTTGCTGGGGCTCTTCTGAGTCAACTGAAATGTCATATTCTCTGTAGGGAGGTATTAATGTGAAGCATGCTGAGTGAAGGCCCATCGTTGCGCACCTGAGCTTTCCATCAATGGTCATAACGAGCAAAGTAGATCCAGACTCTCCCCAAGGATGCCAATCGACCTTGGCGATGGGCGCAGATTCTTCTGCAGAGTGATAGAATTGACCAACATTGACAGACCTGCGATGTTCCAGTTATTGACACTCTTCATCCACGCATATTTAATCATACTTCGTCTCAATGAAGTCCGAAACGAGCCTGCTGTAGCCAGTCCGAGGCATGACCACTACAGCAACCTGAAATGCACCAGCAACGGCAAGGAGCTTCCCATTGGGGTTCAGGGAAAGTTGTTGGATCTCGAAGTTCAAGTTGGGTGTGTGCAAAGTCTGACGGACGGTTCAAATAACGCGTTGGACGTGAAAGGAGGGCGGTGTTCTACCTTGTATGATTTGCGTGTGCTCCGCCCGAGTTTGAGGTCGGTAAGAGATGTGACTCTAAGCTCCTTTCCAACCGCCACCACCAGGTCTGCATCCTTCAGAATCATCGTCTGCCGTCGCCCTGAGGGCGTAGGGTCATCGTGTTTTCCGCCGGCGCCAACATACTTGGGGAGAGTGGTCGTCGATAGCTCGAGTTCGGAGCTAAAGGAGGGCTCTGTGACGCCAGCAAGTTTATTTGGGAAGGAGAATATAGGGTGGTCTCTGAGGAGGTCGTTCCAGTCGTCGTCGGCGTCCATGTCGTCGAGCAGGTTGAAGTGGTCGGCACCAGTATTTTGACGCGCTGAGCATCATCTTCCCACGTTCAAACTCGACATTACGCGTCCGCAAGCTTGCGCGTTTGCCCTCAGTTTCACATTCCATCATGACTTCAATAGGCACTGGATACGATCTTTCTGCTAGCACGTACTCCCCAGATGGCCGTATATTCCAGGTGCGCTACGCGCCTTCGTGAGCGCAGTCTAAAGCTCATCGATCCCAGGTTGAGTATGCTGGAAAGGCCGTGGAGAACTCTGGGTACGAATCGCGCTCTAGGGACACGATCGAGCAGGCTAACCTCTTGCGCCAGGACGGCAATTGGACTCAAGGTCAAGGACGGCATCGTTCTGGCCGTTGAGAAGCTTGTCCACTCCAAACTACTGGTCCCACACGCGAATCGAAGGATCCAGACGATAGATCGACATATTGGTTTGGTGCGTGGGGAGCACCCTCTTACTTTAAGCACCACTGAATCCTCGCATCGAAGGCTACCTCTGGACTCCTTGCGGATGGGCGGCATATCAGCAACAGGGCCCGAGATGAAGCCTCCAATTATCGTGAAACGTACAACTCCCCTCCCCCCCTCAAAGTCGGTGCCGTCAATTAAGATAACAGCATGTACTCATGGCACAACAATTTCCAGGCTATTGCAGATCGCCTTGGTCTCTACGTTCAGGCGTACACGCTGTACTCCTCTGTGCGTCCTTTTGGCATCAGCACAATCCTGGGTGCTGTGGACAACACCGGGCCTTCACTATTCGTGATTGAGCCCAGCGGTGTCTTTTACGTATGGTCCACCATGACATCCTCATGATGTATGCTAACCCTTCTCTACAGGGCTACAATGCAGCGGCAGTTGGCAAAGGCAGACAACTGGCGAAAACCGAACTTGAGAAGTTAAAGCTCACAGAGCTCACGACGCGGGAGGCCGTTTACGAGGCTGCAAGGATGTAGGTCTTTTAGACTTATTTCCTTCGTCCTAAAGCTGACGTTGCTCGCTAGCATCTACCTCGTGCACGAAGACGCGAAGGAGAAGGAGTTCGAACTTGAGATATCTTGGATTGGAGCGGAGAGCAACAACCTCCATGTCCATGTACCTGATGATCTTCTCAAGGACGCAGACGCGAAAGCCAAGGCGGCATTGGAAACGTTTGAGTAAATGTGTTCTACGACCGAACCGTGTAATATACTCTCTTTGTTACTCTCCATGGCTTGGTCCAGAGCATGGCTCGTCTCGACATACAAGAGCGGTATCGTGGTATTATTGCACGAATATTTATACAATTTGCTCCAACTCTCGGGCGTATAGCAGATTTGCTGCAATCAACTTCTGTTTTGGGATCTCCATTTTCTCCTCGCTCTTCTGTGAGAACCTCACGACCCCGCCAGTCAAGTCGATCTGCCATCCTCTCTACGACAGTGGTGAGAGATACGAAAAGGTGGACCTGGAGACCACGCACTGATTGTCCAAAGGTAATCAAGTCGGACTGAGTCTTGAAGAATAACAAGGTGATTGCGTCTTTCAGAGGGAGACTTTCGTACGCTGCCTCTTCACAGCTTGCAATCTCAGCTCTGACAACGCCAAGTTAGACATTGCTTTCAGGAATTACTTAAACATGCGCACCGGATAGTTCCCATGAGGCTATCAATGAAGAATTTGTACTCTTCTGCAGGCGCCTCTTCCCTCGCATTCCACACCTTGCTATAGCTGCCCTCCATCAGCCACCTCTCAAGATTAACAGGATGTCGAATGAAAGGGTTGTCTGAGATAATGTCGGCTGGTAGACTTTCGAGCGTTGTGTGGAAGTCTGCTATCCGGTTCTGAGTAAGGAGTCGAATGAGGTTCAGGCCGCGAATTGGCCACTCCCGCTTGGAAGGAGGAAGATTGGAACTGCAATACGTTCAAACCGCGAGTCTGAAGGTGCAATTATACATCCCCTACGCACCTATAATCGATGTAAAACGTCTGCAGCTGCGCGAAGTAGCGGTCGAAGGAGGGGATATCTCGAGAACGGATCGAGACTAAAGCTCCGATCTCAAGTATATCACCTGTCCGGGCCAAGGTCAGTAGGCGCGAAGGCACGGTACCTGTGAGACTCACGAGCAACAACAAGGTCCC